>Ga0326513_10000020_pt1 | contig 117455 bp, 160 predicted proteins | sample 2_2465_0518_D_FD_203654 | JGI IMG/M metagenome (GOLD analysis project Ga0326513, IMG submission 203654) | Bovine rumen microbial communities from UC Davis, California, United States - 2_2465_0518 | ecosystem: Host-associated > Mammals > Digestive system > Stomach > Rumen | place: USA...
TGCTAACGATGTTTGTATGAAGATTGTTTTCTCTAATAATCTTCATTTTAAGTGCTTTAAGTTCGCTACGTTCCCATTCTATCCCTTTCCCGTGGTTCGGGCCCGGAATATAACGGCTTTTATCGGTTGTGTAGTATCCTTCATGGTCTGCTACGTTTTTGTAGCCTTCCGCTGATTTTGCATGTATTTTGTTAAGTTCGATGATATTAAGCACGACTTTTTCAGTCTTATGTCTATTGAGTCGGATAAGTTCACCCGTATTAGATATTGCTCTTTCGCTTTCGCCATTGTAGGAAAGAATGTCGAATTCTTTCGCATAGACCGCATAAGATGATTTCATTTCGTTCACACGGTTATTGATTGTTTGCCGTGAGATCGAGTTTCCGTAATTCATCTTTTTGCGGATGTACTCGGCTGTGACTTCTGATTTTTTGCTATTGCACGGTTCGAACCCGTCTTTATAGATTGCGTATATTCTAGCAAGTTCCGGCTTCATATGAGAAAGAATGTATTCTTCTTTTTCATTTTGATAGATTCTAGTTTGAAGGTTTTCATAATCCCTATTTTCTATCATTCTGGCTTGATTATAAGCCGGGCCTGTAGTGCGGTCATAAATATCAATTCCCGCTTTTTTAGCTATTGTTACGGCTTTATCTGTTTTATTGACAATAGCGTTTACTAAATCTGTCTGATTAGCTTTTTCAAGTTCTGTCTGAATCGCTTTTGAGCTTTTCAGTTTAGCAATATAACGACCGTGAGTGTTATATTGGACCTGAACGACCTTGCGTCTAATGGCGATAAACGCAATTTCAAACAATTCATCATATTCGAACTGTTTTGTGGATTCAGCACAAGCGAGTTCTTCACAGATAGCTAATGAGGCGATCTGCTCTAAATCGTCACGACTAACATTGTCTACATAGCCCGAGGCAGTTTTAAAAGTGATAGTATCGCTTTTATCATCAATTGTGATGGTATTTGTGAAGATGTCCCAATTATTCCATTTTGAAGGGAGTTCGCTTCCTCTTTTGGATTTCATGAGGAATACTGCATTTACAGCGTGCTTGCTAGCTTTTACGATCATATCGGTGTATTCATTGTAATTAGTCATTTTAGTCCTCCTATAGACTGATTAGCCTTGAAAACAGTGCATTTTATTTAGTTTTCAAGGATCGAGTTGGATTTAGTTGGAACGCGTTCAGTTCACGCGTTCTGACTGCATCCATGAGTTGGGTTTAGTTGGTCTTAGACCAACTTTGTTGGCGCTAGCCTTGTGGTGCTTGCCCTGAATGGACTTTGATTGCACCTTGCTAGATTGGAAAGTGTTAGAATGTTTTCCGAATGTCTAGCGGATGTGTTTTGTTGTCGTTGGCTTTCGTCGTCTATAGAATAGAACATGTGAGATTGAAAAGTCAATAATAATTTAATAAATTTTTTTATTTTTTTTAAAAGCCGACCACTAGGATGAACATCACGAAAACATGAGTCTAGATTGTTGTTATTGCATACTATATCATGAAAAGATGATCTGATTTTTGCATAGGTGCTGACTGCATATTATCTGTATACGAATTATTAGCATTGTCTTTTACCACTTCCCCATGAGTACCGGGGATAGTTTCCATATTTTCCATAAACTGGAAAGCAGGCATCGCTGGGCGTTGCCACATCCCACAGACTCGCAAATAGGTATTCCATATCGACTCTCTCCCCTACTCTTCCGTACACACGCCAAAACACGCGAAAAGCCATGCTCCACCGCGGCGTGCTCCGCTGAACGCTCCGTCGTGGCACTTCCGGAAAAATTCTGAAATTTTCGATGCTCCCCGGGGGTTGTTATTCCGGTCGGACGGGGTTATACTTTCGGTACAAAAAAGGTGGCACTGGGATCCAGCGTCGCGTCGCGACCAGTACGGACCAGTCGCAGAGCCGAACCACCGAGCCGACAATATAAAGACAGGAGGAGCTTATAATGAAAGAAAACAACATCATCAGAATGCCAGGGTCGCTCTCCGGGTTGATCCAGCCAGCGAGCCCAGACGCGAACCTCGTCGAGCTCGCCGCCCCGGAGCACGCTGCCGAGCCGCTGAAGGAACAGGCCGATATCGAGGCTATGATCGCGTATTACCGCCAGAAAGGACAGTGGCGTAATTACTTATTGTTCGTTTGTGGCATCAACTTCGGGTTGCGTGCGTCGGACCTGCTCAGGTTGCGCTGGGGTGATCTCATCGACGAGATCCTGCGCTGGCGTCCCGAGATCGTCATCCTCGAGCGCAAGACCGCGACCACGCGCAAGCGTCGGCAGAATCGACATATCGCGATCAACCAAGCCGTCCGTGACGCCGCTGAGGAGTACCTCGGCTACATGGACGCCCGCGGATACGTCATCTCGCGAGACCAGTACATGTTCCGCTCCGACCGGGCGATGCGCGACGGAGACAACGTCCCGATCCACCGGAACAACCTCGAGGATCTACTAAAGAAGGCTGCACGGGAGACCGGCATCGCGGATCGCGTACATGTGAGTACTCACACCCTCCGGAAAACTTTTTGCTGGTGGCAGATTAAAAATGGAACGGATATCAAAATGCTACAGAAAATGCTCGGACACTCTTCCGAGATGCAGACACTTACCTACGCGGGCTTCACTGCCGACATCATCCAGAACGCTTATAACGACCTGACATTCAACGACAAAACTGCATGACGAAAATTTCGCTGAGCGCTACTTGTTATTATTATCGACCTGATTTATACTTACGATATAAGGTATAGATCACGAAGTAATGATAATAAGTAGCGTTTTCGTTAGGCGCTCGCACGGATCTGAGTCTCGACCCATACCAACACAGTCTTCTCTTCTGGCGGCATTCTTTAATCCGTGCGAGCTGCTGAGAGACAAGCTGTAAAGAAGGTGATGCTGTTATGCAAAATTAATACATACATTTATATATAAATAAAAAACTGACAACTATAGTCTCTTTTTTCTGTTGATGAAAGGGTGTAAGAATCCGGTGTACATCGACACGTCAAAATTATTTTTGCAAGCACTACTTAACAAGAAAGGAAAAGCTATGATGAAAGTATGTGACGCCATCATGGGCGGAGGGAAAAGCCAAGGTTGTATTCAATATATGAGAGAGCATGCAGATCACAAATTCATATACATCGCACCATATATCGATGAAACGGAGAGGATCAAAAACGAGTGTCCGGATTTACACTTCGTCCTCCCAGACCACTACGAGAAGTACGATAGGCGTAAAATAAATCACATTGAGGCACTGATCGACGAAGGGCGCAATATCTCAACAACGCATGCCGCGTTCAGGTGCTTCACCCCGAAGATGCTTCAGGATGTAAAAGAGAAAGATTATACGCTTGTTATGGACGAGGTTGTCGACCTGATGGTGACATCGAAAATCTCATATTACGACATACAAGTCCTTGTTGACACAGACAAGATGAGGTTAAACGAAGATACACTGATGTACGAATATATAGGAGACCCAGATTATCCTGATAAGGCAGGTGTCTTCCCCGGTATCTGTAGGATCGCCAGATGTAATAATTTATATCTCTGCACAGATAAAGGCACTGAATTTAGTAGACAGGATGCTTATTATTACTTCTCTCTCCCGCTCGACTTTATAAAAGCATTCAATGAAGTGTTTGTTCTTACGTATATGTTCGAGGGGAGCGAACTCTGCGCGATGTGTAAAGCACATGGAATTGAATATGAGTATATCGGCATAGAAAAGATCGATCGCGGAACTGGCTTCATACTATCAGAGACAGGAACATATATACCTGAGTATGTTAATAACCTCTCAGACCTTATCCACATATATGACGATAACGACGAAGAGGTTGCAACTGGGCGCGGACGTCGAAAAAAGAAATTAAACACATACTACACTTTTGAAGGAAGACTTCATGTTGAAAAAGACTTTCATCTCTCACACTCTTTTTACAACAAAAAGAAAAAGAACGAGAAACTTATAAAAGAGATAAGAAACAATCAAAGAACGTTCTTCAATAGGATGATTGAACAGCACGGCGGAACGCGTGATCTGTGTCAGTGGAGTGTGTACAAGAACGCACTTAATGAACTCAAAAGCCCAGGAATACAAAATCAGTTTGTGAGTTTAAACAAAAGAGCTGTGAACGATTACGCCAATAGATGTTACCTTAGTTATTTATGTGACTTACATTTGCAGCCAGAGAAGATAAGGTATTATAAGCAATTTAATATTGAATATAATCAGGATTTGTATGCTGTTTCTACATTGCTGCAATGGATGTGGCGGTCGCGCATCAGAAAACAGGCAACAGATGGGTCGAATGAAATTTGGATCTATGTTCCATCGAAACGAATGAGGTCGTTACTGGAACAGTGGATAGCAACTCCGTATTTGCGTATACCTAGTTGACATTATATCACGAATACATTATATTATATAATGAAGAAAGGAGGGATACCATGACGATGCAAATTATCTGCGCACTATTACTCATCTTCTTTCTGGCGGCAATCGCTTCTAGGAACACACCGAAGTATTAATTTTTTGTCTTGATCTGGCAGCACTCTAATGAATATGCTGCTAACAATGGAGGAATCAACATGAACGAAACGATCGAATTGGAAGAAATGAACATTATTATCAAGGTGCCAACAGAGGCAGTCTCGCTGACCGTCAACGCGAAGGTCATGTCGGACGACGGAGAGATCTACGAGGTACAGTCATCGTACTCACCTAGCCAGCTCCGCGACGCACGGCACTGCTTTCTCGACGAAGTGGAATTAGGGGACGATTTCGACGCGACATACGTCCTTACAGAAAAAGGGCTCGAGTACGCACGCATGCTCCGCGAGGGAGCGACCGCATTGGAGGATTTGTATGATTAACTGTCACGAATGCCTCAACCGCCACGAGTGCGAACTGTTTAGCCATGTGTGTGAGTGCGAAATCGAATACTGCAGGGATTACGTCCAGTGCGACGAATACAAGGCGACATTTCGCAGAGAATGGTTCGAGTCCGCGGAGGACGCGTACGGAGAGTACGACCCTGATGGATTTAGTTGGTAAAAGGAGGCGATATTTTGGGGAAGATGACTGTCCAGAATTTTGTCGTGAAGATTCACAGTGACAGACTGGCGAAAAATAAATGGAATCTGGACCTTCCGCTAAGTGAAGCGCATAAGAATGATGAAGTAGTTGCTTTAGCAAGCAGTCAGGTTCTCAGATGGATCGACGAGTTGAACGGACTGAGCGACATCGAAGACGAAGTAATAACGCTCAAAAAGCGTTTGAAATTTATCAAAAAGCAAAAGAACTCCGCCGAAAACAAGCGGAAAATCCGCAGAATCTACGAAAGACTTGATGAGCTGCAATTCAAACCTGATTACGTAATCATAGTTATGGATAAGATGGCTCACTTCAAAAGAGCCGCGAAAGGATTCACGATCAACGGAATCAAATACGTGCGACTCCTGAGCTCTGCCGGACAAGTCAAGACCGGAAGCTCTACATATATCAGCGAGAGATTATATGAAGAGATCAATCGGAGAATCGACAACGGCAGAAACAAAGAGATCCCGCTAGTTCCGGCAAAGCTGGAATCATACCGGGCGCTGACATGCAGCAGCAGTAAGCGCGTGACCACTCCGAGGATCGCCGTTGTGCCAGATTGCGAGACGCACTTCAAAGAAGACACGCTATTCCTATCGTACGGCGACGCAGATGAGCCGGTGTCAGAATTCGTCGAGAATGCAGAGCTCAGCCTGACTGAGAGCGACGGATACGGACTGATCCTTCCGAGTATGGCGGAACAATGGAGTAAGGACCTTGGGTTAGATTATGTCCCTGGCGCGTTTATCATAAGATCGTCATGGGCGAAAGGGGCTGTATTCCCGTTCGACTTTATCCGGTTCGCAGATGAGGTTGCAAAAAAAAGAAAGGTCGATGATGTTTGGGGAAACGAGATCGACCTCTCTGAAGTAGATATAATTCTTACCGCCAGTATGCTCAAGCTGTATGAGTGTTACGACAGCTGTCAACACTATGTCGATTGTTGCGAAGAGAACAAGTATGATTTCGCTGTTACTAAATGGGCTGATAGCGAGTTAGACCCAGTTAGAGCGACCAATTACCAATTTCTTGCTCCGTACGATTTGTCTGACGACGACATAGACGAGCTCCTGAGCGATTCGATTAACACTATCAAGGACATTGTATCACAGAATTCTGCAACCGCAAGTCTTTTTCTTCACGGGTCAGGAGTCGCCGAAAGGAATCCGGTTGATCTCGTCAACGATTTTTCCAAAGGGCTTCTTATCGACAGCAGGCTCCACAACGATCCGTATGTAATGAATCGTATTTATAATCTCGTAAAAAAGAAGATCCGCGATTTGTCGATCGGTGTGGTCGACGTACCGGGCAACTTTTCCATTATTGGCGGTGACCCGTGGTCACTCATGCAGAACACATTCGGCATGGAGGTCACAGGGTTGCTCCCACCACACACAATCTACTCTTCCTTCTGGCGGCAGAAAGGTGTCAGCGATGTAGTCGCATTCCGCGCACCAATGTCAACAGCAGAAAACATCGTCAAGATGCATGTATCCGACAGCGATAAAGCGGCTGACTGGTACTCACATATCAATAACGTAACATTAATGTCGTCGTTTTCAGGCGAGTGTCATAGCCTGAATGGAGCCGATAAACAAACTTGTCCCCCACTCTGGCGACAGGGTGGTGCGCATCTGGTGAACTGAGAAATCTCAGGTGTACAGCATAACTGTGCTAACGGTGAAGCACTGTTCAACAGTTAATACCGTGCCAAGGCGGACTGGTGACAGACCGCAAGGTGTAACGACTAGGATGTACCTTCTCACCGAGAAGATGAGATCCGTACTGTGTCGGTGAAACTCCGGCATGGGAAGTGCCAGACATGTCTCAGACATGATGAGATAGTCTATTCCTTATGGTGACATGAGGTAGTAAAGAAGGACGGCGACTTAATATTTACGACAAATCATCCTGTGTTGATGCGAAACTTTGTAAAGCGACCGGTTATTGTATGTGAACAGAGACGTGCAGAAAAGAAAATCGTAACAGAGAAGGATCTTATCCAGTCGAATATAGACGGGTATGGGGATATGATCGGCGTTATAACGAATAGAACTAGCGCCCGCAACGTGATTAGATCTAAATTCCCAAAGGGATCTAGGGAATATGAAGAGCTCACCAGACGCACTTTCTTCGGGCAGCTCGCCCAACAGGATGCTATAGATAAGGCAAAAGGCATAATTACCAAAGATCTTCCGGCGTATTGGCACTCGAGGAAGAAAATTCTCCAGTCTGATATGAGTGAAGAAGAAAAGCAGTTTCAGCTGTCAATCGTTGCTGACAAAAAAGCGTACTTCCAGAAGTATATCTACAGTAGTCTGAAAAAGAAGTGCCGTGAGTACGACATGAACACAAAGAAGAAGGCGCTGAGATTGTTTAGGAAAGATGTCGACGAATTAAAGGCGACTCCTGAAGAAGAGCTTTCTCCTGACGAGAAGCAATTCCTGTCTGACTACGAATTGTACAATCCAGTAGTTGACGGCACCGATACGGTCAACAGGATATGTCACCGCGTAGAAAGAGAGTTTCAATCATACGTTGTTAGGCGTAAGGCGGAAACTGAGTTCGACTACACGATTTTGAAGTCAGATAAAAACTACAAAGGGAATCATCTGCCAGAGATCAGAGAGATCTATATGGAATACAAGATGCGTGCTGAGACGTATGCAAAGACCGCCAAGAAGAACCGTGTTGATTCTTACGACGCAAACGAACAGTTTACACTTATGCGTGACGATTTTAAGAGGCGGTGCGAAGAGGTCTGCCCTAACAGCGAAATGCTGTGCGACATCATTATCGATATTACGTACGCAAGAGAACGCAGTCGTCAGTTCGCGTGGGATGTATGCGGAGAACAGATCATTCAGAATCTTTTGAAGAAGAACGATTATATGATCAATATGCCAGTCCGCGACGACGAGGGTGACATTACGTTCAAAGGACGCACATACAGAGTTGACCGTGTTCCATATATTCAGGAAGAAGAGGAGATTACGTATGCAAATTAACGATATTATATTAAATGAAAGAAACTACATCGAAAAGCTGATCGACGGAGGCGACCTCGGACAAAGACCATCCAAAGCCCTTTCTTTGGCGGCAAGGCTCTTTCGTGAAGACGGTTACGATAAAGAGATGCTCCGCCCGCTTCTCGAGGAGTTGATCTTGAAACACAATCCGAACACATCATTACCTAGATGGAGCCAGACGATCGATTGGGCGATCAGGTACAGCGACAAGAAGCTGATCCAGATCGACAGCATCCCGATCACTCAGCTCGAGATCGACATTTGCAAATCCATGGACAGCAATCCAAAGGAGCGTCTTATGTTCACCTTATTCGTCATGGCGAAATTTTATCACATGGCGAATCCGAAAAATCAGGGCTGGGTCAACATCCCTGACGGGACGCTGTTCAAACTGGCGAACGTCAGTGTCAACGCAAAACGCCAGTCGCTGATGCTGAATGAGCTTATGCAGGACGAGTACGTCGAATTCGCGAATACAATCGACAATACATCGATCAAGGTCACATTCATGGATTTCGACTCACCCGCTGTTGTGACAGTCGACGATCTGCGGAATATCGGAAATCAGTACCGCCGCTTCTGCGGAGAGCCATACATGACATGCGAGAATTGCGGACTGACGGTACGACGTAAGACGAATAATCAGAAGTATTGTAAAGAGTGTGCCAAAAAAATAAACATTCAAAAAGCCTCATATTCATCGCAATTACGGAGAGCTGCCTTGATTCAGGAGCATGAAAGTTCATGCGATGCGTAATATATAGCAGAATTTTTGTAGTGGCTAATTGATTGTGAAATGGTTTTGCGGTGAGCACAGCCATTTGTGTCATTTCTGAAGTTACAATGCTATGGGAAGTAAAGGAGTAAAGATGAAAAGGGAAGCAGTGACGAAGAAAGATCTCGTCAATCGCTTGTCTGAGAAGGGCTACACGAAATATGCAGCTGGTATCATCTGGGATGATGTTGTCGAAGTGATGAGGGAAGCACTCGTCGAAGGGCACGACATCAAATTCATGGGATTTGGATCGCTCGTTATTCGTGAGATTAATGAGCGGCCCAGCATCCACCCAGGAACGAAAGAGCGAATTATCATACCGGCGCATAAAACGATTCGGTTCCTTCCGGGCGAGATATTAAAGTCTGAACTGGCTAACGGTTTCATAAGGGGTTGATGCGATGCCGAGGAAAAGCAAAGTACCAGTCCCCGGAGCAACCAAGCCAAAGGCGACGAGACCAGAGATTGAATTAAAAATAGAGAAGATGCCGGAAGACAAAATCAAATGTAGCATGTGTGGCAGGGTCCTTAGAACGAAGGGAAATGCCTCGAGCTACTATAAGTCTAACAGCATTATTCATAAAGGAAACGGCGGGTACATACCCGTCTGTAAGAGCTGCCTCGAAGACTTGTTTTCAGCATATAAGAACGCATTAGGGTCAACCCAAAAGGCGATCCAGCGCATATGTATGAAATTCGACGTCTATTGGAATGAGCGCATCTACGAAAGCATTCTCGAGAAGCGCGACACAAGAGGTGGAATGTTTAAGATCGGCGAATATCTGAAGACAGTCAACTTATACCAGTATCGTGGCAGTACGTACGATACAACACTAGACGAAGAGGCGTCAAGGATACAGACGCAGATTGACCTCGTAAGAGCTGGCGAAGAGATGACAGAAGATATCGATGTCTCTCCTGAGCAGATTAGAACATGGGGTTCTGGCTTTGATCCTCTGTTCTACCGAGAGCTCGACCAGCGCTACGATTACTGGACCGAGGATCTTGACTTCGACAAAGTCGATAAGGCGACAGAGACGCTGATCCGCCAGATATGCATACAGGAAGTCATCCTGTCTCGCGACGCAGCAGCAGGTCGTCCGATCGACAAGACAGCAAAGATGATCGACTCGCTGCTCGGCAGTTTAAATCTGAAGCCAGTCCAGAAGCCACAAAAGACAGTGGTCGAAGACGCAATGGATGAAGAAACAGAGATGACTCCGTTCGGGGTGTGGATCCGTAAGATTGAGGATGACCGCCCTATTCCGGAGGCAGAAGAACAGTTCGCTGATGTTGACCATTTGAAGGACTACATCCAGACTTGGTTCGTTGGCGGTCTGTGCAATTATAAAGCTTTAAATATAGTCTTATCTGACATATATAGCAAAATAGTTGCCGTTCTCAGTAATGAGTTCGTAAAAAATCACATTGAATTGCTGGAAACCCGTAAAGCTGATTTTGCCACAGTGTAGTTATGAGATACAAACAAGCACGATGGTTACGAAAGTAGAAAAAATAAAATCAGATTGGACAAGGTTAAATCCTAAATCCTATAACAATCGGCAATCAGCAGCCAAGCCCTGATGAGGGGAAGGTTCAACGACCATCTCGAAAGAGAGTACACGGTAAGCGATTGATCGTGGAAGTGGTGTGCATCCTACACAGAGGATGAAGATATGGTCTGCACTGCATGGAAACATGTAGGAGCTGCTACCTCCTAGCAGCCGCACGGGAGTAGCGCCCCGAATATAGAACGAAAGGAGGTGTAATGACATGAAGATAATGAAGTCTTTTAAGATCAGGATTTATCCAACAAAAGAACAGGAAGAATTAATCTGGAAACATATACATACATGTAGATTTGTATGGAATTATATGTTGAATTTACAAGAAGAGCGATATGAATCTGGAAACAATTATTTATCAGCATTTGATATGACGAAACTTTTAACAATATTAAAGAATGATGGAGAACATAGCTGGATGTATGATGTAGCGAATACTTCTATGCAGATAGTATGCAGAGATCTAGATAAAGCTTACAAAAATTTTTTTAATAAAGAAAAAAGACATCCTAGGTTTAAAAGCAAAAAGACATCAAAAGCGTCATATCCTGTTGATTCAAATAGGTTTTATTTTGCAGATAATAAACATTGCCAAATTTCAGTAGTAGGACGTGTTAAATATAAGACAGATTTTGACTTCCCTGTAGGAAGAAATGCGTGCAAGTTTCGTAATGTGCGGATTCAATATCAACCAGCACGCAACATATGGATGCTTACATTAACTATGGGTGTCGAAAAACAAGAGCCAGAGTTAACTGATATTCATATGGGGATTGATCTTGGTGTTAAAGAATTAGCAGTAGTAGCGTTTGGTGATCAAAAGATAGTATTTCATAATATTAACAAGTCACAAAAAGTCATAAGACTTGAAAATAAAATAAAACATGTGCAAAGAAGTATATCTCGAAAATACGAGGCTTCTAAGAAACGAACTGGTAATTATGAAAAGACCAATAATATTATTAAAGAAGAGCAGAAGTTAAGAGAGTTATATCACAAATTAGCTTGCATTAGAGAAAATTATATACATCAGGTAACAAATAGTTTAATAAAAATGAAACCAGATGTTGTTATAATGGAAGATCTAGATATTCAAAGAATGAAAAGAAATAATTATAGAGATATGAGAAAAAGAATATCAGATGCTAAAATGTATGAATTTATAAAAAAAATGAAATACAAATGCGAGTGGAATGGAATTCAGTTTGTGCAAGCAGAATGGTATTTTAAATCCAGCAAAACTTGTTCTAACTGCGGAGCTGTTAAGCAGGATTTAAAACGTAGTGATAGAACGTATGTTTGTCCAAAGTGTGGATTTGTAGAAGATCGTGATTATAACGCTGCTATTAATCTAATGAGATACGTAGCTTAGATAATCAGGCTACGGTCTAAAGGTGTCATTACACCTCAAAGCTGCGGAGTACTAAATGCATAAAGCAATTATGCTTTGTTACTGCGATATAGTGCTATGATGCAGTAAGTTCTATTTGTGAACATAATGGATGATGCATATCCCGAACGCGTTCTCAGACAAGTTCGAGGAGGCAATGGAGAAATATACAGTCGAGAAGCCTGAATATCACGCCGACGATGACGACATCTCTCTTGACGAGCTCTTCGAAAAAGCAGAAGAAGAAGGAAGAAAGGTGAGGTCGAATGGCGGGACATCAGGGCCGTCCGACGAAGACGAAGATTATTAAGAAGCCGTCAGCGGAACATATCGACAGAATTCTGGAAGGTGTCGCGGCATGGACGTCATTCTACAGAGCGAATCCGCACAGATTCGTGAGCGACTATATGCGGATCAACCTGCGCGAGTTCCAGAAGATTTTGCTGACAGCGTTTAACGAAAATTACAATTCAGTATACATCGCCGCCAGAGGACAAGGGAAGTCTTTTCTTCTGGCGGTCTTTTGTTGCTATAGATGCATTTTGTACCCAGGTACGAAAATCTGTATCGCAGCAGGCACACGTGATCAGGCGACAAACGTAATCGAGAAGATCATGAACGAACTTGTTCCCGGGTCAGAACTGCTCAAGAACGAAATCGACACATATTCCACAAGCAATCTCAAAGCAGCTGTTGAATGGAAGAACGGGTCGGTTATTAAGGTCGTTACAGCGAGAGACTCCGCCAGAGGAAACAGGGCGAACATCTTGCTGATCGACGAGTTCCGTATGGTCGACAAGAACACAATCGACACAGTTCTGAAGCGATTCCTGACAGCACCACGTATGCCTGGGTATATGGCGAAGCCGGAGTACCAGCACTTGGCAGAGCGAAACAAGGAGATATATTTGTCCTCCGCGTTCTTCAAGTCACACTGGTCGTACGATAAAGTGCGCGACTTCGTAAAGGCGATGTTGAGCGGACGGCGCTATTTTGCGTGTGGGTTTCCATATCAACTCTCTCTGGCGGAAGGACTTCTGAGCCGCGGAGCTGTTGAGGACGAAATGTCCGAAGCCGGCTTCTCAGAGACGAAGTGGCAGATGGAGATGGAGACGCGTTGGTTCGGTGACGCAGATGGGACGTTTTTCGACTTCGACTCGATCGCGCAGAATCGCAAGATCAAGTACCCAATGCTGCCATCAGATATGGCGTCAAAGCTTGGCAACTCGAAGAAAGTCAAGATCCCGCCGAAGCAACCGGGCGAACTTAGAATCATCTCGTGCGACTTGGCGCTGATGACGACAGCGAACAATAAGAACGACGCATCCGCGACGTTTGTGAATCAGTTAGTGCCGACAAAGGCGAACAAGTACATGAGTAACTTCGTGTACACAGAGTCGTCCGAAGGTCAGCACACGCAAGATCAGGCGTTGCGAATCAGGAAGCTCTACGAGGAGTACGATGCTGATTATATAATCATCGACGCAAAGGGCGTAGGTTTTGGTATCGTCGACGCGCTAGTTCGTGATATCAACGATCCGGAGACCGGAGAGACGTATCCGGGGCTTGGTTGCAAGAACAACAAAGAATGGGATAAGCGATGCCTGAATCCACATTCGGTCAAGGCGATCTGGGTTGTAAACGCAGACCAGAAGTTCAACTCAGAGTGCGCGATCTTGCTAAGAGACGGAATGCGATCTGGAAGAATTCGTCTGCTGGAAACAGAGTACGACGGAGAGTCACGCCTGAACGAAATCAAAGGATTCAAAAGCATGGCGACAGAAGACAAGCTCGCACTAGAGCTGCCGTACGTAAATACGACGTTATTGGTCAATGAGATGATCAACCTGCGACACGAAGAAAAGACAGGATATGTGCGGATCATTAAGGCGAAAAGCAAGCGGAAGGATAGATATTCTTCCATATCATATAATTACTGGCTGGCGTGCCAACTGGAAGAGAAGCTCGAGAAGAAGCATGCAGCTGCTGTCAAGAGCGGCGACTCATTCATGTTCAGGGCGCCGGTTATCAAAAAGAATAAGAGGTGGTGACAACCAATGGGAGAAGAAGCGAAAAGATCCCAGCCATCTGAGAAGTTCTCTTTTGGCGATGATACCGCCAGATTACCAGAGCGGTTCAAAGAAATGAGTAAGGTGATACTCCGCGATCTCAATAACAACAGAAGGTCACCTACTTTTTACAGGTATACAAAATCCAGGATTATGGAGTACTTAGAGAATCCGTACAGAAATCAGAAGGCGCTGCGAGATGCGTCTATTTATTTGTACGGAGTTAGTACCCACTACCGGAGAATCATAAATTATTTTGCAGGTCTTTCAGATCTGTGCTACGTTCTCGCTCCATACAAGGTCGACACGAGCACAGCGAAGCCATCCAGCATCGAGAGCAAGTACCGCAAGTGCTTAAACATTCTGACGAGTATGGACATTGAGAACCAGTTCCGCAAGGTGCTGGTCGTATGTTTCCGCGAGGATACCTTCTTTGGTTATCTTCGTGACGATCTCGGCGACGTGATCACGCTGCAGCAGCTTCCAGCTGACTACTGCGACATATCCGTCATCGAGAATAACGTACTCAATGTAACATTCGACTTTGCGTACTTCTCGAGCAACGAAGTATTGCTGGATTTTTATCCGGCTGAGTTCCGCCAGAAGTATGATGCGTACTTAAAAGATCGCACCGGCATGAGGTGGCAGGAGTTGTCCTCCCCTAACGCATTTGCGATCAAGGCGAACAATGACATCCTTGACTATGCCATTCCTCCTCTGGCGGGAATATTCGCTGGCATATACGATCTGGAAGATTATAAGCAGCTCAAGATGACCAAGGAAGAGCTTGAGAACTACGCGGTTCTGGTCATGAAGCTTGGGATCAACTCTGACGGAGACTGGCAGATGCCACTCGAACAGGCGAAGGACTTCTGGAGAAATCTCGACGGGATCCTTCCGGAAGAAATCGGCAGTGTCCTCTCCCCTATGGAGATTACCAAGATCGGCTTCGAGCGGAATCACGCGAAAGATACAAGCTCAACCGCGGATGCAGAAGAAGAAATATTCACTGCGGCGGGGGTATCGTCGTTGCTATTCAACAACGCAAAGGCGAGCTCAAACGCGCTGCTCTTATCTATAAAGGCGGACCAGTGCATGACATATGCGATCGTTCAGCAAATTGAAGCCGTGATAAACAGATATATACAATCTCAGTCCTATGGGCGGAATTTTAAAACTACCTTTCTCGACGTGTCTCCTTTCAACAGAAAAGAAGTTGGCGATCAGTATTTAAAAGCGGCTACATATGGCATGCCTGCCGTCACGTATTATTGTGTGTCTCAAGGCATCTCCCAAAACGATATAGATCAGATGAACTTCTTAGAACAGGACGTTCTGGATATTGGTTCCAGATTCAGACCTTTACAGAGTTCGAATACGGTTTCCTCCTCAACAGGAGATGCCGGCAGACCGCAATCTGACATAGACGAATTATCGGAAGGCGGCGAAGTTTCCAGAGAAGGAGACGATGGAGACGATCGCAAGTTGGAATGAGAGGGATCAAATGAATTTTGTATATGTACAAGGTGAAACCAACAAAGATAAAATGCTTGCCCTTGGCTACGAGTTGATAAAGAGCGACTCGAAGGGCAGGATTTTTATATTCAAAAACAAAGACGAAGCTCTTAAGTTCGGTCTGAATGACGAACTGGAACAGTCGGATATCAGTTTTATCACATCCAATGTTCTCACCTTTTAGTTAGCCTCGTCTAATCAAAGGAGGTGAAAAGGCGTTGGAAAGAATGAACCTTACCTACAAATCATCAATCGGATCGTTTGATAGTGTGAATAGCTCATTCGACTCTGGGGTTCTGCGCGTGTGCTACACGGGCGACAACAGAAACGGATCCAGTATCTCGAAAGAGGTTTTTGAGAAATGTATCCACACAATTTACAACTGTCCAATCGTATGCAATTACGACAGAGAGACAGACTCAATCGGAGAGCACGACATGAGCATCGTGATGAAGGATGGGTCTCCTTCTCTGATAAACGAAACAGACCCGATCGGCGTTGTTCCGGCAGGAGCGAACTGGTGGTTCGAGTATGACGAAGGTCGTGAGTACTTATGTGTCGACGTGCTTTTGTGGAAGCGCCAGGAAGCGTACGAACACATTAAAGAAAACGGCATTACGGATGAGTCGATGGAGATTTCTGTGACGGCGTACCACAAAGAGGACGGCATCATGGTGATCGACGAGTTCGAGTTTAACGCGTTCTGCCTGCTCGAGTCTGCGGAGCCATGCTACGAAGGAGCAGGTCTGATTCTGTTCAGCATCGACAAATTCAGGACAGCTTTCGACGAGATGATTGAGGATCTGAAAAATGTCAGTGCTTCTTATTCGAAGGTTGACATAGATATACCAGACTCTCGGAAGGAGGAACAGAATTTGGAAAAGGAAAAAATTCTTGCCGAATTCGGTCTTACTGCTGAGCAACTCGGAATCGAGGATCTCGAAAGTTGCACTGAGGAAGACCTGAAGGCAAAGTGCGAAGAGTATTCCCTGACAGCAGGTCAACTTGCTGAACAGATTCGGGATGCTCTGCGTACTGAAACTTACACAGATGAATGGGGAACGTGGTCCAGATACATCTACATTGACCATGATGTTGAGTCCAACACAGTTTACGCAGTCGACACAGAGTCCGACTACAATCTGTACGGACTCACATATGCAATGAATGGTGACAATGTAGAGATTGACTTCTCTGCCCCAGTACGCAAAAAGATTTCTTACGTTGACTTTGACGAAGGTGAAACGCAGTCACTGTTTGCAGCTGTTGCAGACAGAGTCGCAGAACGTAGCGCAGCTGAAATTGCTGCTGCCAAAGAAGAGTTTGCACAGAAGAAAGCGGACGCAGCTGAGAAAATGAGCGAACTTAACGCAGAGCTCGACGAGCTGAAACAGTTCAAAGTTTCTACTCTGGCGGCCCAAAGAGTCGAAGAAGTGGAAGCTGTATTTGAGCAGTTCACTGATCTCGAAGGCGTCGAAGCGTTCGAGGAACTCAGAGCAGACTACGGCGATATGTCTGTAGAAGAAATCGAGGACAAGTGTTTCTCCATCCGTGGAAGAAACGTACAGGTCAAATTTGCAAAGAAGGAAAAGCCATCGGCCCGCATCCCGGCAAAGCAGCCGAAGCAGGAAGATGAACCATACGGCGGCATCTTTGAAAAATACCCGCCACATAAATAAACACAAGGAGGAATTATATTATGGCACATGCAGTATTTAGAAGCGACCTCATGTCAGGCACAGATGTCGCAGCAGATCTCGTGTCTCTGAGAGTGTACAATGGCACAACTCCGATCGAAGTTGACAACTGCACAATTGTAGAGCTTGAAGGATACGAAGAAGGCGAAAGAGAAATTCGCAAAGCAAAGTTAGCTACAGCTAGCTCAGAGCTGAACGCTTGCGCAATCGTAGCTACACCAGAAGTTATGCATGACGAACGTCTGAAGAATCTCGACGAGTTCTTCAACGAAGCTAATGCGATTTGTAGAGGTTACATTCCAAGACCGAGAAATATGTTCTCTGTAACAAAGGAAGCATTCGTTGGCGGCACTGCTCCGACAGCTGTAGGCACAGCACTGAGCCTTGGCGCAAACGGCAAGATCGCAACTTCCGGTTCTGGTAAAGCACTCGGGGCACTGAGAGCTATCGAGCCGACTAGCCGTTATACATACTACGTTATCGAAATTACACCAGAAGCATTCGCGACTGCTTAATTATATCCGGAGGTGACGAATAATGCCAGATATTAAGGACATTGCACAGGTAGCCATCGACGCATATCATGGAGTACCTAGAAAATACAGCGTTTCAGAATCTCAGGATACACTGAGACAGGCGCTCATCGATCTGAATAACGGATCCACAAAATTAGATTATAAAGCAATCAGAGACGGCAAGTGCGCTGGTCTCTTTACTCTTCTGGAAGAAATCCTCGACGTAACTGTTGTCGAAGGTCTCCAGAGAAGTGACTTCTTCAACAACCTCGTTGATTTCAGAAATGTTGCCATGGGCGACAAGCCAATCTTCGAAGTAGAAGATTCCGACCTGTTCGTAGTAGACGAAGCTGCTGATGGTACTCAGGGTATCAGAAGACAAAGAATCGGCGGAATCTCCCAGACCAGCATTCCGACAACTCTGAAGGTTGTCAGAATCTACGAAGAGCTGAACAGAGTTCTGTCTGGTCAGATTGACTTCAATAAGATGATCGCAAAGGTATCTGAATCTTTCGAAAGAAAACTGATGAACGACATCTGGAACATCTGGGACAACGCAACTGCTGCTGACTTTGGCGGCGCAACTTACTTCCCTACTGCCGGCACATATGATGAACAGAATCTGCTCGAACTGGTAGCACACGTTGAAGCTTCTGCTAATGGCAGGCCTGCAACTATTTTTGGTACTAAGGTTGGTATTCAGCATCTGATTCCTTCCATTAATACTCACCTGCCAGCAGATGAACTGTACAGAACTGGCTATGTAGGCAAGTTCTACGGAACTGATGTTGTTGGTATTCCGCAGCGTCATAAGGTTGGCACTACTCAGTTCCAGTTCGACGACAAGGAATTTGTCATCGTTGCTGGCGACCAGAAGCCGATCAAGTGCGTATACGAAGGTGGCACTACTATCATCAACAGAGAGCCGACTATGAACAGAGATCTCACTTACGAGTATTTTGTAGCTTCTAAGTATGGTCTCGGTATTGTTCTCGCTGGCGGCAGTGCTGGTGTTGGTAAATACGAAGTAACATCTTGGGCATAATGTATATATTGGGCTCAGCTGTCTGTGTGATGGCTGGGCTCATTTGAAAGAAAGGATTTATAAATGGAAAATGAAACGGTAAAAAAGACTACAACTAAGAGCAGCACAAAGAAAAAGGCAACGCCGCCAAAGAAGGAAAAGTTACGTGTGAAGATCGACCTCGATCCAAACATGTTGGTTCCTGTCAGAAACGGATTCGCCGGGAAGCTGTTTTACAGATCAAAGCGAACTGGAGAGGAATTCACATGGGAAGAATTCGGCGCAGAGCAGGATCTTGAACTTTCAGAACTGAAGAACGCGCGGAACTCATCGAAGGCATTCTTTGAGCGGAACTACTTCCTCATCGACGACCCAGAAGTAATCGAGTATCTGAATGTTGGTCAGTACTACAAGAACGCGATTGATGTAGAAGATTTTGAAGATCTGTTTGATATGGATCCAGAAGAAATCAAAGCAAAGGTTAGTTCTCTGTCGAGTGGTCAAAAGAGCACTGTCAGATATAGAGCTAAACAACTGATCACCGACGGACGGATCGACTCACTAAAGGTTATCGATGCGCTTGAATCTGCGCTTGGTGTACAGTTGGTTGAAAGGTAAGGCGGTGATACACGATGGCTGTATCATACGATATCTTCACGGCTGCCTTTTTGAGCAAGATCGAGGATCGCGACCTGCTGCAGCTTTCTGAGTATGACGCGCAGGAAGAAGTCGACGGATACATGAAGCGTGCTTGTGCCCGGTTTAATAAGGTCTGCAAGTATGACCTGACCGACCGCGATGATCGCACACGTGAATTCAACATCGACGTGCCGCCAGACGAGATAGATGATATTGTTGACATCGTCTCTGAAGGTATGGTCGTTCAGTGGTTGAAGCCGCACTTCTTCAAAGCGGAGCACTACAGAAATGTACTGAACACGCGAGATTTCACATCTTACTCTGAGGCAGAACTGTTATATAGAACAACAAACGCCTACCGGACGGCTAGGCAGCGTTTTATTTTTATGATTAGACAATACTCATACGATTACGGAGACTTAACTGACTTATGGATGTAATAACGGATAGAATGGTAGACAATTACTTATCCGGGCTGGTCAATAAGTTTTTCAAAATACTACCAATGAAGGAAACGGGAGAACCGAGTCTGAATGAGTATATGTCGAGTTTAAAGATCGAGCTGTCAGGGTGCAAGGATATTGTAGCCAAGCTCGATGATGATGCGATGTGGCTGACGCTCATCTCGATCCTGCAATACATGACAGAGAACGAGTGTGATGTAAAAGTTGTCAAGCGAGAAGTTTTTAAGGCAATATCGCTCTGCAAAAAGATGCGTGCCACATACGCAGAAAAAGAAGGAGCATGACATGGGAGCATGGGATCGCTACCGAGCCCGTCTTAGTGTTGATGGAGCAGTTGAGCGACAACATCAACTGCGTAGGACCCAGGATGCCATTGCTCGCGGGCTCACAAAAAATTTGTCGTATCAACATGTGCTGGTGAACAACAAAGATCAGGATGTCGCGATCATCGATACGACGAGATATGATGAAAAGAAAATTTGCTCTCTCCCCGGAGAGAGTTTAGAACACGGCGGACTTGTCTCATGGGCTGACTCGCACTGGTTGATCACTGAGATCGACGCACACGACGAAGTCTATACGAGAGGCAAGATCGTAAGATGTAACTATAAACTGAAATGGATCGACCCTGAAGGAAATATTATCAGCAAATGGGTTATCGTTGTTGACGGCACGAAGTATCTGATCGGTGAGCGATCGGAAGATATCATCACAGTTGGCGACGCGCGAATCGCTGTCACTGTCGGCAAGGACAAAGATACGAATAAGCTCGTGCGTGGCATGCGCTTCCTGATTGACGACATGGATACGACGGATGTACTCGCGTACAAAATATCGAAGCCAAATAAGCTGTTCAATGTATATGACGGCAAAGGTGTTTTCCGATTCATCATGAACGAAGTTAACGTGACCGATAACGACAACATCGAGAAGCGTATTGCTGATTACTATAGCTGGTATCCGAAGGTAGAATTGCCGGAACCAGACACACGTACCGGCGAGCCATTTGGCGACATCAAAGAACGAGCAGAAGAAATGGAAGAAACGAAGGAAGAGCGGATAGAAGGGACTAAAAGGTGGTTGTAGATGCTATTAGACGATTTGTACGATTATAAAAATCAGCTGATGAGGGACTTTTGCGAGAACGAGGAAATCGTTCGATTGGTAACAAAGAGCAGCGATGCTCCGGTCCCGAATTATGATTTACCATACAGGCAGATTTTCCCATACGAATACATTCCAGAGACAGTCGACGACGCGAAGTCGTTCATCTGTTTTGATGTGGATGTAACGTATGTTCCGAATAAGACGATATACATACCGGCGATCTATGTGTGGGTTTTTACTCACACGAGCAATTTGCGCATGCCGGATGGAAGCGGTATTCGTATCGACCGACTAGCATCTGCTGTGGATCATGTTCTTAACGGCAGTAGAATTTATGGAATGGGAGAACTCGAGCTGAATACAGTGACGAGATTCGCCCCGATCCAGAATTACCTCGGGCACGTATTAGCATACACAGCCAGAGAATGGAATCGTACTGCGGCGAACAGGAAAGCCACACCGCGCAACCGCAAAAATCATGACTAATTTATTGTACTCTGATCATATCAAGGTCGACGATGAGATCACACTGACTATCCCAACTGTCGGCGAAGTGATCAAGAGCGACGGATTGTATGATGCTATAGTTTCAACATTTACCGCTACCCCTCGTGATCTTATGGTCGAACTGGACGATCTCGGAATTGACTACAACGAGATTGAAGAGTACGACCTATTTTTGATGCTATCTCAGTCATTAAAGACTATGGACACATCTATTCTTTTTGGCGGTCTAAACTTTTCACAGTATAACATTGCTGAATCTCCTAGTGGAGAAATTATCTTACTGAACGAGGACACTGGTAACTATATTGACAAATTTAAATACATGTATCTGTGCGATACATTATGCAAGATCAATTTCATAACCAGAAACAATAAAAAAGCAGGCAATAACGCTGCGAAAAGTTACCTCATACAAAAGGAACGAAGGAAGAAGAAAAGGGCGAAAAGGAAAGCAAAGAAACAGGAGAATCCGATCAACGGACTAATCATTTCTTTGGTAAACACAGCTGAATTCAAGTACGATTATTCAACAGTACTTGATCTCACTATATATCAATTCAACGCGAGCTTACACCAGATCATCGACAAGGTCAACTTCGACAAGCTGATGATCGGCGTATATGCGGGGACAGTCGACACGAAAGGCATGAGTCCAAAACGCTTGAGTTGGATCAAACAATAAGGAGGAATTAATATGGCAGTTTCCACAAACGACATTATTGTAACGTCTCTGGATTCCATCACAGCCTTCGATATCACAACCAATGATTACCTTTTCACTCTGGACGAACTTCAGTCCGCAACTGTATCTCAGTCTGAAGATACTACGGAAATCACTGGTAGACAGGGTCGGAGACTTTCAACTCTGAAGACTAATAAGTCCATCGAGGTAACCGGAACAAACGGTCTTATCTCTGGCGGTCTGATGGAACTTCAGACTGGTTCTGAATTCGTACACAACGATTCCGCACTGGTTCTTAAAGGCGAAAGACTGACTGTTGAGTCAAATACAGCTACTACTTCTGATGTAGCTGTTGGTACAGCTGGTAACGAAATCTACAAGGTATACGTTGTAGAAGATCAGGGATTTGGTGATACTTACACTCAAGATTCTGCGACAGGTTCTAAGAAATTCACTTACGACACACAGACAAAGGCTATCACCTTCTCCAGCACTGATGGAGCGGCTCTTGAAGGCAAGACCATCCTCGTTTACTACAAGGCTGAAGTTAGCGGCGACGAACTGAAGAACGACGCTGGTAAGTACGCTAAGAAGGCGGCTCTGTACATTGATGCAACTGGTGAAGATACTTGTGCAAACGAATATCACATCCAGTTCTACATTCCAAAGGCTGACTTCGACGGTACATTCGATATCCAGATGGGTGACGATCAGGCTGTACACGAATTTACAGCAAGCTCACTGGCTGGTGCATGTGGTGCCGAAGGCGAATCTTATCTGTTCACTTACACAGTATTCCAGGACTAATTTATTGAGGGGTGATACCAATGCCAAAGGCAACAAAAGAATGCAGGGTATGCGGAAAGACATATGTTGCATGTAATACCAACCGGCATTTCGACGGCAGTTTCCATTGGCGCGAAGTGGCGTGCTCCCCTGAATGCGGACAGGAGTATCTGAGAAAAGTTACAGAATCTCGTATGGAACCACAGACAGAACCGGAAGTCATCGAAGAAGAACCTGAGCTTATTGAAGAAGAGCCAGAGGATGAACCGAACATGATGTCGTTCTTTTACGAAGACTAACTCATTGGGGAGGGAGGGTATACTCTCTCCCCTTTTTTTTAACGCAGAGCCCGGAAAGACCCGGATATAAGATGATGGTGTAGTCGCCCATCCTGCGTGACCAACTCAGGAGAAAAGGGGTTGATTTAATTGAGAATATTATCGATGGACCAAGCGCGCAAAGGAGCATGGGCTGTGTACGACTCGAAGAAAAAAGAGTTGCTTCATTACGGAACGTACGACTTTGAGTATGAGCGCGAGCAGGTCAAAAAGAAGGACGGCTCGTACAAGACGCGACGTATTAAAAAATACGAATATGAAGAGTCGATCGTTCTTGTCGAGAAGTTACTCATGGAACTCATCAGAAAATACAGCATAAAGATGGTGTTTCTCGAGGACGTACCGATAACAAGGAACAGCATGGCGATCAAGCCGCTGTTGCGATTGCAGGGTGCGCTCATCGCGTATTTGGCAAAGCGAAGTATTCCGCATGAGCTGATTATGCCGCGAACGTGGCAGGCAGCGTACAAATATAAAGACAAGGAGCTTACAAAAGCTCAGAAAACATATAAAAAATATTTAAACGAGACATCACCGTATAAGAGTCTTAGACAAACCAAACGAGATTCTCTTTTGGCGGTAAAGAAAATATTTAACATGGAACTCGACAATGATGATTTGGCGGATGCAATTCTGATAGGACATTACGCCGTAAATCACATGGACGAAAGGAGCAAATAATATGGCAAAGGCAAAGGTGAAAGCAACATCAATTACAAAGTGGGAAAAGATGATCGCAGATCAGGATCAGACAGTTACACTCACTGCGAACGGAGAAGAATTCGAGATCACTGTCTCCCCTACTCTTTCATGGGAAGAAGCAGGAACAATGGTGAACTATGTAGTCGCTATTGTATTCGACGAGCAGACTGGCGAATACCACCCGGAAGTCAAAGACGCACTGATCCGTTCACAGGTTCTTGAGCGTTATGCACACTTCAATATGCCGAAGTCGTTCGACAAAATGTACCACTTGGTATACGCAACTGACGCATACGATTTCGTCAGTCAGGTAATTAATCAGGCACAGCTGGATCAGATCAAGGCGGCGATTGACGAAGCGTTAGATTATAGACTCAACATTCTCGCTAGCGGCGTTCAGGCAGAGATTCAGAAAATCATGGATTCCTTCGATGCGTTTAATGAAAACGCAGAGAGTATGTTTTCAAAAGTGAATCCTGATGAATTGAGTTCTTTCGTAAAGAATGTTGCAGAGATGCCGGGTTCGCTGGACGAAGAGAAAGTTGTTAGTCTGGTTCATGCCGCCAATATGAAAGAGGAATGATATGGCGAAATCACTCGATGCGGTAATCAGGACAGCTCTGGAAAAGAAGATCGGGGAAAAGGTGTGGAAAGTTCTAAAAGACCACATAGAGAAAGACGTGTATGCGGCTTACAAACCAGAAGGTGAGTGGGTTTGGGGAACTAAACAAGATAGTCTTCACGATGGTTATCAAAGACGACGTGAAAAAGGTCTCCTCAATGAAGCAGACAAATATATCGATGTCGATTATAACGCAGGAACAGATGTATGGAGACTGCGAGTGTCGACAAATGCACAGCCATCTGAATCTGTACTTAGACAGTCGTGGAAGCCATACGTTGGTGGATTTCTTAGGTTGCTCGAGGAGGGTAACCTTGGATTTTGGTCTAAGTCTTTCGATAATTGGTATCACATGAGCAGAGTTACTCATCCGTTCCCGAGGCCAGTCATCACCAATGCGCAGGAAGAAGCTAATCAAAATAGGAATAAATACGAAGCGGAATTGTATGCCGCGATAAACAAAGCTATATCAGGTAGAAGTCGTGGCAGTAAGTAGTCATGTGGCTCTGTCACTTATTGCCAGTAAGGAAGGTGAAGGTGAATGAGCGACAAGTTTGACGGTATTATACTCGATTTTAAAGTTGATAAAAAAAGTATAACCGGTATAAGAAAGCAAATAAAAGAAGGACTTGAAAATAAACCGATCGACCTATCTAGTTTTAATGTGACTACAAAAGGCATCGGGACAATCAAGAGTAGCATCAATAAGGCGCTTGCAAAAGATGCATTAAATATTAATTATATAAATGCTACTGTAGAAGGTGTCAGGAGACTTAAGTCTAGTATTAACGAGAAACTAAAGAAGGATCCTATTAAGATTGGTGCGATTACACCAGACAAGATTGACCTTAAAAATGTAATCATAACCAACACAAATACACTACGGAAGCAGGTTGCCGAAGCTATTAGTGCTGGCGGTTATACTCTGAAAATTACAAAAGTTGACGCGTCTGCGGCAATCAAAGATGTACAGGCGCAACTGAGAGCGGCTCTGCAGGAAGGTGGCTTTGTTGGAAAGAAGACTCCTGTCCAGCAGACTGTTTCTGATTATAAGGCAATCGCTGAAGCTAAGCAAGCAACTGCTGTAAAACAAGCTCGGACGAAGTATCTGAAGGATATGGAGAAGGAGCTGAATCGCATATCTGCGTCAGCAGGCAACAAAGGACTGCTCGGACGGAGTGACGCGATAGCTGCGAAGATCAAGCAGATCGGCGGGCATATCAATTACGTCACAAAGAACATGGAAGCGTTCGACTCGATCACCAGAGATGTTGAGAAAGAGATCGGCGAACTAAACGCCATGATCGCCAAAACGAACGTCCCTGCGATCCAGAATCTTGCGAAGAGCGCTACTAATTCGAATAATCAGATCTCGTCGAAGAGCAACGCGATCACGGATACCGCGACCCTGTCGAAGCTTCAGGGGGCATGGCGCGAGATTCAGAATCAGATTAAGATCGCGACGGATGAGGTAATCACATTCGGTGAGTCACATGCGTTGAAGAACTCGATCCCTGAGCTGGAGAAGATGGTCACGAAGTACAACGAAGTAGTCGCATTGCTCAAAGAGCTGAAAGGTTTCGGGATATCGCCACAGATGAACGACGCGTCAGCAACTCCTCTTGGATTTTTCGACGTAGACGCGATGAAGGCTCAGGTCGACGAAGCAAAGAATGTAGCCGAGTCGATGAAAAACATCAACAAGGTTATGGGGACCGCTTCAAAGGTTGGCGGCACAAAGAGTCTTATCGACAGTGAACAGTACGCGACTATAGAAGCGCATTACGAGAAGATCATCGCGCTGGAAGAAGAGTACAAGGCAGCTGCGTCTCCAGCCGCCAGAACGAGAATTGCAGAAGCGATTAATAAAGAATGTGCTGCGCTGGAGCGAGAGGTTGTTGCTACGCAGAAACTTGTTGCAGAGCAGAACAGGCTTACCAGAAGGACAAAGACTGAAGCAGAGAATAGTGCGAAACCGGCTGATCCTGTAGCTATGCGTAATCTGGCTGGACAGATGCAGGGTTGGCTGAATGCGAACAGTCAGGCAGGTGCTGATAGTAGGACGAGCGGATATTACAAGACTGTTGAGACTGAATTCAATAGACTGAACAGCGCGATAAAGACCAACTCGGAAATAACCAAAGGCAAGCTTAAAGAGACTTCTACTGCGTTTAAGCAGGCGAGTCTGTCGGTTAAGCAGTTCGGTGTTTCTGGTCAGACGATGTTTGAGCGGTTCACGAAGGGTTTCGAGAAATTCGGCGGATGGATGTTGATCACGTCTGTGCTGATGGAAGGCATAACTGTGATTCACACCATGGTTGATAATGTCGTGAATCTGGACTCCGCAATGACTCAACTCAGAAAAGTCACCGACGAGACAAAAACGACCTATGATCAGTTCTACGATGTGGCGGTACAACGGTCAAAAGAGATCGGCGCCACAGTGAGCGAAATGATAAATGCGACTGCTGATTTCGCAAGGCTTGGATATAGCATCTCAGATGCTGAAGGTCTGGCTGAAGTTGCAAACATTTATATGCATGTAGGGGACAATATAAGCTCTATTGACGACGCGTCGCAGAGCATTATATCTACGCTCAAAGCGTTTTATAACACTAGTGAAGATGGCATAAATCAAGTTCAAGCTGCAACACATATAGTTGATAGCTTTAACGAAGTCGGTAAAAATTATTGCCGAGCCGCGTAGTAATACGCGGGCAATAAACGTAACTATATCGGTTAAAGGCGTGAGGACGTTAAGACCGAGGAAAGATGCAATGATGAATGAAAGGGAATAATATGAGAAAAGAAACAAAGGAAATGTTAGGCAAAAAATATGGACACTTAACAGTGGTTGGTTTTACAAAAGAAAATGGTGAAAAAGGAAGAACTCTTTGCAAATGCATCTGTGATTGCGGAAGAGAAACAACTGCAAATCCGCGTGATTTAAAAATTGGAAAGAAAAAATCTTGCGGTTGTGAAGAGTATGGAACAGCAAGACCATCTATGAGAAAAGATCTTACAGGTACAAGGATTGGCAGCTTTGTTGTCACGGAAATGATTTATGGAACTACTATAAATGGAAGAAAAGTGACAAAGTGTAAATGTAGATGCGATTGTGGAAATGAAATTGAGTATTACGCAAACAATATTACATCCGGCAAAATTCCAACATGTAAAAAGTGCGGGAAAAAGAGAATCAGAAAAAGCAGGAGAAAAGATTTGACCGGGCAGACTTTTGGTCGATTAACAGTTGTTGAAATGCTTTGGAAGGATGAGACTCGCAGTAAGACCATGTGTAGATGTATTTGTGAGTGTGGCAACGAGTATATTGTTGGTTCTGATAGACTAACATCTGGAAAGACAACATCATGTGGGTGTGAAAGAAAAGAAAAGAAAATTATAAAATTGAAGGAAGAATATATTGGGCATAAATATAATAGGCTTACAATCGATGATATCTACTATGACGAGAAAGGAGATATTACGGCCAAATGTATTTGTGATTGTGGTAATACAAAAATTACAAAACTCAGTTATGTTGTTAGAAACGAAATAAAGTCATGCGGATGTTTGTTATTAGAGCAACCTTCATTGAAAAAAGATTATTCAGGTATAAAAAGTGAATACAATGTAGAAATATTAAGACAAGCCGAGTCGAATGGTCCATATAATAATTACTGGGTCTGTAAGTGTGGTTTGTGTGGTAACGAATTTATAGCACTCCCAGCTAATGTTATTACAGGGAAAACGAAATCGTGCGGTTGTGTAAAAAGATCTTTTCACGAACAATACATCTACAATTTACTTTCCAACGAAAATATCAAATTTGAAACAGAGTATCAGATTCCAGAATGCAGAAATGTAAAACCATTGCCTTTTGATTTTGCTGTGTTTGATAATCATGGCTCTCTATCATTTTTAATAGAGTATGACGGGTACCAGCACAATAAACCAGTTGACTTTTTTGGTGGAGAAAGCGGATTTGTTATTAGAAAAAATAATGACAATATAAAAAATGATTATTGTGCAGACAATAATATCGACCTTTTAAGAATACCATATAGCATGTCTTTAAATGACATTGAGTTAGTCATAACTAACGAATTGAACAATCATTGCATATCCGTAACGACTGCAGGATGTACATGGCAACATGTATGTTGAAGTTACGCCCCTTCGAATAATCGAAGGGTGAATATACAGTCTGACCTACGGCAATAACCTAACTATGAAACCGTAGAGGTAGCCAGAAATGACTGCCCGCCACATATGTGGTCAGTAGGGATGAATCCCGAAAGTAACAGAATTGAATAATTTTGCCATCTCATCAGATGGAGTCGGAGAGGCGTTAAAGAGATCGGCTTCGGCACTTGAGGCCGGAAACAATAGCATGGAGGAAAGTATAGGGTTAATAACCGCTATGAACTCCGTGCTGCAAGACCCGGAGAAAGTAGGTACAGTACTTAAGACCGTCTCTATGTATATTAGGAGTTCAAAAGCAGAACTTCAAGAAGCCGGTGAAAGTACAGACGGTCTAGTTCAGAGTACTGCAAAGCTTCGTGAGCTGATATTAGGTTTGACCAATCAAAAGGTCGACATCATGCAGGATCCGACGACAATAAAATCAACATATCAGGTATTTAAAGAGCTGTCAAAAGTATGGGGAGAGATGACCGACGTAAATAAAGCTTCCTTGCTGGAGGCTCTTGGCGGCAAGAGAAACGCAAACGCAACCGCTGCTCTGATCACGAACTTCAAAACAGCGGAAGAAGCCATGGAGACAGCAACCAATTCTGCTGGCTCAGCAGCCAAAGAAAATGAGCGTCAGATGGATTCCATCGAAGGTAAAGTCAGACAGCTCAAAGCGTCGTTCGAGGCATTCTCAAATTCTGTGTTAAGTTCAGGTTTGTTTAAGTCTGTGATCTCTGGTCTTACAACATCGATTAATTTAGTGTCAAAACTTGTTGATAGATTTGGAGCGCTCCCTACGACACTCGCTATGGCAACTGCTGCATGGAGAATTTACAACAAAGCAAAAGACGCAGCAGAAGCGAAACCATTCGGGCAAAGAATACAGGATATAAAAACAAATACAATTGCAGGTTCTGGTCCATTCACACCAAAGCTTGATAATAAATTCTTAAAAGTTGGGCTTAGTGAAAACACACTTAAAACATTAACTGAAATCAAAAAAAGTTATATTGATCAAGGGGTTGCCACAGATAAGCTCGTTAGCAATATCAATCGCGCATCAAAGGCCGTTGAGAAATATAAATCCGCAGCTGCTGATGCAATGAACAATAATGATTTTGTCGGTGTAATGGCTAACACTGACGCAATGAATGAGCAGCGTGAAAAATTACGAAATTTTTACAAAAATCTTCAGGAGAAAAATCCTGAAATGGCTGCTGAAATGCGCGGCATGTTCGAAGGCGGCATGATGGGTAATGGCGATCAATTCGAGAAACCATTAGCTACATGGAAGAAGATTAAAAACACTATAGGCGAAGCTAGACAAAAGATGGTCGGTCTAAACGTCGCTGAAAAAGCCGCTGCCGCAACAGCTACTGCATTAAATGTGAGTTTCGCGGCAATGAAGGTTGCGGTGAAACAAATTAGCATAGCTCTTTTACAGGCTATGGGTGCATTCGCAATCGGCATGGTAATTCAGGATGTCGTAACACTTGTAGATAAAATCGCGAACAGATACAAATACGCCGCAGAGCAGGCAGCTGATGTTGCGGATAAAACGAGAGAAATCTCAGACGCGAACAAAGAGACAAGAGAAAACGTCGATAGCGTAATTGAACGTTATGAACAGTACGGGAAACTGCAATCAGACTCTGCCACAAAGAACGCAGAAACAAGAGCTACTCTGATTGGACTTCAGCAAGAACTCAATGACGCTGTTGGCGGGCAGGCTTCTAAAATTGACCTTGTTAACGGGAAATACGACGATCAGATCAAGAAGCTTAAAGAGCTTCGTATAGAACAAAACAAAACGCAGAAAGAGTCAAACACACAAACTCAAGCTGCTGATATAGAATTATCTAAAGCCAACTATAAAATGAATAAGTCGAAAAATTTCGACAATATATTCTTTGGCGATGATAAGTCTGCGACAAGAACGAGGGATATTCTTTCGGAGTCTGAATATGCGAAGTATTTCTCATTTGCAGGTACGATGATCACACCATTTATTGAGGGAGATGAAATCGAGTCAACGATCGATCAGCTTAACGTACTCAATGACATCCTCAAAATGCTCGAAAAGAATGGTGTCGATGCCAGCGACTCAATTTATGCTGGTTTGGCATCTGATGCCGCAAAGCTGAATAGCGAGCTTGGAGACACAAAGAAAGACGCTCAGGAAACTCTTGATACGATTATCGAGGGTGAAATCCTAAGTAATCCGTATGACGAAGGAAGCCAGAGCCTAGTTGAGTATAGAGATAATTTAAAGAAAGTTGTCAAAGCGTCTGGTGATGTAAAGAGCGCACTCGACGCAGGTCTCTATACACAGAAAGACATCAATCAAGCAATCGACGAATTCGTCATGTCAAACTATGCCGATGCGTACAAAGAGCAGATCACACCACTGAAGGAAATCGACGAGATCACCTCTTCCCTCTTTGGCGGCAAAAAGGGTAAGAGCTTTGTCGCCGGCGGCATGATGGACAATCTGAAGGATCAGGTCGCGAAAGAGCTCAAAGGAAAAGATTTAGAAATCGCGTACTCCCTGATTCTAGACAAGAGCAAATCGTTTAAAGGAATCAAAGACCTGCGCGAAGCCGTAAATGAAGAGCTCAACTTCCGTGAGACATCTGATTACGTAGCACAGCAACTCCGCGAAAGCTTGACCAACATCCTCAACGACGAGAACAACAAAACAGATGTAAAGAATCTGAAGAAGTTGGCTCAGACTACCGGCATCAAAGCAAGCGACGTCGAAGCACTCGCTGCCAAGAGTGAAGATCTCTCAGACATCCTCGACGAGAATGGCATTAGTGCTGAGTATCTCGCCCATGTCTTACAGAACGAGTTTGACTTCAACCAGACCGGAGCAGGCATTGCCTCTATTACAGGCAAGGCTCTCGATCTGAACAAGTCGCTCCACGGCATGGAGGAAGCGCTCGACAGAGTCGCAGCCGCCAAAGCGAAATACGACGCAGCGATGTCGCAGGGTAACTCCGACGCGGAATTCCGCAACTCGTCCGAGGCGTTCTCGAAAGCGTTCGAAGCAGCCAAGATGGGTCGAACCGGTGCTGGTCAGACAGACTTCTGGGCAGGAGCCGAGTACCTCCTCGGAGAAGATCAGCTCGAGGCGATGGGCTACAACACAGACGCCGTCGCGAACAAGATCAAAGAGCTCGCCCCGATGCTGAAGAACGCTGAAACAGCAGGCGCAGGATTCATCCAGAAGCTGCAAAGTATGGCTGACGAAAGTGGCAACGTCGTTATTAATGGTGAAAAGGTTGCAACTGTTCTGACAGACGACAACGGCAAAACGACGATAGATGCGCGTGCTGAGAATTTCAAGAAGATCGCAGACGCGCTCGGCATCAGCGAGGAACTGTTCACGCAGTCACTGAACGCAGCGCGCGAATGGGCGAACGTGACGACATTCAGTACAGAAGAAGTCTACAACAAGCTCCGCGACACAGGCAACGTTCTTGACAACACAGCCGGCGACTTTAAGAAGTTCACCAGCGCCGAGATCATCGACACGAAGAATCTCGACATGTCGAAGGAAGAGCTCCGTCAGTTCAAGCAGGAGCTCAAGAGCACAGGCGGCAACTACATATTCATGGACCTGCAGTCAGGTGCCGACGCCGCGATGGAGACGATCAAAGAGCTCGGGTTGGCGAAAGAGAAAGTATTCTCGGACGGATCCGGAACGGGCAACTACACGATCGACACAAAGGGTCTCAATTCTCTTCTGGCGGCATTAGGATATCAGGAATCCGAAGTCAGAGCAGTCTACGATCAATTTGTCAAAGAAGGCAAGCTGACACAGGACGATCTTTCAGCCGCGATGGAAGACTACGCGAAGAAGGCTGATAGCAGCACCGGCTACACAAAGAAACTCAAGGACGCGATCGAATCTCTGAAAGGTAAGAAGATCGAACTTGAGATCGAGGCGAAAGTCAACGGGTCGACGTTAGATCCGAACGATAAGTGGAACATGATGCCAGACACTGAAGCGTATGGCGACTTCCTGCAGAACCAAAAGATTAACCCGCACGAGTGGAACGAATCGATGCAGCTTGTCGTCGACGACATCACATCCGGGTCGAAGCGAGCTCAGGATGCGATATCAGCAATGCGTGGTGCGATCGAGAGTAGCCTTGATTTTGACGGCGGAGATTATTCAGAAGAGTACGCACAGACATGGCGTGACCAGATGGACGTCGCCAGTCAGACAATGGACGCTCTCAGAAAGCAGGGTCTTAAAGATACAGACCAAGAGATGGCTGAGCAGAAAAAGATCTACAACGATGCGCTCAAAGGAATGCTGGACTACGACAAGAAGTTCTACGATCAGCAGAGATCGATGCGCGAAGATGCTGTCTCAGCACTTCAGGAGGATCCGTTCGGCGATGCTGTTACGAATAAAGATCAGATCCTGTCCGACTATCGGGATATCTACGCAGGCGCGGCACAAATGCGCGAGGAAGCTCTGGCGAAGGGCTATCCGCCAAACTCAGAATTTGTCAGGTCGCTTGAGGCAGAAATGCGCAAGGCGATCAGCAGTATGGAGAATGCGCGCAGAGATGCGTTCAAAAACAACATAAGTCTCAAAGACTTGCAGGCTGACGTACTTTCAAAAGATCGTCATGATGGCGAATCAGCTGATGGCATCGTTTCGATTTACAAAGATGCGATGAGTGCAATCTCAGCAGAAGCCGCCAGAGTAAGAGCTGAAGGTGCGTCAGAAAACAACGAGTACCTGATCGAACTCAAGCGCCAGTGGTACGACTATCGTGACCGTGTCAAGGAAGTTCAGAAGGAAGTATACGCAGAACAGGCTGCATGGGCGAAGCATCAGACAACAATGCTGGAGTCAACCATCGTAGGAAGCTCCGGCAAGAGCCAGTTGATCGGCGCATATCAAAACGAACAGCGCGCGTTGCTACAGGAAATTTCCAATCTGGCGGCAATGGGCTATCAAGAGACAGACCAAGAGATTTACTCGCTCCGTGAGCAGATCGCATCATTGAACGCGTCGATTCGAGAGACACAGAAGGAAGTTGTCGAGAACGCAGCTGCATTCGCAAAGCACAATACGACGATGGCACAGTACGCTACGGCGCACACTGGAGACTCGAGGTCGATGATCGGCGCATGGCGCAGCGAGCAGGCAGCACTACAACAACAAATTTCTGCTCTGGCGGCGATGGGTTATCGAGAAACAGATCAGGAGATTTACTCTCTGAGAGAACAGATCGCTGAGCTGAGTAACTCGATCGTCGAGGCGAACGCTCAGTGGCTTGAAATTCAGGCACAGATCGACCGCCGCGAAGAGACGATCATGGACTATTATCATTCCTCTCCGCAGGACATGATGAAGTACTACGACAAGATGATCCAGCGCACACAGGAGCGCCGCAACCAGCTTTACGGACTCGGCTACGGAGAGTTCAGTAGCGAGGTCCAAAGTACGATCGACGAGTACTGGGACTACATGCAGAAGAAGCAGGATGCGTACAAGGAGCAGCTCCAGCAGGCGATCGACGTATATGACCTGTACAAGAAGGAACTCGAAGTCGGCAAATATCCGTTCGAGGAATTCGTCCGTGTCATATATGAAGAGCGCGCCAATGTCGAAGAAATGATGCGTGCTCTGCGCAACATGGGATACGCAGAGAACTCGTCCGAAATGGTATCACTGAAGCAGCAATGGCTCGAGGCGATCAATGAGATCGAGGACCGTGCTTCTGACGCCATGAGCGAGATTGACCGCCGTCTTGGACATCAGATCAAGATGATCCAGAATAACTACACGATCCCAGAGGCAGCTGAACGGACTATTCCGTTGCTGAAACAGCAGCAGCGTGAGTACCACGAACTGGCAGAGCAGCTCAGAATGCTGGGCTACAACGAAGATAGCGAAGTCATCCAGAAGCTCGAGGAAGCATGGTGGGATGTACAGCGCGAAATCGTTAACACCTACAAAGAAGCGATGGACGACATCATCGCAGTATCTGAGCATACTGTATCAATGGTGTTTGACCGTAGAAACTATTCATATCAGGAATATGTAAACGAATATAAGCGCATCCAATCTGAGCTCCATGCGACTGCTGACAAGTATCGTGAAATGGGCATCGATGAAAACGACGAGCTTATTCGCGACCTTCAAGATCAGTGGTGGGACTACGAAGACAAAGTTCTTGATGTGTTCCAGAATCTGGTCGACGAAGCAAGCAAGTCGATCGACGCTCTGAAGGGAGCCTACGACGACTTCCTTAAAGCGGCGGAAGACTATGGACAATATGGAGCGCTTTCATACGATTCATTCAAGGCGATCATCGATCTTGGTCCAGAATATCTGTCATACATTACTGATACTAACGGCTTGCTGCAGATCAACAAGGCGAACATCAAACAGGTTCTTGCCGCCAAAGCAGAAGAGCTTGCTGTTGATACTGCGCTGAATTACCTTGAGCGCATTCGCGAAGCACGCATGACCGATCAGGTCGACCTCATTGACGAGCTGACCAAAGGAACACAACACGCAGCATCCGCGACTCGTGAACTGATCTACTTCCAGCTGAAGAACTTAGGTTTGACGCAGACTCAGTTCGAAGGAGCTGTGGCGAATCTGGACAAGATGTTCTCGCTGAAGGACCAGTTCGTGCTCGATATCGACGTGGCACTGAATCCGGAAAATACCAGTTCGCTGGACGATCTCTCTGGGTCGTTCGACGACATGGTTGGCTACGTCGAGGATATGATCAAGTCTGAGTACGACGAGATGGGCAAAGCTCTGGACGAGCAGCTCAAGAAGTACAAGGACATTGTCGACAAGAAGAAGGAAGCCCTGAAGCTTGCGAAGGAAGAGGCAGACTACGAAGAAGAGGTCGCCGATCAGGTCAAAGAGATTGCGAAGCTGCAAAATCAGATCGACCAGTTGTCGCTGGATGACAGCAACGAGGCACGCGCGAAGCGTGCCAAGCTGGAAGAAGAGCTTGCCAACGCGACGAAGAAGCTTGCGGACAACCAGAGAGATCACGCAATTGCGGCTACGGAAGATCAACTCGACGCGGACGTTAAGGCAGTCGAGGAATCGACCGATGCACGCAAGGAGGCAATCAACGACGAAGTAAGTTCAGCAGAGAAGCTCCACCGACTGGCGATGGATCGCATCATGCAGTACGGAGAGCAGAATCTGAACAAACTGCTTCAGGAAGTGCTCGACTGGAACCTGAAGTCAGGCAACTCACTCGAGCGGAACATTAAGGATACATGGATCGACATTAACAACCTTGTTGAAAGATACGGATCTCTCGTAGGCGCGATCGCGGCGATCAGGAATTCGTCACTGAAAGATACCGTCAGAGAAGTAATGGCCGAAGGTGTCGGCACGACGAATACTGGCTCGAACGACATTATCGGACGAAGCTACTACAACGGTCTCGACATGACTGAGTTCCAGAAGGTGCTGGACAGCATGATCGAGAACTCAATGGACTGGTGGACTGCGACGCGGAACAACCAGCGTAGATCTGTCACAGAAGAAGCGAACGAGAACTCCAGACTGTCGAACAAATTTAAGCAGCTGACCGGCGTGTCGAGTACACGTCGCGGAGACGGACGCTGGTATATCGACGATTCCGACAAGCTTCTGTACGACAATCAGGATGTCGGTGAATGGGTCGTTAACCGGATGAAGGAAAACGACGCGAAGGTAATCGCCGGAGATATGACGTCTGCTCAGGCGCAGAAAGAGAACGCTGACTTTGCTCAGTCGCTTGGTCAGTATACTGGCGCAAGAGTCACCCAGGGATCGGACGGTACATGGTATTACAACGGACGCAAACTGTACGATGTCACCAAGTTCCACTCTGGCGGCGTTGTCGGTAAGGGAACATTGAAGCAGGATGAGATCATGGCGAAGCTCCAGAAGGGCGAGATGGTTCTGAACAAAGAGCGTCAGAAAGGCTTGTTCAAGCTGGTCGATCTGGCATCTTATCTGTCAGAGAAGCTCGGCGTGAATCTCCGTGGCAAGACGCTTTCTGCTAGCGGAGACCTGAAGAATATGGATCTTGACGGAGTTACGAAACCGACGAATCAGATTAACTCGAGCGTGAATTTCGCACCAAATATCAATGTTACTATCTCTGGCGGTGTTGAGGATCCAATGTCAGCCAAGAAGTATGCAAAATCGATTGCCGATCTCACATTGGGCAATCTCAAAGAGGCATTCTCACAGAAAGGCATCACGCGCTCACTGCAGAATGCATAACGATAAAACTACTACGAGGTGGGAGGCTTGTCCTCTCACCTCTTCACATAAATGAAAGGAGGGACGCTGGTGATTGTCGATTTTCAGACGATAGACATTTACGACAGGCAGCCGACACTGGTCTTGAAGGCGCCAAGCGGCAAGGTCATTCAGACACTGGGCTACGCGCACAATATCGAGTGCAGCTTTAACTATAGCGAAACGAGCAAGCTCACCTTTGACCTGCCGGCATATGTAAATGGCGAACCGACACCTAATTACGATAAGGTCGTCGGAGAGATGATTATTGACTTGGTCGGATGGGGATTATTCATCCTTCAGAATCCGAGCACAACAAACACAGGCATACAAGAAACGAAGTCCTGTACAGCCTATTCGTTAGAATACGAACTGACTCATCGGCAGATGTCTCTTGAAGAAGGCACGTACAACTTTTGGGACTCAGGCGTAACCGCCGGCGACTCCCCTACCACACTCATGGGTATCATCTTGCAGTATTGTCCAGGCTGGAGTATGGGCGACGTCGACAATGCGCTCATTGGCAAGTACCGTACATTCGATCAGATTCAGGATAATGCGTACAATGTCATGATGAATACGCTGCAGGTTCCGTACAACTGTATCTTCTCGTTCGACACATATAAAAGGAAGATAAATGTCATCGACGCGAACTCAGACGCTCCGTCCAACCCGATCTTCATCTCGCTGGATAACCTTGCGAAAGAGATCGAGATCAACGAACAGTCAGAGAATCTGATCACGGTGCTGGATGTGTACGGCGCAGACGATGTTGATATCAGAGGCGCGAACCCGCTTGGCACGAACAAGATTTACAATCTGGACTACTTTATGAACGAGGTCCACTTCGACCAAGAGACCATCGACAAATGGAACGCGTGGAAGGATACGTTTGAGCAGAACCGCCAGACGTATTATGATTTGTCGATTCGTCGCGCTATGAAGACATCTGAGAAGATTGCGCTTCAGGCACGAAAGACCGACGAGGAAGGTGTCCTGTCAACGTACGAGACTGAGCAGGGCGTCAACATCCGTCAGCTATCGTACGGAGACGAGACTGGCGCGGTTCAGGAAAGACTCGACGAACTCAACGACTTGATCCCACAGCAGCGTGCGACGATTACTGGAACACAGCTCGAGATCGACGAAGTTCAGTCTGAGCTCGACGATATCCTTGCACAGCTCAAGGAAATCAACGAGGCAACGGCGTTTGAAAGCTTCTTTACGGATGATGAAATCGAGCAGCTTCAGCACTACTTCATCGAGAACGCGCTTGAGGAGTCGTCGTTTGCGGTTAATGAATACACATCGTTTTCGGACGAGTCACAGACAGCGGCTGATGTGCCGATCACGTCGACGGTTACTGGTTCACAGGTAACAACTGTTGATCCGCGCGAAGGAACGAACGAGGAGATCTATTCCTTCATTGACGGCACGGTTGAGGTGTCATACGGCAGTTATACTGACGATGACGATGTTGAACATCCACGATTTACGATTACCGCAAGCATTAAACGCGGCTCTGCGGAGTTGAACGACACGACTGAAGATGACGTAACGACGAGACGCCTGACCGAGACTATCGTCGTCGGCGCAGGGACTAAGACCGACAACAAGGAAAACAATGTGTCGCAGTTCATGAACGGCACGCTGATCATCCTGGGCAAGCACGAGTCGACCGAGTCGGACGTTGCAGACACAGAGATCAACGTCATGCGCGAAGGATCGACCTTGACATGCTCTGTCTCAGAAGGCGACATGTACCTGACCTCACAGGCGACGCTGTTCGAGCAGTACGACGTCGAGCTGGATCTGTACGAGTTCGCACAGGAAGAACTGCGCAAGATGGCGTATCCGACGTACACATTCAAGATCGACACATCGAACTTCCTTGCACTGGAAGACTTTAAACAATTTGCATCGCAGCTCTCGTTGGGGCAGCGTTTATATATAGATATCGGAACAAAAGTACTGGAGCCAATTCTAGTCGGAGTCGAGATGTCATTCGAGGATCTGACAGACTTCTCGCTTTCGTTCAGCGACACATACCACGGAGACGACAATGCATTCGGACTGGTGGATTTGTTGCAGAAAAGCGTCAGCATGGGTCACAAGCTTGATCTGAGCAAGTACTCGTATGGCGCGTATGTAAACAGTGGAGCGAACACAGCGGTAAAAGATTTCATGACTTCTGCATTGGACGCGTCTAAAAACGCCGTCGTAAACGCCGCTAATCAAGCCGTCAAAATCGACGAGTCAGGAATTCGGCTCAGAAATCCGGATGAATCTGGAGGATTCGACGATGAGCAGATGTGGATCATCAATAACAATATCGTTCTTACTGATGACGGCTGGAACACTGCAAAGGTTGCGATTGGTCATTTCCATGACGATAACACGGGAGATGGCTGGGGTGTCGTTGCGCCGAACATCGTAGGAACACTGCTCGCAGGAGAGAATCTGGTCATCGAGTCAAAGAAGGCTGGTGTTCCGGGGAGCTCTGGCGAAACGTCGCTATTCAGAGTCGACGGAGATGGCGCGTCATTATACAACGCGAAGTTCGAACTTATTACACCACTCGGAGAGACCAGTGATGGCGTTGGTCATTACGGCAATATCGTCCTCGACCCTGAGCTTGGCATCGGTATCGGCTCGTACTCAGGTGCGTACACGAAGCAAAATGTGACACGGAGAGGTCATTCCGGTCAAGTTGACGGGATTATATTTACATCAGACGACGGATCGATCAGAGAGTGGAACTCAGACATTATGAGCGGTGGTCTCAACTCGTACGATGGTAATACGAATTTCTGGGTTGACCTAGATGGCAGTATTCATTTCAAAGGAACGCTCGAAGGTGCAGATGGTCAGTTCACAGGATCGCTCAAGGTCGGAGATCCGGATGGATCGCTGACTGGTGAAACGCATGGACTCTATGTCGACGAAAACGGAAATCTTTCTCTTGGCGGAATCTATAAGCCGGGCAGTCAGGTTGATGGCTCCACAGAAGAAGGTCTCGAGGCGCCGTTCTATGTAGACGCGCAGGGTAACATGTATGCGACATCCGGCACGTTTACGGGTGTTGTAAGCGCAGACAATTTGTTATTCAAAGATCCGACAACAGGTAATTTTGAAAGTGTTCTCGACGACCACAACCGTATCATGAGCAACTTTCTTGACCTCGGCGGCATACAGCTGGAGGGCGAGACCGGTAATATCACGATGAGCGGTACGCTAAATCTAGGTGGACTGAGTAGCATCATCTGGGGAAACAATATCCCTGGGTCGACATACGAGTATTCTGATGACGGAATCACATGGGTCGCTGAGAATAAGGATCAGGTTACGCTTGTAGTATCAACGGTGAACAATCCGGGTATAAAACAAGGAAATGTCAAAATCTTCTACGACACTGAGTTCCTTGAATTTGGTTCTATCACGAACGGTTCTGTCTCATCGGTAATTGCTGAAAACGACAAGACAACCGGTTGTGTAACATGTAAATTCGGCAACGGGACAAGTACTGTTTCAGGGAATGGTACACTATGTACTTTGACATTTAACGTAAACGGACGAGTACGCGGCGACTATAAGTTCACTTCTGGCGGCAAATATACGTCAGACTCAGAGCGCGATGTTCCGGTTGTAAACATTCCATTTACGCTTGGCACGTCGTATGGTGAAAGCAGTGCTGTTACTGGGTCGCCGTTCAAATATCAGGCAACAACAACACAAGGTATAAACGATAAGAAATACTGCAGAACTGTCACGAAGTACACAAAGCGCGACCAGGCGGGAAATCTTACGGAAATCATAAAGTACGGAGAGCCAACTCTTACGACAACAGGATCGTATTTGCCGTCATATATCAAAGAGACTCATATTGACATGGGAGCGGTAACCTCTCCGTCGTTCCTTGGTAACGACATGTACGCAATCAACTTTAAGATCGTCGACGGGTTTACTCAAGGAAGCGAAGGCACTGCTGTCCCGCAATCCATCCTAGGAACGATGGGTCAGATTAACGGATGGGCTGGAAAATACAAGTCTGACGGAAGTAAATTATACACAGTAGGCGTAGGACTACGACAAGATGACGACCATTACGTAATTTGTACAAGCCTTGGGACTAGGCTTCAGACAGGAACTGTTAACAATAATTCAGGAACCGGCTGGAGTAGTGTTGTTACAATGTCATCGTCTGCTTATATGGCGAGTGGTAATAGACTGTATCTTGGCTTAGAAAATAACAATGGAAGACTTATCGGCGGATATTTCAATGTAAATTCAAGCGGAACAAGAACGCCTAAGTCGATTGTTGAGATGACGTCTAGTGAAGCGAAAATGCAGTATTCCACATCTACATCTGGCGTATATTCAACCGTTAGCCTTACAGAATATGACGCAATAGTTAGCTACACAGACGAAGTATTTTTGGATGCTGGGATTTCAGGCGTGACCATCCAGTATACAGCCAACAGTAAAATAGAAATTGGTGGCAGTATTAATATAGAAACAAAGGGCTATGAAACAAATATTTCTATATCGGCAAATAATAACGCTGGCTTAAAAGCAAATAGTGGAACAGCATCGCTTATTGGAGCAACGTATACAGAGATCATGGCGACCCATAGCGCTGGCGCGAATGTACAGATAAAAGACTACGTTGGGAATGTCAGATGGACATCAAATAATTCCGAAGCAAGAATGCAGTATTCGTCAACTTCTGTCGCGTGTTCGTCAACAGGAATATCTATTGATTCAGGCAAGGCACTTACAATGACAGGAACTTCAATAGGTATTACAGCATCTGCCGGGACAACTATTAATACAAGTGGTAGTTACTCAACTGTCATACAGTCAGGCGGGTCAACAAGACTTTCAGCAGGATCACAAGGTATATGGCTTCACGGTCAAACTCCAACATCAAACTATGAGCATCCATATATCAAAGTAACAACAACAGAAGCTTATATGCAATACAGAACAAACAGATATCTAAACGTCGGCAATTCTGGCGTTGAGATGAGATTCGATAATACTGGGTTTGTTTCTGTTAACAGCACAAATGCAAGACTTTCGTATGACACACTTGTGTATGTAAATTGTTACGGATCTGGCGTCGATATACGCGCTGGAAATTATCAAATGTGGATATATACAGACGGGTCTTACGGTCCTTCCGACATAAGATGGAAGAAAAATATTGAATATTCAGTAGACGGAGACCTTGTTGATGAACTCAAACCGGTAAGATTTATGTATAACTGGGGAACAGATTATACTTATGGATTTATAGCTCAAGATGTGCGCGATGTAATTCCTGAGCTTGTTGGGGTTAAACATGGAGAAGGAGATCCAGAAGATGGTTATTTAGGGCTGAATTACGACGCATTCGTTCCTATCCTCACAGCAAAGCTCCAGAAACACACGCGGATCATCAAAGAACAGGAAGACCGCATTGCAGAATTAGAACGACAGATAAGAGAGGTGAGAAACGATGGATGAGTTTGTACGCGGCGCGACCAGCGTCTTAGAAGTAACGGTCGATCAGGATATCAGCGAGTCGACAAATATCGAAATGTGGATCGACACATTCAACGACGTTTATAAGCACGAAAAGGACGCACTGAAATACGTACGCGTCTCGAACGGTGTAACGACCGTCGGCTACCAATTAACTCAGTATGAATCCCTCTCTTGTCGCGAGGATTATATATCGGTTCAGCTCAGATGGACCAGTGACACTGGGATTGTCGGAGCGACCAAAAAGAAATATATGGTAATCAACGACGCTGAGTGGGAGGATCGCATCACGCTCGAGCCGAGCGACGACGAAGACGATGCAACATATCTCGGCATTGACAGAATCCCTGAACGTGACATCTTGACGATGATGAACGAGCAGGACGGGTGAAAGGAATAATTATGGAAACTATTAAAAACAACATCGCATTAGTAATCAATGCACTTAACAACGTAGAGACCAAAGGCGTGCAGAATCTCAACAATCTTGTTGGTAGTATCAACATCTTGCAGGAGACACTGAACAAATTATCAGAGCCGCCAGAAGTCGTCAATGAGGAGTGATCTCATATGGCATTTTATGGATGCGATTTCAAATACGACTCGTCATGGGCGAGCAACCTTGAGCTGCAGATTTACGACTTCGACTCTTCTGATCAAGGGTCGACGTCGGACTTTGTGGCTCAAGGAACCATCGTCAGCGATGCCGTAGCCGGGCGCGATGACATTTTGCTGTACGGGCAGGAGCAGAAAGATACTCTTGCCCCGCATCTTGTCTTCGGTGTCAATCAGGGACGGCTCGACGAGGACCGCTGGCTGACGCGGAAGGAAATCGCGCACATCGCAGAATGGCTCACAGCTGACGGACGGTGGCACTGGCTCAAGATCAAGCAGGAAGATATGGTCGAGTATCGTTACAAGGTCGTTCTCGAGTCGCTGCAGCTGCTGCACAATGGGACGTATCCGTATGCGTTCGAGGCTAGCTTCGTCGCGGATTCTGCGTATGCGTACATGTACCCGCGAGAATACACATGGCACAGGGGCGAGAACGAGTTTTACAACATCAGCACGAGCAAGATGTACTACAAGCCGACGCTACTCATCCATCTTTCTTCTGGCGGCGACTGCTCGATCGTGAATCACTCTGATGGCGACAGGGAGTTTAAGCTCGCTGGAGTTCCGGGGTCAGTGTCAAACATCTTGGTCGACAACGCGAACCAGATTATCACGGATGTTGATGGCGGTCTGAATTTGTACGAGTACTTTAACTTCAACTTCTTCAGAGCGGTCAAAGGCAAGAACGACCTGACCGTTACCGGCAGTGATGAGATTGTTGCTATGTGCGAGTTCCCTATGAATATCGGGGTCTGATAATCGAGGTGATTAAATGAAACACTATTTAGACTTACCCGGTCTCACATTTTTCTACAATCAGATCAAGCAGCGATTCGCGCTGAAGGCAGACATCGGAGCGCCTCTTATCGCGAAGAACCACTCCGAGATGACAAATCAGAAAAAGATTTATGTCTATACAGGATCTGAGGATGGATATACGAATGGCAACTGGTACTATTACGATTCCGGACAATGGGTTTCTGGCGGAGTATACAACGCAGTTGCTGTTGAGACTGACAAATCACTTGGGCTCGAGAATTTGCCGGCAGACTCAAAGGCGACCGGAGACGCGATAGCTGGTCTTAGAGCAGAGATGCCGGAACTTATTGAAGCGAACCACAAGATGATAACAAGTGAAGATGTAATCAATATGTGGGCAGAATAACGGGAGGTGATCCAATGACATATGTAAAAGTAAATGATGAATTAGATCTTGCAATTACTGAGGCAGAGCCGATCTACCAAGGCGAGAATTTCTCAAAATCCGTCACGTTCATCGTTCCGAAAATCGTGAGCGAACTGGACATAAAGTCGACGATTGCGTACCTCGTTTACATCAGAGCGGATGGCCATCCGGATATTGTCTACCTCGAGCGCGAGGAGGAAGATTACAACGACGACTATTATCAGTACGTCGTTCCGATCCCGGAGACCGTCACAAGGTATCCTGGTGAGATCGTGTTCTGGCTCGAGTTCTTTGCAGGGCTTGCGTCGAATCCGACCGTGCTGCGCACTGGCACGAGCGGACTTCATATCATCGAGCATCCTACTGTGACAGACTCTCTGACAGATTCTCAGGTTACGGCTATTTATCAGCTGTCTGCAAGGATCCTCGACACGGAGGACGACGTGACTCCGACGTATAACGATGTAATACTTTTCTGACGGGGGTGATGACGATTAGTAGATCGCATATTGCGTATGGAGCAAAAGACGATATACGGGGAGCGATCGCCGCGAAGAAGATCCCGAAGAATTGTCTCATCGTGACAAAGATCACAGATCCATACGAACAAGCAGAATTATTTTATTATGACAAAGAGAAAAACTTGCGCGCCCTCTCGACGAAGGAAGTGTTCAGCTCGCTGGAAGCAGCGACTGCATGGGTCAACTCGTACTATTGCGTAGGCCGCCAGATCGTGGTTCTTGTGGACGACGAGTGGCACCTGTATACGGTCGACGCTGAGAACAATCTGGTACTGCGCGACGGAAGCGACAAAGTCGCGGATATCGCCCCAGAGGACCCGTCCATTCATGTTGGCGGCACGAGCACATCCCCTACTATATCCGTCGTGATCGACCCGGTACTGGCGAACGGACTTGACATTGGCGAAGACGGAATCTTGCTGATGCCTGCGACACAGCAGACTGCAGGCGCGATTTCAGCAGCCGACAAGACGAAGCTGGACGGGATCGAGGCAGGCGCGGAAGTAAACACGATTCGCGACATCGGCACCGGAGCAACCGAGGGTACAATCTCTGTTAACGGCGTCGACGTGCGCGTCAAAGGACTCGGCTCAGCAGCGTTCACAGATTCGAACGCGTACCAGCCAATGGGAACTGGTATGAACTACGCTGTCGTCGAGGAGCTCCCTGACGTTGGTCGCACAGATACGATTTATCTGAAGGCGAACAAGGGCGAGGAAAACAACGTATTCGACGAGTTCTTATACGTTAACGGCGTCTTCGAGTTAGTCGGAACTACCAAGACGGACCTGTCCGACTATTATACTCGTGGCGAAGCCGACAGAAAGATCAATTCAGTGGTCACAGAGGCGCTTATCCCAAAGGCGAACTCTGCTGATCTTGCCAAGGTCGCGACAACCGGATCGTACAAAGACCTGTCTGACAAGCCGAAGTTTCCGATCATCGTTAACTGTAAACAGAAGAGCGATGGTTATTACTACGCGGAGACTCCGTTCGGAACTGCGAAGAGCTTGCTCAAACAGGGACTGCAGGTCGCGATATACTGGCCGCCAACGAATATGGTGTTCCAGTGTACGATTTACAGCGACAGCACCAACGTCATGTACCTTGGCGTAATGGACAACACCACGTATCGTTTCTTACAGTGGACTGGCAGAAACGATCGTGTTGAAGAATATTCAAAAGCAACATTTATCTCTAAAGAATACCTACAACTTTATTACACAAAAGAAGAGGTGGACGATATGTTTGCTCAAATCGAAGAAGATGAAATTACAAGAATGTGGGGTGTCTAATGAGCATAAAGTATTTAGGAGAATCAGGCACACGAACCCTCATCAACCAGCTTAAGTCTCGCCTTGCCGAATTTTACGACAAGACAGAGACCGACACAGCGATCGAGGTCGCACTTTCAGATGAGATCGCGCCACTGGCTGAGACGATTACGACGCTCAACCAGAACAGTGAGACATACTGTCAGGCACTGGAAGTTGACGAGGACGGTCTCGTGTGGCTGCTCAACAATGGACAAAGAATAGAAGGGCCATACGGACCTTTCGCTGGTGGCGGCGGAGGCGGCGGTGGCTCGTCAGTAGGCGGCGCAACAATGAGAGTCTCAAACACGACTGGATGGCTCTCGAATACCGTCGTCAAAGATGCCGAGTGCAAAGTCAGCATGACATGGTCTTCTATTGAAGATGACATGCCTACAGGCGATGGTACTGTAAAGGTTTCCGTAAACGGAGTCTTGAAATCGTCGCGAAACGTAGCACAGGGTGCATTCGAAATCGACGTAGCTCCTTATCTCGCCACCGGTACGAACATGGTACAGGTTGCTCTGTCTGACGTATACGGAACGAATCGTAAAATCAATTACACGATTACCGTAATCGAGCTTTCGATCAGTTCTACGTTCGACACAACGGCAACTTTCTCCGGGAAGATCACCTTCCCTTACACTCCTGTCGGCGCGGCGACGAAGACAATTCACTTCATCCTTGACGGGACGGAGCTTGACACACTGACAACGTCTGCGTCGAACAGACAATTATCATACGTTATTCCACAACAGTCTCACGGCGTTCACGTGTTCGAGTGCTACTTCGACGCTACCATCAACGGTCAGATCGTAACTTCGAACAGACTGTACTACGAGATCACATGCATCAATGAGGAAAGCTCCTCTACGATCATCTCATCCTCGTTCAACCAGTCAACCGTGACGCAGTATACGACTCTGAACATTCCGTACAGAGTATATACACCGAGTTCGTCTACGTCACCTGTGACGATCAAGGTTAACGGCGAGACAAAAGCTGAACTTACAGTCGACCGTTCAGAGCAGATCTTTACTTATAGACCGTCAACCCCTGGCACGCTTACAATCCTCTTTACATGTGGCGACGTTAATAAGACGATCACGCTTACAGTAGAGGAAGCCGAGGCTGACGTTCACGCTGAAACGCAGGATCTTGCTCTGTATCTGAACGCGATCAGCCGTAGTAACGCAGAAGCCGATCCATCGATCTGGCAGTACAACAACATCAAGGCGACATTGACGGGATTCAACTACATTATCGACGGCTGGCAGCAGGATGACGAAGGTATCGACGTTCTCAGAGTCGACGGAGATGCGCGTGTCACAATTCCGTACAATCTGTTCGGAACTGACTTTAAGTCGACCGGTAAGACAATCGAGATCGAGTTCGCAACTCGTCAGGTATCAGACTACACAGCGACTATTATCTCTTGTTTCTCTGACGGCATTGGTCTTCAGATCACACCGCAGATGGTAACATTCAGCGGCGCACAGACATCGACGAATACTCTTTACAAAGAGAACGAGCATATCACACTGTCAATCGTTGTTGAGAAGCAGAACGAGAACAGACTGATCCTTGTTTATATCAACGGCATCATGTCAAGGGCGATCCAGTATGCGTCTGGTGAGCGTTTCTCACAGCTGAGTCCGGTTGGCATTAGTATCGGATCTGACGACTGTGGTGTCGACATTTACAAGATCAGAGTCTACGACAATAGTTTGTCAAGAGAACAGATTCTGGACAACTGGATTGCGGATACTCAGGATGGTCCGACAATGCTCGAACGTTATAACCACAACGACGTGTACGACGAGTACGGTAGTGTATCGATCAACAAGCTGCCGAAGGATCTTCCATATATGATCCTTGAGTGCGACGAACTTCCGCAGTACAAAGGTGACAAGAAGAAGACTGTCAAAGGTTCGTTTACTGATCCAGTCGACTCATCAATGGATTTTACTTTTGATGGCTGCGAAATGGACGTACAGGGTACATCATCCGCTCCATACTACAGGAAGAATTTCGATATGAAATTTAAAGCCTGCGGATTCGACACAGCGTCTGGTAATGTGCCGGTATACGCTCTCAGAAAAGGATCAATTCCGTTCAATCGTTTCGTCCTTAAGGCTGACGTTGCGTCATCCGAGTCAACAAACAACACTGGTCTGACAATGTTTTATAACGATACATGTCCTTACAAGACCCGTGAGATGCTGGCCAACTCCAAGGTGCGTCATGGTATTGAAGGTATTCCAATTGTTCTTTATTGGCACGATACCGTCAACGACAAAACGTATTTTTGGGGCAAGTACAATTTCAACCTTCCTAAGCGTGCAAATACTCCGCTGGGCTATTCCGGTAATATGCAGTCTTGGGAATGGCAAAGAAACAACTCACCGAATGTTAAGTTCCAGGCGTCAGACTTCACGACTGAAATCTGGGATGAAGAAGCCGGTCAGTATAAGCCTTTATGGTACGACGACTTTGAGGCGCGATTCCCTGAAGATACATGGCGCGACTATACTCAGCTCAAGGAAATCCTCGACTGGGTAGTATCGACCGACAGGACCAAGGCGACGAATGAAACGCTTAGTTCTCCTGTATCATACACTCTGGATAATACGCTCACGCTTGTGAACTATTCAGACGACACGAGTTATACAGTAACCGATGCCGCCAACAACAAGAAGACGATTACGTTCACAAAAGATACTCCAGCTTATCGACTCACGAGGTTCAAAGCGGAATGCGGTGATCGCTTCGAAATGCAGTCTGCGTATTTCTATTACCTTTTCACAGAGCTGTTCTTAATGATCGACTCTCGTGCAAAGAATATGTTCATCGGCTTCAAGGGATCCGACGTTACGTTGCAAGGATCATCGCTTACGAGAAAGGCTGTGTTCGAGCCATACGATATGGATACCGCGATTGGTACTAACAACTCCGGTGTTCTGATGTTCGGATACTACCTCGAAGATACTGACCATGTATCCAGCATTATCTCTGGCGGCGACGAAGGCGGAACTGATGCGCCTGTATTCAACGCGCAGGATTCTGTATTCTGGATGAACCTTAGAGACTCGTCAAGACCTGAACTTATGAGCATGTATAGAACGCTGAGAAGTGGTGCATGGTCATATTCGATCGTTGAGACAATGTTCGAAAATCATCAGGCGAAGTGGCCAGAGGCGATCTTCAACGAGGACGCGTATGCGAAGTATTTAACTCCGCTTGTAGAAGCCGTTACGGTAGACGAAGAAACTGGCAAGCTCATCAAGACAGACCGTTACCTGACTATGCTTCAGGGATCTAAAACCGAGCAGCGTAAATGGTGGCTCAACGGGCGCTTCCGCTATATCGACTCCAAGTACAACACAGGCGATGCCGCCAACAAGTATATCTATATGCGTCTGTTCAATAACGGAACGCTGACGATTACCCCGGCGATCGACATGTACGTAGGAGCGAGCTTTGGCGGTGGAAGTACTCCGAACTTGAAGAGAACAACTGCGAATACTCCAGTTTCGTTCCCGTATCAGATGGACACGGGCGTAACCGAAATGGAAACATGGGTCTACTCCGCCGACTTGATCACAGACGTTGGCGATCTGGCTCCGCTATTCCCGAACGAACTGGACTTCAGTAGGGCGACCCGTATCAAGAATCTGAAGATCGGCGACGCATCACCGACCTACAGCAATGCGAACTTTAAGACACTGGACGTGCGGAACTCTGCCCTGCTCGAGACAATCGACGTACGGAACTGTCCGCAGCTGACGATTACGGTTAATCTCGAAGGATCGCCGAAGCTCAAAGAAGCGTACTTCGACGGAACTGCGATTACAGGTGTTGATCTGGTCGATGGCGGCGTGCTCGAGACGCTGCACCTGCCTGCGACGATTACGACGCTGACGCTGATGAACCAGAACAAGCTGACAGATCTGCAGATCGACTCTTACTCGAACGTGTCAAGGCTCATGCTGAAGGATATGAATCAGTCTGTTCTGAATCCACTGACCGTGCTTAGGCAGATCAGACCGAACGCACAGGTTTATATCAGCGGTCTGGAGCTGACACTGGCAACTGCTGCTGAGATCGAGGAGTTCTTGGATTTGCTCGACACGATGCAGGGTGTTGACCGTGAGAAGGGCACCGACGGATCGTGGGTTTACCATACGTATGATACTGCTCAGGTAGCTGGTGTTATTACGACAGGTTCGCTCACTGGCGCACAGGTTGCTTCGTACAACGCGAGATATCCGTACCTCGAGATCAACGCTGAGCATATTGAGTCAACGCTGACATATATGAATTTCGACGGGACGCAGACAATAAAGACTGTTCGGTGCTTGGATGGCGTGCCACAGGAAAGCGGTCCATCAGGTCCTACGAGGGAATCCACAGCACAGTACAACTTCACCTTTGTCGGCTGGAGCCGTGACAAGAACGCGGAAATTGCGCAGAGCGACGCCGCGTCAAACGTCAAGGGCGACCGTACGATCTACGCTGCGTACACAAAGGCAATCAGATCGTATACAGTTACTTGGAAGAATCAGGGTACGACACTTAAGACAGACACTGTTGAGTATGGTGTTACTCCTTCATACTCAGGTCCGACCCCGACATATCAGGGACAGACATCGACTGGCTGGGACCCTGAGATTAGCCCGGTGACTGGCAATATTACGTATAACGCGACGTATCTGCCAAGATATACTGTTACATATTACAACGACACGACTGTAATAAAGACTGAGCAGGTTACGCAAGGCGCGAACGGTGTGCCACCTACTGAAACTCCGACGAAGCCTGGAAGCAATCCGGGAGATTACGAGTTCATGGGCTGGAATCCACTACCGAATAACGTACAGGCGAACATGTCTGTATATGCACAGTACAAAGATAATCGGTCGGTTGTTGTTAAGTATTTGACGAATAGTCTTGATAAGTATGAAACGACATCGAATACAACCCTGGCAGCAAACGCGTTCTATAATATGTCTTCGCTTACAGAAGTTTCTGGCCCGTTGACAACAATTGATTCATCAGCGTTCTCAAGCGCATCGAATCTTACAAAAGTTGATCTGACCGGAACAAGCCCTGTGACGATTTCGACCACAGCGTTGGCAAGTAAGGCGAAATTGGACGCGTTGTTTATTCGCAGCACAACTATGTCGTCTATGTCGAGCACGAGCAATCTCGCAGGCACAAAGATCTCTGCAGGAGCAGGAGCTATATATGTTCCGAGCGGATTGGTCGCGTCGTACAAAGCTGATTCAATATGGAAGAATTATTGCATTGCCTCGATTGACGATTATCCTATTACAGATTTCTCGACGATTACTGATTCGTGGGAGCAAATTTTCGCGAATGAGACTAATGGGTCGTATGCGAACAAGTATCACGTTGGTGACACAAAGAAGATCACCATTAACGGTGTCGAGGATTACATGCAGATAGTTGCCATGGAAGCAGATGATCTCGCTGATGGATCAGGCAAGGCAAAGATTACGTGGTTGAGCAAGGGATTATTCACGACTCATAAAATGAATGACACAGGTACCAACGCAAACGGCTGGGCTCAATCCGGTATGCGTACGTGGCTCAGAGAAACGATACTGCCTACGCTGGATTCAACAATTCAGAGCAATATCAAAGAAGTAACAAAGACGTATTATGATAAGACGACCACTTCGACATTATCAATCACAGATACGGTGTGGATCCCATCAGCTAGAGAAATATACGGAGGCACATCATACGAATCTGCAGGTTGTGATTATACTTCTCTGTTTAACTCAGATTCAGCACGCATTAAATATGACACATCAGGTACTGCCAGCGGTTGGTGGCTGCGTTCTGCTGATAGCAACAACGACACTTACTTCCGTTTTGTGCGTAGCTACGGTGGCGTGGGCAACGGCGGTGCCGGCTATACTTATGGCGTAGCCCTCGGCTTCTCGACTTGATCTAAATATCAATCAACCTCGCCGCCTGCGTGCGGCGAACACGTTGTAAAGGGGATGATTATTATTTCAGTAGTTAAAAGCAAACGTGGCGTATCGAAAATGGAGTTCGTCCATAACGCAGGAAAGTTAGCTGCGTTTACAATTAAAAGATGCGTAAATTTTCCGAAGAGATACACATTTTTCATAAGCGACCGGCTTGCTAATATGGCGTCCGAAGTATATACCAACGTAATACGTGCAAATAATATCTATGCGAAGAATCAGCACGACGCACAAATAAGAATAGATTTTCTTGTCGACGCTCGCGGATTACTTTACGGTCTTATTTCTCAAATCGGAATCGCACGAGAGCTATTCACAATAAACGACAATGTAATGGAAGAGTGGATGACTTTGATAAACACTGAAATATCTCTTATAAACGGCGTGATCAAAAATGATAGAAGAAAGTTTGGGTTATAAACTGTATACTGCCAACAATTGGTGGCTGCGTTCTGCTAATAGCAACAACGACACTAACTTCCGTAATGTGAATAACAACGGTAACGTGAACAACAACAATGCCAACAATACTAATGGCGTAGCCCTCGGATTCTCTCAAGGCAGACAGAGTAACCATACGGCGAAATCAGTCCATGAAGAGAAGGAGTTTATAACCCTCCCGTATGGGTAAATGAATGCGCTGACGAGACAGAGTGGACGCTGCTTGCATGGCAATATTTTATTGTTTCATACTCGGTCTCTACGAGTAGCGTACGAAAGGAATTTGTATGACAAGCGAACAAAGGCATGCTGCAAGACGAAAGCGACGTGAAGAAAAACGCCGCCAAAAGAAAGCTGAATTTATGTTGGATTACGACGATTTCGACAAGGTGTTTACATTTGACCATCTGTACAAGTCGTATGAAAAATGTCGCAGAAGCGTATCATGGAAATCGAGCGTGCAGAATTATATAGCTCAAGCTCCGCTAAAAGTTAATAACACGTTGAAAGAACTGCGAGAAGGTAAATTTAGAACAGACGGATTTTACGAATTCGACATATACGAGCGCGGCAAAATCAGACATATTAAATCTGTTACGATGCGCGAACGCGTTGTTCAAAGATGTTTGTGTGATTACGCCCTCACGCCTGTGTTATCAAGGACGTTCATATATGATAACGGAGCGTCGCTACCAGACAAAGGATACCATTTTTCAATGAACAGAATTCAGGAGCACCTGAGAGAATGTGGTCGAGATGGATATATTTTACTTTTTGATTTTTCGCAATTCTTCGATAGCATTCCGCACGATATGGTAAAGGGCATTATCAGAAACGAATTTACTGATGAAAGGATTGTCGAGTTGTGCGACCATTTTGTCGACGTATTCGGCGACGTTGGACTAGGACTCGGATCTCAAATAAGCCAAATTCTCGCTCTGGCGGCAGTGAATCGTTTGGATCATTTTGTAAAAGAACACCTTAGAATACGTGGTTATGGAAGATATATGGATGATGGTTATCTGATTCACAAAGATAAAGAGTATTTAAAATATTGTTTAAAAGAGATAAAAGCACTGTGTTCGGAACTTGGCATTGTGCTTAATCCAAAGAAAACTCAAATCGTAAAAATTAGTCACGGATTCACATGGCTGAAATGTCGGTTCATTGTTACTGATAGTGGCAAGGTGATAAAGAAAATCTGCAAGAATTCGGTAACACGAGAGAGGCGTAAAATCAAAAAACTTTCAGCTATGCAACAACAAGGAATTGTCAGTATCGAGGATGTGACCGCATCATACCAGAGCTGGCGTGGATATGCATCACACTTCGACGCATATCGTACAATCCAAAACATGGATAAATTATTTAAGGAGGAATTCTTATGAGTAACTATACAGCACTTTTGCATGATGGGACTGTAATTCCAATCGCAGACGGCACTTACACACTGAATTTGATTTGTAATTTCGAAACGAAGGAAGCGTTCGAGTCCACATGGGGAACAATGAATTCTGAGTCTCTGAAAACGATCGAAATTCAGCGTGGCGAAATCACGGTTGGAACTTTCTACAACTGCGTTCTGACGAATATCCAGATCGTAATTAATTCAAACAACACATATACAGTTCACTTCTATCTGAAAGAAAACGACACTGACGAAGAACTTCCAAAGACGTATACTCAGCTTCTCGCTGAACGTATTGACGCACTTGAAGATGGTCAGGCAACTCAGGACGGAGCGATCGAAGATCTCGGATACGCAATCTCTGAGCTCGCAGAAGGAGGCGAAGCATAATGGGAAGATTCTATGGTGAAAAAATCCTTGCAGGACAGATGACGATTTATCAGGTGCCGAAATACTGGCGTAAAAAGGTTGAAGACTGGCTTGCTGAAAATCAGTAAGTTCGATAATACGGTGGCTGGGTTCATTGCTCAGCCACCACTGAACAGAAAGGATTAATTATGGCAAATACAAGAGATACATTAGGAGATCAGGCTACTCTTGATGGGCTGGTTAATGGTACGCTAACGGAGCTTGAAGAAGACGGAGTCACATCTCTTCCGTCGTATGCGCTTCACAAAAACACTCATATCGAGACGCTGAAATTCCCGAATGTTACAAGCATTTCCGGTAACGCATTTAACGGATGTTCTGCATTAAAACATCTGGTCCTCGGTAGTTCAACAAAGTGTACGTTGTCAGCAACATCAGCCTTTACTGGGACGCCGATCAGCATGACTAAAGGCGCGATTTATGTGCCAAAAGATCTTGTGAGTACTTACAAAGCTGACTCCAATTGGAAGAATTATTTTATTACATCTGACGAAAATTATCCAACGAGCGAGTATTCGACAATCACTGATTCGTGGGCACAGATCGTCGCGGCTATCAGCGATGGGTCATACGCGACAAAGTATAATGTCGGCGACACAAAGGCGATTTCGATCAATGGCGTAGATGATTATATGGTTTTGATCGCAAAAGACACTGACGTTCTGGCGGATGGATCTGGGAATGCGAAAACGACGTGGCTGAGTAAAGGACTATTCGCAACGCACAACATGAATACGCAAAGTACAAACGCAAACGGCTGGGCTCAATCCGGCATGCGTACGTGGCTCAGAGAAACAATACTTCCAACTTTAGACTCTACTATACGAAGTGGAATTAAGGAAGTAACAAAAACATACTACGACAAAACCACATCTTCTACTCTATCGGTTTCAGACACAGTGTGGATCCCATCTGCTCGTGAGATGTTTGGCGGTACGTCATATGAAGATTCTGGCTGTGACTACACATCATTGTTCAATTCAAATTCAGCTCGCATTAAATACAATACATCAGGATCTGCCGACAGTTGGTGGCTGCGTTCTGCTCATAGCAGCTACGACACTAACTTCCGTTATGTGCGTAGCAACGGTGGCGTGGACGACAGCGGTGCCAGCAGTACTCGTGGCGTAGCCCTCGGCTTCTCGATTTGATCTATATACCACTAAATCTCGCCGCCTGCGTGCGGCGAACCAGAACCCCTTTGGTTTAGCGTGCATGTCTGGACGCTTGTAATATTGGTGACGTATAAACCTTCCAGAATATTCCCATGGTACAGTCGCTATAGTCCACTCTTTTACGATAGAAAGGAGTTAGTTATGAGTAACTCAGATCCGCCATTTAATTAAATCGCGCAGTTATCGTCATAGAACAGAAAAGAGAATAATATGGGATACAGATATTATAACCCAAATCCTTCCGGCAGAATGGTTGGCGATTGTGTAATACGCGCAATATCAAAAGCAACAAACAGAAGCTGGGAGGAGATCTATGTAAAGGTCGCCATTCAGGGATTGATGATGCATGATATGCCTTCATCGAATTCCGTCTGGGGATCTTTTTTATATAATCAAAATTTTCACAGGTATTCAATCCCAGACATGTGTCCGGATTGTTACACCGTCGCCGAGTTTGCCGAAGATAACCCAATAGGTACATTCGTCTTAGCGACCGGCACACACGTCGTAACAGTCCAAGATGGAGATTATTACGACGCATGGGACAGTGGATCAGAAATACCAGCATATTTTTGGACTCGAAAGGAGAATAATTAATGGCTTATAACAATGGATTTCCAATAGGCTATCAACCGATTCAGTCGGTTCAGCCAATGCAGCCTGTCCAGCAGGCTCAGCCAAACGTCAACATGCAACAGCAACAGATGTATCAACAGCCAGCTATCCAAACTCAGCAAATGCCACAGCCGCAAAGCAGCGACCATGGAATCATCTGGGTTCAAGGTGATGCAGGCGCGAAGTCGTACCTCGTTGCACCGAACCAGAGTGTAATGCTGATGGACAGCGAGCAAAACTGTTTTTACATCAAATCTGCTGACGCCTCTGGCATGCCGCTGCCGCTTCGGACGTTCGACTATACCGAACGCGTGCAAGCGACCGAGATGCCGCCAGAGAGAGAAGTTGACATGTCGGCGTACATAACTAAGGACGAATACGAGTCCCGCGCGGCGAACTTCGCATCAACGATCGACGGATTATCCGCGCAACTCTCAGAGTCACTCAAGAAGATCAACGATCTCTCAGCGCAGCTCGAATCCATGTCAGATTATTCGAATAAGAAAAGGAAGTGAAGTTAGTTATGGCTAATCAATTATTCAACATGCTCGGCGGAGGCATGCCTCAAATGCCGGGACCATTTGGCAACATCATGAATATGCTCGGAGCGCTCACGCAGTTCAGGCAGAACTTTCAGGGCAACCCACAGCAACAGGTCCAGCAGATGCTGAACTCTGGTCAGATCACGCAGGAACAGTTCAATCAGGCTGCGCAGATGGCGACCCAGATCCAAAATATGCTTAATGGAAGATAAGGGGCACTCACGTATATGAGTGTTTTTGTATGATTAGATATTTCCATATTTTAACAAAAGGAGAACATTATGGCATTAACATCTTCTGAAATGAGCCCTGCGGATATCGCGGCAGTAACAAACAACAATGGAAACAACGGAATGTGGGGAGATTCGTTTAGTTGGTGGATTATCATCCTCTTCCTTTTCGCCTTTGTCGGCAACGGAAGCTGGGGCTTTGGCGGCGGCAACAACGGTGGCGCTGTTCCGTACATGATGGCAACGAACACAAACGCAGACGTACAGCGTGGCTTCGACCAGGCATCTGTCATGGGTGCGCTTGGTGATCTGAACGTAGGTCAGGTTAACGGCTTCGCGAATGTACAGCAGGCGATGTGCTCTGGCTTCAACGGCGTAAATCAGGCTGTCAATAACGGATTTGCACAAGCTGAGATTTCCGCCAACGCGAGACAGATGGCTGATATGCAGCAGAGCTTCGCGTCCCAGACTGCTCTTACGCAGGGACTGAACGCACTGCAGGGTCAGCTCGCTATGATTGGAAGCACTCAGGCGATGAACTCCGCCGATCTGAAATACACCATCGCGACTGAAGCATGCGCAGATCGTGCCGCTGTTACTGACGCACTTAGGGCAGTCAACGACAATGTCGATGCCAAGGCTCAGATGATTATTGACAAGATGTGCCAGTCCGAGCTCGACGCTGAGAGACGTGAGAACGCCAACCTCAGATCTCAGATCCAGCTCATGCAGCTGACAAGCACGCAGGAAAATCAAACTCAGACACTCCTTGCCGGACAAAACGCAGGCGTCGCTTCTATTCTGGCGGGTCAGGCTCAGCGCGCCGCAGAAGTAGAACAGTACGTCAACCCTACAGCAGTTCCTGCATACATCGTGCAGAATCCTAACTGCTGCACTCCTCAGTACGGAACTGGATGCGGATGCTAAGGTGGTGACGATACATGGCTGAATATTTAAACAACGACGTCCAGACCGTTGCGCCGGGCGCTGCTGTAGCGCTTCGCACAAGCATTGGATGTACAAAAGGTTTTATATACCACCGTCCAGAGAGTGGCATTCTTATTCTCCGCGGTGTCGTCAACAATCCGTGTTCGAATTTTGCACGCTATCAGGTTACGTTCAACGGCAACATCGCAGTCGCCGAAGGAGGCACGCCGGGACCGATCGCAGTTGCACTCGCCATCGACAGTGAGCCGATCGCGACGAGTACTGCCATCGTAACTCCGACTGTCGCCGAGGCGTTCTTTAACGTCACATCGACGGCGATCATCGACGTACCACGTGGATGCTGCCTGAATCTGTCTGTCGAGAATGTACCGGCAGATCCGACAGCGGTAACAACACCGACAATTAACGTACAGAATTCGAACCTGACCGTATCGAGAATCGCATGAGGGGGTTATACGAATGGATAAATTAAAGGATCTGAAATCCATGCTCGAGCTCCAGGTGAACCAAATCGTAGCCAAGGGCGACATTAACCCACAGGATCTCGAGATGCTTGACAAAGCAGTTGATATTATCAAAGACATAGAAACGATTTGCGCAATGCGCGAGGCGGGCTACTCGCAGACGAATCCATACGCGAGAAACGGATACAGCTATGCTATGGACGAGGACGGATATTCACAGGGTTGGTTCGACCCTGTATATCACGAGGGCCGGAACTATCATACCAATGGCGGCACACACACCGATGGTATGTCTTACATGCAGAGACCGATGAATTACAGACGTGGCTACAGTCGCGACGAAGCGAAGGATCACATGCTCGACACACTCGAGGATATGATGGAAGAAGCTACTACAGAAAAAGAACGGAACGCGATCAGACGCTGCATGGAGAAGATAAGGGCTTAGTCTGCCTTTGATATGAAATAAGGGGGTGGACAAGGTGACAATACCATGGGAGTTTCTGTCGACGATTATCGTCGCGGTGTTTGCGTCCACTGGGTTCTGGACGCTCGTTACGAACATTTACAACAAGAGATCGAGTCAGCACTCAGCTGAGACGAAGCTGCTGCTTGGCGTAGCCCATAACATGATTTTCGACAAGTGCGAGAGATATTTACGGCGCGGCTGGGTTACACCAGAAGAACTGGACGATCTGATTTATATATACACACCATATTATGACACTGGCGGCAACGGTACTGCCAAGTTGATGGTTGAAAGAGTAAAACAGCTGCCTGTTAAACAGGTATTTTCGAACGAAGAGGAGGTCGCGCAAGATGATTAATTGGAAATTACGTTTTAAGAATAAGACTACTTTGATTACTTTACTCGTTGCGGTAGCAACGTTCATATATCAGATATTCGGGATCATAGGATATGTGCCGCCAATAAGTGAAAGTGAAGTTGTGCAAATCATCGGAACTCTGTGCAACGTCGCAGTCGCGCTCGGCATTATCGTAGACCCGACCACAGCTGGCATCGCCGACTCTGACATGGCGATGTACTACGAATCTCCACGCGGAGGTGATGAATAATGATCGTTCCTGTTGACTATATGCAAACCGACTCTCGGTGGGCTTCAAATAAATATGCGACCAAAGGTGAATCATCCACGATCAAATCAGCTGGATGTGGCATCACCTGCGCAGCAATGGTTATCGCGACGCTGAAGAACCAGTCTGTCACTCCGGCGACGACCGCCAAATGGAGTATGGATCATGGTTATAAAGCGTATCATCAAGGCACGTATTATTCGTACTTTAAGCCACAGATGGCGGAGTACGGAATCGAGTGTAACCAGATGAACGGATCGACGGTTTATCATGGGTCGAACTCAGCCAAGTCGATGAACGAAAAGGCGGCTCAGACCGTCCGGAACGGCAACTGGGTTATCGCCTGTATGGGCAAGGGCGACTGGACGTCATCTGGGCACTTCGTGTTATGGTACGGAATTGACGACGAAGGCTACGCGCTGATTCGCGACCCGTACTCGACCAAGGCAACGAGACGTCGCGCGCCGGTTGCAAAGTTTCAGTATCAGGCAAAATTCTATTTCGAAGTAAAGGTAAACACAGGTGACAACATGGGCACAAACACTTCTTCTCTGGCGGACACGATCCTGAAAAACGGGGCGAAGTTCGTCATCGACGTAAGTTCACATAACGGCACAGTCGACTGGTCTCAGGTAAAGGTTGACGGTGCGATTGTCCGTCTTGGGTATCGTGGCTATGGACAGGGTACGTTAACGATGGACACGCAGTTCAACGCAAACATACAGGGCTGTATTAAGAACAACATCCCGTACAGCGTTTACTGGTTCACGACAGCGATCAATACGAAGGAAGCGGTCGAGGAAGCTGAGTACGTTCTGAACGCAGTCAAAAATCTGAAGCTCTGGTATCCGATCTTTATCGACACAGAGTACTCTAACGCGAACAAGAACGGTCGCTCTGACGGACTCGGCAAGGCAACCAGGACGGCGGTTGTAAAGGCGTTCTGCGAACGGATCAAACAGGATGGATATATCCCTGGTGTATACGCGTCCGAGAGCTGGTTTAAGACGATGATCGACGTAAACGAATTACCGTATCGGTACTGGATCGCGAACTACTCGAAGCGTCCTACGTATCACGACTTTGACGGCTGGCAGAGAACTTCGTCTGGCAAAGTAAACGGCATTAGCACGAATGTCGACGTATCAGAGTGGTACTCTGAGAGAGTTATTTACGATCCGGTACTTAAGACTGCTCTTGAAGAATCCGCATACGCTTCTGTGTACGCAGTTTCTGACACACCGGTCGTAGAACCGGCTCCGGCTCCGGCAGATCCAATGGCAGGACATGAGTGGTCTTTGGATGCGCGCAACTGGGCTGTGCAGCAAGGACTTGTCAAGGGCAAAGGTGAAGATATCGACTGGTTTGAGAATCTGACCCTTGAGCGGTTCGTGACGATTTTGTATAGATATAACTATATGAAATAACGCAAAAAATGGAGAGAGCCCTGCAATTAAGCAGATAGCTCTCTCCGTCTAGTATACAAATTAGTGTACAAAAATCTCGTCCAAGTAGAACTTCGGTGTACACCGAGATAATCTTTTCATGAGCAAATTGACAGAAATTTGTATTAATTTCGATCCAACCGCAACCGTTGGAATTTCAACGTTTGTGGGCATTATTTTTAAAAGGATTTTATAGCTTTGCAATAAATACTTTATCTTAATCGAGTTGCAAAAGTTGTGTATTTGCAACACATCCGATGGACGATTTATACTTTCGTGTACAAAAAATTTTTGTACACTAAAACCGTGCTATTGCGGAATTAATTTTGTTAATTTCATTTGGGATAGTTTCGTTCGTCATATGCGTATATTTAAGCGTCATATTATAAGACGAGTGTCCCATTATAGTCTGGACATAAATAGGCGACATGCCGACTTCGAAACACTTCGAGGCGAACGTATGTCGAAACAAGTGAGGGTGTATCTGCGGAATATCACGCGCAGGACGCCCTTCTTTTTTTGCGTTTTCCTCTTCCAGTGCGATCATACGTTCGCGGTTGTTGATCATCAGACTTGCGAAGTTGTGCCTGATGTACGGTCTCCCTGTGCGCGGCACAATAAAGACAAGATCGTAATATTCTTCCTTATATTCTGGTGTCTTCCGCTTAATAAACTTCTCATGCAGAGCCTGTCGCTTCTCGCGCCACTCGGTTAGTAGCTCTCTCATGCCGCCAATGAAAGGAATCATGCGGTTGCCGGATTCCGACTTCGGTCCGACGAATCGGCACTTCATATTCCCTTCGACGTGTGCACATGTAAGCGATCGCTGAATATGGATCAGCCCTTTGTCGAAGTCAATATCAGACCATTTTAACGCAGACAGCTCTCCAACGCGGACCCCAGTCAGCAGCATGAACTTCAGCACCTCGTACCCAGGGCGACCCTTCATTACGTCGAAGAACAATCTTACCATCCAGTCATCCAGCGCGAACGAAGGATTTCTCTTTCTGACGGCAGTGTTTATATGGATGTCGACGCATGGGTTCGTCTGGATCAGCCCGTTCGCCACAGCATATTTAAAGATCTGCCGGGTTGTGGATAACCCCGTTACAATCGTCGTAACACCGCGACCACTCTCGATCAGCTCGTTTGTGACACGCTGAATGTCGATCTGATGTATATCTTCTAATCTGGCGGATCCGATCATCGCAGGATACGTATTGTCGTACTTCTTCCGGAAGAGCAGCTCATCCAGATCGCACTTCAGTTTCCGACGCTTCACCGTGTTAAACCATGTTTCGTACCATGAACCGAACGTGGTTTTTCCGGTGTTCCGTGTTTCTTCTTCTCGAATCGCTTCTTTGAATTTAGCCCTGACTTCCGTCAGCGATCTCCCAGATGCGGAGACCGTCTTTCCGTCGATCATTTTCCGCGCGACGTATAATCCGTCAGGACGTTGCGATATCCCCTTTCCTAATTCTTTTCCTTTTAAGCTTTTGCCCACTTTATCTCTCCTCTACTTGCCCGTAGATCCCATTCCACCATTCCTGACAGCAGTTGCGTTGTCGTCAGAAGTGATTCCATACGGCAAGAAGATGCCTTGTGCAAAACGCTCTTCTTTGTTGATAATTACATTATCGCTACTTGCTGTTACGCGCATTTTAATCATAATATGCCCTTCGTTGTCTGCGTAATAGTAGTCCAATCATGTTACCCTACTGGCTTTTTATCCAATAGTTCCGGAGCTTTCGCTCTTTTAGGCTGGTCAATTCCAGCTCGGTTCAGCATATATTTTCATAATCAATTATGTCCCGCACTCTTGGGAATATTATTGCTTCCTTAACGCTCAATTCCTATGCGTTACAACCCCCAGCGGTTACTGTGGGGTCACGGTATTAGCATAGGCACCACCCGTAGCCTCTACCGTTTTTGCGGGATTTTCCGACGCCGATTTACTATTACGCAGTGATGCATGCATCGATGTGTGATCTTGCAATGTCATGACTTTTAAATTATCAACATTATTATTTGTTCTATTTCCGTCTATGTGATGAACTACAAATCCTTGTTTTAAGTATGATTTCCCGTTAATATCAATCGAATTTTCAGGTGTTAACAAATATTGTTCTGCCACAAGTCTATGCTCAAGAACAAATCCATCGCAGTTGGCAAATGGATGATCTGGTGTTCTTACGAGTATATATCCATAAGTGTTAACTTTCTTGTCGGATTTCCATATTGGATTCTGTTCCCCTCTATTTCCGTAGTTTGGGTTGTTTTCTCCTTTATATAAAGTTTTTCTATACACAGCCATACACTCCATAGAGCAACAAGAACCATACTTGATTTTCTTTTGAGCTGATGGTCTCACATAATGAAGCTTTCCGCACACGACACAAGGAACCAGATTTTTATTATTCTTCTTTTTATATTCGCCTTCACACTGTTTGCTGCAAAAATGATGTTCGCGATCCAGTCTTTCTTTATGCTTGCAGTCAAAAGTCTTCCCGCAATTATCGCATACTAATTCCACATGCATTTATGCTACCTCAGCGTCGATAATTCCGCATGTGTTTTGCAGCGTTACCCCGTATTTAAATCCAAGTCCACTTCTTGGACAAATCGTAAAAACCCATCCGTCGCGGATCTTTACTCTTATCCCTGTTGGAATAACTACACCAACGCCGTTTGATGGAAGTGTAACCTTCAACGGAGATCTAATATCGTAGCCAGCAGATCCTGCAGTGCTGCGTTCTGGAAGACGAATATCTTCCCATATCGCAAAGGCATCCTCCTTGCTTGTATACTCCCCGAGATCTTTAAGGCTTTGTTCAAAAATGGCAAAGCTTACCTTTTCAAAATTTCCCACTACTGGTATTTTTGCATTAAAATTCTCGTTTGTCAATTTAATAGTACCTCCTCTTGTTCCGGTTCCGCAAACGCGCATCCGATCTCAGCATCTACAAATTTTAGTTCTGCGTACATGTCAGACAACGTTCCGTGGTTGACAGACAGCAAGGCGTCAATCGCTTGAAGCCTTGCCATCATGTCCACTTTGTCCACAAGCTCATTGCCGAGTTGATCCAAGAGATCCTCTCGCTGCATGTACAGCATGTTAATTTCGTCGAGCAGTTCCTCTATCGTGAACTGTATCTCGTCTCCATAATTCATTATTTCTTCTAACATGAAATCTCCGTATCCAATTCGTCGGCAACTGTACTTATCCATCCACGGTGATTGTGCGTAAGCGTACATGCGGCTACACGTTCGTCTTCCTTACTCAAGAACAGGTTAATCGTACTGGCGAACCCGCTGTTCTCTGGATGGCGGTACAGGTCCATCTGGCCCGTGTGACCTATGACGATCACCTTGCACGAGTCGTGCATACGCGTCAGTGTTTTCTTTAGCTCCGACAAATAAAAGTTCTGAGCTTCGTCGATTATGACGACTTTGTTTTCGAAGTTCGTCCCACGCAGGAATGTGTGTGGCATACACTGGATGAACGCCGTTCCATTCTTCTTGCCTTCGAGGTTGTCGTCTGAGACAACGACTCTATTTGGGTCTTTGTTAATATTTATGATCGCTTCGTAAAGTGGCTCCATATATGGGGCTGTCTTCTGCTCCGTGCCGCCAGGCAGATAACCTTGTTTCTGTTCCTGTGTCGGCGCGACGATGTAAACGATCCCATCGTAAAGTCCATATTCATATAGCAAGTTAGCCGTGCCAAGCGCCACCGTGGTCTTACCGGTTCCTGCTTTGGCGTTTGCAAAGATGATCTTCTTCTGTGTGTTCCAGATCGCGTCTCGGAATACTTCTTGTTCATCGTCGAGAGACAGTCCGTAAAATATGTGATCATGTAGGTCTTTTGGAACGGACTGCCCTTTGCTACTGCTCGTCTTGCTTTTTGCCATCGTTACCTCCGATCTATTCATCTTTTGTAACTACTGTTCCAGCTCCTTCTACGGTTATCCAACCGTGCTTCAGCCTTGCTTCGGCTTCCTTCATCGCGATCAGTTCCGGTGTGATTGATGATGACAGACGCTCGTTTGCCTGTGCTTCTCCGTCAGCTTTCGCGATCGCAATCTCAGCTTCGTTCTGCGCCTTGATCAGCTTAGTCTCAGCTTCTACCTTGGCGGTCTCCTGCTCAGCTTTCGCCTGATCAGCTTTCTGCTGCGCCTCGATGCGGTTGTTGATCGCTGTCTTGAGCTGCTTGTCAGGATGTACGTCGATGATCGACGCATCAATGACCTCGATGCCGTACTGCTTTTTGAATTTGTCGTTCAGATAATCAGTGAGCTTATTGTTAATCTCGCTCCTGTTTCCGCTGTACAGATCCATCAGCGAATAGTCAGTTGTTACTTCAGACACGGTTGACTTCAGAACTGTCTTGACGCGGTTGTTTACGATCGCTTCTCCGTCCATGCCCTTGAACTTTTTGTACGTGTCGATTACTTTGTCAGGGATGAACCTATACGACATCTGGAAGCTGATTGCGATCGACGCGTTGTCAGACGTCGCGACGCGGAACGACTCGTTCTTGGAGCTTCCTTCGCGCTTGTCTTTCGTCAGGATCAGCTGCTCGTTGCCGACTGTGAACTCCTTTACTTTCTTTGTCGGCGCGACCAAGTGCCAGCCCTGCTGCAAGGTCTCGTCCTTAACTCCGCCGTTCATCGAGTACACGACTCCTTCGTATCCGACAGGAATCTTCTCAATGCAAATAAACGTCATGATTAAAGTGAATACTAAAACAATTGCTACAACAGCAGCTCCGATTCTACCAATGTTCGACATCTTTATCCCTTTCTATTTCCATATTCTTCTTGACATTTTCGTATATGTTTACTACTTCATTTCCTACTCTGGCGGAGATCAGTGAGTACGTCGCAACGACCCACACGATCACAGCCGCCAAGATGACAAGTATCCAGAATGCGATATTCATATTATTACCTCATCCACGGAGGAGCGTCGTCGAAATGCTTCACTCCGGTTTCATACTTCTTCCGCGCACCACAGTTCGGACAGTAATTATACGTCGCAAAGACGCTGTTGCTGATATGCCACACTCCATCGTTGTCGGCATATTGTGTATGGCACGCGTGCTCGAATCCACATGAACAGTGCATGTAGTACGCCGAGTCGATCTTGTACTTGCGGATCTCCCATACATGATCTCTTCCTCTAAGTTTCATCGCTCCTCCTTATATATGACAGTCCACGATCGTCAGGATCCATTCCGGGTCAGCTGTGTCAATGAATCGCTCGCGATAGTTTCTATCCCAGTCACGTGCCTCTTCAGGTGTTTCGCTCGACAAACCGAACCAGCCCATTCTACCTTTCTCATGCCACTTTCCGTCAGGCGTCACAACTGCGAGCGTATTAAACTCAGAGTTGCGCCGTGCGTAGTCATCGGCAGAATCGTAATATTCCTGATAATATTCTTTCGTGTACCACGTGTTTGCGATGTCGTTCATGATGTCGTCCCATTCCACGATGCTTTCGTCGTATATTTCGCGGCTTCCTGCAAAGTCAATATTTTTCACCTTGGCGGAATCGCTATATCCGGCGAACCATTCTGACACCGTTGTGTACGTCTCGAGCAAGTCACTAAATCTGCCGCCAATACTGTACCAGTCCCATTTACTGTCAGGGTTATACGTTGTCAAAAGATTGCCATCATCGTCGATCATGTCGTCGTCATACATCGACGCGATCTGATTATAGTAATCTGCGTCGGTCATGTTCGGCTCGTTCTTGTACCGCTCTTTGCCTTCTTTAATCGCTTCGTCGCGCGTGTACTGAATGTACGGTTCAACCTCGATGTTTTCGTCGTATGGCGCGAGCAACTCATTAATGTCCTGATCTTCTCTGTGAAATACTGCAACTGCGTAGTGAGACATTACAGCTCCTTTCGTGTTACCTTTACTTCGACGTGGCGATCACCTTCGAGGTCGGCGCTCATGTCGAGCAGATCCCCGTCTACGTGAACGCTGAAATTACCTTCGATCTTGCCGATTCCACTTTCTTCTGAGAATCCGAGCAACCACATTCCGACATCCCTCAGTTCGATTTCTGGGATGAAGTCTTGTTTTACAGATTTGTTTTCAGGCATAAGCATCTCCTCCGTCCATAAATATTTCTGATCGTCAGCGGCAAGGTTGTAATATCCATTGCCGTCGAACCCTTTAATTCTCCTCGTGATCTTGGTCGTTGATCCGCAGTACTCGCCCATCGATTCAACGTCGAAGTCCCACGATGGGTCGATGTTTTCTTCCTGGCGGATCGTGACCGTATCTCCAATCTTATATTTAAACCTCAATATGCTCCTCCTTGATCATCCAGTCGAAAAATTCCATGAATCTGTCATGCAGCTCTTCCAGAGGACCGTTGTTGACGAATGCGTAGTCGTACGCGTAGTCGTGCACGTTGTCATCAGCCATGTTGCCGTATGTGCGCTGGACGCGATTCTCGATCAGCAATGTCACGACAGGCACTTCGGTCACCGCACTGACAAAGTGCTCTATCTCTGACGGCTCTCTGATGTGGACAAACATAATGTCGACATCGTCCCATTCCAGAAACGCATCGTATATTTCTTTCATGCAGCGGAACGGCAGATCGTTGTACTCCGTGAACGCCAGCTTCACATCCGAAAGAAGTTTCCGCCCTGCGTCAGTTTTGAATTCCGACTCTGGCACTCCCGCCAGAGAGAGAATTTCCTTGATTGGTGCAATCGACGATGTGTTCAGTACCTCATAGTGCTGCGCCACAATGTCGACTACTGTATCCTTGCCGGATCCTCCAGACCCGTTAATCACTACTACGAATTTCATCCTTGTTCTCCAGTCCTATAACCCACTCTTCTATTACATCATTCCACAGATCACCGAGCTTGTTTGTCAGCGTCATCAGGTCGAGAAAGGTCTGTGGGTTCTCTCGTGCGATCGTCTGCGACAAATACAGCTGAAAATCCAGCTCTTCTAACCTAGTCATATCGACACCTTTGGCTCGGACAGTTCGACCAGTTCGTCATTCGGCAGGTCTGTGCAGAAACAGATTCCATCGTGCTCTGCAAAAATATCGCTTGCAATATTCTCGTACAGCGTTGAGCGCATACCGTGAACATCGCCAAGGTTGTCGTCGAAGAACTGAACTACCTTATTAGCAAATACGATATAACTGACAGGGTTAGTAAACACGCCATCAACAGTTTCCATAAACGAGAAAGCAGGGTTCCCTTCGAGTGCTCTCCGAAACACGTTCGCGCTCGCCGTCCTGAATGAGTTAGCCGTGACTACCGTGACCTTAATAGTAACTCCTCCGAATGTCTTCTCTGCCGGCAGGAGCTGAGCAATCGCCTCGGCTTTGTCGTCGTTGTCAACAAGCAGCCTGATCTCGCCTTTGAGCTCGTTGTATTTCACGGTGATCTCAGGGTCTGCTCCGAATAACGCTTCGATCTCTCTGTAATAAGTCACCCATGGTGCGCTAAGTCCAACAATGTTTTTCATGATTACTCCTCTTTGTACTTAAATTGATAACAGATTTTGCCCCATTGTTCATGTGGCTGATATTCCGGACACTCGTCCGTATTTTGATGTGCGCATGCGTCGCACTTCAGATCGATGATTCTCTGGTTTGTCGAACCCCTGAATCGCAGCGACACGTCGCGCTTGTCCTGCTCGAAGCAGCCGTCAACGAGAACATTACACTTGATCAGTAACCGCATCATGTTCGCGTTGGAATATATTTCGTCCAGTGTGAATCCGGTATAGATCCACACGTTGTCGTTTGGAATCTCGAGTTGCTCCAGAAGTTCGCACACTTCGTAGGCGCTATACATCGGGTCACCGCCAGAGAGAGTGATCCCACTGAGGAATGGTCTCTTCATGATCTCCTCATTTATCTGGCGGATCAGCTCAGGTGTGACTGGCTCGCCGTTCTCGAAGTCGTGCGTCTGTGGCGAATGGCACCCAGGGCAATCGTGTTCACATCCGGAGACGAATAACACGCATCGGACCCCGGATCCATCAGCGAGAGATTCGTAGTCGACTCCACTTAAATACAGCATTCATTCAACTCCTTCATGTGTGTATATATTCATTGCAGCATGTTTTGATAGGATCAGTGTCCCCTATGAGATTAGCGAAGTTGCTAATCCACAGTTTGTACTCCAGCTCGTCTATTCTCTGTTCGCATTCGTGTTGTCTCTCTTCGAGTACGATTTTCAACGCGTCCATGATCCCTTGCTTGTATGGGTTATCTGGGCTATTGTCTGCGAGATCCCACAGTCTTTGAATTACCTCATCCATGATCATTCTCCTTCTGGCGGTCAATCATCGATTGCAAGGTTATCGATCTTTTTGTACGCGTCCAAATACCACTCGTCCATATCTCCGTTGTATGTCAGCTCGTAGTACATGCCGTCACGAAGAGAACTCGCGATGAGATACTTCCAGTTCTGCAGGATCTTGCTTTTCCATACGATGTATGTTGTGAAACTCTCTGTAGTATCTTCCATATGTGCAATGATATAATCTCTCACTATGTTTACAGCTCTATAATCCATGTTCTATATCAGACCCCTTTCCTTCGCTTCTTTTTGTTTCATCCAGATGTATCCGCCAGCCTTGCGATAGAAGTGCTCCTTGTTCACGACCCAGCTGATGCTTTGGTGGTGAACTCCGGTCGCTCTTGACGCAGCACCGATCGACGGATACGTCGCGATGAGGTTGAGGTCACCGTCGAACTGTGCAACGGCGACCCTGACGCTTACCTTTGGCGGTTTATGAAGTACTTCAGTGTTGTACCTTATGTTGTACGAACAGTCACACCATTCCAGATTGTCGGCACGGTTGTTCGTCTTGTCGCCATCTTTGTGATTGACGTATATGAAGTTACCAGGATCTGGATTGTCAACAAACGCTTCTGCGACGATTCTGTGAACTCGCAGCTTTTTGGGCTTGCCGTCTTTCGTCAGGCTGATTCGCATATACCCGTACGTTTCCAGCGTTGGCTTCATGATTTTTCCAGTGCGGAGTGACTTAATGTCGCCTGCATCGCTTACTTCGTATAGTCCTTCGTATCCTTTTATTTCCTTCCATTGAATAGCACATCACCACCTTACAGCTCGGTGTAAGCACTATGCTTTACACGGTCGTTTGTCTCGGCATATTTGCCATCGTTAAATCTCCTATAGTCTGCGGTCAGATATCCTGTAACTCGCCTGAGCTGTAATATGTTTTCGCTTCCGCACTCAGGACATCGGTCGTTAAACTCTCCCTGATATCCACAATCGAGACACGAGTCTATAGGAAAATTAAATGCAAGGTATGGAATATCGAGTTCTTTAAACGCATAGTCTATAATATCTTCGACAGCTTTCGTATTGTTTACAAATGTTGAGTCTAGTTCGACATATGTGATGCAACCAGACTTCGGATACTTCGTGAAAGGAGCTTCACATTCCAGCTTTTCAAAGATGGATACTTCTTCCCATACAGGAACATGGTGAGAGTTTGTCAGATACTCTCTGTCTGTTACATTAGGAATAGATCCGTACTGTTCATATAATTTGTTCCTCGCTGTCATACACAAACTCTCAGCAGGAGTCGCGTATGCCGCTCCATTCAGATTATTTCTTTCGCTAAACTCAGCTGCGAACTCTGCGATTCTTCTGACGACCGCCAGGGCGAAATCATGAATGTCTTTGTTGTGGACATGATTCTCTCCGAACAGCGCCTGACACATTTCTGCGATGCCGATATACCCAAAGGCGAAACTGTTATGTTTCAGAGCATCGTAAACAGAATCTTTACATTTGTCGGCGTCAGATATTGTTCCATTCTGATACATAAACGGTGCCGCTTCAGCAGGTTGCTGTTTCATAATCTCAAAGCGCTCTAGATGCGCCTTTTCAACGAGCTTCAATGTTCTTTCGAGTTCATTCCAGAATCCGTCTAGATCTGGTTCTTTGCGCTTACCTAAACAGATGCCATATTCTATTCCGAGCTTTGGCAGAATAATCGTGATCGGGTTGTTGTTGCCGCGACCGACTCTACGATATCCGAGTCCGTTGCGATCATATCCGATCATCGTGCGACACGGGCGTTTCCGCCCAGACTATATCATGGGTGTCTGGTGCACCCCTCAAACGCTTCGACCCAACGAGTTTCACGTCAGATCTACTCTACTCAGTTCCGTACCAGAAGTAACCCAGATTCCTCTTCTGGCGGCTTTTCGATAGTCGTTCCACATTCCGCAACATAATCAAACACATAATCATAATGATTCTCTATTTCACCCTTCAATATCCTCGCGACCTTATGTCTGTCTACATGCAGGTCTTCTCCTAACGCTCTTATTGACGGGTACTCTTTTCTCCAATCATCTTTAATGGCAACCACTTTAGTTCTGTTTTTGTGTGTTCTGTTTCCACTATGCCATCCATGGTATACATTGTATGAATTAGTACACCATTCAAGATTATCAAGAGAGTTGTTAAGTTTATTACTATCAATATGGTTTACATATTTATAATTATTAGGATTATCTATAAATAAATTAGCGAATAACACATGTACTCTTATGTGTTTGCTGTCACCGTTTTCATCTCTTCTGGAAACTTGATAATAACCATCTGTTCCGACAAAAGGAGTCACAATATTTCCAGTCCTTGAGTTGTAGATGTTAAAATCATCATCTACCAAAAATCCTTTGTATTCTCTTATAAAAACACCCCCATTCGGAGTGTGTGATTATGTTGCTTAGCACGGCGATTACCATTGCTGGCTCCCCCGTTAGCACAGACACTATCTGTCATTTCCTACAGATCCTTCCGTTGTCTGTACACCCTACATGTGTAGGTTCGTTTGAGTTTTACATGGGCCGTCGTGTCGATATTGACCCATGGTTGCAAAATAAGTATCAGGATCATCCAGATCTTCATGCGCCTCTGACCAGTCGCAGTTTACAAAGTTCGGATAAATCCGTTTTGCCATTGACTTCAGAGCAAGCTCCTTGAGATCGTAATTCGGATCTCCCTGCTCTGCGTTATCTCCAGATTTGTACTGGAATATCGAAATCGGGAATATTGGTGTAAGGTGGAATTTGCCAATTCCTGATATGCTTGCGAGCAACATGTGTCGCGTTACAAATCTTCCTTCCCATGTAGTATTTCTTCCACTATTCAGGGACGTAAATGGAACTTGACTTCCAGCTCTACTCTCAAGTGTATTTAAATTGTGGTACAACGCTTCGAATGACTGCTTCCCCTCGCGCTCGAGCATATCCATCGCATAGTTATAAACTGCCTCGTGCCAGAGATAATCTTCTTGCTTGTAATCCCCAATAGATATATCAGCAGCCTCTTTCTTATATTTTTCGATCACTTCGTCACTTGCGTTTGCGATGTATTTCAGACCGTCCGCAAAATGTTTTATGAAGCTCTTCCTTACGAATGGGGCAAGATCATAGTCTAGATGCCCACTAGCTACACCGCCGTACTGCCAAACTATGTGTGCAGGTGTAGCATGTTACACACATAGCTCCGACTATATCTTCATCCGTTTATACGGAGATTCGCGCTTCGATTTAAGGGGGTTTCACCCACTGGGAATCACACCCAGCCCTACTCCTATTGCGAGCCAATACCGCCAATGGGATAGTCTGTTGACGTTTAAGATTGTTCTTTATAAAATCTAAATCCTTTTGTTGAGTTTTGTTTTCCAGTAAAACACAAATTTACATTTCCAATAAAAGAACAATCTATTTCGCACAGGATATTTTCTGATCGGCTACATCAGAACCTTCCCCTGTTAGCACCATTACAGGCACACCCCGGTTGTCCGGGTTCACGAATTTTACTTCTGATCTTCTCAGATCAGTGAGGCACTGTTACATACCTGGCTTTGGCACTGCATGATCACAGCAACCTGCTGACATGCTGTCGCCAGATTAGACGGAGGTCTTACATCACCATTTCTGGTCGTAAATCCCTCAGTTAACAATTTGTGGAAGTCGATAAACAAACAATTATGCTCGCCCACGTTGAACTTATCCAGATCGTGCTGATAAATGAGACCATCTTTATGCGCTTTTGCGACATCGTACGACATGTTATACTCAAGTGCGATCATCTTCTGAAGATCGGAACTTGCTTCTTTTTCTCTGCCGGAGAATGACTTTTCGTCCACATTTGCATTTGAGTTCTCCACATTCTTCGCGTCGATTCGCTCCATTACTTTATTAATAATTGCGTTGTTGATCCCACGCTTACGCGCATGGTCCTCTCTATATAATATGTATGCTTTCGCAACTCTGTCACATCCTGACAGCATCAGTTCCTTTTCTACGGCGTCCTGTATTTCCTCGACATTTACCATGCCGCGACCTTTAAAATACTCAGTCTCGATTTTTTCAGCGATTTCATTTGCTACGTCGGAGTTCAGGCTTCCTGTATCCGCCATTGCCTTATTGATTGCTGCCACGATTTTGCTTTTGTCGAAAAGTACTTTTCTTTTTCCATCACGCTTGAGTACTACCATAACTGATCACCATGTCCTTTCTTATTTACCAACAGATATTGACGCAGTAGCGATCTTGTTTCTCAAGCAGAAACTGTCGCTCCTGTCTACTTTGACAGACCATACTTCATGTTCTTCTCCGGTGTCTTCCACACCGACAACAGCCCATGGAAACAGGACTCCTTCTTCACCTACGATCACGTCTCCTGGTTCTAGGTCCGTCGTCTCTACCTTTCCTTCTCTGCCGGCAACATACCATTCTTGATCAGCTGCTGCGTATATCGCCGTATCTGTACTCACATACACGCCCTTACGAAACGTGACTTTGTAAATTTGTTTTTTTTTATCGAGTTTTCGAACTGTAGCCTTTTTGTATTTTCCTTCTTTTGTGACTACAGCTGTCCTTACCTCATCACCTATCTCATCGAATGTCTGTGTGCCGTTCTTCGATATGAACGACACACATTGATGAAATCCTCCTTTAACGTCCATAAGCATCACACCTTCAATAATTTATCTACATCTTCTTCTGATATGTCTCCAATCTGCGGCGGGTCGCAACGTAAAACCCATCTGAGCGGTTTCGTGCCACAATCGAATGTGTACTTCGGCGCCGTGGTCGTGGTTGCATAATTCGTGACCCATTCGTCAACCGCACCTTTCGAATAATTAATATAACGGTTAACATAAGGAAGCATTGATTTGGTAATTCCTCTTCCGTACCACGATTCTAGTTTTTGCGTCGTCGTTTTTGTTCCATATGCTTCCGTCAACCCCATGATCATAACAATTCGTCAACTCCTTCGAAGTCAGCTTCCGTAAGCTGGTTGTCGTCAATGAACGTCAATGTAAGTCCGTCACAACGAAGCTCGACTGTATGCTTTCCGCCAATATCATTTGATGTCGAAGCATAGTCAACTCCTTCGAATCTAATAACTCCAGTTCTCCCGTTTGAAAAGCTTACAGACATAGACGCATTATTGAAAGACGTTATCGAATAGTTCTGAACAGCCCAATCATTAAGATTCCAGAACACACTGGAGCCACCATGAACCTCATCGACGATTAAGTTGCTATTATCCAAATACATTAAAATCTCCTCACTACCTGCAGGTCCAGATCGTTTTTAAAACGCTCACACACACGCGTAAACACGTCGAATTTTCGGCTCATTTGCCAAAAATCGCCTCTTCGATCTCTTCTACGGTCCAACTGCGCCTGTTCTTCGGTTTGTAAGTTCTTCTGTCGATATGCACAATGTCACCTATGTCGCAGTCAAGAACATCACATATTTTTTCCAGCGACTTCAGCGACACGTATTTGTTCTTTGTCAGATTCGACAATATGTTCCGGTCGATCCCAGCGCGCTGTGCCATCTCCGTTTTGCGCATATGCTTATCGAGCAAGATCTCCCACAGCTGGCTATATTCAACAGACATTACGATCCTTCCCTGTGATTAACCATCCCGCCAGAGGAAGAGTCTCGATCCAGTCACAGACGTACTGCCAATCTGGTAACAGATGATGGCGACGCTGCTTATAGATATTCTTCAGCGATCTGTAATTCGTCGACATGCCTGCCGTAAGTTCGAACCCAGTAGGTATGTTATACAACAATTCCAATTTTGCTTCCTTTATCCTCTCCTGATCTCCGCCTTCTTTTGCGCGGTTGAATTTTTCCAAAAGAGCATTGACAGTATCGATAGAATTTCCGTACACGTATTTGTTTACAGACGACGCTATGTTGAATTGCGCCGCTCTGTGCATCAGTGAAAACGAAGACACGAAGTCGAGGAACTTGTACCGCTGTACTTGAGTCCACGCTTTCAGAGCAACGGTCAGGTCGAAGTCGACCTTAATGCCTGTCAGGAACTGATCCTCTCCGCCACCCTTAGCGTTGGCTAACCTGATCGCACGTGAAATATGCTTGTTCGCCAGCAGGTCTTCTGGATCGTGTGACTGGTTGTATTTGTCGATTGCGCCACGGACCTGTGCGACCTCGGTATCAAACTCTTCTTCTTTTGGCGGCACAGTCATAAACGAATAGCCGCTTCTATAAATCGATCTATCTAATGCGTAAATTTCGCAGTTACTAATTTTCGGCATTTCTCCTCCTTACTCAGCGTCGGCCAACAACCAGTCAAGCGTGTCGAGGCTGCACTTGTCACAATCACCGTCGCATACAATGCTGTCCGCCAACGTCGCGAACGATCCATCGAACACACCGTCACCGTCCGTGCGATATTTATACATAGCACATGACGAGTTCAGCCCTGCTTTCATGGCGCTCATAACAGCATCATGAATTTCCTGTGCGTGCTTTTCGCAATTCTTCATACTCACACCGTCGCTTTCTTCATAAAGGAAATCCATCGAATTCTTAAGACACCTCCGGCATCCACGCAGAGATAGTCCCTTTTTACATAGCTTGCCGACCGACTTGAATCTCATCAGCTGACACGATATCGCCATCTTTATTACGTCAAATGTCGATAGCTTCTTAATCTCGTCACTTGTCGGCATCTTTCTCGCCTCTTGTCATCATCGAGATAATCTCGTCCATCTTTTTCGCGTACGCATCCTTGAACTCATCCGGAGAGATGCCAATCTCCGTCTGTAAGATCGTATTCTGTGCAAGTACATCAGCCATCGAGTTTAACATTCTCTGCTTGTCTTCTTCTCTCCAGCCACTCATGCGATATACCGCCAGAGACATAAGCTCTGATCCGATCGCAGATATGACGCCGTCGATCATAATCTCTTTCAGTTCCATTCAAAACCTCCTAATCACCATACGCTTCTGGTGCATACATCCACGCGACCACGTCGTTTAATTCCGTATTGAAGGTCGCGTCGTAGAAACTACCGTTTACATAATATCCCTGCACAACTACTCTATCTGGCGGGTCCACATCTTCGTTGATCGAGACTGTGGTTAATACGTCAGCGTAGTCGACTGGTTCTTTTTCGTCTGGGTCATCCCACCTAAATCTGTTTTGCATCGTTCGCTCCGTCTATCGCAATTCTGTGAATCGTCTTTATCCCTGAGAGCATGCCAGCCCTGATGATGTCCTTGAGGCTGTACGGCGTGTAGTTGCATACATCAGCCGCCAGATTGAGAAATCTGCATCCGTCGACCGAGTAGATCGGACCACCATTTCCGCGACCGTGAACATGCCCGTGAATGTTCAGACACCATGGCAATCCACGTACCGGCTCGTGAGAAAGTAGTATCTTATCCGAGATCATCAGCGGTCCCGTATAAATCTCGTCGAATATGTCACGGTAGTCGCTACGCCGATCGTGGTTGCCCATGATCAGAATCTTCCTGTTCGCCTTGATCTGCCGTGCGTAATCTGGGTCGCCAACGTCGCCGAGACATATGAACGTATCCGGACGCTTCACGATATAGTTGATCACATCAACTTGCTCGTCTGGCGGCATCCAGTTCGGATCCATGTACACACAATCTGCATCGTTAAAATGTGGGTCAGAGTACAGGTACACCGATCCTCCGTATGACCAATGCTGAAATTTCTCGTATAATGTTTTGATCATCTTGTTTCTCCTTATCTGATCACAAGTTGTCTGAACATCCAGTGCTCCAATTCTTCTTCACACTTTTCGCACAGATCAATTTCCCCTTCAAATTTATGGGTAATGTTAAACCTTCGTTTAGAAAAGTCTATTTTGTCGTAATCCCCAATCTCACAATCACATCTGTCACAAAATACTTTTCTCATTCTTCCTCCTCCACAGGCATCATCAATGCAAAGCCGACTGGCGCGTATTCGTCCGAGTCAGGGTCGACATAGATGAATGTCGCGTCTGTGACTCCCTGCTTCTCGCTTGTCGGCATCGGAACACCGATCAGAATCTTGTCTGGATATATACGGTCGACCCAGCCAAAACATCCGCACCATTTGTGTCCGTCCAGAAACTGGACGACATCTCCTCTATGTAATTCCAAACACACCACTCCTTATCAAATCGCTCTCAGTATATTGACACATTCTTTAATCCGCTCTGCTGCCTGCTCAACATCATCTTCTGTGTTGGCGGCACCAAGCGAGAATCGCACGACTCCGTGAATGAGTTCGTCTGGGACGCCTATCGCCTCAAGCACTCTAGGCGGAGTTAACTTGTTCGACGAGCACGCCGATCCGACAGAGCAACACACGTCGAAATTGTCCAGTGCCATCAGAAGTGACTCTGCTTCTACTCCATCGAACGCGACCGCGAGGTTCCCCGGAAGTCGCTTCGATATGCTTCCAGGTCCGATCAGGTGTGTTCCCGGAACACTGTCAATCAGTCGGAAGAATAGCTCTGCTCGCAGAGCGACCATGCGCTTGACATGCTTCTTGAGATTATTTTTGGCTAACTCGCACGCCTTGCCAAATCCGACAATGCCTGGCACATTCTCTGTCCCTGACCGCATTCCATATTCTTGTCCGCCGCCAAAGAGTAAAGGTCTGGTTGGAACGGTTCGCTCAATATACAGAGCGCCAACTCCCTTTGGTCCACAGAGTTTGTGCGACGACATCGACAGCAAATCCACGTCGAGTTCCTTTACATCAACCGGAATATTCCCAACAGCCTGGACTGCGTCTGTGTGCATATATCCGCCACACGAGTGAACGTAGTCCGCAATCGCACGAATCGGTTGAATCGTCCCGATCTCGTTGTTCGCCAGCATGATACTCGCGAATCCGATGTCGCTCCCAAGCTCCTGAGAGATCTCACCGATCTGCTTGATCTCTGCCGGATCGACGAATCCGTGCCGGTCTACTGGAACGATTACCGAGAGGAATCCGTCCTTCTCAACCTCGATCGCCTTGTTGAAAATCGCCGGATGCTCAATCTCAGAAACGACGATTCTTCCGCGAATCTCTGGGCTCATCGCAATGTCGAGCGCCCAGTTGTCAGACTCCGTCCCGCCAGAAGTGAAATAGATTTCATTCGGATTTGCGTTGATCAGATCCGCGACCTGCTCTCGTGCATGTTCGACCGCGACCTTTACAGAGCGACTCTTTCCATATCTGGCGGAAGGGTTGTAGTACAACTCGGAGAAGTATGGCTTCATCTCGTGGAGTACTTCCTCGCTCACCGGCGTTGTGGCCGAATTGTCTAAGTAAATCACCTTGCCCATTAGTGCTTCTCCTTCTTACGTAATTTTTTAATCTTGCTTATAACTCCGACCTCATCACGGACTACGTTGACCACGTAAATAATGATCAGACAAAAAGCAAAACAGCAGCAAACGACTGTTGCTGCATTCATAAACATATCAATCATTTTGTGCGTCCTTCCACGGCTTTGGCAGTTCCATCCATGCTACAGGCGTTCGATCCCAGCGATCTCTCGTCACAGTGAATCGCTCTATACTCCATAGCCCATCTTCAACATTGTAATAATGCTTGTCTATCTTTCCACGGCGCTCCGTCGCGAGATACAATCCTGACTTTGGCGGCTTCGCCTCGCAGCATGGTGTCCATTTTGTGTGATCGCTGTATGCTTTGAGATCGTCGAGCAATTTGTAGACATCTCCGGCACGATACAGAGCATCATCTTCTTCCGAGTTTGCGCCATGGACAAGCTCGCCAGTTGGACCGATGTGATACCAGTCAAGTTCTTCAAATTTGTCGATCACATGTTCCATAAATTCATTCATCCTTCAAACCCCGCTCCATATGCATAGCCGTATTCACATATCCACTCCGTTCCGTCCGGCTCCGTCATACACACGATGTACGGGGCAGTTCCACAATGAGAGAACTCAAAGCGATACCCTTTATAGTCGAACGTGACTATGTCGTACTCCCACAAGTCCATTCCTTCACGTCTGTAGTCGATCTTCTTGATCCTATCAGGAGTTGCTTCGTAGATATCCGGTAGTCCCTGTTTGTAGCATGCGACGCGGATGTCGCCGTCGCCCATGACTCCGTGATGTGGATGTTCTATCCAGTCGTAGTCATAATCCTGATGCTTATTCAACAAGAAGGTGAAGATCCTACCGCCAGAAGGAACGTCATTACTGTCACATCCGAACGTCTCTTCATCAGATGCGAATACCGCTACGTCTTCTTTGTCTGGCCTGCGCTCGTCGTTTTTATAAACGAATGCGCCGTAATCGTTGTATGCCATTAGCTACCTCCTTCAACTATTTATAACTCCGTTCACTACACCTAATACGAAGCCGAAGATGAACGTTGCAAATCCAAATAATTCTGGGAATTCGTGCATAAAATTATATATTGCTACCATCATTTATACTCTCCCGATTTCTTTTCCGGACGAATGGTTTTATATTTTTTTTACATTAATAACAACAACATGTGGATCTCTGCATTCATTCGGACGTTTCTCCCCCATAAATCCATCGACTGATTTAATTCTGTACTCATTCTGATCACCTTTTACATGAATGACTGCATTGCCGTAAAGCAATTTCATATCATTTAGGCGCTCAATCAATTCTTTCAACTCCATCTTATTCACCTCGCATGTCTGCGCCGCAATTCGGGCAGAAATCTGTAAGATCATACATAAACCACTCATTGACATTTGCCTGTCTGCCGCATTCAGAGCATCTCCAATCAGGATCAATAAAACCGCTTGTATCGTCGCCGTGATATGTGCTATGCTGCACCCACTTCCCCTTCTTCTGCTCCGGTTCTACAGTTTGAGCGTGTTTAATATCATTTATTGCCGCATACGTTGCCAGCTTAAGTATTTCAACCTCCATATGTTCTGCATCATCCCGCAACTTTTCTATCAGTGCGTCCGCATCAATCGTTCTCATATTTGCTCTCCTACTAACTTGACTCCGCAATTAGGACAGAACTTTATCTTCTTGACAGTATTGCTCCATCCTAAACATTCTTCGCAGACCTTTTTCGAACTCAGTCATCGATTAACCCCACCTTTACAAATACCTTTCTGGCGGTCTCGTCTTCCGCAGCGATCTCGTCGATGCTCATGCCGTAATAGCCGTAATAGCTCTGATACACTTTGATGATGTTATTCAGCTCATCTTCTGAGAATGTCGAGTCTTCTATCTGCTTTCTGATTTCATTGCATTCATCAATGACTTCTTGTTCCGTCTGATCTGTCCACATCGAATACTCCCACACAGCCGTCAACGATGACGCTTCGTACTCTTTGAGTAGATCGAGTGCTATATTTTTCAGATTAATCATCATTGCCCTCCCTCTTGTTCCACGCGTTTATCGCATCATCAGCTCCGTTCGCCTCAATGCGAATGAATCCATCTCTGTCCTGATAGATCTTGCTTACATAAACAGCCGATCTGGATGTACACTGCGTGCATTCGACATAGTATGAATTTGCTAAACTCACAGGGTCGCAAGAATAGTCCTGCGACGTCCTAAACATAGACACCTTTAGTTCTGCCTTTCCACCACAGAACGGACAGGTCGCAAGCTCTCGTTCGTCAGTGTTCTTTTTAAACATCCTCATCCTCCTGAATTTTGCGTATTTTTTCTGCGATACGACTAAGCGATCTGTCCATTTTCTCTGAGTAGCACATATCCTCTTTATGAAGGGCGCATGGAACAGTCTCGAGTGAACATATAAATATGCCGCCAAAAGATACTGAGTGTCCGCATGTGTACGGATTGTATTTTTCTTCTGTCATAATGAGATCGCCCTATATACCGCAACAGCGCCAACAAAGACACCGCAAATAATTCCGATGTAGCTCTTTTTGTAAAAACTACACCCGCTGATTATTCCGCCTGCTACGCTGAGCAACAAAGTTACCGCAGTATCAATCATCTTCTCCCTCCTGTTCTTTGTCGTCGCCATCAAGATACTTTATGATTCCTTTCACGAGCGACAGTGCAGCCTCGTGCGAGACACTCCAGCCCATATACTTTCTGTGACAGTAATCACAGTCGCCAGAATCTTGGTACTGACATGTGTCGCAGTAGACGCCGGTTAGCGACTCTTCGACGAATCGTACAGCGTCGTCAATTTCTCTTCTGGCGGACGGGAGTCGTCTGAGAATTCTAAATTTTTCACAGTCTCCGTACTTGAATTTGCAAGAGCTTGGATCTGGCGTCATGCCGCATATGTTACATATCGCGTTGACAGCGTCGAGTCTATATACCGTGTCTTTCATGATTCACCTCACTTCTTGTATATGACAACGTATTCTACGTCAAAGTCGTATTTTTCTGCTCCGATGTAGATTATATTTTCTGAGCTTATATGCTTCGAATTCAAAAACAAAGTAAGCGTATGCTCGGTCTCGAGCTTTGCACATTCATACGTCGGTTTCGACGATGCTGAAGTCGTCGGAGTGTCGCCGAACGCTATAGCCGCGCAGAACAAACATGCACAAAGAGCTACTACTGAAATCGCTTTTATAATTTTTGACATTACTTACCTTTCTTTCTCCATGTAGCATGGTACTCCTTACATAATTCGGTTCCTTTAACCTTCTTTACGTATATCATCTTCTTTACAGTCGACTTTCGTTCATGTTTTGTTTCCATACCTTTGTGCGTTTTTGTGCTGCCGATTGTTTCTCCGATATAATCCCAATTATCAGCTTTATATACAGTTCCTTTTCGTCTTTCGTTTTCGATTACAAAAGTTTCAAATCCATGAACAGCAACACCGTAACGGTCTTCCCAATCTTTTGCGATGCGCTTTCTCCACATTGACAATACCTGTGTACCAAGATTTGGAAGATGCTTCTCAAGCCTGAATACTGTGTTATTTACAATACAATTCAGAGCGACTTTTTTATTGTATTTTGTCAGACCAAAATATTCGTCTCTGCTTTTAACGGCATATACTGCAGATGCGCCAGATATAATCCCAACAATCTCCCCGTCAAGAGAAATTAAATAATGCATCTGTTGACCAAATGTTCCCCTATTGGGAATGTAATGACGATCTCTAATCTCTTGATAACGCTCGTCTGATCTCTTGCATTTAATCAATTCAACGTTATATATAACTAACCATCTCCTTTAAAACATCCATCCTCATCCTTTCATATCTCGTACCGCCAAAAGGTAAGCTGCAGTGTTACGTGTCCACTCATCGAACCTCAGATGATACCCAGTGCTCGCGTCCCAGTCCTCAAACATGCGCGAATACTTGACCTCTTTGGCTATGTCTGGATACTTGAGCTGCAAAGATCGTAGTTCTCGCGCCCATTGCGCCCACTTTTCGTCAGAGATCAGATTGTCGTTCAGTTCATAATATATGTACGAATGAACAAGCATTTGTAACCTACGTTGCTTTATCTTGGCGGCGATGTAATTGCGCTCATTATCATATGGTGTGAATTCATTTATTTTGATCACCTCCCATATACGCGTCGCAGTTCGGACAAGACAACCATTGATGCTCTGCAATGTCACCACCGTATGTCGGCGCCTCGATGCCGTATACATGTACGCCTTTTCCGCATTCTGAACAGCACCATACCGGGTCGCCTCCAGGAGTTGCGTAACCGCTTATCTTCACCCAGCGACCTTCTTTTCTTGCTGGCGGCAGATCTTTTAATATCGACGCATACCATACAGGATATCGCTCCTCTGGCGGTTCACTTAATATCGCATGTATTGCATCTGCCCTGCTAATCGTATCATTCATTTTTATTCTCCTTAATAAACATATGTCAACACCAACTATCAATATAATCTATTATCTCTACAATAATAAAAATGATTGTATATATAATAGAGATAATTGCAATAACACCCGTGCATGTTCCTACATAGTGAATAATTACGCTCATAGTCCCGTCTGGAGGTATCGGTGACGCAAACATAAATGCAAAAAGAACCACCGTCCATACAACTGTTCCTCCCCACAAAATCGTAAGGATTGTAAACATCACTCTATACACGCTGTCGCTTATCATTTATCACCTCGATACACAACTGTTTAACACATTCAAAACACAAATCAACCTTTTGGTAACCTGGCTGCATGTTATGTAAAATCTGCCTTATCAAGCTATGTCGCCTGACAAGCTTTCCGCATTTGTCGCATTTAATTACAACGAGTTCCATTACATTAATCATCCTCGTAAACCAACAATATTGGCGTATGACCTACTCTTTCATAACTTCCAAATGATATTGACACTATTTTTTCTTTTTCAATTTCATATAAATTTAAGTAGTTTGCTAGTTGGAATTCATCAGTAAACATTTTTGCACGATACATCGCAATCTCCTTTCAAATTGGCACGGCGTAGTGGAGTCGAACCACTACTTTCTGGGTCAAAGCCAGACGGACTAACCGTTATCCGAACGCCGTTAGTGGCATACCCTGCAGGGCTCGAACCTGCGACACCCGGTTTTGGAGACCGGCGCTCTCCCAACTGAGCTAAGGGTACGCGGTGCGCGTGGGTTATATGCAACTGCGTATCGTGCAGCCTTCTTTGCCACGCGCGATTAAAGAACGCGGGCGATCAACTCCGCGCGGTCTCGGGTGTGGATTTGCACCATACATAGAAACCGTTGCTGCTTTCCATCATCTACGTTTCTGGAATCGTTTCCTTACAGTTTAGCGTCTACCTATTCCGCCACCGAGAAAAATCACCATTCGTAATCAGACAGAATCATTCTGATGTCGTCAAGAAGCGCATTAAATACTTCTGGCGACAGCTCATTCAACGCACTGTCTAAAAGTTCTTGGATCTCCATCTCGTATGCATTTTTCGTCATTGGTATATACCTTTCGTTAAAGCGGGGAGTCGAATCATCTCCTCCCCGTGAATCACGTCACACTTCTACTGCCACAATGGACAGATCGAAAAGATCATTCGGGCTGTTCGTGAATCCGCGCTTCAAGTACTCGTGTCCGCCGTCAACAGATACCATTCCGCAGCTGCATTCGACGTATTCGTGTACGGTTCTGGATTCGATCACATCTCCGCAATGATTACATTTGATTTTGTTTGAAAAGATCTTTTGTCTCTTTTTCATACTTCCTCCATTATGCTACGTGTGCGTACTTTCGGAGCTGGAACCATTTGCCGTCTTTCGTGTATTCCAGGCATCGTATAACATCATTAGGTTTGATAGGGGATTTATCATACGCACCCTTAAACACGGTCATGCGACCCTCGATCCCAGATCCAATTGATTGATAAAAGACAGCATAGCCGAAAAGCTTTCCGTCTTTTTTGCGCTTCACTGGCTGGACGTCTTTCACGTACAGGGTGCTCCGATCTGACTGCACTCCCGTCACGAACCCGACGTAGCCAGCCACGTCAGCGTAGTTTCTGGCTTTCTCAGCCAGAGAGAGATCTGCTATGTGCTGACTCTTGACAAAGTCTTCAGCTGAACGAGCGATTGTTTGGGCGTCAAAACCAGTCCAGCTTACGGATTCTTTGCCTGCTTTGGTCAGTCCATCAGCATGCAACCTGAAAACTTCTTCTATGCCGGCGTCACGTGCCTTTTCTTTTCGAATTGACTTTGCGTCGCCGGACTTCAATAGCGTATTATATATGTACATCAAAGCCTCGAGCTCCCGCTGATTCCCGAAGTCGCTGAAGAAGTCGAGCTTGCGCAGTATGTCCATCTGTCTGGCATCAATATCCGTGTTGGATATGTCCGCCAGAAGATCGACAAAGTAGTTGTAAGTTCGGCTATGCGCTAGCTCGTATAAGGTCTCGGCGCACCTTTTCGAAATGAACTTCACACTGGCGACCCCGCGGGAAATAACATTTTCGGCTTTGTTGTACTCGTAATGTGATCTGGACAAACCAAATTTTGGTGTTGTCATTTTGATTCCGTATACTTTCGCGAGTTCTGCACCGTTGCGTATATCATCGTCATTGGCGGCTGTATTCAGATACGCCGTGATGAATTCGCCAGGATAATAATAACGGAAGTATGCGCAGTAATATGTCAACATGGAATAGCTTATTCCATGATTCTTGGAAAACATATAAGAAGACGCATCTTCTATTACCTGCAAAAACTCCCTTGCCTCATCTTCTGCGACATCCCTTGGTTTATCTGATTTCATACAGTACCCATCCAATATCACAGGGATCCATTCCTTCAGTTTGTCAAGGTTCTTTTTTGCGATAAATCTCCTTACAGAGTCAGCGGAAGATCCGGATAATCCACATATTTTTTGAAGAAAATCGATGATTTGTTCTTGAAAAACTAGCCAGGCGTAACTTTCTGACAACATTTCATCGATCTGCTTTGATGGATTATGATTATATTTTCTAGAGAACAAAGCTTCTCTGTACGATGCTCCAGAAGGTCTGATCGCCGCCGTTACGAGTGTTATGTCATGAACACTCTGTGGACGAAACTTTTTGAGACTATTAAATGCAAAATCACCTTCGAACTGGAATAATCCAACAGGCGATCTCATCATATCTTCAAAGACCTTCTCGTCGTTCCAGTTGATCTCGTGTGCGACGGGATATGGAATTCCTATGGACTTACATGTTGTGTCTATAAGCTCCAAAGTTTTTAATGCAAGAAAGTCGAATTTCGCAAGGTTTACATAATGAGCTGAATTCATATCCAGCATCAGAATGTTATCATTGTCCTTCCTGTATGTTCCGTATGTATCAGTCAGTGGGATCGGCGAAATTACGATCCCGGCAGGATGAATGCTTAAGCTGGAATACGTGCCTAAAAGCCCATCGTAGTAATAAAACAGTTCTGGATATTTACTCTTTGTGGCTTCCTCATCTGCTTCGAACTCTTTCTTGATCTGATCAATTTTCTTTACAGACCAAGGACATTCTGCATCTTCGTTCTTTATAATTCTATCGATACGACTGACCTTCTCCCAGTCCAGTTTGAGAGCTCTCCCGATTTCTTCTATAACTGCTTTCGATTTGAGAGTCTGATACGCTGCGACTCGCGCCGTATATCTTTCTCCGAATCTATCAATAATGTATTTAAAAATTCGTGGTCGTTGTTTTTCTATGCAATCGATGTCGATATCCTTTTTGATTGTTTATGTTTTGCAGGAGTAAACACTGCTCTCTCCTCATCCCATCCAAGCGTGTAAATGCGATTCCATATTGTTGAGCTGTTAACACCCGACAACTCAGACCATTCTTTAACAGTGTGCGATTCTCCATTGATTGTTATTGGACTATTCTTGCTTTTTACCGGTCTTGTAACAGCATCTTCAATGCTCCAACCTTTATACACCCTTCCTCTTAGTGTCTGTATATTTATGTCGAACCTTTCAGATAACTCTCTTAAAGTGTACTCTTCCCCTTTGTACGAATACTTTTTATTCAATTCCGCAACAGGAGTTTTTATTGCTTTGTCTGCATCCCACTTTCCTTTAGCGACTCTTGCTCTAAGAGTTACTTTTTTAATCCTAAATTCGTCCGCCCATTCACAAGCACTCTTTACCTCTCCATCTAATTCCAATAAAATTGTTTTTTCTTTATTAGTACTTTGTGTTTTAATATCTACAAATCTGCAATTATCAGGACAATACCCTTTGTTAACGTTTATCCTATCAATAGTACACTCTCCGTAATCTGCATTTTCGTCATACCCGTTCGAAATAGCCCATTGTTTGAACTCTGAATAATCGTGCAGCCATTCATCACACACAGTTATCCCTCTTCCGCCATATCTTGCATACTTTTGATTATTCGTGTTATAACATCTTCCCTTCATACTCTCCCAGACATGGTACAATCTGTCATAACTGCCTCCATGTGTTAACGAGTTGGTGTGAATCTTTTCATCACGTAAACACCCACAAGATTTTGTATTACCGCTTCTTAAATTCGAACCTCTGACGTTTGTTATGTTTCCGCATTTACAACGACATTCCCATACTGGGGTTTTAATACCTGTTTCCGAAACATAGTCTTCAACACGCCTTAAAACAGTAAGTCGTCCAAAAGTTTTTCCGGTTAAATCTTTAAGTTTTCCCATACTTCACCTCCCTTCCACGAAACCTTACAACACTCCATGTTTCCATGGAGAATAGACTATATCTTTACTCTATCATTTAAGTCGCAGAGCACTCACCGCTGTCCCATATGGGCACTTAGTCGTTGAACGTTCTCCTGTTCGGAGCTTCGCTGCTGATTGCCTAATCGACGTCTTTTTCAAGCATTCGCGCTTATCTATATTTCATGATTACGCTGTAGCAGACGCCGCTCTAAAGGGTTTCCAGCAATTCAATGAGTATTTTTTCGAACGCTTACAGCGACATCAGCGAACGTTGGCAATATCTTTACCAATCTCGACGCGATTTTCATTGCAGAACCTTGAAAAAACTGTCCCCCATATCATCGGATTCACATCTGTGATTTCCGTCAAATATGCGACAAGGCTACCAGCAACACTACCGCGTCCAGTACCGATTGCAATATTATTGTTTTTACACCACACTATGATTTCTGACATGAGAAGCATGAATCCGCCCATGCCAACCTTTTTAAATACATTCAGTTCTTCCTGTATCCTATCAACATATTCCTGTTCTTTATCTGGCGGCACGATTCCGCTTTCGAGTTTCTCGTTGAACATCTCCCACGTTTTCTCCTCAAAGATCTCAGTGTCTCTTTCAGGTGATCCGTTTATGATCGGATATTTAATATCTTCTGTGTTCAAATAAAGCTCTTCACACCACTCATCTAACAAATTCGTATTCTCGATCGCCTGCATATAAACTTCTTCTGACAAAGCATCTTGCTTCTTGAACGCATCAACAAGCTGATCGTACGTTTTGTACGTAAGATCAAATCCTGATTCGTCATAGTCGATATGTTTTGCTTTTAGAAACATCGTCCTGCATTGAGCTTTGTATTCATTGATCGAATGAGCGTCAGTTGCGGCTATAAGAGGTTTATTAAATCGTTGTGATAATTCGAAAAGCTTTTTGTTGTACGAAACTTGCTCTGGATTTGTGTGCGGTTGCACTTCGTAGAACGTAAATTTTGCCGCCAGAAGAGGAAAGTATGGGTTGTTTTCGTCGAGCTTATTGAGCGGTCCTGCAAGACACGCAGACGTAGTTATGATATTGTCGCTTATTTTTAAGAACGTGTCGAAATCAACACGATTCTTATAGTAAAAATGTTCCTCGTCTGAACTCAGTGCGATCAGCCTATTCAGTTCTTCGACGCCTTTCTGATTCCGCGCGATCATAACCGTGTGGTAGTTATCCCTAACCTTTTCGTCAAGCGTTTCCGTGAGGTACATTTCTACAGAATGAAGGTACTTGATCCCTTTCTCCTTGCAGTACGCCCATTTGTCGACCCAGTTCAACGGCTTCCCATGCTCAGAAATCGAGATCGCCTTAAGCCCTTCGTCGACCGCCGCGTCAATGTAATCCTGAAACTTTGTACACGAGTCGAGAATACTCAGATCACTGTGCATATGGTATGGCACATATAATTTACTCACTCATATCACCACTCCAATCTCTGCTCATATAACTTCCTGAATACTTCTTCTCCTTTGTCGGCTGGCGAATCTTTCTCATCGAGAACTCCTTCCTGATCTACGATCACACTGACATTGCAGTACCGTCTGAGCTTTTTTATGTTCTTATCCGCGAACGGATTCGCATCTTTGTCCAGCGCAAAAACCACGGGTCTACCCAGACGGATCAGCAGCTTATACTGGTCATCGTTCAGGTGCGACGTCAGGATCGCGCAGGTATTCCGAAAGCCCCATCCATAGCACATCATTACCGATTTCGCCGACTCGAACAAAACGATTTCATCTTTGGCGGCGATCTCATCACATGCCTCGGAGAATCCGTACAGCATGTCCAGATTTCCAAGCGGAAAAAAATATGTATATTTGCGAAGACCTTTTCGCTTAAATTCCGTGTCAGTCGTGCGCCCTATGACGTTGATAATATTTCCAGAATTGTCTTTTAGTGGAAATACAATCCGATTAGAAAGAGGATCGTACCGGACTTCGAAAACTCTCATCGTCTCGTCCGTGATCCCCTCGTCCCGCCAGAGTTGTAATTTGTCGTCGTTCCACGTGAATCTACGCATGTAGTCACTCGACAGAATCTTATGCCCGTTGCTCTTACGCTTGCTGTCTTTCTTCTGATACCGCTTTGCCACAACCACCGAATCAAGATGCGTCTTGCGCGTCAGTTCCGACTCGTCGATCGCGGCGTACCGTGACAATATTTTAATCGCTTCTTTAGTTCCAACGCCTTCGTAGACCTTGACAAAGTCCACAATGTCACCACTCGCGCCACTGGAAAAGTCTTTAAAAACATGCCGATCGGATCTCTCGGTGTTCACGCTGAATGACGGAGTGCGCTCATTCGTCAGCGGAGACAGCGCCCAGTACTCTCTTCCTTTCTGGCGGAAATCTGTATACTGAGATACATAATCTACCATGTCGACATTTCGGTCGATCAGCGCGATCTGTTCTTCTATCGTCATTCGCTCCACCAGATAAAGAAACTCATTATCATCAATGCTATACCGAATCCAATAAGTGCTACTGATACTGTATGCATCAAACCACCTCCTAATACGGAACTACAGGCTCGTGCTGACGCGCCTCTTCGTACGAAATCAGATTCCCATTGAAGCGCATATCAATGTACTCACCTTCGCCCATCTGCGGACCGTTACGATTTAAAATGATTTTAAGCTTCTTGTTTCCGCACTCAGGACCATCCTGTTCAATCTCTTCTGGAGTCTTGTCATCGATCATAATAATCGTCGACGCGTTCCGACCTATCTTGGCGGAGTCAGCCAGACGTCCAGTCGACGTAGCCTGAGCCGCTCCGAGTGCAGGAATATTCAGCGCGCCTGCGAGCTTGTTCTTGACCAGATCGACGAACTTGCCGAGCTCCGCGTAGTTCGCGTACGCTTCATCTTTCGACGACTTAAAATAGTCTATGATCAGAACGTCCATCTTGCCGAGATGCCTGAGTCTCTTCGCGGTTGTATAAACAGTAGACTCGTCGAATATCGGCATATACAAATGCGTCATTGTCTTCGTCTTTAACCAGTCTCGTGCCGCCAAAAGGTTAGCATGTTCCTCTTGTGAGTAGTTGCCAGACTTCAGGCGCGAATACTCGATCCCTGACAGATGTGCGTACAGCCTTGTCATGAACATTTTCGTATTTAGCTCCGAGTCCAGATACAAAACCGCCTTGCCCTTTCTGAGCAAATCGACCGCTTCATTCAGAAGCAGCATTGACTTCCCTTGCTTCGCCTGTGCTCCGAAGATCACAAGCTCGCCAGGCTCGATACGGACGTAATCGTTTAAGACATTCCATTTGAACGGTATCCCAGAAAGCCCTTCCTGATCTTGGATGATCTGGTCGAGCATCTCATCTGCAATGTCCGCGACTTCTGGAATGTCTTTTACAATCGAAAACCGCTTCATCGTGTCGTCCAGAATCTGGTACGCACGTGACTCAACATCTTCGATCTCGCGATTCATCGCCATGCGTTTATACTCGTCAGCCATGGAAACCATCTCGCGTCTGAGTGCTGCGTCTAAGATTTTGTTGACCTCGGCTATGTAATCCACCTGAGTATCTCTGGCGATCGCACCTGCTTCTTCGAACATTTCGTTGACTGTCTGAACTGTGATGAACCCTTCTACTTTCTGGCGTATCGACTCTTTCCGATACAGCGTGTTCACAATGCTGTATGTGTCGACTTTTTGGCGACCCTTGTTGACCAGATCCCTGACTGCCCAGTACAGGAACGCATTGTCTTCTGATGTGAAGTGATTCGGCGTCAAATTCTCACTGTAGAAAATCAAATCAGGCTTCAAAAGCACAGACGCGACGACGGCTGCTTCTGCCTGTACGTCGCGGATCATTCTGTCTTCATCCATACGCCACCTCACAACTTTTTAACTAAAAGAAATACCAGTACGATAACAACAACCAAGCTGATCCATATCGGACTTAAAACCCAAACCCAACTCCACGTGATTACGCCACACAGTTTCAAAACGATAAAAACCAATGTAAGTAAATCAAGAAAGCCGATTCCGGCTGATGCGTTTTTATTTGAATTCATATAGTTCATATTATTACCTCAAAAAAGGCTGACAAGAAAACACGAAAAAGAATTCACTCAGCATAACTAGTGCCCAATGGCGAAACGTGTTTTCGATTTGTCGATTGGCGGATTTGCGTGTTCGTCGAATTTTTTGCGTCGAGCGTCGGTTCCATGTGTGCGATACGGTCAGAACCCCATTGCGTTGAACTTGCTTAGTGCAGGATTCACAAAGTCCCCACAAGACCAATCTATTTCTACCTAGACGGAAAACATTTGAGACGCGACGACGGATCGTCGATCTCGGGTGCGCTGCATCGTACTTCATCAGCGCCTGAAGCTGTTTTCTCGTCAGCCTTATGTCGCATACCCCGCCCCTTACGCGACTCTCTGGTGAACCTTAACGTGTTACAGAAAGGAGATGATTTTATACCAGAGCCCATATTGCATCACCCAACAGAATCAATGATGTCCTGCATGGTGTCTGTTTTGCTAAACCTTGGATCGTGGTCGATCTTGATTGTCAGCATCAGCTCGTCGATTTCGTACGACCGAGCTTCTACCTCGTCGCTATACCGACCAGCCAGTTTCTTTAGTTTGTTCCGGTCAAAGTCAATCGTGGTAACCTTGCGAACCGGATACCGATACGCGACCTGTTCACCGGCATGCTCGCCTGACTCGATGATTTTGTACGCGATTGCCTCGCTGCGCGTCTCTGATGTCTTGTGCATCAATGCCGCGTTCAGGACGTCTACAATCTGACGCATATGTTTGTTGGTTGCGACAAGTACGTCGATGTTCTTACTCTGGCTCGCCTTTGCGTCACAAATCTTTTCGTCGAGCGCTTCGATCTCCGACTCCAGACTGAAGAGCACTTCAACAATCTTCTCTGGGTCGACCTGAGCAAGAACTCCCGGTGCTTCGTATATCGAAATCGGCGACTGTAATGTGCCTGATCTCGAGTCGAAAAACTCGTCATCGGCTCCAGGATTCGCCTTCGACTTTAAGTGCTCCTCTTTGACGACGCAAAATGCATCAGTTGACATAGCATTACGTTTCAGCTCGTTAAACATGCTTGACAGATAGTTTCTGTAAGCAAAAGCTTCTTTTAAATTCATAATTGCCCCTTTCATTCCTCACCGAAAAACTCGCACTGGTCACTCAGCCCGCATATGTGATTACATTTCCAATATTCCGCGTCAGCACCCCATTCTTCTTCCTGGCGGATCTGCTCGATCGAATCCAGTGCCCAGCGCTTTGCTTCTTCGAAGCGCTCCTCATCGAAGGGTTCGATTATGAAGCGAGTCTTGTCGTCGTTGCGGAAGCAGTTGAAAACAAGCCACTTCGGAAACCTCCCGAACTTTTGCTTGACTGGAATGCAGTACAGATACAGTTGTCTAAGATATTCGTCGAGCTCGGCGTCGCCCTTGGTCGGCTTCTTTCTGCCGGATCGTGGCTTCAGTTGGTGGCTCTTGTGGTCGAGAATAACAAGATCACCGTCGTCGGTCTCGCAGACCATGTCGACTATGCCGACAAACTTTCTGCCGCCAAGAGAGAAATTGTACCGCTCTTCTATCGCGAGTGGCTTCCACCGTTTGAGATCCGTGTCGATTTGCGATAAGTACTCAGCGCCACGATCGAAATACTTTTCAAAAATCCTGTCGTTCGGAGCTTCTCCTTTGACCGTCTTACGGAAATCCTTAAGATACTTTATGACAAGATCATCGGACGGTGTCCCACTCTCCAGATGCTCCGCGATCAGCTCATGCATGAACGAGCCGTAGTCCGAGAAGAACATCGGCTTCTCGTGTTCTCCGTAAATGTAATGCATCAAAAACTGATACGGGCACTGATTAAAGGATCCGATCCGCGAATACGACCAGGTCATTTCGTCGATTATGTTGGTATATTTCATCAAAATCGACCCCAGCCGAGGATGTCTCCGATCTCTTCAAGTTTTTTCTCAACCCGCTCTGCCTTCTCTTTTTCCTCCATGCCTTTCAATACGGGGTTTCTGACGTGCTTAAAATCGCCTGTAACATACCCGCAGAAATCGTTGACGTCGACATCGTGCGCTTCGCAGATTTCTGTAACAGCATTCGCCAGCCAGACCTTTGCGACGGTCCACTGTGCCTCTTTCGCGTAATCGATCGCTCTATACGAAAGATCGTAAAGCTTCGGAATCTGCATCATCCAGTCAAGCATTTCAAATGAACTCATATCAAAACCACTCTTAAATTCCATGTTTAATTGCTCCCTCTAAAACTTACTATCTCAGTTAAATCTTTTCCCATACAGCGTGTCCTTTACCGCATCAAAAAGGAACGTCCTCTTCAGAGATGTAATCCTCATCATCGACTGGCTTCGACTTCTTACCGCCGCCAGAAGAGAATTCAGAGGGTTCATAGTCCCATACAGTGTAATTGGTGTATTTTTTTTCCTGCTCTTTGACGTACTTTGTCGTAACCTCGCAGCCGTTCAGCTTGATCCTGTCGCCGCGCTTCAGTGTCGCTGCCTTCTTCGCTGCGTCACCTGCGAACATTGCATAACCAGACCAGTCGGTCTCGTACTCTCCTGTGTCGCGATCCTTCTTTGACGTTGACAGATTGACATTAAAACTTCTCCCGGACGGATTCTTCTTTACTTCCCAGATTGTCGCCCAGGCTCCTTCGCGAAACCCCATACTTAAGCTCCTTTCTTGGCGGCTTTACCGCTCTCTTCCATAAAACTATTGACCTTCTCAAGCAGCTCTCCTGCGATATCAGGAGACTTGATCGAGAAGTAATTCGCCGACGCTTTGCCGGACTCTTTCTTTGTGTACTTTTTGATCAGCTTTGTGATCTCAGGTTTTATATCTTCATTCGCTTCAACTAACTCGTTGACCTTGCGATGAACCTGCTCGATAATTTTCCGTGCCACGAGTGCGTCTTCGTGATTCTCCGCTTCTTTCTGGCGGGTTCTCCACTGGTCAGGATCGTCGTTGGTCGTCGCGACATTGAAGAATTTCAGGAGGAAATACCTCCCGCAATACGTCAGCCCTGAGCCGAACGCTTGCGATGCGTCTGCTTGCTGACCCGACATCGCCCATGGAACCTCGATGAAATCTGACGGATCATCATCGTTTACCCAGCGCCATAGCATGTCCGCCTGAACCAAAATCTCGTTGACCGGAATCTCTTCGCCCTTTTTCTTCTTTGTGTACTCGTACGGAGTAACCTGAAGCGTCCCAGGAACCACACTTGGGATTAGTGATACATGATATTTCTCCATCGCTCCTGTTATCTGTGCGAGAATAGCTTCCTCGTTAACGTATGTATAGCCGTATGCCTGAGAGTCTTTTTTCATGACCTCTACTGGCTTGCGGATTTTTGCCAATTTTTGATATATATTAAGCTGCTCTGACAAAATTAAGCTCCCTTCCCAACCGAAACTGGAATCATACCCTTCATACCTTTAACCCGTTCGACCAACGCTTCTTTGTGCTTTCCTGCGTCAACTGCCTTGTTGATCGCAGTAACAGCTGCGTCTGTGTCTTTTGGATCGATCTTGTCGACGATATCTGACAAGACTCCAGCGAAATATTTCTCAATCTCTGCGACGACGTCCGCCTTAGGAACCATCTCTTCTCCTTTTGGCGGCAAATCGAAGTTGAACAAATCTTCAAATGAAACCGTCTTTCCTTTTTTGCCCGTCCTATAAACCAGATCGTCAAGCGTCACATCGTCATTTAACATAAATGGGAACATCATATATTTACTCCTTTTCTTCACCAAACAGCCGCCAGCACAAAAGCACGCACATAGCATCACAAAACGATACGAACAAACGCTCATCGCTTCCAAAATTACGTGCGGCTACAAGATCCCACCGGCAATCGTTAAGCGTTTCTACGGCATCGTCATTCCCTTTCTCTTTCTGCCTCTTACTCTCGCGCTTTAGTTCTCGAATAACCATGTCAATTTCTGTGTCGAACATGCATCAATTTCCTCCCTTAAGCAAATACTTATTATTGATCGCTTTCATGCTTAGCCAGCCACCAGTAGTAAGAGATTGTGTTGGGAAGATTGGTCGAATCACAATCCCTTCCTTCTGCTTTCCGGAAGAATATTTTCCTTCCGCTCGCTCAAGAAGCTGTCCTGCCGTGTATGAAAAGTCGATCTCTGCTTCCTCTACAGGAACCATCTGAACCCCGAGATTCGCGGTTACGTCTTGCAGCTCGTTAAGTCCGCATAACTCCCACCGTAGTTTATCGTCGTTCAAGAAAAGCACATTGAATACAAACCATTCAGGCTTCTTCAGATTCAGTCGATTCTTCTGGATTCCCGGCGAGCAGAACTCACCCTGCAAGACCAACCGATCGATTTCTACTTTGGCGGCATACTCAGCAAACCTCTCTGGCAAATCATGTTCATGCGCATATCGCCAGAAAGCAGAAGAACCGTCATCCTTGTATTCGTAATTATGTCCGCAAACACCGAACTCTCCATCTACGTAATACATTGTTACCGACGTGCCGTCCATCTTTGTCGTGATGTAGTATGGCTTGCCGCGAAGCTCATCGACCAGTTCTGGAAACGACTGGATCCTGAGCTCGTCCGTTTTAGGGATGTCATACGGCATCAAACCTTTGACGTTACCGCCCGTTGTGGCGCGTTCTTCAATCTCGAATTTTCTTACGCCGAGGACCTCAGTCACATCGTCGCCTATGGCGTATTCTCCTTCTGGCAGAATCGATATTGGCAAAAGCAACCCTTGACTGAGCTGTCCTCTCATGCGAGCTGTCTTCAGTCGAAAACCCTCGCCCATTATGTCAGTCTTCTTATAGCTGCTCTTGCGCAAGAACTCGAACTCTTGGCGGATCGGCAAAAACGAGTCGATCTCGAAGTAAACTCCGATGTCACCTACCGAAAACTAGCCCTTCTTTGTGACAACCTGCCATCCGAGCACATGCGCACACTCGACCGCGTCTGCTCCTTCGATCGGGGTAACATCGTGTATGTACTGTACGGATGCAAGCTTTCTGTGTTTGCTCATTGTTCCTCCTTCTGGCGGAAAAGAAGACGCCGCTCGCGCGACGTCTGCTCATCTCCTTCCTTCCCGTTTCATTCTTCTATATCTCTGCTTAACCACCCTTGGATCTGGATGATATTTCTTATACTCTGGGTCGAGTGGCATTATGTTTCGAGGATCGTACCATATCGTCCAACCTTCCTTCTCGGAGATCGCCTTTACGAACGCCGCTCTTATATGTTCTGCCTTCGGCGCTGATGCGATGAACAGTCTCACCGTCGGCTCCCAGCCGAGAATCGGATAGAACTCTTTTTCCCAGCCGTCTCTTGAGCACACCGTCTTCTCGATGAACTCCTGCCGCGGAATATTGTACTTCGGATTTTTCTTCTCCTCCTCAATGAGCCTTTCTGTTTCCGCTTCCATCATCTCAGCGAGCGACATCTCTTTTACATCATGAACTGCTTCTCCAGCTACGAACATCGGCAGTGCTCCTGCCAATAGACTGCCTATTAAAATTCCAAACATGCGTTATTTCCTTTCACAATTAGCATTTTAATATAGTACCCGAAACCCGTTCGCCACCAAGGGCTACAGGGAATTCCTGAATCAAGACAGTACGATATGTAACGCGTATGCAACCGCGCCCCACACCGACAAAGCAGCAATCATTGTCATTCCTTCTCCTTCTTTAATGCATCATTTAACCCTTTGGCGGCTTTCTTAATTTCCCGCTTCGCCTTGTCGACATGCTTGATCAACTCCTCGAAGCTCTCTGCATCTGTGTCCGAAATCCGGCGCCTCAGTGCGCTCTGGAAAATATCTTCGACATTCCGGAAGTACCCTGAGCAGATCCGCTCATACTCTTTTCCGTCTTTTGTTTTATACATCCGCCCCAACCAGTAATTGTACGCATCACCGTTGAGGATGTACCCTGACTCAAGCTGGATCTTCATTCAAAACCTCCATAAAAAAGAGGAGCCCGTAGGCTCCTCAATTGAGATAATCTGTAACTGTTCTGTTTAGATAAACCACGTTCGAATTTTTCGCATCACTCGCGGCTGTTAATCGATGCGTCGCACGGTCGTAGTATAACAACGTACTCGTCAGCTGGTCATCCGGATAGATTCGCTCGTTCTGGTCGATCAACAAATCCTGCAGGCGATCAGCGTCTTTCGTCCCGTCGTCTGCCGCCAGAAGGAAAAAGTCTTTGGTCAGCGGCATGATGAAGTAGCTACATCCGAAGCTCTCCGCGATCTGTTCCATCATCCCTTCGTAGAACAGTGCTGATGCTCCGAAAACCTCGTCCGTATGGATCAGATAAAAGTTCGGATCCTCGAACAGCATGGACACATTCACTCGATCCGTCGCCTTCTCGAAGATCGCCGGGAAGTGTCGCTCCATGCATTCCAGCGCATCGTCGAACATGTCCGAGATGTCAAGAGACTCCCGAACCGCGACGAATGTCTCAACCGGAACATGGTAAAATCCGTCTGGCTCCTGCATTAAAACCTCAACGACCATTGTTAACCCGCCCGGAAGCTCCTCTTTGCAAAAAGTTGTTTCATTCTCAGCTTCTTCTTCTCTGACGGCATCGGACGGATAAATCACAACGCCGAGCTGATTTTTGATATCGTCATAATCTTTCGCATGACGACTTTCTTCTATTGTAAAATACTTTTCTTCTTCCATGCACCCTACCTTTCTTTTATTCAAATGCAACCTCGTGACACATATCCATTACATAGTCTGGCGGAACTCCTAACGCATACACTGCGTAATACTGTGAATTAAACCACTTTTCACACTCCTGCTGTCCATCAGTGTCGCCGGAGCGAAGCGCCTTGATATAATCGTAGGCAACTCCTTTGATAATCTCTCCCGCTAGATTGATGTATGGATCAGATACAATCGGTCTGTTATACGGCTTCCTCTTAATTTTACCACACCTTCCTTCACAGTAAACCTTCGAGCTCTTCCTCGTCGATCTCAGGAATCGTTTCCATAACAAGATACTCTTCCGGGATGTCCTCGTGTGTTCCGTCGTACTCCTCGTACCACGATGTATCCGTCTCGTAGATGTATCCGTTGTCAGTGAAGTCGCCGTTCTCTTCCATCGCCACGTCGCTACCGAACGATTCGTAGTCGAAATACCTCTTGGCGAAATCGGATAGCTCATCTCCGTAGCATCCGGATTCTTCGATCCAGTACATCCCGAGATCCTCTTCATCATGGACGTCGCCCAACAGACAGTAATTTTCAAGGTTGAACGTCATGTTGATCAAACCCTGAATGTCACATGCATAGTCACAGATCCCCAGAGCTGACTCGTATACGAGCTCGTCGTAACCGTCGAGATCGTCGAGAACATGTGCCAGATAGTTCAACTCGTCCAGATTCTCATATTCGCTGAGCTTGTCGGAAACTCCGTAGATCGAGATGTCGTAATCTGTTATGAAAATCTCTCCGGGTCCGAGCCTGTCGAGAACTGCAGAGATATTTTTCTGTGTTGCCGGGAACGTGACCCATTCGCCGACCAGATCGCCCATGGTATATTTGCTCAGATTTGTTACGAATGCTGCAAACTTCATATCCAACCGCCTTCCTTCATCGATGTATAACCTTTATGCGAAACGATAACGTGATCCAGAAGCTCAATGCCGATCTTCCGCCCAGCGTCGCGGACTCGGCGCGTTATGTCGAAGTCGATATCGGATGGACTCGTGTCGCCACTTGGGTGGTTGTGAACCATGATGATCGACCGCGCGTTCGCGAGTAGCGCCCTCTTGAAAATGTTTGGTGGATCCAGATATGATCCGGATATGCCACCGTGTGAAACCTCAGAAACTCCTATGACGTTCAGGGCTGAGTCCGCCAGAAGAATGAAGATGTGCTCCTCTGGCATTCGATCAAGCTTCAGTCGCTTGCACACCTCATATACATCCTGCGGACTGCTCGAGTTGCCGACGACTTCAAAATCCTCATCAGCAACCAGTTCTAACGACCATTTGGTAATATTCAACTAACCACTCCTTTCTCTCTCTGGCGGTCTTTTTAAGGTATAGTGTCATCCTTAAAACACAAGAGGCTTAAGTTTTCCGTCTCTCGGAAAAGTTAAGCCGAGAAACTCAGACATTGTGGAACTTCGGCGAATCACCAAAGTAGCGCTGTGCGCACTCATCACCGCCGTGTTAAATGCAACGACCTCGTTATAATTGCAGCATTATTCCCCAGCATTAGTCTGCGTAAAGTTCCAGGTTTACGTACGCCATCTCGTGGCTGTGGGGGTCCAACCAGCTCGATCGTCTGGCTGTTCCTTTTGGAATTCCAACGGTTGTCCAGTCATCTTCGCTCGCAGGTTGTGTCGATGGAGGTCTTCCTCCGGATGCGCCTCCTCGGGATCCCCTTCCTGGCTTCTTGAAACTTCAGCGTATCGCTAAAGTAGTGCACTATGCACACTCATCGTCGTTGCTACAGTAAATTCATTACATCGTCAAAATCGATTGGATCTACGACACGAATCTTTTCTAATCGCCATGCGAGCAAGCTTATTTCGCCTAATCTATCATGATATATATTAATAAACGCTTCTCTTCCATCATCAAGGTAATCAATACCTTCCACTTCAAAAACCTCCCCATAATACTCTGAAAGATGGTCGTTCGCTCCATTCTCTTTCAACATTACACGATCGCCTACTTGAAACATAAAATCTCCCTCCGAAAAAGGAGGGCGGACCGAAGCCCGCCCTGTTGATTATTAATCGAAATATACTGTGAAACTTACATTGAACATGTCGTTCAGCGTCGCGAGATCGTCGATCGTCGCGTTCCGGATTTCGCCATGGATCTTTTTCCCTTTGGCGGCTTTCTGAGCAACCTCCGCCAGTGTTACCTGCCTGAGCGCGTTCTCTTTCTGAGTGTCATCAACTGCTGTCGCCTTCTTGTTGGCAAGTCTTGCACGCCTCCGTGCATCTTTTGCTTTGCGATACTCTGGAAGAATGTACGCCTTAGCTGTCTCACCGGAAACTCCGAAGACCTTGCCGATTCTTTCGTAGCTTAAGCCCTCCTTGTTTCTGAGCATGCGCATAACTTCAACCTGTTCATTGTTGCACATAAATTTTCTTGCCATGTAATACCTCCTACAGCAAACCCTTTACTTCATCAAATGTAAATTCATCAATTGGATTGAATGGCTCAATGTCGCCATAGTCGAAATGCCAACGGAGTCCTTTCAATTTTACATAATCTCCATTGTCTTCCTCTACAGGAAAAACCTGACCTCGTATTTCCTGCACAGCTTTAACGTATTGATCAATCGGTACTCGCAATAAACTGATTGTCACCAAATCTCCTTTTTTGTACAATTAACCACCTCCTTAATAATCAATTAATACACTCATTATGAATCGTACGCCATTTGGTCCCAGCTGCACTCCGAATCTGCCGGCTTCGAGATGACTCGACAGTCGAGGACTACCGAGCTGCTGCAACGGTTTCTGCACCCTGACCTCGAATTCCAAGCGGGATTGCTTCCCGATGACCAGCCTTAAGCGCGCATCCAGGTGCCTCCGGCAGCCGTTCCCCTTCTGGCTTCTTAAAACTTCGGCGAAGCGCCAAAGCAGTGCAAACGCACACTAATCTATATTAATTGATCAGTTCCAAAACCTCATCAAAATCAATCGGTTCGACTCCGCCAACAAGAGAAAGTTCCTCTTCTAAAAAGTAATCTCCGTCCTCACATATATCCAAGTAGTAGCGATCCCCTTCGGAACCAGGTCCAGTTTTTATAATCGATCCAATCTTGCCTTCGTACATATCTGGATACGCGTCCGGAACGTCGTCACGATTTCCGTCGAAATGAACTTTCACAACATCTCCTATTTTGTACTTCATATAATCCTCCTGTCGATCAGATCGAGAACCTCATCAAAGTCAATCGGATCTACTTCGTTAAAAGGGAGAAGTTCATCTTCGAAGAAGTAGTCGTCTGGCTCGCTTATATCCAAGGTGTAAGTGGCATCTTCACCTGTGCCACAAACATTAACAACCTCACCAACCCGATCTTGATACGCCTCAATATACCTGTCCGGTGTTATACCCCTTATGAGATGGCATATAACTATATCGCCAACCTTGTAACTCATACGATCCTCCCTGCGATTGTATCTTTCAGCTCTTGCTCAATGTCAAAACCATACTTCTGGCGGCACTTCTCGAAGGCGCTCGTTATGAAGCTCGGCTCAACATTGCGGTAGTACGAAACCAGACCAAGCATGTAATGCATATCCCCGAGCTCCCATTCGTTGCGGTGATTCGCGAAATTGTGGCACATCGACCGGAACGTGCGCTTCTTCTTTGAGCCGATCGTGATTTCGTTGTCCTTGTTCAGCATTAAGCCATGGATCCAGTTCCTACCTGCTCTTGAGCCGTAGTGCGTCTTTTCTTGCTTCAATTCATATGGAGCCCCGAACTCGTCCAAAACCCCTCTCATATATGCGAGAACATCCTGAAACATGAACGAACCTTTACAGCTGATATTCATATCGTCAGCGTATCGAGTGTACACGAAATGATTTCCATCAAAGAGATCTCCGTTATTGTTCCGGAAATCTCTGGCGAAGCGGAAGTCGATCGGGATCATGATGACGTTTGTCAGGAATGGACTGATCGGTGTTCCCTGTGGCAGACCGCCATTTAAGAAGCACAAATCCAACGCTCGCTCGAGCTGCTCCCGTCCGGTCGGCAAGTTCATCACCTCGCTGAACGGGAATATATCCGACAACATCCGTGTCACAAATTCCTGATCTGTGCTCCCGAAGAAGTTACTGAAATCCGTCTTCAAAAACCACCATGATGCGTTGCGCTGGTGGCGCTTCACAGCATCGAGTGCTGAGCGCTTCTTGATGTACGCAAACGCTGATGTGTGATATAGCGGATTGTACACAGTTTCGAAGATAAACTTCAGCTGACGCAGTGCTTCTTTCAGTTCGTCGCACGGTTCGTCGATCGTCCGGAAACCTCCAGACGCTTTCGGGATTCGGAACTCCGTATACATACTCTGGCGGTCACGCTCGAACAGATCCGCATGGCGCTGATTCCACTCCCTCAGTGAGCTGACCATCCGGTCGAGCCCTAAGTCACGGTAGTACTTAAACGGAACTCGGTATGGGTAATACCAAGTTCTTGTGAATGTGTCATTCTGTGCGTACTGCCGAGATCTCAGAACAGCTTCGAGATCAACCGTGTTATTCAGAATATCATCTACGTGTATTTGACGGACTTTTGCCGCCAAAGGAGTAACAATGTATGGCATAGAAACCTCCTTCCTGCTCATGCACATTACTGAACGGACCGATGTTAAGAAAGGAGACATGTCGTTTGGAGGTATTATGTATTCGTACACCAATCCGTTCGGTAATGAGCACGGGCATGTGCTCATCATATTAAATCGTCGATTCCGTCGAAATTTGCGATAAACCCGTGATACGGGATCAGGTTCTCTGCCGACCATACGAAATCATCAATTGACGGGCAGTCACCACTCATGGAATTCTTTGTCAGATAATACCCTTTGTAGTTAGAACGGTCTGTGACGATCCGCTTTATCGTAAAAACTCTGCCGCCAAAAGAATCGATCATGTATTCATTCGCCGGAATAATGATCTCGTTCTTTACGTACACAAGGTCACCTTCTATAAATTCATAATTCATATCAGATCATCAACTCCGTCGAAGTCCATGTCGTTATATCCATACGGAATCAGGTTTTGTGCCGCCCAGATGTAACAACTAATCGGTGGACAATCCTGACTCATGGGCGTTCTCTCCAAGTGGTACCGAACATCCCCGGCGCCGTTATGATATCGCTCTTGTATTTCGAAAACTCTCCCGCTGAAGGAATCGATCATATCTTGGTTTGCCGGGCCGATAACCTTGTTTTTAACGAGTACGAGATCTCCTTCATTGAATTCTGTCATCATAGTCACCTCAGAACGCGTTGATTGCGAAGTTGAAACCGTCAACGATGATGATCTTCTTGAGATCCTTTCCCCTGACAAAGTTCAGCCAGTTGTTGACTCCGATATCTGCGATCAGCCTTGGAATCGAACCAACCCCCAGTGTCGTACCACATGCACTCACCGGTGTGGCAGCTGTTGCTTCCTCATGGGTGAAATCCATCGAGGCGAAGAAATTCTCAATGTCATCAGGAACCTGCCAGTCAGCGGCGAAGGTCTGCGCGTCCTCGAGCCTCGTCCGGAAGTCGAACATTGCTTTGATCCCTGTGTTGTACTGATTCTCCGTCACGATCTGGCGGCGGACGTCGATCGAGTCAGGTGCGACGAAGACATACCCTGAAAGCTTCTGACCAGTCCAGCCATCATATACAAGCTTCAGATTCATATCCGGGTTGATGTCATTGAGGATCTCCGCCAGAGCATCGATCTTATATTCTCCGATATCCTTCTGACGAAAAACCTGATTCGCTATGTTATGAGACTCGACTCGGTCGAAGTCGTACAGAACCATTTTCGTAACACCCAGACGGGCGAGGTTGACCGCAATGTTCCCGCCAACAGAACCACACCCGATGATGTGGCACCGACTCGAACCTAAGTCGGACGGGCTGAAGTACTCTAATGATTTTTTCAGATCGATCATAATTCGCTCCTTTCGTTTGCCGCCAGAAGAGAATCAATGTCTTCTGACATGTTTTCGTTAAGTAAAACCCACGTCGGAACCGGGTCGCCATCGAACATAGGTTCAGTCCGCTCGAACATGATATCCTCCCATGCATATCTTCCACCATCGATGTCGAGGCGGTATATGTCAGATTCGCGGGAATGATATCTCGAGCTCGCATGAATTATCGTCGCGATGCTTCCACCGTACCGGTGCATACCAGGTACAACATTCGCTGTGTATGCTTCATCTGCTTTTTCGGTCCAGTCGTAATACTCATTAAGCAAAAACTCTGGGAGTATGGTAACCGTATCTCCTACGTTATATTTCATTAGATCAACTCCTCCACCCCACTGAAATCAATCGCCGTCGTTGTCTCTGCGAAACACCATTCGTCCCATGTCCAGGTATCACCCTCAAGGTAGTACCTATCGTAACCCGTTCCGTGATGGGCACTCTTTATCACATGTACCTCTCCTTCCATATCGATCATGTCCTGATTGATCCATAGGTTGTTTGGCGTTCTCTGATTTTCTCCCAGATACTTCATCGTGATTGTGACCTTGTCACCTTTTTTGTATCTCATATCAATTCCTCAACTCCTTCAAACCCTAGCACCGTCGCGACCATGAGAACCCCGTTGACGATTTCGTATGGGTCGTCCGCCAGATAGAGATCATCAGTGATCATGTCTGTGCCGTTTATGGATTTAACAATGCCTTTCAGATCAGTTAGATCAATTTCTTTTCCTATTACCATCCACTCATGGACCGATGAAGGAAGCAGGTAAAACCCGTCAGGGAACACCTCACTCATTTTTCTTTTGGCGGCATCGCTCAGAACAACCCCGGCTCCGTAGATTCCATGATTCGTCGTAAGTATATACATCTCAGCATCACTAGACTGTGGCATTCCGATACGCGATAACATACTCATGAGCACAACCTCGTCTTCAGGAAGGTTCTGTGCACGGTCGAGCAGGTCGAAGATCACGAAGTCATCTTCTGACACTGGAAGAGTCAGTCCGTCGACGTACCTGTAAAACCCGAGCAGGAAGTCAGAGTATCTTGTGTAGATAAATCCGTTCTGCATTAACCACTTTTCTTTCTCTGGCGGCAACAGCATCGGATAAACTTCTTCTATACGCATATAAACACCTCATTTCGGGTGGCACGTAGCGTAAGGTAATTGTTCCCCGTATATTCACATTCAACACGGCGACCCGCGGTCTCGGAGAGATTGCAATTACCTTGCTACAGCCGAATCCTGAATCAAGTTTTTCTTAACAGTTTCTTAAGCTTTGATTATCAAAGGAATTATTTTCCAGAATAGAAGGACCTATTCCACTCCTCCCAGTCCAGATCACGCTCATACATGTCTAAACATCTCGTAGAGGTGTCCTGTTTCGCAGGCTTCTGGATCGACGTTGGCGTTTTCATCGCGGTCGTTTTGTAAACCTTTCTCACCGCCAGCTCCTTCGCCTTGCTGACGAATGAAACGATATCGTTGTCATCATCAAATATGTAATACTTGACATCATTGTTCTCGTAGACCACATTGTTCTCGATGTCGTACACGTCGAAGTGAATCTGACATCTTTTATTGAAGATGACAAATACATAGAACGGATTTTCTGAATCCGGTTTCAGCTGGGAAACGATCTTCTCCTGATGATCCATATCCGTTCCTGACGGTGAAACCCCCATGTTGACATGAGAATGACCCTGACCTCGGATATTATTGAACTGCTCATCCGGAATCGTCATGAGCCACTGTCCGTATGTGGCTTCGTCCATCTCGACATTCGTTCCGGTAACCTCCTGCGGATATACGATTACATCCGTCAAGATGAAAGCTAATGGATCCTCTGGGTCGCGCTCGGCAAGGAAGTGCCATGCTACCTCGTTCGAAAACTCATCGACGAGTGTCCACATTTTGAGCCATGCGATCGGACGGAATACAACCTTGCACTTCTCTTTTGGCGGCTGATCGATCTTCCCAAGATCCAGCGTCAAGTTGATCTTCGATGATTTAACCGCTCCGGCAGTCTGGAGCATCTGGATAATTTTCGATGTCTGTTCCTGAATCTCTTCGGGTGTAAGCCTCAGTTTTCTCATTTCTCCTCCTTGATTCTTCTGATTGCTTCTGCGACAGTGATTTCTTCACCGCCAGGAGCGATGATTATTTTGTCTGCCGTTATGAAAAGCTCATTGAAGAACGCCTCATTCGACGCTGCTTCAGAGACATTGATATTCGCGACAGACGCGATGATCGCATTGACGACTCCGATATCGTTGCCGGAATCGAAAGCCTGACGGATCATCTCTCCGTTGTTTCCTAAGCATGCGTGGAGCTGCATGTGCTTGTTCGGCATATAGCCGCCCTTCTGATTGAAACCTCGGATCGACTGCGCATACCGCTGGATGAGGTTCAGCGAGAATTCTGCGTACATCTTGATGACGTATGTCTCCTCAACGAAGATCTCCTTCAGAAGAGCCATTGCATCTTCCGTTGAATAACTTCCAGTGCGTGAGTAGATGTATGCGTCAGGATTCGTCACGACATTCTCTGCGTCGTCGCGGTCAAAGTTCGACAGCGTTGTCGCAACCCCGATGCGAAGCTCTCCATCGTTCGAAACTGACTTGACATCGATTGATTCCGTATCGATCAAGAACTGCGTGAGATCCTCTACGTCCTCGCCGACAACAGACAAACCATTGAAACGGATTGATCTCTCCATGATCTCCTTGCGGTTTTCACGGATGCGATTGTAATGAGATTCGATTTGTTCTTCGAGATAGTTGATCTCTCCTTTCAACGATTCGCGCATCGTATTGATATAGCGTTCGCGATAACCGTCCAGAGCCATGTGGATCATGGCGGATCTCAGGTCGAAGCGCTTCTCCGTGAGTTCATTGCACATGCGCTTAAACTCTTCTCCGTCAGACGCGATCATGGTCTTGACGAAGGAGGTTTCCTCTTCTGTCAAAGGCTTATCTTTGAAGTACCACGGGAGTAACCTCGATACGAAAACCCCCATGGTGTGAAACGAGATTATATTAAGTCCCTCGACCAGTACAATCGACTGGCGCCTGGATTCATTTATTACGATGTGGGCGTTGATACGCCTATCGCTTAAGAAGGTTTCGATGTCGCGCAAATGTTCGTAGCCTTCTGGATATTCTTTTTCGGGTAAGGTTCCAACCTTATAAAACCTTAATGCGTTTTCAGGTGTTCCTTCGATGAACGTATGAAAATCTTCGAAGTCACGTTCATTAAGCTCGGCGGACAACAAGTCCATCCATGGCTTTGGTGTGCCTTCTGGAATTCTAGGCTGAAGCAAAACCGTCAGCTCAGCCGTAATGGACAGGTCGAGTCCGTCGACCATGTTCATTGAATCGATATAGTTCTGAAACCCAGGATACGGGCTGATTATCCTTAAATCCTGGGGTTGAATGTGTTCTGCAAACATGTCTCCTCCTGTTGGCGGCAATTAAAAAACGGCTCCCATGTGAACCGCCACACATGAGAGCCGAACGGATAAGTGTTGCAAACTATGGATTCTTACGTGCAATTTTATTTCATGTATCACCCCCTCCGCCAGAAGAAGAATTATCTGGTTGCGTTGTCAGTCTTTGCCATGCCGAACAGACTGGCTGATGTATCGACACCAAGCTCAGCAAACGTGCGATCGATATCTCCGGCGCGAACAGCAACGCCGTTGAGAAGCACCGTGATACCATCAACAGGGAAACCATTTGCTTCGAACGCTTCGCGGAGTGTTGTGGTGTTTTCATCGAGGACTGTCTTAACTTTGTTTGTGTTGTTCATAATTGTTGCGCTGATCATAAATTTTTCTCCTTTTCTCCAGTGGGGAGGACGTCAAATCCTCCCCGTACAAAGTGTTTACGCGTGTGTGTCACGCTTTTAGATTGGTTCAGGACTAACAGGTCCTATGCGATCTCGATTGCGTCCTTGATCGCATTAATTTCGGCTTCGACCTCGTCGAGTGCTCCGGCGATCCTGGCTTCGACTTTGTTCAGCTTGTTTATCGCAGTCCCGACCTCTTCGAGGACGAACTCCTCGGCGGTGGCGTATGCGTCGCCACCCAGAACCGTAACGCAAGCTTTTCCGTTGCCGAAAGTCTCATCGGCAAATCCGATCCCGAAGTCGGATACGGATCCGACACAGGAAGTTCCGACCTTGAAGATGACGTTGCCGTCATAGTCCTCGAGTACGAGTGCTTCAGGGCGATACTTCTGAAGCCTTACAAAGTCCTCGTAAGTGTAATTGGATACGATAGTTGCTGTTCTGCCTGAAACTTTGATATTTGCCATTTGCGGCTCCTTTCTTTTGCGCATTTTGCGCCTCATAAAAAATTTGTAATGTGCTCCCATCCGGAATCGAACCGGATTAAAAACCCTTTGGGAACATGAAGAGGATCTCGCAAGATCCTCGTGCAGTTAGTCTTGACAAACCAGAGCCCGTGCGATCTCGAACGGATCGACCAGCTCGATTTCTTCCGGCGTGAAAACCGTGTCGAAAAACTTCGAGTGGATGAACGCGTCGATCCACGCGGCAAGGAAGCCTGTGCGTTCCTCATTTGTTACATCCCCGAGATTTTCCGTCTTCGCGTAGATCTCATCACACCGTTCAAAATTCTGCTCGTCGATAAACATTTCGGCGAAGCATTCTTCGGTTTCATGGTTTGACCACTCATGGCGTAGCAGGTCACCGAACATTCTTTATCACATCCTTTATTATTTCTACGAACGAGTCCCACTCGATCGAAACCCGACGCTGAAACCCGTCGTCGTAATGGACTATAGCTGCTTCATATCCGGACTCATCTCCATCGTCGTACTCGATATGGTCGACGCCGGCACGGGTCTGGCTCAGAAGCCACCCGAGATTCTGGACGAAAAGTTCCCGGTTCTCTCTCGCGGCATCTCCGCCGCATTCGACTGCTTTTCTCATGCGATTAATTCCTCCACTCCTTCAAAACTCAAGGATCTTTCTTTCTCTGGCTGGAAAGCTTCGGCGTACTCGTCTGTATCTGAGTACTGATTGATGATGTCCGCCAGCGTATATTCATCAAGGGTTTCGAATTCATCCCATCCCTCATCATAACCTTTATATACGAACCCATCGTGATACCCGACATTGTCGTACAGGAATTTGAGACATTCAGCCAAATTCTGCCAGCTATTCCAGCGCAGGTGATCTGCGATCTGCTCATCTACATATGACGAGAAGATCTCGGTATCGTAAATGTCGTAGTCGCTTCTGATGAGGTTTTTAAGACCTTCGAAATCGTCGTCTGTTTCGAGCGTGTAAATCTGCTGCTCCAACGAAAGCTCATCGAATTCTTTTCTGGTCATATCAGCTCCTCCACTCCACTGAAGTTCATTTCTTCTTCGAATAACTCTTTGTAATAATCGTCATCGCTGAACTCATCGAGGATTATTGCGAGGCTGCCTTTGTTGAACGCTTTAAATTCACACCAGTCGCACTCGTGTTGAGTAGTAAACCTATATCTATATACAAGATAGGAATCTCTGATATTCGAGTCGAGCCTGTTCAGCGCACGCATTGTGTTAACCCAGCCGAATTCACGTATGTAAAAATCTATACCATCATAGACCTCATCATTCAATTCGCCTCGGTTTACTATGTGATAGTACTTATTTATTTCAACCCATAATTTCGACCTTTCCAGAAAATTTATCTGCTCGACAAATTGAAGCCGGTCGAACTCTGATCTGGTCATGCGATCAACTCCTCTACGCCATCGAATGTGATGGCTTCTTCCTCTGGCGGCTCTGCTTCGAAAAAACTTTCGTAGTACTCATCGTCTGAGTACTCGTCGAGTATGTCGGACAACCCCTGTTGCGTTAGCGGGATCATATCGTCCCAGAACTCGTCACACATATTCCAATACACAAACCCGTCGTACCCGTTTGTGGCACGCACGATCCGATTAAGCGAGTTATATAAATCCGCAACACCGAATTCGCGTAACGTATAAATGACCCAGTCTTCGATTCGGTCAGGAATTTCGTCAGTATGTATGATCTCCCAATCGTCACACACTGAATAATCCCACAGATCTGACTCCAGGAACCTCCTGACCTGTTCATCAAACGGGAGCCGTTCGAATTCTTCTCTTGTCATATCTTGTCCATCACCTTTCTGGCGGCGTCGACGTAGGATAACCCTTCAATGTCGACGTCGATTTTCGACCCGTCCTGAAACCATACGGTTACTATGGCATCTGACTGATCGAGGGTACACTCAACAACTCCGGTTTCCGTCTGGCGGAGAAGCCATCCGAGGTTGTCGATGAAAATCTCCCGGTCGTTCTCATGGTTGACCACGCGGGTCTCGTTCGCCTCAATCCGAAATCCTGCTCTTGCCCATTCGTGATCGATGTCCGAAAACCTCTTTAAAATCGTCGCGATCTGACCCCGGGTCAAAACCGCCTGTGGATCAAATACGTTCTCAGCGGTTCCGGTCATTAAACCCTCGTATGACGACCATGCAACGGCGTCCCGGGCGTACTCGGAAATCGATTCGCGATCTGAATACCCAAGAAGTTCCTCTTCCGGCGAGCTGGCTTTGTACCCAGACGCCAGATTGAATCGGTACATGATCGTGGCAAATTGCTCACGTGTGATGGAACTTTCCGGATCGAAGTGGTTTCGATCAATGCCTTTCATTATTCCGGTACCTGACGCGTAGTTCACAGCCGGATTGTTCCGGACGTCGCGGAAACTCATGCCGGAGACGATCGGCGTATCGTCGTATCGCCAGATCGCGTCTGCGATTTCGACACGGGAAACCTCGCGGTATGGGTGGAATAAACCTCCCGCGTCCATATCCATGATGTTGTTCTCGACGACCGCGAACTCAAACCCCGGTCGCCACCATTCTGTAGCTGCTGACGGAACCGCCAGAGAGAAAAGAAGGGCGGCTCCGAGTGCCGCCGTGATTACTAACCTTTTCATAAAACCCTCCTTAGTCAAACGTCGCCCAGATGTAATCCATCGTCGGCGACTCAAAGCACACGGATAAAACTGCCTTGTTCGGATGATACTCTTCTCCTTCTGGCAGCTCGATGTGCTGGAACTGCTCAAGGAAAACCTCCTGAATGTAATCCCTGTCGCGACCCGTTAATGCTTGGTCGCAATAGAAATACTCAGTGTGGACCTTGAACTCATCTTCGTACAGATCCACCTGATATACGTAGACAGCAGGAAGCTTCGATCTCAAAACCATGTTCCCTTTATGCGGGAAAACTTTATAATCTGGATATTTCATCGTATTACCTCACGCGTTATCGATCTTGTTCATGAAATATAGTGCTATCCTTTCGTCGGAACCAATAAGCTCTGATAAAGGTCTATCGTAATCGCTTTCAAGAACCATTCCGCCATTGAGTAAACAGCAATCCGCCTCAATTCCTAAATGTTCGGCGATGAAAGAAATACTTCTCTCTTTGCTTACTTTTATACTCTCAAATAAAGAGCATGTGAGAACTCGCGCAACGCATCCGGTATCATCAATGACAACAACTACGTCGATACTATGATCACGGATATCTTCTCTCTGGCGGGACTTCTCAGGACTCAGCAGAAACGCTATAAAACCCGCCATCGCTATGTGTTTCAAAAGCTTCATAGCATCACCCCCACGTCGGCTGAGCTTCGATGATGCTCTGCCATGATTCGTCATGCACTTTCTGTCTTGTGCGAATTGCGGCTTTGTGCTTTTTCTTCGAGTAGCGCTTTAAGCAGATCCGGATCATGAAGAATCCGAGAACAAACCCGATAATAATACCTGACATCACATGCCTCCATTATTTCTCTAACGAAAACCCCCGCCAGAAAGAGAAGCGGGGGAATCGTAATCATTACAAAAACCAGCTCTTCGAAAGCCCTCATCTGAGAGCCTTCTTTCCGCCGTTCATGACGTCTCCGAGTGCGTAATCGTTCTCGATATCGGAAACGTACGCGGCTTCGGATTCATACTCCGAAACCTCTCTGGCGTACTTTGACCATCCATGAATGTACTCAGGGACGATCGTATACATGTCGATTTTGCGTGCGGCCTTCGGAGACCGGATCAAAACCTCGTGCTGATCCTTAGAGATCAGCCTGCGGTATAGCATGTCATCCGCAAGATCTCCCGCGGTTACAGTCGTTCTTCTTGCTTCAGTCAACATTTCGAAACCTCCTATAAAGCTTTTGCCATCGTGTTCAGTGCTTCCTGCATCTGTGCGATCTGTTCCTTCAGAGCTGCGATTTCGTCGGACTCAGGAGCCTCCTTCTTGGCGGCCTTGGCTTTCGCCGCCTTCTTCGGAACCTTCGGCTCTTCGGCGGTCGCCTTCTTCGGAGCCTTGCAAACCCCGACCCAGATGCGCGTCTCGCCATCGATCGGCGCGACGACACCCTTGCGCTTTCTGCACACGACTGGATTCGTGTACTCGATCTTCACGTCCGGACCGACCAGCTTCTTAAGACCTTTGGTCACGTCAGACTTCTTCTCTGCCGTCAGACAGAAAAACCCTCTGGATCTAAGTGGACGACCCAGATTCCCGCGGAGTGTTGCCGCTGTCATCATTGCATCGCGATTCCCGTAGTAGGAAACCTTTACATTCTCAGTTGCTTTCTGTGTAGCTTTCTTAGTAGTAGCCATAATATCCTCCTTTGCGCATTTCTGGCGCATAAACCGCACCCTCTGGGTGCAAACCCGGTGCACCAAATGTGCACCCCGTAGATCGCTCATGCGACCCTCAACTCAAAACCTCCGAAGAGATTCTCAGTTGAGATCCACATGAGCTCCGGAGCCGAAACCCCGGAGCTACGATTACCGCCACTTCAGATGCCGGTACAGCATTCCTGCGAATCCCATACCGGCAATGAAATATGCCCATGGCGACTCAGGCATTCCTACATACGGGTCGATTACAGATCACCTCCCATAAGATCAAGGATCCACCAGAAAATGAATCCGAATACAAAACCTGCGATTAGAGCAACAACCCTCATATCAAAACCTCCTACTCGAGACCCGGCAGCTTGTGCATACCGACCCTCAGTAATTAACGGCGACCAGAACGAGCATCGCCGCCAGAAGGAAAAAGATGTCCATTGTGAAACCCTCCTACGCTCCTTCGATAAACAGCTTCAGAATCGGAACCGGAATCCGGGTCTGGACCGGCTTAATATCGATCCAGACGTCGAAATCTTCCGGACGTCCGGACTCTGCACGCTTCAGGCGCTTTTCGAGAAGCCTCAGTTCTGCCTTTGTCGGCTGGGACTCAGACCAGAAACCTCTGACGTGCTCAAACTTTTTCTGCTTGCGACTCGTTACAGTCGCTGTGATTTTGTATGCCATATAAAAACCCTCCATACAGTGGTAAGGCTCCCACATCAACTAGCGTTACAATTTTCAGGTACTGCCAGAACGCAGTCTCTTCCATCAGCTCCAGCTCAGAATAACCTGATGCACCAGCAACAGGAAACCCTAGCGGCTTGCTGTATATAGACAAGAATTTGTTCATTCGGTCTTCGTACCGAATTTCCTGTCTGTGCCTTTGCTTAATCACACCAAAACCTCCTGCTCCTCAATGCGGAAGTAATTCAGAGATGCGAACGTCTGCACGAATGCGCCGTCATCCATGAATCTCACCTTTACATCTTCATACTCGGCTTCAACGAGCTCGTCTTCGACCTCGGAAACCCAGTCATTCATTCCTCTGGCGGCATCAGTTCTAGTGCGAAAAACTTTTATGGTCGACTCACCTTCTGCCTCCATTACGACCAAGTAAACCTTCATGTTGAAACCTCCTGCTTGATGGCTTAGTCTTCACCATCTTTGAATACAAACGATTCTAAAGCAAATACCGCTGAACCAACAGCAAAACCACCCATAAACAAAGCGACAGTTATTCCTGCGACAAAACCATAATGAATCATCGTGATATAAGCTAACACGGCAATCAATACAGCAGCTCCGCATATCGCTGTTGCAATTCCAGCACCAGCAACCACGCCAAAAATGCCGACTGCTACAGTCTTCACATACTCTTTCATATTAAAAACCTCCTCCTCTCGGACGATAACGATTTCAATGTCGGAAACCTCCGGCACTCAAATTATTGCCGCCAGAAGAAGGGTTTTGAAGTTTGTTCCTCAAAACCCTTCCGGGGTTCAGCCTGCAACTCTGAACCCTCACAACAAACCAAAGGGGTGACTCTGGATAGATACCACGAGGACGACAGCGTCGGTAGGTGCGTCCCATACTGTCGTTACGAGGCTCGATCTCGAAACCTCGGCACCTTCTTGAAAGGAGGACTGTTCAGCCTTCCTCTGAACCGCCTTGCTGTACTTGAGTGGAAATCTAACAGGAGGTACTGCTTAGCGGCTCGGAGCAAGGTTGAAAAACCTCGCTCAGATAACGATACCTTCATCTGAAATGTCCAGCGGCTTCGGCTCTGGCTCGAAAACCTTGCGGAGCTTCGCCCTGATTTTTTCAACCAGAGTCGGCTCAAGGAACCTGTCGCATGGCTCGTTCATCATCTCGACAGAAACCTCAATCGAATAGTTTGTCAGCATTTAAAACCTCCTCTCGTACTGAATGCCGTCATCCCAGTAGACGGCGTAAAACCCGTCGTCCTCGACGACACACGGCTCAACCTCGTCCATGTGCCAGAGGATCGACGCCGCTTCCTCGTCGGACTGCGGCTCCTGTGCATCCAGAGCCATAAACTCAGGGAACGATACCCTACGCTCAAGGATGCCTGTGTTTACTGCGTACAGGCAGAAATAATGCCTGCACTCAGAGCATGATGGAATATCTGGGCATAAGTTTTTCATACCAAACCTCCTTCGGGCGTTCAGCACCCGTTTCAAGGCAGGACATAAACCCTGCCCTCAAATGCGTGTTGAACACAAGAGGGGTGACTCTCGCCACCCCTCGGGAAATCTACGCTGTCTTGGCTTCGGCAACTGCGGCTGCGGCTTCTGGCTCAGCATGCTCAGGCTCTTCATCGCACATGGTTGCCATGAGTACAGGAACAACCTTTTTCGTGAGAAGCTCCTTATTCGCCTTTTTGCTGTACTTGACGTTATGCTGATCAAGAAGCTCTTTCATCTGCTTCATCGTCATCTCTTTAGCCGCTTCTTTTGCCTTCTCCTTGAGCTCTTCTTTTTTCTTCTTGTCCATTACCTCTTGAATAGTCGGCTCAGTTGCAACTCCGTTAGGATTGTTGCCATAAAAAGCCTTTAATGCACGCTCAGCGTTTTTCTGGGCCGCTTTAGCACCCTCGATTTTTGCGGTCAAATTTTTGATGACCTCATCGAAATACTCAGCTCCGCCAGACGCCTTTTCTTTTGCGTTCTGGATTCCTGTCAGTTCAGAGGAAAGATCATCCACTGTCTTTTTGGCAGATCTGACCTTACCGAGAAGATTACGTTCTTCACGCAGGAATGTTGCCCGCTCAGGGGACATCATGCCAGCGTTAAGAATGATCCGCCCCCAATAACCTTCGAGTGCATGACGGAACTTTGCACGGGAAGCAAATGTATCCTGACGGGTTGACTCGAAGCCTTTTTTACCCTCGACATTGTTAGCTGTCGCTTCAGTTCCATGTGCCATGATCCCGATAACGTCACCGTCATGACTGGAAACGATGTGCTTGCCCTCTGGGTCGATGCGTTTGAGCATTTCCTTTTTGAGTGCAATAAGCTCTTTGCAGATTGCGTCAAGCTCAGCATCACGTTTCTGCTGAGCTTCCTCAACGGTGATACCGTCAAGCTCAACGACGTCGAAAAGACGGCTTACGTATCTGCGTGCAGTCTCTTCAAAATCACACATGATCTTATCGTACCAATCCCAAGACGGATCAGAACCGCCATGATCGAGAATATTAGATCTTCTGACATACGACGTGTTTCCATTCGCCGCTTTTTCGAGAAGTGCCTGTCTGACGGAATTCTGAGTCTGATTCGTGTTAGTTGCCATAATAATCCTCCTTAAAATCCGGATAGTTCCGGTTTACAAAAATTTAGCCTTGCATTGAACCGCCGTCAGAAAAATGGTATAATTATCCAAAGGCGACTCAAGGCAAGGTTAAAATCTTGCTCAAGGTAGATTTTGCAAAATGGGCTTTCAACGCAACAGGTCTAGGTCATAGCTCAACCCCTCACAACCGAGGCAACGAACCGCCGAAACGGACGTTGTTTTGTCCCCTTGTCTCGCCCTACCCAACCGCAACAGAAGCACGTGGCAAAAGTCGCAGTCCCGAGTTGTGGGCTTGCTCAAGTCAAGCTTTTGACCGCTCAGAGTCGAACCCTTTCGAGCCGAGGCGGTTGGAATACCGCCCTCGATGTTACAGCCAGCGTAGCTAGCACACGAGTGTTTCGGTTTTTGGGACTCCTTGCGTCCTGAGTTATCCAGCCCCTCCGGATTACGCACACCATTCGGCTTGCGTCCCATTGGAAACGGGTAACTTATTAAGCATTTCCAACTTATTATTTTATAAGTGAGAAACACTTTAAAAGGAAAGAAACTTTTAATTTCTTCCACTTATACTGTCGAACTAGAATAGAGAAATGCCAAAATAAATCGAAAAAAAATAAAAAAATTTTTCCATGATATTTTGTAATGTTTTCGGTATGTTTTGCCGTTCCAAAAACCGTCGCGAAATAAGGAATACCCGTGAGACGCTGTGAGACGCCGATAGAGAAAAGAATATAGTATCATGGTACTTTAATATCTATTTGTTGTAAAAGTCGCTTAAATCGCCGCTGAGAGCTTCCAGAAAATGGTAGTTTGGTTTATAACAGTTGCATATAAAAAGCCCCTATGTACTGGGAATACATAGGGGCGGTAACACTGTTGTGTGCTTTAATTATGCACTGTTGTTTATTTTTCATCGTGAGTGGAAACAACTATTGCAAGGATGTTTTCACTCACTTTTTTAGATTTAATTTTGCTTATTTCAGCGTTAACCGACTCTTTTGGATAATGTTTGATTAAGTAATCGGCAATATCCTTTTTGCTTGCTTCAGAAGTCTTTTTAGACTTCAGTGCAGAGACTAATGTTTCAATCGGGATAACTGTATTTGATTTGACATTTTTAGTTGGAGTTGGGCTCCAACCTTTTACATCTGAAATAGATGTAATCTGTGGAATTTTATAAGCAATAGCAGGTTTAAATTCGT
>Ga0326513_10000021_pt1 | contig 112934 bp, 165 predicted proteins | sample 2_2465_0518_D_FD_203654 | JGI IMG/M metagenome (GOLD analysis project Ga0326513, IMG submission 203654) | Bovine rumen microbial communities from UC Davis, California, United States - 2_2465_0518 | ecosystem: Host-associated > Mammals > Digestive system > Stomach > Rumen | place: USA...
GAATTGATTAGCTTTGTCGAGAAATCTTTTTTCTCTTTCTCCATCATCGAGAAAGTCCCAAATCCAGTAGACTTCTGCCATCCTTTCTTTAATAGCCTTGATGAGATTATCCAGAACAGAGTACGGTACAAGCCACTCTCGTCTTACCCAGCTTTCGTTATTTGTATACCTGCACCATTCCTCTGGAATCTTGCCTAGCTCATCAAGATAGAATGCATCTGTCGGAGAAACGTAACCGCTCACCTTGTAGAACGGCTTTTTCGCTTTATAAGCGAACAACTCACTTGCGAGGAGCCAACTAAATGAATGCCCATCATCACCCCATCTGTCGGCCTCCTCTCTCACATGTTTGCTTACATCAGCAGGAAGTCCTCTTGCTTCATCGATTGGTTTAGTATCGTTATAATTTCGAACACCAGCCAGTGTAGCGAACAGCTCATAATACCTATCGGAATAGATTGGCACTACTCTCCACGGCCCCTCGATTTCTTCGCTATCGTCTCCGTCCTCGCTAGGTATATAATACTGGTTCGGAGTGAAGTGATCACAGCACCACCAGGTACCGTCGTCGAGCTTCATCTCGGTATAAACATGAATATCGCAACCCATATATATTCCTCATTTTTCTATGTAAATTTCACGTGTATTTTTCACGAAGATTATGCACGTAAGTTTATACTACTTAAAGGTTACACTTCGAAACACTACTGAATTTCAGTGTGTTTCAGCACAATTTTCGCGTTTTGCACGCTCTCTTGAGTCAGCAAGGAGCTTAGCTCTTCGTTCCTTCTCCTCATCGCTCAATTCTACCTTCGTACGAAATGGGTTCTTCCCCATTCTGAACGGATGCAGCTCACAATATGTAACCGGGCATTCTCTCACCTCGTTTATATTCCCGCATACGCAACCAAGACAATATGCGTGAATCGCCTTTACTGGGTTCTGAAGATTAGCCATTTTATCTCCTTGTCGCCGTTACGCTAAACGTACTAGACAGCACGAGAATGCATACCCATATGCCAAGTGCTATCTTCCATCCGCACCAAGGCTTGCCTACCGCAAGTAGGGCAAGATAAAGCAGCCCTACTGTTGCAAGATAAGTTATTATTAGTGTAGCAAGCGTTATCAAAACAATCAATGCGATGTCTTTTTTATCCATTATTACGCTCCCGTGCTTCCAAATCCTCCGGCACCGCGTTCAGTTTCTTCAAGTTCATTGACTTCTGTGAACGCAGCTGCCTGATACGGGATTATTACATACTGTGCGATCCTTTCTCCGCCTACAACCATCTGCTCAACATTGGAATCATTGTGTAGTGCGACAATTACTTCACCAATATAATCTTCGTCACAAACCCCAACACAATTGGCCGGTCTCAATCCACGCTTCGTTGCAACGCCGCTACGAGCAAATACAGCCCCGAAGTATCCCGCAGGGAGCTTCATAGCGATCCCTGTATGTATTTTCACAGTCTGGTGCGGCTTAATCAGTATTGATTCATTAGAATCCATACATGCATACAGGTCGTAGCCAGCCGCATACTCCGACCCGCGAGTGGGAATCACTGCATTTTCATTTAGCTTTTTAATCTTAACTTCTACTGGAATCATTAATCGTTCTGCTCCTCGAAATTGATAATAGTATAGATGTTATCGATCAGAACATCGCCAGCAGTAGCTCCTTCGTAGCATCCTTCGTACCAGTTACCGATCAATTCATTAATCAGTTCAAGTTTAACTGTTTCAGTCATATGTAGTGCTCCTTTATTTCTTATATTTATTTGAATAGCATAGCGAGAGTGCTACCATGATTAGTATCCAAGCCGCAAAGTAAATATTCTGCATATCATTTGCTCTTCTTTCTGGACATCTTATTCATTTCATCCACGATGTATTGACGAAACTCCGGGCATGTTCCTCGGAAGTCATATGCCTCCTCGTGTTTTACATTTTTCGTATAGTGCCTTTCGCACTCAGTAAATGGGCACATTGTACATGTACAATAGCTCGAAAATCTTTTCATCAATACACCTCATCTCATTTATATAATTGGAATTTCTTGCTGATCTTCGCAGCGATATCGTCAGGCAAAGGTCTGAAACCGATACAGGTTAGTGTTCTGCCAACACCATCTTCATCGACTTCTTCAGGCTCAAGCTCTGTGAGGCAGTTGTCCCGGATTTGGAAATAATCCTTTCCATCTTCCAGAGATAGTTCATCTGCTATCGCTTTTGCTTTAAGCAACTGGTTTCTGTTCTTTGCTTCACAGATTACCTTTACGAATGAGCCGTCGATCCAACCTTCGAAAACATCCTCGTCAAATCTGATCGTTGCTTCATACTCATACTCTGGGTCGCACATTTCTAGCTTACCATACTCATTGTCTGGGTCGACTGGCCTGAAATAGAAGCGATCTTCACCGGCCTCGTATGCAAGCCTTGCAAATTCTGTTAGGTCTTCCCGTCTATACAATGCTCGTCCATCGCGCACGATTTTCGGTTTGCCGTCTTCAATCGTTGTGTGATAATGATACGAAAGCCCGTAGTCAACAGTGAGACATTTCTTCGCTTTGTATCTTATCTGCGTCGTCAGGAAAGCCATGCTTGCATGACTGACCTGAGCGGCGAGTTTACCAGGAGACATATTTAAGTCTTTACGGGCTATGATAATTTGTTTCATATATTAGATTGCGGTGTGCGCCCAAGCGATATCACTAAGCTCCTCTACCCATTCGTCTGGGATACTTCTGCCTGAGGCAAGGTACCGATGGATCGCATCTGCGATTTCGACGAATCTTTCCATGTCATGGACATGTCTCGGCTTAAGACCGAGAGGTGGCTTCTCAGCCTCATGCTTCTCCGGTGCTTCGGGCATCTTCCTCGTTATCTCCATCTCGACAAACATCTGTGTTATCCTCCGTCAAATATGTAATACTACGGTACTCCGCATCGAACGCTTTCATTTCACGATCGAAGATCTTACTTGATACTTCGTTGTACTCACGAACGATCTGCTGGTACTCTTCCATTGGGATTTCGTCTCTCAAAACTTTCTTGTTGAACTCGGCGAATTTATTTCCAGCTTCTACGCTGGTCATTGATTCACTGAAGTACGCCATAGAAATACCTCGCATATGTAGTAGATTTACCGAATCGGTTATTTTCAGTCTCCATCTTCACAGAGATCGGATGCCCTTGCCGTTTAAGATCGTAGATACGAGCGCCGAGCCTCATAATCCCATATTCTCTTTCGGCATCAAGAGGAGTGATTGACCCATGAGTTTGGAGATGATCCAGAACCATTTCGCACTGGGTCATATTTACTCCTCTGTAGCAGTAGCGCAGAGATTAATAAAATCGGGTTTTGATTTTTCGTGAATAATCTTCTGCATCTTCTCAGTGGCCAGCTCCCAAGTTTGTACAGGTCTTCCGAGCAACTCTTCAAGGTACTTATAGGCCTCATTTTTCTTGTCTTCGGTGAGCATGCAATAACCTGTATATGCCTCAACTATTGCGCATTCTCTAATTGTCATGTTATTTCCTCTTATCCAATCGTATTAATTTAGTTCATATCCAAACGTGGTAACGAGTTGCTTAACGCTGTCGTCGAACAGATATGACTCTAAAGCGACACATACATCGCCGTCGAGATTGTAGATACCAACCTTGTCGATGCCAATGTCGAACACTTCATCTCGCTTTTCGTAACCATGATCTAAACAGATATATACCTCTGAGTCACCATGGCCTGCGTCAACAACCCCGCCGAGGAACCCAGCGAGTTCCTCGACAGTCATCTTATTTGATTTAGACATTTTATTATTTAGTTAAAAGTTCCCTTTAATCCTTTAATTATTTGTGCTAGAACCATACAGTTCTACGAGATGCTTCATAATATCGTCGAAGCTTTCGAAATCCCCGTTCACCGCTGTATAAAGGACCATCCCATAGAGCAGCTGGTTGATACTGAAGCTCCTGCGCCAGCCCTTTTCGTTGAGCTGCGTATTACGAATATCGAAATAGTGGAAGAAATCTTTCTTGTTTGCGATCCGCGCGATCTCTTCTACAAGGTGATTCAGCGTATCCTGCTCATCGCCTTTCTCATTGTTAACGATGTCGAGCAGTTTTTGCGCCATCCACTTCCAACCGAAGAGGCATCCTGTTTCGCACATTGAACCGATTGCGCTCTGCTCTGGAGACATTACTACGAAGTCACTATTCCAGAGACGCTCAATGTCGGCTTCTGTAATTTTCTCTGCAAGCTTGTTGTTCTCTTCTTCGGTTACAGAGTTCTTGTCGTTAATAGATTTATTTTTTACGGGACTGTATACTTCAACATCCAGCCCGAGTTCGTTGAATTTGTCGTATTCATACTGTCTGGCAAGGTTTGAACCGAAGCTCATGATATCCCCGCCAAGATAGCCAAGAGGTTTTTTATCCATTCAATTCCCTTTCAAATTCCTGCATTGCATAATTCTCAAATTTTTCTGAGTTTTTGTATTTGGTTGCCTGTTTTAGTCCACAGAATGGGCAGTAATCAAATAGTTGCTGCCCACATTCCGTGTCCCAATAAGCTTCGTGATGACAACGGGAACATTCCCAAAAGTCATGATGCTTCGGATTCGTTCGCCACATTATCTTTCAGCAGAATGTTGATGATAACACCAAATACAAGCCCAAGTGCTGTTCCGCTAAGTGCAAATGTTGTACCACCGACAGCAAGCCCGCTGATGCCGAGCGAAAGTACACTTGAAACCATGATCAGATTCTTCTGATTGTTTAGGTCGATCTTCTGCAGCATCTTAATACCGCTACATGCGATATAACCGTACAGGATAAGTGCAGCTCCAGCAAACACACAGCTCGGAATTGACGCTATAAATGCCTGAATCGGTCCGATAAATGCAAGCAGCATAAGCATTATCGCTGCGACATCAGTTACAATCGTGGATGCTACCCTAGAAAAACCAACACATGCTACACCTTCACCATAGCTACATATACCGAGGCCGCCGAGTACAGACCCAACGAGATTAGCGACACCCTCTCCGATGAAAATCTTTCCGAGCCCAGGGTTTTCGTATAGATCTACGCCGATAATCCCGCTAAGTGCTGCATGGTCAGAAAGACTTTCCATCATAGCGCTTACTGTGTAAGCTATGTACATTATAATAACTGGCAGATAATTAATCGCAGGAGATTCTGTCCAGTGTGACAGCGCAAGATCTGGCCACGAGAAGAGCTTCATATTCTGGAACACACTGAAATCAATAATCTCACACACCCCAGTTAGTGTAAGGATGAGTGCAAACGCATACCCTGCTAGCGTACCAAGCAAGAACGGCAAGATTTTTGCTAAGCCTTTTGCGTAGTGGCTAATTAATGCGATTACTACCGTTGTGAACAGAGCAACTGCCACGCCATACATATTAGTTACACCATTAATCTGTACGTACGTTCCGATAAATCCCATTAGAGTTATACCGATTACCGCTGTTACTGCGCCGATCAGCGCCTTCGGGAACACCTTGTATATTTTATCGACTGCAATTTTGGTGAAGATCAGACCAAACAGGCAATACACAATACATGTTGTAAGGCCACCAACTGCTACAGCTTTATATCCGCCTGCGGCGAGAGCGAACATAACCGGCGCAACGAAAGCGCCAGAGTTTGACAAGAACATTGGGGATTTATATCGTGTTATAAACAGGTACACAATTGTTGAAAAGCCCGCCCCAAACAGAGCACCACTTACATTTACACCACAAATATTTGCAATGAGAAGTGAGGCGACAAAAACTGCTAAAAGAATCTGTACGCCATACAGGAGAAGTTCTCCAAGCGGCGGTGTATCATCGACTTTATAGATCATATTTCTTTTCCTTCTTTAAAAGTTTATTCCAAAGTGCTTCACGGTTTCTCGTGACATAATTTTTCCACTCAAAGTAGCGGCGCATCTTATTGTTGAGATAACCGAGAAACTGAATCCGTCTTGCGGCTTCTTCTGGTGTTAAAAATACTTCCTTTTCTTCCAAATAATCACCTTCTACTTAACTTATACGCTCTCCATACTGGTTTGGAGAAGCGAGAAAGACACCTAAAACTTTGTCAAAATGTTTGTCGTAGTTCGGTAAGAACCGGCCATACTTCATGACAATGTTTTCGTATTGCTGCAGCTGTGAGACTTGGTCTTCTACCTCAGCTTTAGTATAACCGGTGTAAATTACCAGATCATCTTTACATTTGAACTTCTTTCGGAGCGTTTTTGTAAAGGCAAGAACTTCATCGAATGTGTCCATCGGTTCTAGGCCAGCAAGCACGATTGCGTGAGTGATGCCATTAGATAGATATCGATTGATGATCATCTCGTCATCCAATGTGACTGTTTTTTGCGTGGCTAAGGCGCTGTTCTGGCACCATTTGCCGTTGCTTTCTTTATCACATTTGAATGTGCATGTGCTTGTGGCTATGTACATAGATGGAGTTTTGTAGTTGATGAAGTCTTCGTCGATCAATCCTTTTAACCGCATTCTTCGTCCTGATACTTTTCCTTGAGCTTACGCAGCGCTTCTTCTCCAAGTGGAGTCAGTGTGAATACCGCGTCGCTAGGGATGTACCCGTCCTGCGCTTCTTTAATTGCCGCACGTACTTCGTCGTAGCCGAGCGTCGTCTGAACTTTGTGTACGTCGCCATCGTAATAGATTTTCGCCTCGATTCTTACTTCGAGTGTGGATGACGGGATGGCGAGGACTATGTATTCTTGTTCAAGCTCGATTTCGGTTCCTGGTTTCCATTCGTCTTTTTTCTTTTTTGCCATATACTAATCTGATACGCCTCTCAATTCTTTTAACTTTTATTTATTTTGTGCGGTTGACATCTTCCCACTCTCTGAGCTTAAATTCAGCCTTCCGCTCTTTCGAGTATGTTTTTACAGGTGTGTAGAAGCCGACTATTCTGGTATACTCAGTTTCTACCGGTTCTCCACATTCTGGGCAAATTTTTCCAAAGAACGCATGGTTATGCTTGCACGCTTGTATTTTTGTATTGAAGGCGAAATAAGTAACACCTTGGTCAGCAATATAATTTAGCATATCCCACGCTGCTTCATCACTTGAGAACGGAGCTTCGATATTGACATGTAAGATACTGCCACCATTACAGAATTTATCAAACATCGCTGCGATTCTAATGCGTTCTTGCATTGTCGCTTTGATCCCGAGCGGTAGAAACTGATTCCCGTACAACGGGAGGTCGGTTACTGTATCGTTTGGGTAAAAGAAAAGGTCTTTCTTCATAAGTTTTGCAGCAGCTGTTTCGCCAGGGATCTGCTCACAATTGATTTGGTAATCCACGTGTTTCATGAACTCGTTTTTCACGCTGTGAATAGTATCGAATATCGCCTTGCCAAATCTTTCAGCATCTTCTGTGTAGTAAGTATTACCAAGCTCATCAACACGGGTATACCCGAATTTCTTCATTGTCTCATAAACACCTAAGAACCCAATAGTATTGTATAGATGCTCAAAATCTATTAGCCCATTGCTAAAATTCTTAAGTAGCCCCTTTTCGACATTACGTTTGATAATATCTCTTACAACATCAAGAGCCTGCAGATCTAGCCAAGTGAGATGCGCTAATGCTTCGAGGTATTTTTCCTCTGTATCATTTTCCAGCGCAAGTCTCGCTAAATTTATAGTGTTCACTTTAACAGAGCCAACCTTTAAAGCTGTCCCGCCGATTGAATTGAAGTACCCGAGATCTTTTATCGAAGACTTAAGTCTACAGCAGTTTGATAAGCTTGTAACAGATGAGTCCACAAACAAATTGCTATCTTGCCATTTCCGGTTATGAGCGCTTGCGTATCTAGCGAATTCTTCATCAACAAACTTACCGTTTTGCCTCAAGAGCGAAATAGAATTAACTGGGAACGTCATCATATTCTTCGAGCGGATATCAGACATAGTTTCGAGGAACATTTTCTGGAAATACATAATTCCTTCTATTTCGTCGATCATCAGTGCCCCATCTGGGAATACTGAACCACCAAACAAAGCCTCAAGATATGGGTGATCAAATATACTTGTATTCGTAAAGGCAGACTGAATCCCATTCCTGGTGTAGGGTTGATTTAGTGAATAAATTAACCGTTGTATATTTTGCTGTGCGTAAACCTCAGGTGATACAGTGTAATATCCATTTTTAACATCTCTATCCCAAAAATAATACATATACGGAATCAGATTGGGCAGACCGCAAGCGCCAGAAGACCGATTCGAGCAGTAGCTTGTGAATTCCTTGACGAAGTCCACGAATGTTGTTAAATGTTTTGGCGGCTCTGCGTTGAAATTTTCGATAAAGAACAAGCCTTTCTCAGCTAAATCCTTAAGGTCGTAAGCGAAACAGTAGCTCACAAACGTTGTTGTATTGGCATCATGCATATACAGCTTGCCGACCCACTCTGACTGCAGCCACTCATTTGCGACTTTAAACCCATACTTTTTATTTAGTTCATAGAAGATTTTGTTAAATGAAAGAAGCTTCTGATGAGGCTTTGGCATCTCATTGATCAATGTAACGATGTCTTTTTGGCCAACATTAGCGTTGCCGTCAACAGATGCGTCAGCAACAGTGTCAGAATCAATGAAATTATCTATGAAATCGGTATAGCTAAGTTGTCTAGGGGAAAACCCATTGAGTGCTGCGATCTCTTCCCCATAATCGTTCTGCATCCTATTATATGCATTAACGAAGTTTCTATTTAGATCAATGTTTATATTCATTACTCTGCCGCCTCACTGCTTATTCGCCCATTTAACGGCATCCGCAAACCCCATCAGCTTCCCGTCAACCATCAGCCCAGGCGCTTCCATCATCCCAAGCTTCAACATCTCATCCACGTCATTATTCACCGTGAACTTTACGCCCTTCTCATTCAATCTCCCCTCGAGAATCGCGCATTTTGGGCAATTCGTCGAGTACAACACAATGTCATTCATACAACCACTCCTCTTCAAAGTTATCGAAATCCACGTCTATCCGCTTATCACTTCCTGCAATCTTCTGGATTTCGTTGTATATCTCAAACCAGCTTTTCACACGAACCATACCGTTTTCTTCAGCTGGGTAGTTAAAGTTATGCGGCGAATTCACAAGGATTTTCGCATAATCCCCGCCTTCTAAATTGTGCGGGCCGTCATCAATAAGCACATCGCCGCGAATCATCTGCTTATTACACGTTACAATCACGTGCTCCCAGTCTATTATTGGAAGGTACTTAAAGATCACTTTCTCAAACTTTACCGGGATCGTCTTGTAGTACGAGCTTGTCACGAGATACACATTATGCCCTTCTGCCATCAGCTTTTGGATGATGCCATACGCAAACGGCATAGGCTCGACCATATCCCACAGCTCTTCCTCTTGGAGGGCACCATATATTTGGCCGAACGTGAGGCTTGGAAACGCCTTACAGATGTCCCAGTCTCTAATCGCAAACCAATCTACATTCAGCCCGTACTTCTTGTTCAGGAACTTGACCCATCCTTTTAGCAGAAAATGAATCGTATCGTCTGCATCAACCAGAATTGTTAACTTCTTGGGCATTATTCCTCCAACTCGTCAGCGTGCTGGCTAATCCACCCACGGTGGTTCGTCTTCAGTTCGCAAACAGCACACCGCTCATGATCTTTAAAGTGCTCGATATACTTTGCAAAACCGCTCTTGTTTGGATTATCAAGGTCGATCTGCCCAACATGGCCAATACAGATGACTTTGCATTCAGGCCCGACACGAGTAAGCGTTTTCTTCAACTGGTCAAACGACAGGTTCTGGCTTTCATCCACGATCAGTATCTTTTTTCCAGTGAACGTTACGCCACGGATGTATGTGTCCGTCATACATGTGATATATCCACCTGTTTTGTCGCCTGTGAGACCGTCCTGGTTAACTGCTGTGTTTGGATTTACGCCGCAAGCAATCAATGCCTGATAGAGCGGGTCGAAATACACAGAAGATTTACTCTGGATATCGCCAGGGAGATACCCTTGTTTCCTTTCACCGTACGGAGACACGACATAAATGATTTCGTCATACAGTCCGAACTGAACCATGATATTTGCGGTGCCTACTGCAACTAAGTCTTTGCCAGTACCGGCGGGGCTATTACAGAAGACGATGTCAATATCATTGCTGTAAATAGCCTCCGCAAATTCGAGCTGCTCTTTATCAAGCTGATACCCGTAGAACGGGCAATCAGCCATCTTCTGCGGAGGTTCTTGCGTGAAATCTATTTTCTTTCTCTTGTTTGCCATCGACGAAAACCTCCTTAGATGATCTCGTCAATATCGCAATCTTCCCCGATTATGTAATCAACGAAACCTTTCTCTTTTGCTTCATCTGCGAACATGTACCATTCAACACGGTACTTGTCTTCGTACTCTTTCTCTGTCACATTGCTGTGCTCCATTATGTAACGCTTGATACGCTGCTCAGCACGCCGCTGGAACTCCATCTGATCCTGCAGTTTTGCGCTAGAGTCCCATGCAAAGCTGGAGCCGTCATGCATCAGGAACCGAGCGTTCTTCATTGCGTAACGTTTATGACCTGCGATACCGATCAAAAATCCCATACTGTACTGGAACCCGAGATTGATAGTGTAGACCGGAGTCTTGCTTGTGCAGATTGCATCAATTACTTCAAAACCTGCGTCAACAGAACCACCATTTGAAGTGACGTACAGAATAATCGGCTGGCGCTCTTCAATGGGTTTGCCTTTATCCTCTTTGTTGAACTGGAGGATATGTTTCACAACGTCCTCAACATTCCACTGGTCAATATCTGCGTTCAGAAAAAGCTTTCTCTGCTTGAGATCTTTAACCGCGAAGATGTCGGTCAAAAGCCCGCTTGCAGTGTCCAACTCAAGATCAAGTTCAATATCGTAGTATCCATTTTCTTTAGTTTCCATAAACGTTCTCCTTTAAAAACTTTTCTACTTTCTCTCCGAGTGCACTCAGGTCGCCGTCATTCTCAATAATGTAGTCTGGAGCCACATTATCCAGTGCCGTCTCAGACGGATGGTTTTTCTGTTCTTCCGTGAGTCCATTATCGAAATCTGGACGGATAATCCTTAAATGCGTTACATCAAACCCCTCTGTTTTTAAAACGTGAATTTCATTTTGAAATCTTGTATCAGGGATGATCACGAAATCCCAATGATTATTGAATAAACTGAGGACCGACACAATGAAGTCAACCCAGAAATCGGGCTTTTTTTTGCGCACCACGTCAGTTCCGACATATTGGAGTAAAGATCTACCCCTTTCGTCCTTCAAACCGTCCCAATCAAAAAATGTCTTGCATATGTATTTAACCAGGTCGGCATAATGGGTAATTAACACCTTATACCCATTCCGCCTAATGTTCGCTGCCATTAAATTAGCGACAGTGTCTTTACCATTTCTTGCGTGCCCTGAGATTGTGATTACTTTCAAATAGTATCAATCCCCCTTTGCAGATTATTTAATTAGGCTGACAACTTAAACAATATCAACCTCTTGGCAGATCGGGCTGATCTTGCACTTTTCAATAAGATTATCCATGCAATTACAGCACAAATCAATTCTCACTGAACTGCCATCATATTTTGACCCATACCCGATGCGATAGCTAACGAAAACGCACTCTTCCTGCGTATCCCACTCATCAAACTTCTTGCCGCACATATTGCAAACGCGTTCGACTTTAAGCATATTAGCTCTCCTTATGTAATTTGAATGATTCGATGAATTCGTCGATCATTTCCCAGCTTTCTCTTTCCCTGGCTTCTGTGATGAAATATTCAATGTTTCTCATTTGGGCTTCCAAAATATCGACTCTTTCTTTTAATGTCGCAATAGCCTCAGAAGCCCCGTAATCGATATAAGCCATATGACTCCAATCATTTGGTGAGTATATGTTAGCCGCTGATGTAGTTGTAGTCCCCCATAAACCCTGCTCTATATGTGTTGGCACCAACCCACCTCCTTAAAACAGCTGTCTGTACGATTTCATCCTGAAATATCCGTTTTTGTCTCGCTCGTACGAAGTACAGTATATTATGTCGCCCTTACCTACTTTGGCATGCTCATAATCCCTGTTGTAAATCGTAAACCGGCTTTCAATACCGCTACCGATTGACTTCGTTGTGATTGAGTAACCGAACTGCTTGCCGTCTTTCTTTCTTCTGACTGGGTAGATGTCTGTAATGTAGAGCTTACGTCTGTCCTCTTCTCTACCAGACACATAACCTACATACCCCATCACGTCGTAGAAATTCCTGACTTTCAACAGATCACTCAGATCTTCCAGGTGTGCAGCTTTGATCGCGTCCTCGATCTCTCTCAGGATTTCTCGTGTGTCGAGCTGCGTATAATTCTTAGATTCCTTTCCAGATTTCGTGAAATCGACGGAATGGCGTTTGACAATTTCCTCGATATGTGTATTCTTGACTTTCTCTTTGGAGATTTGTTTCGCCTCGCCCTTCTTGAACGTGTCGTAGAACATATCCGTTATGCGAAGAAGCTCCCGCTGGTTCCCAAAATCGGAGAAGAAATCCAGCTTAATTAAGATATCAAGCTGCCGTGTGTTCATGTGCGTCTTCTGATCTATATCAAACAACAGATCGCAAAATCTATTGTACTGGTTATTGTGTGCGAGCTCGTAAAGCTCTTCGGCGATCGCGGCGTTCATAAATTTTACAGATGTGAGACCTTTCGCAATAATGTTTTTGTCTTCATCGTAGAAGTACTTGTCTCTGGAAAGCCCCCACTTCGGGTTTGTTACGGCAATTCCGACCTTATGTGCGTATTTCGTAATCTCTGCCGTCTTGTCGGTATTGTCTTGGAATATATTCAGTGCAGCAGTTAAGAACTGTAGCGGGTGATAGTACCTCAAGTACCCACAAATATACCCAATACATGAGTAGCTGTCTGAATGGTTCCACGAAAAGGCGTACGCTGATGCGTCAAGGATAACCTGCAAGAACGGTTTAATAACTTTCTCGCATTCTTCCTCTGACATCCCATAGTTCTCAATACAGTAAGCTACGAACCGCTTTTCGATTTCTGGCAACAACTGCTCGGTGCCTTTCTTTTTCGCGATACCTCTGCGGACAAGGTCGCTCTCAGCGGCTGAATAGCCACAGAACTTTACAAGGAACTGCATTATGGTTTCCTGCATAGCGATTCTCCCGGCTTCTGGGGCAAGAAAATCATTCAGCGCATCAAAACCATTATCGTAAAATTCCCCTCTCGCAACACTGTCTCGGAAACTTGCACATGCCGGACGGATCAAGCCGTTACCGAACGACATCCATTTGATCATTGAGAAATTAGGGATTCTTGATCTGGCTTTTTCAAGTGTCTTTTCCGACATGAATTCTCTTAGGTATGCCTGAGCACTATTAGATTCCCATTGGAATATCAGCGTTGTGTCTTTTCGAATGCTGTCCCATACGGCCATATCTTCTAGGTCTGTGTTGTCCGGTGTTAACCTCTCAATGCCAAGCATTTTGCACGTATCGTTAATCACACCTATATTGTCGAGCCCTAGGATATCAAGCTTCACGTACATCTGATCATCAAGTTCCTTCATGTTTATCATGGAAACCGGATAATCTGATGTTGATATACTGCAAAGCCCCATCATTTCATCTATTGGAAGGTCGCTGATCAACACCCCACTAGGATGTGTACCGATTGATACAATCGTACCGTCAACTATATCGGCATACCGAAATACTTCCGGCCACTTCTTTCGTGCATTTTCAACGTCCCGATCAACTTCTTTGCTGATTTCGTTTGAAAGATCTAGGTAGTTGATTTTCTCATCGTCTTTATATAAAGCTCTGCATACATCACGCACTGCGCCCTTCGTCGCGATTGTGTTGAATGTGATGATTTCTGCAGAGTTGATTGTCGGAAGCCCCATTTTATCCTTCAACAAGAACTCTTTTATCCTGTCTCGATCCGCACCTGCGTAGTCTGTGTCTATATCGGCGTTTGTTACTCGAGCGGGGTTCATAAATCTGAAGAAGTTTAGATTAAACTTGAGGCTATCCATCTGCGTTATACCAAGAATGTAGGCAATCATACTTCCAGAGACAGAGCCACGGCTGTACCCGCACTGAATACCGTTTTTCTTTTCCCATTCACGTAAGTAAGTCTGCATCAGCATAAAGTCGATTGACTTTGTGGCCTTGTACACTTCAAACTCTTCATCGATTACTTTGTCGAGCTCTTCTCGTGTGTGATTTTTAAGCGCATATGGGTGTTTTACCAATGCATCATCAATCTTTTTGCGGAAAGTTTGCTCTGGGTTGTCATAAATGTGCGGATATTTCGTGCCACAATCCAGTTTGAATTCTTCGACCATATCGGCAAGTACATTCGTGTTGCGAATTGCCTCCATGTACACATTTTCTTCTAACGAACCCTGTTTTTTATAAGCTTCTACCAACTCATCGTATGTTTTGAACTTTAAATCCCAGAGTTCCTCGCCGTCGAAGTGTATGTTTTTGGAAAGCTGTAGTATGCTGCGCCCTTTTTCGTGTTCTTCATTCAATACGTGTGTATCTGTACCGGCGATTAATGGGATTGATGTACTCTGACTAAGCGCTGTAAGCTTCTCATTGTATACGATCTGTTTCTCATCCATGTGATGACCAATTTCAAAGAAACACCTGCCCCTGTTTCGAAGCATAAAATCCAAAAATCGCTCACGTACTTCTTCGTCGCCTTTACCGAAAACACCGCCGACACAAGCGGTTGTTATTATAATGTTATCGGTCGTAGCAAACAGTTCATCGAATGAAATTCTCGGTACATAATAAAAGTGGTTGTCTTTTCTGTTGAAACTTTGTGTTATTAGCTTATTAAGCTCACGGAACCCATCATAATTTCTGGCGATAAGGCAACAGTGATAGTTGTCTCGAACTTTTTCATCAAGCGATGCGGTGAGGTAAGCCTCGATCGCGTGGATATATTTCATCCCAGCAGCTTCAATGGCGTTCTTCTTATGCCACCACTCGAACACCGAGCCATGCTCACTAAACGCCAGCGCCTTCATACCACATTCTTGGGCTCGTTTTATGTATTCGCCGTATTTTGTTACTGAGTCTACGTTTGTAACTCCGTTAGAAAGGTCACTGTGCAAATGATAAACTACATAATTTTCAATCAACTATCACCTTCTTCCTGTTTAAATTCCCCTAAGAACTCATCCAGCTCTTCTGATTTCCATGATTCTGTAACGGCGTCTCTCTGTTCTAAGATTTCCTTAATTTTCGGTGCATTCAGTGGCCTTAACTCCTCCGAGTAAACTTCGGCTATGCTGTGTGGCCTCGTACTTGGAATGCCCCAAAACTGTCCATAATTAGCATGTCCTGGTAATATCGTCCTATTCGCGTAGAGGTCACCCCAAAAAGCGCTAGCGTCGTAATCTGGTGTAGTTCGCGTTACAGATGATGTCCATACATTGCTAGGAGATTCTGTAGCTAATTTATTTGCCCAAGCTTTTAATTCTTCGGTAAAAAGTTTTTCGTCGAATTGAATACCAAGATTATCGCTCATCTTAACCTCCTTCTATGTAGATACAATGTTTTGAACACATCAAGCCCTTTGTCTACCGGCGAATCTTTGCTGTCTAGTAGCCCATCTTTGTCGTAGATATAGCTTACATTCACATACCTTTTGAGTTTGTTGATGTTCTTATCCTGAGTTATGTCAACATCTTTGTCGAGCGCAAATGTCACTTTAACTCCAAGTTTTGCCAGGATTTTCATCTGGTTCACTGATAAATGTGATGTTAATATGGCTGCTGTACAATGAATCCCCCATGTATCTGCGAGCAAAACGCTCTTGCAGCCTTCAAAAATGATCACTTCCCCAGCTTTTTTGATCGCTTCCATGTTATCAGACAGCGCGAATAAGGTATTAATCGTGCCAAAACTGAAGTAGTAGCAGTACTTACGCTCACCTTTCTCTTTCCAGTTTGGTGCGGTGGCTCTTCCGCCGACGTTTATGATCTTCCCGTTCAAATCTCGTACTGGATACACCAATCTGTCCGCAAATCCATCGTAATAGACTTGGAACTTGTCCAAAGTTTCTCTTGAGATGCCTTCATTTTCCCAGATTGCAAGCTTGTCAGCACGTTTTTCGTACCTTTCCATGTAATTATCGGGCAAAATCTTGACTTTTGACTCTTTCTGTGTACTTTTTGGCTTCTGATACTTCTTACAAACTAGTGTAGCAGACATTTTCTCGTATGGCGTGGCAATTTCCCCGTCAATTCCGGCATATTCTTTGATTTTTTGCACTGCTTCTGCGCTTGTGCAATTAAAGTATGCTTTTATAAACGTAAATAGGTTGCCGCCACCCTTACTACTGCTGTAATCGTACCAAAATGGAGGACTCTTCTTAACTGAGAACGACGGTGTATTCTCTGGCGGATATGTGAATGGAGAAATCCCCCAAAACTCTCCGTTTTTTTCTTCTAAATCAACAAACTGCCCTATATACTCCACAATATCTATGGAATTTATAATTTCCTCGAGTTCCATATTGTCACTCCGCTTAGAAAGGTTCAGTAAGCTGGTGTTGTTTCTCGGCTTGTGCGTATTTGCAGGTTGATCCGTCAAAACGGAAGTCGATCCACTGGTCTTCTGACATCTGTTCCCCATTTCTGTTAAAGATTACACGAATTTTCTTAGTTGCACCCGTCCCATCAGTCTCAACTTCTGCGAGATCCTTGTCTGAAATTGCGACAACTGTACTCATTGATCTCGCTATTCTTGCACTATCCGCGATTTTCCCAGTAGATGTTGCTTGGGCAGCTGTAAGCGCTGCGATGCCGAGTTCCCCGGCGATTTTGTTCTTTAATACGTCAGAGACGTTACCAAGGTCCGCGTAAACCGCGAAGCCTTCTGACTTTGTATTGTCAGCCTTAAGATAGTCTACAACGATGCAGTCAATATCGATCTGATGTTTCGCTTTTTTCGCCGTGATATACAGCGGGTCAGCTTTTAAGACTGGCATATAAATATGTATGAACTTTTGTTGCTTTAACCAGTCTATTTGTTCTCTGATCGATGCTTCTTCCTCCTCTGTAAGCGCTGCACCATTTCTAATTTTCCAGAATTGAATTCCGGTCAAGTGAGAAAGTATTCGCATTGTAAATAATTCATCAGATATCTCTGAGTCTACGTACAAAACGCTTTTCCCTTTCTTCAGCATTGAAACAGTGATGGTTAACAGCATTGCAGATTTACCAGCTTTCGGGCCGCCAGTGAAACACACACACTCACCAGGTTCGAGAACTACATAATCATTCAAAAGCGGAAATGGGAAGCTGATTGCCTTTGTTTCACCACGCTGGCGAGCTTTTATATGCTCCCATGTACTTTCAACTATCTCAGAATACAATGGCATACTGTTTGTGCTAGAGTAGCTAGCCATAACGTCGTCCACGCTGTCATAAATTTCCTTCTGAACGTCGTCAATTTTTAAATCTTTACACTTTTGGATACATCTTTCCAGACACTTACAAGCATCTCTTCGGAACGCACAATCAATGACATTCCCAGCGAGCATTTCATACTCTTCATACGAATTTCTTGCCAGCGTGTCACTCATATCGATTAATCCGTTTAGTTTATCGACTGTAAGGAAGTCAAGATAACCCTTTGTCTCATCGGAGGAACCAAGTGCCTCTCGGATATTGTAGGCATCAACTGTCTGCACATTCCTCTGGGCAAGTTCTCTTATGGCTGTGTATGTATACTCGTTTTCCTTATCTGTAAAATGCTTTGGCAAAAGGTTCTCTGCTCTGAAGTAAAAATCTGGGTGATGTATTAACGTCGCAATAACGCCAGCCTCACTTTCAAGACTGTTAATGTCTTCTACACGCATTGTTATCACCCCATTTCCTTGTACTCACAACTATCGCTGTAGGGACATAGCCACCGGCACGCGAAGTAATCGATATACGGCGGAAAATCCTCGCTATCTTTAAGCAGCTCTATGTTTTTATCTGCCCATTCAATTGCCTCGTTATATTTATTTTCAGCAAACGGTTCTTCGATGAAAGTATTTGACTTAAAGCAATTGAAGCATAATGATTTTGGGAATTTCCCGTACTCCTGTTCGACCGCACCGGCATAAATATAGAGCTGCACCAACATGTCATCTAATTCTTGGTCTTTTACTGTTGGCTTAGCCCGTTTACTGCGTGGTTTCAAATCTCTCGACTTGTTATCCACAACATACAGTTCGCCATCTTTCTCGCCGAGGAAATCTATATACCCGACGAAATTATTGTCGCCGATTTTGAACTCCACTTTCTTTTCAACGCCAATTTTGTTATACGGGAACGGCTGAAAATCCTTGAAGTATTGCATTCCTTGCGAGATATACTTTTGTACTGTACTTTCTTGTGGCCGCTCTCCTTGTACCTCGGTTTGGAAACCAAGGAGAAACTTCATAGGCAGCTCTTCCTTGGCAACCTCGCCGTTGTAGTACATTTCAAGTAGCCTGTGTATAAAAGACCCGTATGAGGCGTAGAACTTCGGTTCTTCTGGGTAGTTACGTATGTATTTTAGGAACCAGCCCTAGCGATAGGGGCATTCATCAAACGTTTTGATCCTACTATAAGACCAAGTCATTGACTCAATCAACGGTCTGTATGAAACTTCTCCTATCTATATCACCCCCTGGCAGCTGCTGTTACAGCCATCAGAACGGGAGTTCGCCGTCATCAACTTCCCCGTCATCAACTGCTGGAGCTGGAGATGGTGATGCTGCCTGGTTAACTTCTTCAATTTCAAAATTGAATACCGTGAAGTTTGTATATGTAACGTTCTTTTCTTTATCATATTTGTTTGTTACATCGACATCGCCAAGCTGGATTCTGTCGCCCTCCTGCAGCAGCGCTGCTTTCTTCGCAGCTTCGAATCCAGCGAATCGTACAAATCCGCCAAATTCCTGCTCATACTCACCAGTGTTTTTGTTCTTTTTGCTGATGGAAAGTCTCACGTCTGTGAGAGTATTTGTCACCGGTTTTACTTTCCAGATTTTGGCGTAAGCTCCTTTACGAAACCCCATGATAGATCACTCCTTAGTTTCTTTATTTACATTCTCCTCGATGGCATACCCATCTGGATCATGTACAACATAATATTCCGCGCCATCCTTCGGCGCTATAGTCCACGACCAGATTCTTTTCTTGTTCATTGGCTCTGCCATGTAGAACACTCCGGTCAATGCATCTACATTTCTTGGCATATCAAGCGTGATTTTCATTTTAACAACTCTCTTTTCTCATACCATTTTTTCTCAGGCTCTACAACTTTCAACTTACCAACAATTATGTCTGCATTCGTTTCGAGATCATACCATCCTACAATTGTCAGATATTTGCTTATCCCATCAGAAATCTTGCGTGAGATATGCTCTACTGCTGCGACCAGATCGTCCGGATTAATCCCGTCATGAGCGAAGCATTTATATCGTGGTAGCACGCACTTTGCGGCAAGTTCTTTTGTTTTCCCTTGCACATGTTGTACATATACTGTTTCACAATGTGGCGTCCAACTAATGATCGTCCCGCAGTACGGGCATTTTCCCGTGTATGTAATCGGCGCTCCGCAATTTGGACAGTTATATTTATCTTCAGTAAAGTTTTGCGTTACGATACATCTCCTTTAATTCCTCAATTTTCGCAGCCTGTTTCTTATATTTTTCGGTATCGGCGATATAAGCTGCCTCGTCTCGGAGATATTTCATCAGCTCAGCTAACTCAGTCATCTGCGCTGGAGTCATGACAATTTCCTCCGGGTATATTCTGTGCGGCAATGTGTATCTTTCAAGTAATTTATCTGGAAACATTATCGTACCCACTTAAAAACGTATCCAAGTCGTCCGAATCCCAATTCTCTTCTTCCGGCGCATGGCACCAAAATAAACCATCGCTATCTGTTGATAGGTACTTATATATTTTTTGCGATCCATCATTCTTTGTGAACATCATTCTAAAATGGGCACCGTCTTCATCGATACTCGTACAGATATACCAATGCCCTCCATTATCAAAAACTGTGTCCCCGATTTTGAAATGTTTCGCAAAATAATCCTTCGCTTCTACCATTAACTAGATTCCTCTGTCACTATAGAACTCCCCTAAAAACCTATCGAGATCGCAGGAATCCCAACGTTCTCCGTCGTTTTCAAAAGTAGATATATCTTCTTCGGTCGCATGTTCGAGATGTATATTATTCCCGTCTATACTTGTAACGACGTATGGTACTCCATCAGTGGATAGAATGTCTCCAATGCAGTAGCTGAAAAAGGTTCTTAGATCCACTTAATCTTCATCCTCAATCATCACAGCCCCGCAAGACGGGCAAAAGTTTGCAGTTGGTTTCTGTCCAGCCTGCGTATAATCCCAGCCCGATGAATAAATAGTACGACACACCGAGCAGCCCCACGAATTCCATCTCGTATTATCTTTATTCATCCGCTCCCAATGCCCGCACCATCGTTTGCCTTTTGCTGCATCAGGAAATTCCGTCAAGTAAGAAGCCAGTTCTTCTGTAAATTTGTCGAAATCCTCGACCGAATGTATGTATGGCGTGACTGCACTCATCGCCAGCATCAACGCATTATCCTTTGGAATATATCCTTCTATCAACTTGCCAACACCTCAATACACCAAAAAACCAACCTGCCAAAAATAAGGTAAAACACCAACCCAAGTAATTCTATTAAGCATACCATAATAAATGCTTCCCCGAATCGCATATCTCCACCATCTGTTGCAACCGAGATACTGACTACAATGATTGTTCCAATAAACCAGAGTATCGCTCCGGCTACTATCTTTAAAAACATCTTAAATCAGTACTGAGGCTCATAATCCTCGATCTCAAAATCGTCTGCATAGTCTTCCATCGCGTTCTCAATAGCCTCGTGCAATATCTGGGAACATTTTTCGAGATCTTCCTTGCAATCTATTTTATTTACAGCCGCAAGATCCATTGCCGTTAGTTCAAACTCAAGAATATCAGTTGCTTTAATACTCATTCGCCAAGCCCCTTCTTCAATAAAGTAATCGCGTCATCAAAAATTCTGTCATAATCGCACCACCAGAATGCGTTATCACCACTATCATCCAATTTCCCGTAACCATACGGGCAATTCCTGCATCTATCTCCCGGTACATGAGCCTCCAGGCAATCGGATGCAGATACTACATTTTCTATGTCTGCGCGTGTCCTCTTCTCTGTACAGAAGACAACTGCTCTACCGACAAACTCGCCGCTCGGCTTGCACATTTCTCTTTTGGAGTCATAATCTATGCAATCATCACACCATTTCATATTCCACCTTCACCTTTTTATTCCGTTTGGTTTGGTTCTTATAGCATTTCTTACACGCATTTCTTGGATTAATCTTTTTACTTGGGCACCATTGTGGATGATCACAACCTACACAAATCTTCTTATGAAGTTTGCGATATAATCCCTTCTGCATTAGTTACCTCATTGGATATACTGCCAATTTTTTTCTTGTCATGCTTATTTGTCCTCCTTCGGAGTCCAGTGCGACCACTCTACGCATCCTCTTCCAGTAGGGTCTGGGTCATAGCAGAGGTTCTGTCCCCAATGATCGTTGTAATGAAAAAAATTGCACGTACTGCAATCCTTTTTTGTTTCAGTGTTTACAGGCTTTTCATCTTCTTCTCCTCTGAGCTTACGACCACATAATGGGCAGAATTTTATGTCGCGGATATAGTCAAACCCGATTCCTCCATCCCAGTCTGAACTTTCATAAAGCGTATCTCCTTCTTCATGACACCTACAAAATTCACAACCGTCTTGATCGTCTTTCATTATGTTCATTCCTCCACATCATAAAAGATCATAAAGGGCAATATTAAGCGCATCAATACGTTCTACCACTGTTGCGAGTGCGTCTCTTGCTTCTATCAGTGCACCATCCTCATAATCTTTTAGAGTCTGTTTGATTAATGCTATGTTTTCTTCGTCATTCATTTTTATGTCTTCACTCGAAACGGCAGTATTCATCTCGTAACCACTCATAATTTGGGTCTGTTTCAATTTCATATGCGGATAGATAGCCACTCAAAATCTTTCTGGCAACCGCCATGTAATGATTCCTTTGATGATTGTGTTCCAAAATATATGGTAGACTATTTGCCAATCCGAGTGCCTTTCTGTAATAATAATACTCTGGTTGTTCGAGATCGTCTGTGTCGATATATACGTCTTTTCCGACTTTCACTAAACTCATGCCTATTTCTCCGCTTTGATTATTGTTCTGGCATTTTTAATGCTTTCCATTGAAATGCCTTGAAAGCTGTAAAGTCCAATACTCTCATTAACAAGTTCTCCGTTTTCTTTTAGCTCATCTCGGTCTATCAGATCGCCGTGCGGTTCCGGGATTTCTATAATTTCATGCCAATCCGTCAGGCCACCGTAACGATAATGGTAGAATCTCGCGTAACGCTTTCCGCCCAGATCTTCAGCGAAGTCGATTACAAGTTCCGGCTCTATCTCTTTCGGCATCTCCATGCCTCTCACAAGTACGCTCATTTGTTATAACTACCTCGTAACTATTCTGATGCTTTGAAGTTATATATTGGTCTGATTACTGAATCAATGTGTACAGTGGGGCCAATATTATTTACGATATCATCAACTCGTTTGTACGCCATAGGAGATTCATCGAGTGTACTAAGATTCACGGATGTCGTGTATATCCCCTCCATAGCTTGTTCGAATTCCTCCAACGGAATAGTCTCTTTAGCTTTAGAACGGCTCATAATTCGCCCAGCACCATGCGGAGCTGAATAGTTCCAATCTGGGTTACCTTTCCCAGTGCAGATTAAAGACCCATCTCTCATATTGATAGGAATGAGGAGCTTCTCACCTCCACGAGCAGAAACCGCGCCCTTTCTCAATATCATGTATTCTGTATCAATATAGTTATGAATGGTCTCAAATTCTTCAACTGGTATCCAGTTCATATATTTACAAATCGTATCAGCAATTGCCTTTCGATTTAGGTGAGCAAACTGCTGTGCGATTCGCATATCGTGGATATAATCATCAAACAGTTTCCCTTCGCACCAAGCCAATTCTTTTGGTGCAGCCGGATAATCTTTCTTAAGCTTTTTCAGAGCATCAGATATTTCTGACTGTTTCCCTTGTACTTTTAATGTTTCAATTACTTCTTTTCTGGCATCTTCAGTCGGGCCAGAATGCGACTTAGCAGCGAGGCGCTGGTAATGTGTGCAGATATCGACCCCTAGATGCCGGCTACCAGTGTGAATAACAAGGTACACGTCCCCAGTATCATCATTTTTATCTAATTCAATAAAGTGATTTCCTCCACCAAGAGATCCCAGTGAAAGATATGCCCGGACCAGATCCGCATTATTCTTACAAACAAGGTCTTCAAGCTTAATATTTTTTGTTAAAGGATGTTGTTGAGTACGTATGCTCATCCCAGATGTGACAATTGGCTCTGTCTCGTTGTAACCATGAAGTGCAGTATCTAATCTTTCGAAATCCAAGACTGATCCTTTTGAAAGCTTTACAGTCAACATCCCACAACCAATATCTACGCCAACCAGATTAGGGCATATTTTGTCTGAAATAGTCATGGTAGTTCCGATTGTGCACCCAGCGCCTGCATGTATATCAGGCATCATGCGTATGGTTTGATTATGCGCATATGGTTGATTTGCCAGTTGGATAACTTGAGAAATAGCTTCAGGTTCAACCACGTCTGTATATATTTTTGCATTAGCGTACTTCCCTACTACTTCAAACATGCCTTACTCCTTTTCTCGCTAGTATTCAGCAATGATTAACTATGTTATGTATCTTCTTGCAAGTTTTGAGTGCCCTATAGATACTGTCATACCTTTGTTCGTCTTCACAATATGGTTCTCTGAGTGTACGCGGATCGCCCTCGAGAATATGTTCGAGAATCATTTCAACTTCATCAATTCTTGATTCAATTTCTTTAGCATCTACAACATTACACGCAGGAATCCTATTAATTAGGTCTGGCAACCCCAATACATCAGCTTCATATTCGAGCCCTTCGCGCAATTCATTTATAACATCCCCGCGCCTTATGCAATCTGACTCTCCGATGATCGTCATACCTCTCCTTTCTATTCTGGCAGAAGAATGAGCAGCCACAACATGGCATACCAGTTACTCCACAGATAAATTTAGTAAAATCGATCACCGAAGAACCAAAGTTCTGCGTCATTATCTAAATCCTCCTTCATTTTCTTTGCAGACTTCTTGAACAGCCACATGATTCCATCGCCAATTGTTTCTAAAACAGCCAGGATAAGTGCCAAGATTACAGACACCACAAGGAGCACTAGGTAAAATGGCCAAAGAGCTATGATAAATAAAACGAGACTTTTACCGTTCTCAGAATCGTCATTTTTCAGGTCAAATGGTTCTATTTCTGCAAATTTTGTACTCAAAAGTTGGCGAAATAGTGCAATTCCGAAACCCACTGAGAAATATCCTAAGATTATAAAGATATTCGTCAAATTAAACATGGTTGTTTACTCTTCTTCCACATCATCAGTGGTATCTTCATCAATCAATTCTCCTCTATCCATCGCACAGGAATAACACGAATAGCTTTCGACACACCTGCCACCTGGCTGCTCGAACTCTACTCTGTAAAACCGCTTATTTGGGTGAATATATATTACTTTCCCCGCTACAGGAGAAGATTGGCGATGCGTATCGAAAGTTAAACTCTCCATAACAACATCGCCAACCTTAATGTTCTTTAATAGTTCCCTATTTCTGACAAGTATATTCATTAATTAACCTGCCATATATGTATTTTTAAAGTCCTCAATCAACTTTGAAGCCAATGTAGGCTCTTTAATCGCTAAATAATTTGCGTTCTTCGCATACCTCGTGATAAACTGTTTTACCTCTTCCTTCTTATCTCCATGATCAGCAAGGTATCGTTTTAACATAGTGTCGAATTCCGCAGTTAATCCTTCTGCTATCGCCTTATCTTCGGATGCCTCGGCAGCCTTTTGTTTGCTACGGTATGCGTCAACATCAGTGTCCGACTGCGCGATCTGGAAGAATGCCGTCAAGAACTGCCTCATTGTATATGTCAGCCCAGATCCTAGCGCTTGTGACGGATCTGCCTGCGAGCCAGTCACAAACCATGGTACATCAAGATAATCCTCGGTGTCATCGTCGTTTATCCACCTATATACCATATCTGCTTTAACTAAGATTTCCGAGACAGTATTATCATACGCTTTTCCTGTCTTATCCACCTTCGTGTTGACAGTTACGAGTTGCGATACATTTGCCGTCCCAGGCACAATTGATGGGATTAGTGAGACCCCATATTTCTTCATACCAGCTGTAACATTCGCAAGAATTTCAGTAATGTCTGTGTAAGAATAGTTATACCCTTTCTTCCCCTTCTTTGCGACGTCACTAATACTACGGATTTTTGCCAGCTTCTGAATAAGATTAAGTTTTTCTTCCATATAAACCTCACTCGTTCATTTTCTCATACACTCTATGCTTCTCACACAATTCAATCGGGTCTTTACCCTTCCCGATTTTCTCAAATGTGCCGCCAGCATTTCTGTATAGATAGTAAAGGTCCCTACTGTTATTTTTAGAAGTAATAATAAACAGTAGAGACCCGGTTTTATTATAGTAGCCAACCCAAGCGTGTTCGCCCTTCGGCGTTTTAGGTTCAGCAGACTCTGTATATTCAGTTAATCTTTCTTGCATTATACCATCGGTTTATTCCATGTGTACAATTTTCCAACGTTCGTAATCTCTTTTAAAATCCTCAACAATTTGTCGTTTTTTGGAATCGATCGTGTTTCGACCAGAGCCAAGCTTATAAACTTTCCCGTCTATATACTCTGCGGCAGCATCTTCAAAACATGGCGCTTTACCCATTGCCTCAGAAATATAAGTCCTATAAAAAAGCCCGGACAGCCACACTCTGTAGTAACTTAACGATTGCAGTTCGCCCATTTCCTTGAACGCCATGCGTTTTCTCTTTGAAAACTCAACGCGAAAAGCCCTGATTGTTGGTATAGCTTTAACACCACTTAGTAGAAACGTCCTATCAAAACGCTGTACTACTATACGTTTTGAATAGTTTGGGTGTGCATACACAAAAGAATCAAGTGTCGATGCAGCGGAAAAGTCCGCAAAAGCCTCCTTATATATTCTGTATGATTTGTTGTCAAAACAAACAGCCATGTTTTTCAAGTCAACATCTGTGCGTCTGACTAATACCGTTTTTTCTTCTTTTACACCAGAGAATGCCAGCCAATAGTAACATCTGTATATACAATCCACAGTTTGCTCATCGGATGGCTTAAAGTAAAAATCTAAATATTTCTTCAGCTCTTCTGGGGTTGAGACAGTTAAGCGACGCATCTCGTCTGACATCTCATTGCTGTACATAATACTTTCTGCGCATGTTTTTACACCAATATTCTTTTCGCACCAGCGGAGATAATCTTTCAGTGTGCTTAACACGCCCATTGTTGATCTAGACCTCAATGTGTAAGCACTATCCACCACCGCGCTCAGCTCCTGTTTGCTCATTTCGTAAAGGTCTCGTCCGGCTGCATCTTCATATTTCCCAAACGACTCAAACAAACGATTGAGATTCCTTGCGGTCATTTTGTTGTTTGTTTTCTGTTCGATATACCTACTCTTGAGTTGAATATTGTACATGAATATACCTCCTAAAAAAGTATGTATTCAAACAGTCGCCGAGTTAAGCGCACTTGCCTTCTTCCAGATAGAATACACGAGATGAGGCGGAATAAACGAGATCATAGATGTAGCCAGAATATAAGCCTCTGCAATATTTTTCATGTAGGAACTTGGCATTGTCGTAATATAACGTCCTAGCTTGTTTTTAGATATGCATTCTGGGTTCTCGCAAAGAACCATGCTGTCTTTCTTCAACCCGGAATCGCTGGCTTTTACAACAACATGCGTCGGTTGTGAAGACTTCTTGATCTGGCTTGTGAGCGGTAACACAATAACATTAGGACTATGCAAATTCCCAAGGTTATTTTGGATTATCAGGCCAGGACGAATCCCGCTCTGTTCGCTGCCATTACCGGCAAATGTGATCATATAAACATCACCAATACGCGGAGTGTGGCCGTCTTTGTTTTGGAAGTTCACTTTTTGTACTCCTTTTATTAATATTATGTATGTTTCTTCTACTATTGTACAAATCGTGAACTGTGCTTATATTTTAGTACAAATAATTTGTTAGTGCAACTGTGTTAAGCGATCCCCATTAGATTTTTCGCTTGTTCAGCGATGCAATGATACGCTGTTGTTATATCCCCGATAGTATTATTAGCAGAGACAGATACACGGATTGTGTTTCTCGCATCGTCGCCAGAGACCCCAATCGCTGTAAGGACATGGCTTGGCGTAGAGCTGCGTGAGTTACATGCGCTACCTGCTGATATTTGAACTTTATCACCAATGGCGAGAATAAGTGTTTGCGCGTCAACATTTGGAATTGTTACGCTGATAATCTTCTCTCCGTAATCAAAGCAATTAAATATAGCAGATGGTAGCTCTGTTGCGAGCCCTTCCTTGAAAGCCCTGCGCAGAGACGATACTCTAACTCGCGCCTCACTTAATCTTTCCGCTGTTAATTTACATGCTTCGCCAAATCCTACTATGCCAGCGACATTTTCTGTCCCACCTCTATACCCAAACTCTTGATAAGCACCGCCGAAAATTATTGGTGAAAGCACCTGTTTCCTTTTAGCGAAAATAGCCCCAACACCTTTCGGGCCATTAATTTTATGGGAAGAAATCGTAGCGAAATCACATCCAATTTGTGTCATGTTCAAATCGACGACACCAGCCGCCTGAACACAGTCTGTATGAAACAATACATCATGGTGCCTGCATACGTTACTGATATCAACGACCGGGTTTTTTACCCCCGTCTCGTTGTTCATGTACATAACGGAGACTAAGCCAGTACCATTATTAATACCGTTTTCGATTTCTTCCCTTTGAATAATGCAGTTCTTGTCTGGGCTCGCTAAATCAGCGGTGAAGCCTTCAAATAACATTAAATTTTTTATTGAGTTAAGGACAGAATCATGTTCAATTTTTGTAGATAGTATATGGGTTTTGCCAGAAATCTTCAAATAATGTTTCAACCCATTAAATACAAGGCTATTGCCCTCGCTCCCACCAGATGTAAAGATTATCTGGCTTCTGTCGCAATGAAGTAAATCAGCTACATTTTGCCTCGCTTCATTAATGGCATCTCTTGCGAAAATTCCTGCTGAATAAATTGAACCTGGGTTTGCGAAATTATCTTTTAAAAACGGGAGCATCGCTTCAAACACACGTTCATCCATCTGTGTAGTAGAAGCATTGTCAAGATAAATCATTAACTCGGCCTTCCTTATTTAAGATATCGTTCTTCGTACATCCCAAGATCGAACTCAAAGTTGCGATCGTCAAATATGTTCTTAAGGTCATTAAACATTTCAGATTTAGTAGGTGATGCTGACTTGTGATCACCATATATGTATGCGGATATTCCATCGCTTTCCGGATGCATGCTCATTAGACACATATCGCCCTTCTTTGGGTTATACATATCGACGTACATTCCATCCTCATTGTACCAGACACGGATTCTCCCGTAATCTGTATCGAAGAATAGGCCACCTGAGCGGAGGTACTTCATATCCACACTCGGTGGCCTAAAAATATGGTCTGACACTAAACCACCACACTTCCCGGTTCTATATTCTGTTCTTCTTAGTCATCCCCAAGCTGTTCGTTTATAAGTTCGAACTCTATATCCCAATCTCTAGATAGCTCTTCCGCACACTTGTCGCAATATGGACTTATCCATCCCAGAGAGATTTTGGTCGCAGGTTCGCCGCAGCGTATGCATATTCTTCTGCTGAGTTCTGTATACTTTGGGATGATCTCATTCTGGATCTTATCCGTAGAGTTCCAATCGTACCAGCGGAGCTCAGCGTACTTCTCTTTAATTTCCGTTACTCTGTACAAATCGACCAGATCGTGTGCTACAAGTTCCTCCATGATCTCCTCACACATCTTCTCACCGAATGCCTTGCGCCACCCGTCCGGCATATCGTCCAGCTCGGTTGATTCATAGTCGAACTCGGGGTGAGCTTCCTGGTGGTTTGGCCAGAACCCCTCTTCGCCATCCGGGCCGCAGCAGTCGGTGATCCGCTTGCCGCTCCAGCGGTTGAATGGGATCAGAAATGGATATTTCTTGCATAGCTCGCGGTTCTTTTTCTTTGTCTCATCATTAATCTCTATTTAGATCACCTCAAACCACTAACTGCAGGCTTTCCCCTATATCGCAATTAATATAATTATTTTTCCCACCAAGGTTTAACCCAAGATATGCATTTTCAATCTCCTCTTGTGTTAATCCAATATAGTCTAGCGTAATTACAAGAGACGAATGCCCAAGCATTTTTGATAGTAACATCAATTTCCGTGGGTCATTGTTGCACATTGCCATTTGATGATAAGCAAAAGTTTTTCGTAAAGTGTGTGTACTCATATGAATTCCAAGGTGTAGGTCTTTGTTAATACCCTTTAATAGATATTCGAAAGAATTCCTATGCATTGGTTTCCCAGCATCTTTCCCATGGTTCGACTCTGATTGGAACATATAATCGTCCAGTTTAACGCCATCCGAGTGTTTTAGAAATAATGTCACTGCCTCAATAACAGCGGAATTAATTGTAATATAACGATTCTTTTTATGTTTTCTGGTATTTTTCGTCTTCTTTTCAACAATTGGGAACGTTCTTTTAAAGGTGAAATCGTCGTTGATTAAATCGCAGAAACGCAATACGCGTAAATCGCTTATACGTAAACCGAAATTAATCCCAACTATAAATATCATATTATCCCTATATCGATTATTGGCTATCAGATATTGGGATATCTTCTCTATATCTTCAATGCGTTTAATTGGTTCGGCAGCATGCTCATCTACAACATCCCGTTCAACTTTTGTTTCTGCTTCAGAAATAAGACCGGCGACAGAATTGTTACTCGCCCGCCACAAATCGGACGGAATGACCTTTTCTTTCTTCTTAAAATCAGCATAAATAATTTCCGCCATATGTTCTCCTTTCTACCGTCGGCCTAAGTTGTTATTAGCCCGGAGGCATCAGCCCGCTCTCTCGTCTAATTTTCAATATTACGCGGTTCCCGCACTCCTTTGATGATTTATTACCATTATCATCTGTATGCTCAACCATGTTCTCGCAGAGAAGCACATTACTAACACGCTTCATCTTTCCACCACAAATTTTACAATAGAAATCTTTTTCCCTGCGTTTTTTTGGTCTTAAGCCATACGCCCTTCCAAGCTCTTCAAACGAATTTACCGTCATATGTACTCTCCTCATATAGATTTACAGCGAAGACACACCGTAATATGTCTTCGCATTATAAACACTGCATCAGTCTTTCAGCGACGCCGCTAATTTCCGGCCATCTTGAAAATCTATTTTTTCATTGTTTTTATAAAATTTAGTTTTCATCTCCTGCACACCACTGAGCAGCCATCGCCTCAGCAAACCCAGGAAATGTCTTGCTTCGCTCTTTTGCCACCTCTGGATCACCGTATCTTCGCCATGTTCCGTCCGGATTTTTGCCACACGATCCGCCGTACCCACCATAGTGCCCATTTGCGTCAAAAAGTTGATTCTTCCACCCACTTTCTGGCTTCTCTAACAAATCCGTTGGTGTGAGCTTCGGCAGATTCTTTAACCAAAGGCAAGTGGACTTCGTGAACGGGTGGCCAAACCAATATGGCTGCACGATCTGGTCTGGTTTTCGGTAGTGTGTGTTCATATAACCGATTGGATTTTCCACAGCGATCCTTTGACAGTTGGCATTTATAAAAGACATGAAAAAATCCGCTGCCTCTTCCCTCAGCCTGTACCTTTCTCTGGCTTTATCACCGTACTTCTCTATGTTGAAGTACGCATTCCCAGAAACTGTCAGGTACGTGCATGGGGGATGAGCAATCAGCAGATCCCATTCACTATCAATTGTATGTATATCGCCATTCTGTACTGTGAATGTACAGTGGCCGTTAATTATAGGTAAGCAGTCACCGTGTATATGCCACTCTGGATGACCGCCGGAACATTCCTGCACATCGCACGAATAAGCCTCGTGACCACGTTCTCGGAATGCCTTGCAAACAGCTTGCGATTCCTCACAAGCAATCAAAACCCTTATAGGCTGCACCCCATTTGTATGTTATTATTATCAACTCGGGCAAGGATTTGCACCTTGCATATCAGAGCATTTCGGGCCGTTCGCTTCGCACATTTTCTAAGGCGTTGTCGCACAACGCTATGCCGCCTCTGACTCCCCTTTAAGCGTCTACCTATTCCGCCACCGAGTTGAATTTCATTAACCAAATGTACGTCTACCCCAACTCCAACGTACTGCCCCAGTCGCCCGAAAATTATCACCATGTAGGTTATAGACTGCCGCCTATAACCGCATGGGCTGAAGTCCCCAATAAATTACCTCATATTTTGTGTCTTCTATTTAAAATAATGCTTATACTCGTCGATGACATATAGTTTATTTCTTCTGTCTAGATAGTAGTCATACTCATCGATAGCATTTAGTAGGAATTCATCGAGGTAACACGCAAGAGCCCCGAAATATTTTCTTGATTTACTTGGTGTATCGATGTAATGCCACGTTAAGCGTCTTAACCAGCACAATATTTTCCTGATCTGCTTTGCAACTAATATACAAACCAACTCCTTTAAAACAGCAAGCTTGCGGTGCTATCCCATTTCGTGTAGAGGTGGCAATTCGGTCTGAGAATTAAATATTTCAGGTCAGATTTCGGTACCGTCGACATACAGTCGTCGTCAAGCACTGTGGAAATCCCGTCCACATCATATCTCGTCTGCCCGAATTCCAGGACTTCAAGGGCTCGCCCATTATTTTTGATGTATTCTCTTATCGAATCAATCAAATTGTCCGCCGCTGTATGGTTTGCTATCCACTTTGCTTGTTCACTCTCGCCACTAGCATACAGAATTCTAAACGTAATCGCATCGGCCTTCATCATCTTTGCGTAGATGAAAAATTCCTGCGGTGTATCGATCATGTAATCCCACGCATCCGTTAGATTTACAGAAAGCCGAAGATTCATACCGACATTCTTAATTGTGTGGCACAGTTCCATGATGTTTATCGGCGCACCCTTATGGCCTGTATATACTGCGTTCGTCTCGTCATCTGGAGCACTTATCGATAAGCTTACTGACGTTACTCCAACCTGATCTCTAAGGAAAACCAAGTAAGCTTCGTCAAGAAAACACCCTGCTGTCTGGATTGAAACCCATCTAAACGGCTGCTCAAGTGAACGGTTCATGTCTCCAAACGTAGCAAGGAAGGCCTTGTTCTGTGTCGGCTCGGCGTCGCCAGTCAGCATCACAGTATTGCAGTGGTTGTCTCTCGCAAATGCCATACGTTTCCGGTACTCTTGGAGTGCGAGAGAATATGCTGGGTTCGAAACGGCAATTTTATTTTTACCGTATTCTTCATGATGCTGTTTGCTTACACAAAAAGCACAGTTATTTACACACTTTTCAGTTGGTACAACTATCGAAAGTGATTGAATATTCACGCTATCACACTCCTTAATTTATCCATGTCGTTGTGTTCTTATGAATGAAACCCGAAAAGAATTCTTCGAAACTACCATCGTCTTCTATATCTGCTATATCTGCATCGGTATCACAAGGTATAAGCATTTCGTCATTCCATAGATATTCCCCGTTATCTCTATCAATGATGTACTCATGCCCTCCGCCGAGTGTCCTAAACTTTCGGATGATAGTAGCTTCTTCTCCGCGATACGATGACATTATTGCGTTACAACAAATTACGCCGTATCTTCCGCTCCTTATGTCTGGCCGTATTAAAACCCTTTCGCCAACATCAAACGCGTAATCTGCCATCTATAAATTCCTCGTACAATAATTTGAAGTCCTCTTCGTCGTCTACATCTTCATATGGTACCTCGCAGAACATATCATCAGTCCATAACCATCCATTATCCTCAGCTATATGATAACAATGTTTATTTTTACCTTTCTGTACACTTGCCAAGATTGTAACTTGTTTCCCGCAGAACTCTAGCATCCCTCTCGTTACGCCAATGTCGTTGTAGTACTTGCAAATATCAAGGTCATCTCTAACCATCGCGCGATCCCCGGGTCGATAGCACCAACTATCCATTAACAGCCTCCTTAGAAAATCCAGCTAAAAATTCATCAAGATCGTCCGATTTGTCGTACTGGCCAGAATCATCATCGACGAGATAGAAGAAAGATTCTGGGTACCAGATGGTATCTCTATCAATCTTATATTGATTCCACTGTTCAAGATCCCAGCTTTCTTGTGCAGCTATGATGGTGACGTCCGTCTCAACCAGATCTTCTCTGCCAAGGCCTTCCATCACATCGTACTTGCTAGCCTTAATCCTAACTACATCGCCACTGTTAAACTTCATCAGTACAGATCCTCCGAGAATAGCTCGTTGCTGTTACGCTGATCTTTTAAGTTCATAAGCTCAGCCGATATTTGTCCGGAAGAAATGGCGTGAAGATATGCGCATTCACGGTCAAGAAAATCCCCGCGATGAGTTATAAACCCTTGGATAACTTCAGAGAATTCGTTTGCGTTTACGCCGGTCAGAGCGTGGATTATTTCGAAACCGTTGTGATGTCTGTGACATGGGACGACAAGCTCACCAAATGGCAGACTCCAATCTTTAAGCTTGATCGCTGCACATAGGATCATTTTTCTAAGCCGCCCAGATCAATCATATAATTCCCGCCATCGCCAAGGACTGTAGTCGGGAGTTTTCCATCCCACTGTTTGATCCAATAATACCAGATCAAATCATCACTCAGTGCTTCTGAAATTCTCTGGTTCATTTCTGCCTCTCTCTGACCTGCAAACAACGAAGCCTCTGCCTGGATTTTTACCACTTCAAGATCAGCGTTCGCTGCTATCACAGCTTTGTCAGCCTCGGCGTTTGCAGAAATAACAGCACGTTTAGCAGCTGCTTCTTCTTCCATTGTTTTCTGTTCCTGCTTCGTCTGTTCTGTAAGCTTTTCCTGCGCAGCTACCTGCTTCGCTTCGACGGCGTTTGTAAATGCATCAGTGAAATCAATGTCTTCAATTGAGATCGAAACTATTGTGATTCCGTATCGCTTCATGTCGTTCGCTGTGCTTTCCTGCACCTGGTCAGATAACATGTCACGCTTAGCTATAAGATTTTCTGCCGTGTACTGCGAGAAAACCGCCTTTGTATTCTCCTGAATTCTTGGGAACATAATGTTTTCATAGTAGTTTGTCCCAACTGTTTTATACAATTCCTGGGCGGTACTCTGATCTATACAATAGTTAACAGCAAGAAGAAGATCTACCTGTTGGATATCGCTTGAGAATGCAGAAGTCTGGATCTGTACTTTCTGGGTACGGTTATCCATCTTCACAATGCTTTGCCACGGTGCGATAAAGTTGATTCCTGCACCAATTGTTCTATTTTCAACACGTCCGAACGTCGTGAGAATTCCTGTATACCCTGTAGGCACGATTGCGATACAGCTTAAGACAAGGATCACAAGCGCCAACATAACTCCGACGAACGAAATCCATGATTTTTTCAGCAGAAATGAGAAAATAATCCCAACAATAATCAACAAAATACCAAGTACAATAGCAAACATTTAATCAGTTTATCTCCTTAATTCCATTTATATAATAGTCATCGCGGGCTTCCTGTTTTAACCTAAGTCTTTCTGACGATGTGAAGAATGACATCCCCTTAATACCAACGAGCTTATCTTTGAGCGCCGTCTTATACTGGTAAGAGTTCTTCAGTTTATTCTTTTTCTTTTCGCTTGCCATAAACAACACCAACCTTAATCAAAATCATGGTCAGGTTCAAAATCCCAGTCTGGATGTTTTGCAACCCATTGCGGGTATGTATCATTCTCGATCTCGTAGTCAACCGCTTCGGCAAATTCCTCTTCCGTTTTGCCGAGACGCTTGCACGTAGATTTGACTACCTCTTGATACGCCAGACTAATATCTTTTGGGTAATGTCCTGCGCAACTTATGTAATCAACCAGCAAATCCCACGGTTCAGCTTTTGCTTTCAGACAATCTGCGCAGTATGAAACACAGATTGAACCACAAGTCGAACAACAAACCCAAACCTCACCAACGTTTCCGCATACTTCGCACCTACCTATTCTCATTTATTCTCCTCGATCTCTTTAATCGCCTTATCGACATCTTCTTGCCAACACTTTATTAACTGTCTCATACTTTCTGCGGAAGCCTTCTTTATTCGGTTACGCTCTTCAGCTTTTGCGAAGAGGGCAAGCCACAAACAATCAATATATGAATTCATATATATTTCTTTCCATTGAGAATATCTCCATCTGTCATTCCATACACAATACTTTGCATGACTAAATGAAAAAATGTAGCGTGAAATCGTCCACAAATGTGGGTTCGCCGAATAGAGCACTTTAAAATCACCAAAACTAATTTTGCATTTGTTTTTTGTGCGGACTTGGTAAACAATATTTACGAGAGCAAAAGAAGCAAGCAATATAAAAACTACTAAAATAACCGGTGAAAATACTTGGATCATTTCACGACACCGCTTCCCGTTGTTTCTTCAAGCCAATATTGATCATAAACCCACAATCCATTCCTATCTTCATGCCCAACAGCAACAGCTTCGGCATGAGAACCGACAACATCTAAATCGAGCGTATCTATTTGCCCAGCACTTAGCATGCCCTCGAATTTACTGATTGCCTCCTCTTCAGAATCCGCATCTAATATATAGCTACCACATAGTTTCTCTGTGTAGTTTACTTGAAATACCATCTGTCACCACCACATATACGGGCAAGCTACCGCCCACATTTTTTCTGCTTCACATATGTACTTCACACTTTCATCATCGAGACAACTATCATATCCGTGTTTGAAACAGAATTCCAAACGGTCGAGCATCATATCAATCATCTCAAGCTGGCTGTATTTCTGTCCCTCATACTCAATTCTTGGGTATGTCATATCGATGACCTCGATTGCCTGTTCTCTGAACATTTTGAGGTGTTCGTACATCCACATGCGCCAGGTTGTATCAAGATCATACGTTTCCCGTGGATCTACGTTGTAGAGAAGCTTCTTAAACCAACATTTTATTGTCCTTCTTAACGGTTTGAGCCACCATTCAGGGCGTTCTCTGCGTTTTATACCAATTCTGTCAAGGTAAAGTCTCAATCATACATCACCGCCATCCCGATCACAAAAGCCTCGAGCATGAGTACAAGTAACATGAATGCTCTCAAAAGCCATATTGTAGATCCTGTAATTAAAACCCACACACATAGCGTGGTTGCCAATAAGATAAAAGCTACGTACAGAACAAGGAAAATTTTTTCATGCAGTTTGCACTCTTTAAAGAATCCAATAAAATCACTCATCAAAAACCTCTTCAATGTACTCAATTTTTGCATTTTCATATCCGCTTTCAGCACAAAACGCATTGAAAAGTGACAACATATCATTTACCATTTCAGTAAACGAAGTCTCTTCAATGTCAAATTGCACATCATCCCAGACAAAATCCTCGGCTCCACGGCCATCACAGCGGCGAAATTCAATGTTAAATGTGCGTGTTTTTACCATCATATACCTCCCTTCTAAGCCTACATCCCAGCGTTTTAATTCTAAATGATACCTGCCTTAGATCTGTTCATAATCTCCATCGTCGATGGAGACTTATGAATGCGCGAGAACCCCCGTCTTAAATTTCCCGTAAGGGAAATTTAAATTGTTCTCCCTTTTTATCAAACCGTTACTTCCACTTACAGCAAGAAGCAGTTGAATTTATGTAAACCATTTCAACTAATCTACATCATAAGGCAGTGCAAAAATATTCATTTATTGCATATTTATGAATTTTTTATACTGTTTTTTCGCCTGCTCTTTGTAAAATTCTTCTGCTTTTGCGTTGTCAATTGCAGTTAAAACACCCGCAGCGACCCAAGAAACCACCAGCCACACAATTACGAACTCATAAATTGAAGTCCAACCACTTGCGATTGACTGGAACATGATCGAAAGTGGCAAGGCTTTGATGAAGATACAGGCATTTTTGTACTTTGGCTTGTATACTTCATCGTTAATGTTCATTAAACACGACCTGTTCCCCCTTCTTTAAAACCCAGCAACCGCTGTCCGTGACTCCACATTCTGTACAATTACCTCCACAAGCATGTGCATCTGCTGATGCTGTTGTAAATCCGTCTTTATATTTCACGTGCGCCTCTGGAAGGTTATGTGGATTTTGCATAGTAAGTCCTCGCCAAGCGCTAAAGATTATGTGCAAATTGCCAGGGATTTCTACACCAGATTCAATAACCTCATTCACATAGTCGTATCTTTTTGTGAAGCAAAGCATCTCGCAGTGCTTATTCCTCCGCGCAATTTCTATCATCTTGCGGAGGTAATCTTTGCTCGGGATATCGCCCGAAACATGCCAACGAAAAAATCGAGACACCATAATGGCAGCCTCGACTTCTCTGAAATATGTCTCTGGATCTTTCGTCAGAATCTCCAGATTGTTTTTATATGCATTCCGTACATTCGGTCGCAATCGCTCGATCTTTTTCCCGTAACATTCTTTAGCGCAAGGCACTTTCCCGCATGTCGTTACCGCTGGAAGTGAAACGCTTGAGATATTCCCCATCTTAATGTTGCCGCGAGAAATTGATACACTCATATAAGCCGCTCAATCCTTTCATAAATGCATTGAAATTGATTAGAACCATACCAATCCCTATGTAAATGGCCATAAACCCATTTTTTAAACTCGGTTTTTGTGGCAATCTCATTGAAGTACAGCGTTTCTATGTCTGGCTCTCTGAAACCCATACACGAAGCCACTACTTGTGGTGGGCAATGAGTTATAATATAATCTACCTTATTCCCGCATTCGCTAAGTGTTTCCCGCCCACGTTGCATTTCTTCTTCCGACGGGAGTTCTTCTTTCCACCATGAAACGTGGTTGATACGAAACATTTTCCCTGCGAGAGACCACTGTTTGATAGCGTCATAGAATTCCTTCGCGCTCCCGAAATCATAGAGGTCAAGAATACCGTCACGAATGTCATGACTCTGTGCCCCTCCGAAACACCAGAATTTCTTTCCGTCAAAATCAAACACATACCCCCGCATCAAATGAAATACATTAGCTTTAATCTTATGAGCTTTTCCTCCGTGATAATCCACTATAGGAAATTCAGCCAATCTGTCCATATTTTCATGATTACCATCAACAAAACAGATTGTGAACTTTTTTCTCGATAACCATTTCAGCCACCATTCTTCTTCGCTACCACCATTCCAAATGCAGCCAAAATCCCCACAAACAATTACTGTGTCGTCACGGGTCATCTCTTTTTGCTCTGGAAAATTCTTTGTTGAGAACCGCCTAAAGTCACCATGACAATCGCCAGTTACGTAAACCAATTTGCATCACTCCCTAATTAAAAATCGAAAGCCTTCTGTACAGAGTAGAAGCTAATTTGAAGTTCATTGTTTAAATATAATAGACGGTCAAAAGACCTTATGAGTTTAATAATATCAATAAAGAATCACTTTATTTTAGGCTAGCAAGCCGCAGAAATTATTCATTTATTGCCTGTTGTTGACGATTGATGCCTAATGAATATTGAATACTGAATATCGTATGACGAATTATGTGTCGTGGCTGTCGAAATGCGTGACGCATCTTCTAGGGTGGAATTTTCAAAATCCCAGAATTTTCATTATGTATTCAATGTCAACTTTTGCTATATATCATGGCAAAAAGTAAGCAAATAATTAAGTTTTTGCAATAAATTGCAAACTGATAGTTGACGTACTACCAAACGTAAACAATAAACAATCTCCTTAATTTCTACTCTGTACAGAGGGCTTTCGCCCTCCGTGTCTGAACAACAACAATGCCTTTATGTAATAGGGTCGTGTGATACCCTGTTACACCTTATTTGCGAATTCCTCGATTACATCTTCGAAGGATTCGTTCACTTCATACGGAGGCGTATAAAAGACCTCCGTGTTTACCATAAGCTTGTCAATAGTTTCTGACATCTTATCGGAATCCGCCCTGAGTCTTCTCATTACTGTCTTGTCTGCCTTCCTATCGAACAATTCCTCTTCCGTAATTTCGATAGTGTAGGTATATCCGGCCTGATTTCCCTCGACATTAAATCTATATCCTGTACCGTATTCATTACGCTTCTTGGGCTTGTTTGTGAGCATATATGAAATTGCATTACGTGCCCTCTGCCGGAATTTGTTAGCCTCAATTTCTGCGTCTATATCCATGTCAAGAGACTTCTTCGCTTTCCCAATCGCAATGCCCAACATCTCTTTCTGATCGATAAGAAACTGGAGAAACTGGATTACCGTATCATTCGGGATGAATTCGTCTACTTCGACTGTTTCTATCATGTCCTCATCGGTCGAATTTACGACAGACTTTCGATGGTTTTTGATGGTTTTAATTCCATGCTCACGCCTTCCAATGCTCGAGCACGCAGCAGTCATCAAATTGTCGAGATAATTCTGGTAACGAAATGACTCTTTCAAATTCATAGGAAATCCTCCAATATAATAATTGTATATATTATCTTATAAGGGGGACACCCCAAGAAGCCCCTTATTTAGGGCACTCTTGAGACATTTCTGTGCACCCCCCTGCACAAATTAGGCGTGCGATTCGTCTTCGACGATTTCCGTACCACCACACACCCACGAATATGATGTATCACCGTCAAGATAAACCGTGATAGAAGCCTGCCTGATCATCAGATTTTCGATTTTGTTCTTAAACCAATTAATGATGCTTTTGTAATCATAGTAATCGCGCAGGTCTCCAAAGATAGAAACGGTGTATCTTGCTAGACTATTTTCCTCTGTGGTTTCCCAGACGGACATATTTAGAGAGCCCTCTGTCCCTAATGGCAGATATTTTTCGGGACATTTTTCCGCGTCTTTCCATGTTTCGATATCCGAGTCAAAGAAAACCTCTTTGCCGAATTCTTTTTCGAAATCCATTTTCCCGAAGCTATCTACTCTCGCTATTGCAGCAACATGAGTCCAAAAAGACATGCGTTCTATCTCCTATTTATTATGTAAATTCCTCATCATCTTCAGCTTCTCTACTTGGTATGTCCTGGTCACACTCAAAACATGTGAGCTGAATATCACTCAATTTATGGTATTCAATTTCCCCAAATGGTTCGCCCGTGCACTCATCAATCAGATCAAAACCAAGTAACCATTCTCCATAGCCAAGGTCGATCGCCTCTCTCAGGTATGCGAAGCTGTAATAACTATCCTCAAAAACCGATTCATCAATAGCTTTAAGCTCCATTTCGTATGGTGTGTATAATTTTCGATACACAAGAAACCGAAAAATTCTGTCGTCCGATTCATCCAGCATAAAAGTTTCCAGATCAGTTACTATCATTTATATTTCCTTTCATTCCATGTAGTCTATATATGGTATTTGTATGAGCCCGACGACGTCGATCGTTTAGCAGGACATCCTCCGACCGGCTTGGATGAACTGTTTGGTCAGAGCTTAAGACTCAAGGAAGGCTGTTTTAATTGTGTGATTTGCGTGTGTGGTGGCTAGTGTACTGATAAAATGCCTAACTTTGAATTTTAATTTGTCTGCCGGTGAGGCTTCCTCGAAACGTTCCAGCGGTATCCGGACGCCCGCGGCGCTCCCGGGACGGCGTCGTGTCCCGCTCAAATCGTTACTTCCGCTTACAGCAAGAAGCTGTTTCATAAGAAACAAATTGCACTACATGTTTATATTTTTTAGGGGGAAGTTGGCTCATGCACTACCGTCGTAGCATTGGAACCAATACCATTACAGCAATATGAGGGAGGGCACATTGCTTTTTCTGGCGACAGCATCTCTGTCATTAAGCATGATTTGATCCTCACTTACGTGGTACCGCTGGATGGAGTTGAACCATCGTCTTTGGCTTATAAGGCCACTGCTTCTAACCATTGAGCTACAGCGGCATATCCTTGCGATCTATACGCCTAAAAGTCTGAGTTGGCGTATACTATTCTGGCATTTTCGGAGCAAGATAATTTAGATTCACCTGAAAACGTAGAAAATTGAAGATCAAAATCCCTAAGGATTTTGTCGAAATTTTCGAGGCTTTCAGGTGCAGATGAATTATCTTGTGGAGAAAATGTAGCTACCATTTCAACACTCTCGCTTACAGCAAAGAGCGGCTGTAATTATGTATTACCACTTACAACCAATCTGCATCGCAAGGTTACTTGACGTATGTCAAGTATTCCCTTTATTGTAACCGATTAATCGGTCGAGTTCTCTGGCGATATCTTCCCGCCTTCTGGACATCATGTCTTTTGGGCTCCTTTTCCTATGCATAAGTCGCCATAAACGAAACGCGTCTTTTAATTCCGCGAATTTCTCAATTACCCACAAAGTAATTCACCCCACAAACTGTTAAATTCATCATCACTGATATCTGGTGGCGGTGAGCACGCTAACTCACTGAACATTTCGTCTGTCCATCTGTAATTCCACATATCTACGCTTTCCCCGGAAGATACAAGATATTGGCCATTTAAATAATCAGAGATTTGAACTACTTTTCCTCTAAGCTTGCACATATCATCAGTCGCACTATTACTAGCGCTATGGTCTTCCATGCTGTAATGCATACCTTCTATCAAGTCTTCTCTTACAATGACTCTATCGCCTATTTGGTATTTCATATTCACCTCATATCCATGCGTCTACTAACGCACCGAGCTGTTTGTTCAGCTCCGCATAATTCCTTCCGTATATTACGGCTTCATCAGAACCCACCTCACAAAGTTTATTGTCGAGCCGTACGTTGCGATTGGAAAGAAAATCCTCGAAGACATCAATGATCTGCCCGACAAATTCTTTTCTATCAACTGTGCTCAATAAATCCTCACTTTCATTCCGTCAGAAATTCAAAGAATTCCTCATCTGAGAACACATCTTTAATCTCGGAATCGATAAGCCGGATACTGTCCCATGGTACATTCCAACCATGTTTAACATCGCATTCTCCACCGCAAGAATGCCCGTTGATGTTTCTATCCCATCTTACGCCAATCCATTCCCCGCGGTCTTCGCTTTCAAGATAAACAATTGTTCCGCGGTCTCCGGCCCGTAAGTGTCCACCATCTAATTTAATTAAGCCAGAATACTCTACTCTGTCCCCAACTCTGAAGTCGTCGCATATTCCCCTAAGTGAGTCTGGATGGAGGTACCAGCCGTGCTCGTCGTTACACCGGCCATCACATGTATGCCCTCGATGTATCGCCATGTCGAATTCGACTCCGATTGAGCCGCCACCAAAGGATACACTTACGACTGTTCCTCGATATCCCATTTGGATATCGCCAATTTTTACATCGCTGATGTATTCTACACGATCCCCAAGATCAAACATAATTTACCTCACAAACCTAAGAACAAGGTAAACTCATCGTCAGAGCATGCATCAAATTCTTCGGATTCCTGCAGTTTTTCCACGTTATATTTGTTCGTATTCCAACCATGGCCTACTTCGCATGCCCCATCATTGGAATGCCCGTTCGGCAGTGCCTCATCCCATGCAATGTAAACCCATGTAATATCTTCTGGGCAATCTTGCAAAACCGTCCCGGTCATACCGTACTTTAAATGACCGTTATCTTCGGCACGTTCGCTTACAAATATTATCCGGTCGCCCTTACGTAAAACTTGGCGTTCTCTATCATATTTACACATCTTCATAAACCTCCATGCTGTTGGCCGTTACAGATTGGAATTGTTCTGGAGTCAATTCGTATGGGTATTTCTCTGAAAGTAAAAACACCATTTAATATTCCCATCCTTTCACAAACAGAACTGTGGATTACACCCTTCACCCTGATGTGGGCAACTCTTACAGGTAGAACCTTGGGTTATATCATTTACCTGTGAAGCAAAACCTTCTCTCAATTCTTCTTCTATGTTTTCCCGGTTCTCGTCAGTTCTTAAATCAACCACTGTGATACCAAGCATTTTCCAAATCTCTTCAAAAGTCCCTTCAACATAGACACCCTTAATTTTTGCTTTCATATTAACCCCTATCCAGCAAGATCCTCTTTAATCAGTTTCTTGATGCTCCCGCAACCAAGCTTCTCACCAAGATAACCAACCAGCTCGTCAATTTTTCTGCCTTCAACCATCTTGTAATAATTATAGAGCCCGTTCATAACTTGGATATCCTCCAAATCCCACGGATTCCCGTTCTGCCTATCTTTCACATAGTTTGTGAGCATCGCCTGAAATCTGCGCTTAGTTTTATGCCCAATAGTTATTTCGTTCTGCCCGTTAAGACAGCATCCAAGCAGAAAGTTATGTCCAGAAGAAGAACCGTACCTTGTCTTTGCGGTATTGAGCTGGAACGGCGCATTAAATGTTGCAAGTGAGCTGATAATTTCCTGCTCGATTTTTCTGAAGTCGAAATCATACCGAGACGAAATGATAAAGTCATCGGCATATCTCGTATACACGAAGCGCTGCTTATCGAAATCCCTGAGTTCCTTCGATAGCTTATAGTCGATTGGAATCATCATGATGTTGGTTATCAGCGGAGAGATCGGAGTGCCCTGCGGAAGCCCGCCATTCAGAATTGCTAACTCAAGAGCAGATTCCAAAGCACTTCTTCCTCTTTCGGTCTTAACCACTTCAGAAAACGGGTATACCATAGAGAACATCTGCATGATAAATTCCAGAGTTGTGCTACCAAAGAAGTCATGCAGGTCATATTTACAAAACCACTTGCTCTCATTTGACTGATGACGCTTCACCGCATCAAGCGTAGACCGTTTCTTGATATACGCAAAAGCCGATGTGTGATACAGCGCCTTACAATCATTCTCAAAAATACCTTTCAGTGTTCTAAGTGCGCTCATCAAGTCGTCTTCCGGCGCATTAATCTCACGAAGGCCGCCAGATTTTTTAGGAATATAAAACTTATAGTATGATTCCTGCCTTGGCTTAGATTTAATTCTAGCCACTACATCTGATGTGTTAAAAGCTTCGAGCTTGAGGATGATGCGTCCAATGCTTATACCAAGTTTTCTTTCTACCCTATCAGACACATACTCCATTTCATAAGTACGTGTGTTTGTAAGATTCTCATTGATTACGCCTGGCGTAGTCGATGTCTGGAAGAGAAACTCCTCCAAAGTCATCTGGTGATACGTCGGCGGCATCTTGACAACGACATATACCATCTTATGTTCCTCCCTATTAAACTGTTATATAACTGTAATCTACGTGTGTGTGCCTGCAGGAACCGGGACCGTCTTCCTGGATCTGGAGTTGTAGTCTGCTGGCGAGCTCGCCATTACTGAGTAGCTTGTCATCGAGAAAGGAGCCTTGTTTTCCAAGATTTCGTATTTCTGATGGCTAAGATTTTGCTACTAGGTCTTGATAAGACTCGATGACTGTGACAGCACGAGCAGCTGCTGGGTCATCGCTGCGGCGGAAGGCGTGCCCAGCCATCGTTCACGCCTCTGCTCAAATCGTTACTTCCGCTTACAGCAAGAAGCACCATATTACTATGGTCATTGCATTACAGTTATGAAATTAGATTTCTAAATTATTCGTTTTCCAAAATCTCAAGCAGATGTTTCCCGTGATCGGTGATTTTCATATGCTTGAGCATAGATTCGCAGTGCTCGCTCTTGAAGAATTCTTTGATTTCCTTTTTGGAATAACCCCATTCATCGCGAGTTATCCGCGAATCCTTTCCCCTATTGCAAAGGTCGCGGTAATCGTCAGCTGCCTTCTGCAAAATTGCCATGGCAAGCTGAGCTGCACCGCGACCCCGCAACACCTCTAACGATTCTGGCATCAGAATACGTCCAGAATCCCACTAAAGCCATCGATCTGGCCGAACTTCCAAATACCTTCACCCTTAACAAACTTTATGTAATTGTTCACACACATCGCACAGATGAGGCGGACAGTTGTCACAACTCCGAGTGTAATTCCGCACGCGCTCACTGGAGTCTCGTTTTTTGCCTCTTCGTGTGAAAACTGCATAGAGTTCAGAAGGTTCTGGCGTGACTGGTAATCACTCCAGTCTGCCCCATACATCTGCGCTCCCGTTAGAGCCGTTCTCACGTCGAACACCGCTTTTAAGAAAGGGTGATCCATGTGCTGCTCAACAAATTTCCTGCGCAGTTCTATATTGTCCGGGCAAAGGAACACATACCCCGATAGCATTTTCCCCTGCCACCCTTCCGGTTTGATCTTGATCGAATCTTTTGCTTCCGGATTAATTTCCAGAATAAGATCCCGCAGCGCCTCGACCTTAAGCCTTCCGATATCCTGCTGTCTGAACATCTGGTTCACGATGTTGTGCTTTTCGACCTTGTCGAAATCATAAAGCGTCATCTTTGTAATGCCGCACCGAGCAAGATTTTCCGCGATTGTCGAGCCGACTGACCCGCAGCCGATTATATGAATCATCGCGTCATCTTTTTCCGGCTGGAAGAATTCATAGCTTTTACTGAGATCCATATTACCCTCCGATCATTTCATTTGCTTCACGCAAACCATTACCAAGAGCTTCGAGCTCTTCCTCCGTAAACCTCTGCACACAATCCCTGCTTTCGGAAAGCATATCCATCACCGTGCATTCTTCTTCCTCGACCTCGAAAGGATCGTACGGTTCAAATGGCTCTTCCTCTTCGTCATCTTCCCAGGCGTCGTTTTCATCCGCCCAATCACGAACTTCGCCTTTCCAGTAATCAAAATCCGCCGGACGCCATTCGCCATAATATTCGTCATACTCATAGTAATCATAACCACTATTGTCACGATACCTATCAAGTATATTGAACAAATCTTGCCACGTGTTATCTCTGGCAAGATCGACAAGACTTTCATCGATAATTTCGTCACGCGAATCTGCAGAGATTACATCCTCAAGAAGATAGCAGCCGACATCGTCGCAGAACTGATTCAGGTCATAGAAATCATTAACGTCATCGATAAATGTAGAACGATTCATATTTTCCTCCTATCAATAATAGAACCCGTCACTATACCCGAACGGGCCATACGGGTCGTCCATTTCATCGGCATAGATACCGGATGCCCTGTATGGCGATCTGTCGGATTTTTTCTTCTCTTTTTTCTCGGAACGTTTGAATTTCTTCCCGAGATGTTTTTTCTTTGACTCGGGGTACTCCTTCTTTTCCTGCTTGTCCACTTGTGCCACCTGTACCTGCTTAGGTTGTTCAACCTTTGCGATCGGGGCCACAGGCGCAGGTTTTACCTGTTCTGGTTTCTGGGTATAATTATTTCTATATACGGACTGCAATTGTTCTTGATTTAAGTTGTACGCAGACCCGTTGTAATTCCCGTACTGCTGGTATGCCGGTTTATTTTCCGTGATCATTCCCTTTGCTTCACGCAAGAACTTTTCAACTCCGCATTCATCTTCGATCACGTTAACCGTCACGTCGGAAGTATCAAACATGACATTCTTTTTCATGTCATAGATCTTATACATACATTCCCCGCGCTTGTTATAGATCATGAATATGTAAAACATCGTATCATCGAGTTGGCCGAGAAGCTTTTCATACAAATCATTATCAGTTACCGATGGCGTAACTCCCATATTTACATGGGAATGCCCCTGCATTCTGATATTGTTGAATACCTCATCTTCCTGCTTCATCAACCATTCCTGGTACTTAATCTGATCTGTGTTGACATTCGCCGCGGAAACTACCTGCGGGTATACCAGAATGTCTGTGATATAATACTCGTCTTTCGTCTCATCTTCGCCACGATAAGCAAGCCCATGCCAACCAACTTCTTTATCACATTCCCTGATCAATGACGTCATTTTCAGCCATGCAATTTCGGTGAAATAAACCGTACATGGACGTTTTGTCGCCATCAATGCTCGATGAAAATCGATCTTGCCATCCATCAGCTTTGCAGATTTCAGGATACTTTCAAATTCCTGTCTCCACTGGCTGATATTATCCTCTGTTATCTTAATTGCTTTCGCCATTTGCAGTTGCCTCCCCTTCCTGCAGTTTCAGATATTCGATTGCTTCCTTCGGTTTTACTACGCTGCCATCCGGCAGTTCAAAGCATTTATTGTTCGTGCTGTAATCGCTTATGCCATAAATCCTCTTGAAGAATTCACGCATAACGGTACCGTCCCCAAAGTTCAAACTCTTGCATGATGCGATGCACTGTTCAATCGCGCCGATATAATCCCTATTTCTAAGGAACATATTAATCTGACGTTCGTAATTCCCGAGACAACGATATGCGTCAATGTGAGTATTCGGCATATAATCTCGGAATTCCGAGCCATACTCATACCCACCCATCGCACTGACATTACCTTCAAGACGGAAATGATATGCTGCACAGAATCTGATCTTTATTGTCTGATCAATAAACACTGCACGCATCAGCTTTTCCATGTCTTCTTCCGGAATAATGTTGTTACACCCACGATCGTTCGGGCGATACATGAGACTGCGCTTATTCCCGATCATGCTCTCAGCAGCATCTTCGTCGAAATACTGGAGATAATCTTTCACAACGAATTCCATCACTGTATCATCTACCTTCATTAGTGACAGTTTCCTATTGTTGATAAAGTACTGCATGATCTCAGATTCTTCATCGCCGCTTGCAAGCTTTGTTTCAATCCCCAGAAGAACGGTTTCCTGGTCTCTTCTCTTACGCAGATATTCCCCAATTTCTTCGTTCAATCTTTCGATCGTCCTATCGATCTCACCGATATTATTAGCGACTTCCGTCCTGCGGAGACGCTCATATTTCAACTCAAACCCTCCAAGCATTCCCTTAATGCCTGCGGTTCTGAAATCGTAATGAGATGCGATCTGATCAACACACTCGAGATATCTGTCCGGCGTTTTCTCTCTGAGAGAATGAATCAGCGACATTTCCTCATCGGATACACCATTTTTCGGATCAAAATACCAAGGTAAGAACGCAAATACACCACACTGCAGATAATGCATTCTGCGTGTGTCCATATTATCCGTGAAGATGTAAACGCTGCGTCGCTCAACATTCACATAACACAGAACTTTGAAAACTTTCCGGTAAAAATCCGTGACCTTTGTTACGCGATGCCATCCCGCACACATGCTCTCGAGGTTGTTTTCGATCGCGTGGAATACCTTTTCCGACGCTTCGTCTGAACCAGTCGAGATGTTCTTAATAAACAGGATACCATCACCCATGCGATTAACATGAACACACTGATCGTTCGCAATAGTTTCCTCTGTCTTTGACCGAACATCGCTTGGACGCATTGACTGTGAATAATACGAAAAAGTGAGGTTGTCATCCTCTCCCATTCTTGGCGCAACTAATGCACGCAATGTAGATATGAACGTGCTATCACCATTCACCATATCGCCCCAGATTTTCCCTCTGAAATACTCTTCCGCGAACGGTGTGGTCAGAGACGTTCCACGAATTAAGTCTCTAAACACTTTTAAATCCTCCCTGATTTAATTTCCTTTTAGAGCCGATATCCGGAGTCGAACCGGACGGTATTTACCGTTCCTCACATCGGCATATAAAAACAAGTGGCGCGAAAGAAATCCCTTCATTATAGCGTGCCATCAAGCATGCCGGATTCCCAAGCGCCACTTGGAGTTACGATGTGTTATGATTTTCAAAGGCTCCAGTCGGAGCCTTATGTATTATGCGTTATCCAGCTTCTGGACGTTGTACAGGAAGCCCTTTTCTGTGATGCCGAGCTGGCTGAATGTTTTATCCAGATCGCCGGGGCCGAGGGTTGCGCCGTCAAGAGTGGACATGCCGTGAGTATAATCAATGTCGTTCTGTTCGAAAACCTGACGCGGAGTTGCATCATCTTCAACGATAACCGGAACACGCTTCACATTGTTACCTACAGTGATCTTAACCATTTTTATTTTCTCCTTTAATTCAATAAATATTTTTTTGTTTGAGATTTTGGGAAACTGCGGGGCTGCCATTAATTTGACAGCCCCAAACTCAACATCACTGAGTTACAGTAATGTTGCTGAGGATTGCGGCCTCTTCAGCCTCGATTTCCTCGAGAATTCCGGGGATCTTTTCCTCGATCTTACCGAGGAGCAGGACAGCGGGACCGAACTTGTCAGCTACATACCCCTTGATATTTTCGGTTTCCACGCCATCAAGAGTAGTTGTGAGACATGCAAGACCTGCACCGTCACGGGTTTCCTTGCCGAACTCAACACCAGCGGAACGGATGCTACCAGCACCATTCGTCACACCGACGCAGAAAATCGGTTCCTTGCCATCCTCACCGCCGAGAAGTGTGAGGGCTTTGGGGCGATACTTCTTTACCTTCTTGTAATCCGCCAGCTTAACGCTGGAAGTTACAACGACTGCATCCCCTGCGATCACGATTTTTGCCATAAATGACCTCTTTCTCCCTTATATGTAGGGACATTTAAAAAATAGTAGCGTTTGCATTACCCGCCATCGCTTGTGCTGTTCGCACGGAAGCCGCCCCGTGATGGCATACCCGTATTTCTACGGGCTTATTCCGGCATATAAATCGGGTTATCCTCATCTTCATAATCCAGAAGCTCATAAGGATATTCCTCGTACGATTCAACGCCATTCTCATCAACCAGATACATCGGTCGATATATAGTCACATCCCATTTCCTGTACATATATTCGAGAAAATGTTCCTTGCAATCTTGGAAGAATTTCTTCTTCCTGGCTGAATCGAAATCCCCCATGCTCTCATCAATTGTGAGATTTATGAAGTCATACAGCGCATAATCGAGATCTTCTTCACGCATCTCGATTTCCTCTTCTTGTGCCTCTTCCTCATCTTCTTCCTCGTCCTCTTCCGGCTCATCGTCCATCGCGACTGCGGATTTCCCAGTCGCCCATCGATACATCGTTTTTGCGATATCCTCGCAATCCGCTGCATCAATGCACGTTTCCTCAAAAGCTGGTTCACCGCCAACACACATGATGATGTCCGGCAGCTCGTCACCACTTTCCCCCACACTGGTGAGATAAATCACCACATCGCGCTCGATATCTTCAGCGATTTCCATGAAATCCTTTTCGAGCTTTGCCTTTTCTTTCTGGAATAAATCCCAGATTTTATTAGCCTCAACGTTAATCCTCAGCATGTTTCTGTCTCCTCCTCAAAATCGACCATAGCAAGTGGAACGATATCCATATCCCAGTTCATATCAGATGCGCTTTCTGCTCCGACAATTTCAAGCAACTCACCCTGCGCCTTCTCGTTGAGGCCGCTGAAATAAATGTTAAAAGTTACCACGATTTCACCCCTTTAAAAACATATGATAATTGCATGGGTGGTATTACCACAATCTTTCATAAGGATATTCTATGTATTCAATTTCCCCGTCTTCGCCGTCTCTGATTACCGGGCGGTAAACAGGCAAGTCATGCTTGTCTGCTATTACATCAATAACATCGCTTAGTATGTCAGTAATCTCGTCACTGTTGAGGTTGTATAGCCTGTCTGCATCACTTTCCATCACAACTTCAAGAAATTGCCAGAACGCTACCCTCAATTCATCTTCTCGAATCGAAATTTCCTCTTCCAATTCGGGCCTATCTTTCTCATCCACTTTTAGTTCCTCCAGAATGATCAAAAACTTTTCTTTTTAAGCCTTCACCAGCCGTGAAGACTATTCTTGTTGGGGAGATTTTCATCTGCTCACCCTTCAGATTCTTTATTTCTCGTGGTGCTTGCGATACAGCTTCAAACGTGCCAAAGTTAACCATCTGCACAATTTTCCCGTCACGCAAACAATCTGTAACCACATCTTTAAATGCCCTTACAGCAGCTCGCGCCTGACTTTCTGTCAGATTTGTTCGGTGTGCAATTCCATCGATAATATCGGTTGTTAACATTAGCTCTGCATCTCGTTTGAACATAAAGCGATGGCAAACCTCCTCTCATAATTAACCTCACTCTGCATTTCTACGGACTTGTGACCGCCTGTCGGTTGCATTAAGGCGGGCTCACAGTTTTGCCCATGAGCCCATTTATTAGGAGGATAGAACGGAATCAATGTGAATAAGATATCAGCGATAGTTTATTGCTATGCCTGACTTTGTTGAGAAACAATTCCATCTTGTATCTCGAATCAAAATCCCTTGTAACCATCTTGCTCGAATCACGGACAAGGAAAGTCACCTTGTAATACCCTGGAATTTTTTGCTCTTTATGTAATATCATCTTTAACCACCTACACATTCAAAAATACCTGTACACTTTCGTAATTTCCGGATTTGTTTTCCGCTTCACACCCTGTTTATTGGATGCTTTTTTCATCGCTTGGTATGCGAAGTAATACCCAGCGACCAAAAGGATTGCCCAGCTTAACACATTGTCTACCATTTCTATCACCTCATTGTTATCATAAAAATGGGGTGGTGCAGCGAACCGCAACCACCCCTATATAAAAAGGAAGGAGAAAAATGAAAAACCTCAGATTTTCACAAGCTCACATTTATTTGGGAACACATAAGAAAGCATTCCGCCGTTCATTGACTCCAAAATCAAGTGGAGCGTTGCTCTTGTCGAACTCGTTTTCCTGCCCTCAACCTTCCGAACACGAAGCTGAACATTGTTGCATAAGACAATGCTCCCCTGCTTCAGTGACAAAGCCTCTTCTCTCGTCATCGTCATACCTCCGGAAGAAGCTCACGTGCTTGGTGACCATCACCCCAGCGATATGTACATAATGCGCTTTCCGAACTGCCAAAGATTTTAACAATCCCTGGAATTCTGGCAAAATAATTTTTCCCGCGACATTCAATCACAGGCTCGCTCGAAACATTGAATCTTCTTGCAAGAGCTTTCACCCTTGTCTTAAATTCCCTGAACCCCATTTCATTCTCCTCTTTTCGTTTAGATATTAAAAAGCCGAGAGCAAAACCCTCGGCAATTTTACTTAGTTATTTACTTTTAACATCAAATTTGCAACAATATCTCTGCAGGCGGGTAAGGAGTTAGCTATGATATTGTTATTTAAAGACCAGACTTATTTAGCAATCACATCAACCAAGTGGATTAATAAAGAAGAGGCTGACATAATCAGCCTCAACGATTTACAGAAATCCAAAGAATTCCACGGGAAATCAGTGGAGTCTGCCGGTATTTGTTTTTACGATTCCAGTTATTATCTCGTTGTGGAATTTACAAAAACCCTCGAGATTCATAAATGGTGCGGTAATTGCATCGTGAAAACCATTTGGAGAATTATTCCAGATTGAAATAGCGTTTATAGGCGCGGTAAGACCACAAGGCTTTACCCGCCGTTTTTGTTCCTTTAAAAACCTCAGTAACTTTACTGGCGTTTTCTTTTGAAAATACATCGAATCCCGCCTGTTCTAATAAGAACAGAGCGTGGAGCCTACCAGATTCCCACACGTTTTTAAAGACAAGCCTATTAGGATTCCCAAGCTCCTGATAGGCTTCAGCGATTTTGTTTAATGCTGAATTCAATTGCGTTGGTGTATAAGATTCCCCGAACCTGTCGGATTTTGGTGTTGCGAACTTCTTCAAAAACTGTTTGCAATTCGGGTCTTTTACCACGTTAAAAACCGCCGTCCGATTTTCTCTTTGAGCGATTTTGCAATCTGCATACTCCGTAAGGATTTTAGAAATTTCCGGAGAATACCATGATGCTATAACATTCCCGTCAACATCATATATTTTCTTGTTAGCAAGATCAACTTGAGAATCCAGCATATTAAATATACTGTTTTTCCCAACACCAATCCACGCAAGCGCAAATATCGGTGGCTCTACATACCCGTTATCAATTTCCCGAACCTTTTTAATTTCTGTACACAGTGACGCCGGGTCTTTAATGTAGATTTCCCCTGCTTTCGAGAATACATCTGAATTCGGATCAATTGCCGCGAGAATCCAATCTGTCACGTGATCAAAAACCCTATTTCTATCACACCATTTCAGATATGAATTCACTATTGAACGGACCGTGTATATGGTTCCCAGAGATTGCATATCTAATTTCCCAGCAACAGATTCCGCTTCCGCTTTATCCATTTCCGCAATATCCTTACCAAAATCCCGTTCAAGCTCTTCTGTAATTCCAAAGATTTTGAACGCAGTATTCCTGTTGGATTTGGTTGCAATCATTTCCATGATAAAGCTATCTTTAATTTCGGCATTATACATTTCCAATCACCTCATACGGATTTTACATAATTCCGCAGGGATTGTCAATTGAGAATTTTCAAAATCCCTTTTGAACTATGTTATGTATAGGTATGGAAATCCCATGCCGTAATAAACCATTTAGACGGAAACCTGGCCGGGTGGCTAAATGCCCTATGCTATACAGACCCGACCAGCGTTTCCCCTTGCCCTACACCGATTTCAGAAGCTGCTCAATTTCCATGAGAGAACCTACAAAAATCTCGCAAAGTTCTCTCTCAATCCGGTGAATAAGCTTGTTCATTTTTACGCCTCTTTTTCCTTAAAATCCCTCACTCTGCATTACGGGCTTGTGACCGTTTGGGATAAACCCAAGCTGCATTAAGGGCCTGCAGAAAATCCCTGCAAGCTTACCATTCCAATGGTGAGAACCTGGCGCTTACAATGATATCATCTGATATTCCAGCAGTCCCAGCATCATCAAAAATCATTGCAATTCCGTCGCCAACCTCCCAGTCTTCAACACTGTAGAATGTCCATAAATTCCCAGTGCCGTCAACAACATAAACCTCATCTTGCGCCCTGTCTATGAAGTCTATAATTCCTGCTCTCGGATAATATTCATGGTATGCCCCATCTCTTGCAGAGACAATAAACCCAAGAGCAAAGGCCAAGAGTAAAGCCACGCAGGCAGAAACAACCCTGTTAAACCCTCTCATAGCATTTACCCCTTGCATCCGAGATCATCACACGCATTCCTGTATGTGAACAATTCCGCAGCACGAACCATCATAGTCAGACGGCAGGCAGTTTCATCCAGTGAGCAAAACCCACGATTGTACTGCATAAGAATCATGCGGATTTCCCGATAAACCTTATCAGTTTCCGGACGTTCTCCGCCACACGACGGGAAAAGGTTGTAGAATTCCCCAGCGTACACATACCCATTTTCCGGCATAGTATTTTCCCCTTCCTTAAACTGTACCTCTCTGCATTTCCACGGGCTTGAGACCGTCAAAGGCTGCATTAGTACAATTCCCAAAAAGAATAGGGCAGGATGTAAAACCCTGCCCATTTCAAGCTTTCACTATTGAAGGATGGCGCAATTATGCCGCAGGTGCTACGGTCTCGGCAACCGGAGCTTTTTCCGGTGTTGCAGGAGCTTCCGCCATGTCCTTATTTTCCGCGACTCCGTACGGAGTTCCGCCGATGTTGGAATTATCCTGGAAGTCGTACGGAAGCTTGTTCATGCGATGGAAAGCCGCCGTATAAATCCCGTTGATAATGGTTTCCTCATTCTTCTTGGTATAAGAACCCCTCACACAGCCGTCAGAACCAGTGCCGACTTTTGCCGTGACAAAGATATCCTTGAGGAACTTGATATCAGCGCTAACAGCGTGAGGGATTTCCACGCCACGGAACATCATTCCCCAAATTTCCGTGAGCTGGTTCTGCAGTTTGGTGCTGGAGAAAGCCCCATCTTTCCCACGTTCCCAGCATCCACCCTTGGATGCAAGAGCCTCCATTTTTGCCCTGTAGGCATCGGAAACCCACTTTTCCTTGCGAGTAATGCCGTCAGTTCCCACCTTGTCCATTGCCATGAACTCCGCAAAAATCGTGCAGAGATTGGCAATCCCGTCAGACTCCACAGGATGCACCATCTTGATGAAGTCGTACGCAGAAATCCTGGAATAGACAGGGATCTCCTGCTTATTCTTGGTCGTCTTGGTCAGCAGCTGCCAACCTGCCTTGGAATCCTTTTTGGCTAAAAAGCCAACAACAGACTGGCAACGGAGAAACTCCGCGTCTGCTTCTGCAGAATCCATGGAAGCAAGCTGCTCAAGCCGCTCCGTCTGCATCTCCTCATGGTACAGCTCAATAGCTGCATTGACACGCTTGACGGCGGATTTCTCCTCATCGTCAGTATGCCCCTCTTTGCAGTAATCCACAAAGACTTTCCACTCCTGCCCAATATTGGCAAGAAACACGTCGGCATTGCCCTTGGACTCATCAAGCTGCAGAGCAACACGGATTTTTCCGGCTTCCTCATTCAGCTTTTCACGATTCATTTTCAACATTGTAGTATCCTCCCAAATTTAATATGTGGGTGCAGTACACCCCTACATATCTTACATCACTGCAGGACATGTAGCGACATACTGTCCTGGATACTCTGATTTATAGCGCTGTCTCCCCCATTACGCCCGTGCTATTCTCTCACGACCGCTGTACCGCTGTGCTCTCTATTGTGCTCCATAACGTTATTCATACTTACCATCCACCGGCAGTCTATCAGGGCAGATTGACACATGAGTCAAGAGCATGTTTTGTGGATATAGTATCCCCCTGGTTTACTGTTGTCTACTCACATAAGAACATTGTTTCACTATTGCTGATGACAGCTCATTACTCCAATTGCAATTATGCTTTTGTCATGTCACGTATGCGCTATGGTTCGGCTATGCACTGTCACTACATTTTTCAATAGTAACTACAGCTGTTACCCTACGCTTTTTCGGATATAGACTTTTCAAAGTGCTCCAATAGTGTTTTGGATATTTCACTATTGTCCATAGATATAGTACACCCATTGCGTTTAGCGTTACTCTACCAGAGAGCTTGTGCGATACTACCAGAGTATCCTATCACGCTATGGTTTAAACTATATCGGTTTTTCAAGCTGCTGCACTCTTTCAAGTACATCTACAGTATAGCACATTTTGATTGACTTGTCAAGAGTTTTTTTAAGTTTTTACTTTTGCACTCTAAACAAAAGAATGTAGAATTGTTTTCACAAGCTAATGTGTTATCTTTCCGCATGTTGTCTTTTGCTTTTTGTGCGTTTGCCTATAGTATCCCCATATTTGCCGAAGCAATTTTTTTTGCTATCTCAATCCACCGTCCACGCGTATGATTATACTATTGGCATAAGTATAAACTTTTCAATGTGCTTTAGCTGTTTTGTGCTCTCTTTCGATTGCATATACACTATAACACATTTTCTTGAGTTTGTCAATAGTGAATTTTGATGATTCACTATTTTTTTCTGCTATCTGTATTCACTTTTCAAAGTGCTACCAAAACGAACCGAAAGATTTTTGCGGCTGGCTTGTTTTGATGGTGCTATGATAGCACATCAAGTCGTATTTGTCAACAGTTTTTTTCAATTTTTTTGATCACATTTGTTATCTTTATTCTCACGTCTGTTAACTATTATCTCTCTCACATCTGTTAACTTTTTCTTTCGTCTGTTAACTTTTGCTTTCGATTGTGCATTATGTGATTTTGCACAATGGGAAATGGGCGGTGGTTTTGGTTTTCTAATAGTGCCAGGACCGGAAGAGCCAGGTAGTTGCTTTTTCTCCCACACCAACCAAATCTCAAAACTCAATCTCACACCACCCAAAATCACCAATCACTCCGCGCAACCAACATTATGCCATAATTTCGCCCATTTAGCAACAGAGGTTAAGCCAAAATATTTTCCAAAAACAGAAGGGTTGTCTCAACCGCTATCCTGTTTTATTCCTCAACCATGGGTGCATAACCTTTAAATACACTCCCCTTTCGGTATTGGAAAAATTTTCTTTCTATAGGGATTGACTTTGCCTTTGCCTATTTGGTATACTCAGATCAACCTAAATAAATTACTTGCAGACAGAGGGTTTGACCGCCTCTGTCTCTTGTGTTATTGGAGAGAAAACCGGTACATCAAAGTTGCCAAAAAAGTTCCGAATTTTGAAGTGTCATTTTCCATTTTGTACACGGTCTGTGTACAAAACCATTCTGACTACCCCAGTAATTACTGGGTTTCTGAGGCTAGCCTTAAAAGAATAAGGAGGGAAGAAAAAGTGAAACCATCAAAAAAGTTCTGAATTCAAAGATTCTTCATGGTAGTGTTTACTCAACAGCATAGTAGACCCCGTGAAATCTGTGTACAAAAATTAATAAACGGAGGTTGATAACCGAAAGATGACAAACGGGCAGGAAACAAATAGAATAAAGCCGATACGAATCATCGATGCCTGTATGGGTAGAGGCAAGACTTCAGCTGCAATAACATATATGGAAGAGAACCGAGGTTCGAAGCGTTTCCTTTATATTACTCCATATCTTGATGAGACAGAGCGGATATGCGAAGCGTGCGACTTCGAACAGCCGGAGAGCGATCACAGGACAAAGCTTGCTGACCTGAAGAGGCTACTTCATCTTGGAAAGAATATATCCTCTACACACGCGCTCTTCTACTTATTGGATGATGCTGCGCTTGATTTGATAAGAGAGAAAGAATACAACCTGATACTTGATGAGAGTGTAGAGATGATCCGCAAGGAAAACATATCGCAGAAGGACTTCAACCTGCTGAAAGAGAAGTTCGTATCAGTTGATGACGCTGGAAAAGTAATTTGGAGAGACGGCACGTATGAAGGAAGGTTCTCTGATTATATGGAGATGGCGATGTCAGGATCACTGTTTATCAGAGACGGAGCGTTGATGTATGTTATGCGGCCTGACTTCCTCCAGTCATTTAACGAGATTATAATGATGACATATATGTTTGACGGGCAATACCAGAAGGCGTATCTCAACTTCTTTGGATTTGAGTATAAGATATGCGGTATTGATTCCAAGCAGAGAAGCAATGGAAGTATGGAATTCAAGTTCAGTGACCTACCGGATGTCCCGCCGAATGTAGACTATCACGGTCTCATCCACATTATAGATGAAAAGAAGTTAAATGAGATTGGCGATGGTAGATACGCCTTGTCGAAAAGATGGTTCGAGCGACGTGCTGCTGACTCTGATGATATTAAACAGCTTAGGGCTAACATCCGTACATTCTTCCAGAGAAGATGTGGCGCTGCATCATCGGATATCATCTGGACATGTTTTAAAGGGCAGCATGAGAAGCTGATTGAGAAAGGGCGGTATAGGAATTCGTTTTTGTCATTGACGCTCAGGGCAACCAATAAGTATAAGGATAAACATGTGGTCGCCTATCTTGCAAATAGATTTGTAGATCCAAACATAGTGAAGTTCTTCGCCGAGAAAGGCGTGTATATAGATAATGACGCATATGCGCTTAGCGAGATGCTTCAGTTTATTTGGAGAAGCGCCATTCGTGACGGCAACCAGATAACTGTGTACATCCCGAGCAAGAGAATGCGAGACCTCCTTGTTAAGTGGATTGAAGAAAGGAACAATGGAGGTGAGAGCTGATGAAGAAGTCTGAGAACTGGTACGACTACTATGATAATGATATCAATATCGATAAATACATAGAGGCTTGCCGGAAGGAATATAGAGAGGCCTGGTTCAGTGTGTTTGGAAAAGATGAAGATCTTTATATCTCGGATTATGATGATTACTATGAAGAAATGGAATGAATTTTGCCATATCAACCTAATTAACTTATTTACTTCGTTAATAAACTGTATTTCCATGAGGTGATTTTTTATAAGCAAACAAATAGAACTGCAAAGGTATGTATTTAAGATTCACAGCTCGAGGCTGCGTAAGAGTAACTGGAAGCTGACGCTCACTCTGGCTGACGCGCGAAAAAATGAAGAGCTGATATCGATGGGCTCATCACAGATCCTTAGATGGATTGACGAGCTGAATGGCATCACTGATGCAGACCAGCGAGCGAGGGACATCCGAGCTGAGATTCAGAGACTACGCAAAGATGCAAACAGTTCGATTACCAGGCGAGAGATTCGAAGGTTGTATTCGCAGCTCGACTCAATCCAGTTCAAACCTGATTATATGTGCCTTGTGATAGATCGCGAAAAGGATTACCGGCGTGCATGCAAAGGTTTCTCAATAAATGGTATAAGCTACTCACGCCTTCTTGGTACTGCTGGTGGAATCAAGAACAGCACGATTGTCTTTGTAAGCGACCGCTATCACGATGAACTTGTCAGGCGTGTAGATAACGGTAGAGATATGTCGCAGGAAATAGTGCCAGCGAAACTGGAGGCTTACAAAGCTTTGGCGTGCAGCGCGTCCATACCGGTATCTATGCCAAAAGGGATACTTGTAGTACATGACGTTGAAACTACATTCACGGCTGACACAGTCTATCTGGATGACGAGAATGATGGCGAGCCTGCAATGAAGTTTGTCCCGGACACAGAGATCACGATGGATGCTACGGACGGGTTCGGTTTAATGCTCCCCTCTCTTGCAGAACGGTGGAGTGAGGAGTTGCGGCTTGGATATACAATGTCAGGTTGTAACACAAGATTCTCGTTCGAAAAAGGTATGGTGTATGCGTTTGACTTCATAGAGTTCGCAGAGAATGTCGCGCACAAAAGTATTGTCAAGGATGTCTGGGGTAACGATGTAGATATCCACGAGGTGGAACTTATATTCACTGAGAGCATGCTTAAGCTCTGGAATGCTTATAAGAGTTGCGACGATTATCTTGAGAACTGTATGGAGAATGGGTACACAATCGGTATACCGAAAACATGTCCAGAGAAACTTGAGAAGACGAGAACGCTAAACTACCAGTTTATCCAGAGTTATCACTTAGACGACGATGATATTAACGAGCTGATAGCTCCAACTATAAATGAGATTGAAGAGGTACTGAAGGATGATTGGCGAAAGACAGTGTTGTTTTTACGCGGGGCTGGGTTAAATGAGAGCAATGTCGACTATATTGATAATGGTTTTATCAAAGCAATGATGATAGACAGTAGAATTGCTGACGACCCATATGTAAAAAACGCTGTGTATCAGCTGATAAAGAACAGAATCAATGAAGCAAAGATTGGGGTGTTGAATGTACACGGGAACTACTCAATGATATCTGGTGACCCGTATACATTGTGTCAAGGAATATTTGGCCTGCCTGTCACAGGTTTATTGAAGGCTGGCGAAATATATAATAAGTTTTGGGTGGATTCTGCTGCAGAGAAGCTTGTTTGTTTCCGAGCTCCTATGAGTACCCACGAAAATATACGTGTGGTAAAAATAAATAGAGGTGACGATGCGCGGCACTGGTACCAGTATATGCAGACATGTACAGTGCTAAATTCTTGGGACACCATAACAATGGCACTTAACGGCGCGGATTACGATGGTGACCTTGTCATGCTTTCCGATAACGACGTACTAATCCGAAAGCATCGCGACCTCCCGACCATTATGTGTGTGCAAAGGAAAGCAAAGAAGATGGTCCCGACAGAACAGGATATTATAAACTCTAACATTGCAAGCTTTGGGAACGAGATCGGGCAAGTAACGAATCGTACGACATCAATGTATGAGGTGCAATCGCATTTTGAACCAGACAGCGATGAGTATAGGACATTGAGCTATAGGATTATGTGCGGGCAACTCATTCAACAGAATGTTATTGATAAAACAAAAGGTATTGTTGCAAAGCCAATGCCAAAGACATGGTATGACAGACATTCTGTAAATCTGATCAGCGACGACGACGAAAGACGTTTTTACAGAAGGATTGTTGCAGACAGGAAGCCGGCGTTCATGCGGTATATATATCCAGAGCTTATGCGGCAATATAACACATACATAACGAACACGAATAAGAATTCGCTCCGTGAGTTCCAACTGACAATTGACGAATTGAAGAGCATCCCATACGATGACCTTACAAGCAGACAGCTCGAGTTTCTACGGTACTATGATATGTATATGCCTGTTGGTACAGGCGATTGCGTTATGAATACTATTTGCAGGAAGGTCGAACAGAAGTTTGATGGATTTGTTGGCGCTGCATCAAAGAACTCCGAGTTTGATTATACGATTATGAAGAGCGGCACAAGTTATTTGCAGTGGCAGTATTATGCGATAGAGCGATTGCTCGATGATTATAATAAGAGACTACGCGACTACTCTATATTTTCAATGTATGAGCGAGAAGATAAGGCAGATAAAATTGATTCTATAAAAGTGATGAATGCACAGTTTGCCCGTGACTGTATGGACATATGCACGAATAGTAAACAGATGTGTGACATTTTACTTGATCTTTGTTATAAGAAATCGAAAACGAAAAAATTTGTCTGGGATATATGCGGAGACCAGATAATAGAGAATCTGTTGGAAAAGAATAACTGGATTATATCGTATCCGGAGTTAGATGAAAATGGTGAGTTGGCATATGGCGGAGAGCATTTCTCCATGCGAGAAAAGAAGGAGGTCTGATATGGCAATCATTTTAAATGAATACAAATGGGCAGAAAATGCTATACAGGAAAAATCATTAGGGCAGAAACCGATAGAGACTTTAACCCGTATAGCAAAATATTACATACAAAATGGTGCAACAAAAAATGATACGAGGAAAATGCTTGATCTGTTCCTGCTGTCATGTGACGCATCTGTATCTCTTGTGAAGTGGGCAGAACGGTTAGATAGTATTGTAAAGTATGCAGCAAAGTATCCGCTGATCTCCATTGACCATGTCAGTGTGTCATCTCTGGAGCTTGCCAAAATAAAAGAACTACAGAGTGTCCAAGTTCAACGCTTGGCGTTCACTCTTTTGTGTATCGCGAAGTTCAATCACATGATAAATGATAAGAACGAATATTGGGTGAATACATCAGATAATGAAGTGATGAAAATGGCAAATATCGGGACATCTATTAAGCGTCAGAGTCTGATGTATTCCAAGCTTCGTGATGCAGGTATGATTCGCTTTTCCAACAGGGTTGATAGCCTAAGTGTACAAGTGCTATTTGTTTGTGGTGACGACGGGGAGATCAAAATATCAGACTTCAGGAATTTGGGGTATCAGTATTTAATGCATGATGATGATCGTGGTATATACAAAGTGTGTGAAAATTGCGGGATAACCTTCAAGGCGAGGCAACCGCATACACCCGGGAGACCAAAAAAATATTGTGATAGTTGCGCTATAAAAGTGAAAATGAAGCAGAACGTGGACTCTATAATGCGTTTAAAATATAAATGATGAAATGCATTTTATAAAAAGTAGGAAATAATTAAATACAGCGATGGCCGGAAATTAGCGGCGTCGCTGTATTTTTGATGTACTGTTAATAATGGAAGGATATATCAGCAAATGTCTTTCTAACAAAAATGAAGAAAAGGAATGATATTTATAGTACTTATTACAAAGGCCGAAAAGAAGGCGCTGAGCGAAAGATTTCCAAAGGCACAGTTCGTGCGTACTATGGTTCAGAGATCTGACCGTGGTCATTATTATTGTGTCGAGGAACCGTACCTTATGAGAGCACTGCGCGATCTGAGACGCGAGAATGTCATAGAGGAGTATCCGCCTCGCAAGAAAGAAAAGAAGTATTGGGGCAAGAACAATAATGCTAATAGATGATCTCTCTAGACGCGCTGGTGAGTCAGAGCTTGAGTATCATAAACGCCTTGTGTACGGGAAGCTTGTTGATAAAACTCTGTCTGACGTAGACTATCCAGAACTTGCCGAAGCTGTATACGGTAAACAATACTCTAGCGACACGGCGCGTCGTATGTGTTACGGGAGTAAATACACTCTTGAGTTAATGGATGATGCGCTCGATAGTGCTATTGCTTCTAAGAGCAGCGCTGATGTGATTGCTGATCTGGAAAGTAAAAAGATTGAGCTTGCTAAAGAGCGTCAGAAATTTTTTGATCAGCGCACTGCCTACAATAAACTACTTCGTGATCGTGCGCGTGAGGAAGAGCTCAATGAAATTATAGAGCGCTGTATTTCAAATGGAGATCTGCCGGAACTTAACTATGAGAGCCACATAGATGTTTCTGGTAACAATGATTTGCTTGTATCGTTGAATGATATTCACTACGGCGCAAACATTGATAATGCATGGGGACGGTATAATTCTGCAATTTGCGCACGAATGATGAATGAGTATCTTGATAGGGTTCTCAAGATAGCCGATACGCATCAGAGCGAGAACTGTATCGTGTGGTGTGCTGGTGATGCAATTTCTGGGAAGATCCATAGATCTATCCAAGTTACGAATAAAGAGAATATTATTGAACAGATTATGGGCGTATCAGAGTTGATCGCTGAGTTTTTGGCTGTTTTGAGCAGGCATTTTAATACTGTCCGTTTTGTGAGTGTCGCTGGGAACCATAGCCGGATCGAAGACAACAAAGAGAATGCTGTTACTGGTGAACGGCTTGATAATCTTGTCGAATGGTATCTAGCGGCAAGAATGCAAAACTTTGATAATGTGATAATTACAGACGATCACAAACTTGACCAGACGATTTCTGTGTTCCAAGTACGTGGTAAGAACTATGTCATGGTTCATGGAGATTATGACACGCCGAGCAAAGTTCAAGCATTACAGGCTATGATTAAGGAGCCTATATATGCAGTTCTTTGTGGACACTTGCACCATAATCAGACCGATGTTGTACAGGGTATTAAAACGATTATGGCAGGAAGTTTTCAGGGGGTAGATTCTTTTTGTGTAGAGAAACGTATTTACGGCACGCCGCAACAGATGGTTTGTGTGTGCGACGAGAATGGAGTTGTATGCCACTACGATGTTGAATTTCAGTAAAGGAGGTTGTGCATAATGGGACGAAAGACAAAAATGACTAGAATCACTAGTCCAGAAAAGATGGCTTTGATAAACAAAAACAATATCAGGCTCAAAGATGAATTTTTGATGTATCTGAAATCCATCCAACGAAGCCCTGGCACGATCACCGGATACGATAGTGACCTGACAATTCTGTTTACATACATACTGGATAATTATGACAACAAAGATTTCCAGCAGCTAAGCAAACGAGACCTGATCGGATTTCAAAACTGGATGGTAACGAATGGAAATTCAAGCTCACGAATCAGGAGAGTAAAAGCTGCTATCAGCTCCTTGTCGAATTACTGCGAGAACATATTGGCTGACGACGACCCTGATTTCGACGGGTTCAGATCTATCGTGAGAAAGATTGAGAACCCTCCTCTTCAGCCGGTCAGAGAAAAGACTGTGCTCGAAGATGATGAGCTTGGGCTTTTGCTTGACAAGCTTATAGAAAAGAAGCAATACAAGAAAGCTTGTTGCCTTGCACTTGCTATGTATAGCGGTAGACGGAAAGCGGAGCTTCCACGATTTCGCGTTGAGGATTTTAGCGATGAGCGGCTTGTATGCGATGGTGCACTATATAAAAGCTCACCGATTCAAACCAAAGGGAGGGCAGGTGGAAAGTACCTCGCTTGCTATACTCTGGCAAAGAAGTTTAGCCCCTATCTTGATTTATGGATGAAAGACCGAGAAGAGCAAGGGATAGAGAGTGAATGGCTCTTCCCTTCTGCAACTGATACTAGCAAACCGATGGGTATATCAACGCTGAATAGTTGGGCAAAGACTTTCTCTGCTATCCTGCAGAATGATTTCTATTGGCATGCCATGAGGCACTACTACACAACGTGCCTGACCAGAGCAGGTATCCCAGACGGTGTGATTCAAAGTATTGTTGGTTGGGATTCTGCAGACATGGTCAAGGTCTATAAAGATATTGATGCTGATGAAGAGATAGGAATGTATTTTAAAGATGGTGATATCTCCGTTCCGGATAGGAAAGGATTCGGAGATATATAGAATGAAGGGATGATATATGACAAAAAAGGAAATGGCTTCGGCGGTAGCTGGCGTCCTTAGGGAGCGAGGTGTGCGAAAGCCGGTCAGTATTCCAAAACATAAATTCACTATTATCGCTCCAGATGGTGACAGGGCAGATTTTACAGTCAAGCAAAGCGATATGGAAGTAATATATACCGTAAATGATGTATCGATAATCATCGATGCTATATGTGATACAATTGTTGACGCTCTGAAAAGTGGGGACAATATCTCTATTTATGACTTTGGTACATTAAGGTTACATAGGCGCGCTGCACGTAAAGTGAAGCAGCCTGGCACTGAGACTTGGTATGATGTCGAGGAAAGACTAGTACCAAAGTTCATTTATGGAAAGAGATTATCTATGGCTGCACGTTCATATGAATTAATTATGAATGACTTAGATAAAGAGAAAGAAATAGACAGCGATTTCGACATCGACGAAATTGGTGATGAGTAATGGCTGATATAGAAATGAGAGCCTCAACTTCCGTATGCAGGAAGTGCGGCACTGCGTATTCGCAATTAAAAGGTAACTTTCCTGTTTCGTACGGATATCTTTATAAGGGCGTTGGGTATTTGCCTTACTGCAAAAGGTGTGTTGAAGGCATTTATGCAGATTATCTATCTGAGTGCAAAGATCCAGAAAAAGCAGCTAGACAAGTATGTAGGAAGCTTGATATCTACTGGAATGCAAAAATCTTTGATAACGTATCTAAGAAAGATACAACGAGGTCCGTTATGACAACATATTTGTCAAAAACGAATTCGATGAGCCATGCTGGTAAATCATACGATGATACATTGCGCGAAGAAAATTCACTGTGGAAATTTTCATACGCCAAAGAGCGTGGCAAACAAGAATCTATTCCAGTTACAGTTGCGGTCGAAGAACCGACAGATGAAGTAATTGCGTTCTGGGGCCCCGGCTATACGCCTGAGATGTATGCGGAATTGGAACAGAGGTTACAGTATTACAGATCGCAGATGGGAGACACTCAACAGGATATGGGCACAGATGCGCTTTTGCGGCAAATCGTTATGCTTGAGATAGATATTAACAAGGCGCGGGCAGAAGGACGAGACGTCGATAAGAAGATGTCGACGTTTAACTCGCTCTTGTCATCTCTCGTGAAGCCGATGCAGAAAAAAGAGGATATGAGTTCCAGTGTTACCAACACTCCGTTCGGAGTATGGATTAAACGTTGGGAAGACGAAAGACCTGTCCCAGAAATAGACGACAGTCTCAAGGATGTAGACGGAATCATCAAGTATATCTTGACATGGGTATACGGCCATGTTGCCCACATGCTTAAAGTCAAGAACGCCAATACTGCACTTTATGACGACGCAATCAAGAAGTATCGTGTTGAACGCCCTGAGTACAACGATGAAGAGGACGAAGTGATGTTGTACGATATTTTCAAGGGTAGTGACGAAGACGATGACGAGACAGGATAAGATCGCGGAGGGCGCTGCGTATTGGGCAGCGTTCTATAGAGCTAATCCTTGGCGGTTCGTCAGAGACTATCTGCATGTCGATCTAAAACTATTTCAAAAGATACTATTGACGATGATGATGGTGTCATCGTCATTTGCGTTTATTGCCGCACGTGGCATTGGTAAAACCTTCCTAAGCGCGATATATGCAACAGTTCGCTGTATCCTCTACCCCGGCACGAAAGTCTGCGTTGCATCCGGTGTTCGCAGTCAAGGTGTCGCAGTTATAGATAAAATTCGTCTCGAGCTCATCCCAAATTCAAAAGAGCTCGAAGCCGAAATAGATAGCATCAAAATCAACGGAACGATATGTGAGGTCGTATTTAAGAATTCAAGCTTTATCAGGGTCGTCACCGCAAGTGACTCAAGCCGAGGCAACCGTGCAAACGTACTGCTGCTTGACGAGTGCAGAATGATCAACCCGAACACGATCGATGTCGTTCTTCGTAAGTTTCTTACACAGCGGCGTATGCCGAGATATTCCGAACTCACAAAAGAGCAACGTGAGCGAGAATATGATAAAGAGAAAAACATAACCATGTATCTCACCTCTGCATATTGGGAGGATTCATGGGTATTTGCCAAGTGCCGCGACATCTTCAAGAACATGCTTGACGATTCACGAAGGCAGTTCGTGTGTGGGTTCCCCTACCAGCTTTCAATCGCAGAAGGCTTGCTTGACAGAGAGCTGATTGAGGATGAGATGATTGAGAGCAGCTTCAATGAAGTAAAGTTCTCGATGGAGTACTGTGCTGAGTTCTATGGTTCAAGCGACGGGGCGTTCTTCGATTTCGATTCTATTTCTAAAAATAGAAAGCTGAAGTACCCGATGTACCCAGACGCTGTATCATCGCAGCTCTCCGGCACATTAACACGAATACCGCAAAAGATAAATGGCGAAATAAGAATACTATCTGCCGATATCGCATTGATGTCTTCGAAGAAGAACAACAATGACGCTACGGCGATTTTTATTAATCAGATGATGCCGACCAAGGCAGGAAGGTATACAAGCAACATTGTATACACTGATGCAATGGAAGGTATGCATACTGAAGACCAAGCGCTGATCATCCGCAAACTCTTTGATGAATACCAGTGTGATTACATTGTGCTTGACTGCCAGGGTGCAGGTATAGGTGTGTATGACGCTTTAGTCAGAGACGTTGTGGACTCTGAATCCGGAGAGATTTATCCTGCGTTGTCTTGCTGCAATGACAAGACAATGGCAGAGCGTTGTTCTTCTCCGAACGCAGATAAAGTAATTTGGTCTATCAAGGCTAACGCTCAGATGAACTCTGATTGCGCCGTGCTTCTCCGTGAAGGGTTCAGAAGTGGCAAGATCAGGTTGCTCACATCTGAATATGATGCCGAGGAACTGCTTGGCGAGATCAGAGGCTATAGCTCTATGAGCCCAGCAGAAAAAGTGAAGTATCAGATGCCGTACATTCATACGACGCTGCTCATCAACGAGTTGGTAAATCTGCGGTATGAAGAGCTTGGCGGCAAGGTCCGAGTATACGAAAGGTCTGGTATGCGTAAGGACCGATACTCCAGCTTGGCATATAACTATTATGTTGCAACACAGCTTGAATCGCAGATGAGTAGAAAGAATGCAATCTCATCTGGCGACAATGATGTGTTTATAATAAGACCTCCAAAATATACAGGAAAGGTGGTGGGAACTAGACGTGGCAGTAAAGAAAACAGCAGATGGTATTAATCCGATCAGCGCGGATAAGCTTGGCATGATCGGCATGTCGGAAAAATTTGCCATCATAAATAAATTGATTACCAGAGATCTGAATGGTCGGGTAAGGAACCCTTACTTTACAAGATACAGTAAGGATGACATCACGAAGTTTCTGGAAGATCCAAACAAGTATGAGAAGGAATTACGCGATGCAATCACATACATCTATAGCGCGAGTTCTCATTTCCGCAGATTAATACAGTATTTTGTTTCGCTCTCCGATTTGCGGTATGTGGTGTCTCCGTACAAGATTGACCCGAAGAAGGCAAATGTAAGAACGACTGCAATCAACTACAGAAAAGTTCTGAACATCCTCTCGTCTATGAGCATCCCAACACAGTTCCCGAAAATACTTACGGTGTGCTTGCGGGAAGATACCTTCTACGGGACGATGCGTATATCCGCTGACAGTATTATCATTCAGCAGCTGCCTAGCGATTATTGCAAGATATCATCGATCGAGAATAACGTGCTGAACGTTACGTTTAACTTCTCGTACTTTGACTCACGGCAGGATCTGCTACCGTTCTTCCCGGAGGAGTTCGCAAAGAAGTACAACATGTACAGAAATAACAGAACGCTCATGTGGATAGAGCTTGATGCGCCGACTTCCTTTGCGATCAAGTGCACGAGCGATATCTTGGATTATGCAGTACCTCCGTTTGTAGGGCTCCTCAGAGAGATATACGACATTGAGGACTACGCACAGCTCAAGCTTGCGAAGACTGCACTTGAAAATTATGCGATGGTCGCCATGAAGCTGCCGATGGACGAAGAAGGCAGATGGAAGCTTGACTTTGATAAAGCGAAAGACTTCTGGTCAAATCTGGACAATGTGTTGCCTGATGAAATCGGTTCGATCCTTACTCCAATGGATATTGAGAAGGTTAGTTTCGAACGCAGCCATGCAGACGATACGAACACTGTAACGCAGGCAGAACAGGATCTCTATACAGCAGCCGGGGTCTCCTCCCTGCTGTTCAATAACGAGAAAGCTTCTGCGAATGCGCTGCTACTCTCAATTAAAGTTGACCAGGCGCTCACCTTCGGTATTGTGAAGAGTATTGAGGATATGGTCAACAGGTATATCCAGTACCAGAGCTTCGGGAAGAACTTTAAAGTTACGTTCCTCGATGTGTCTCCGTTTAACCGCAAAGAGGTTGGCGACGCATATCTTAAGGCGGCCACATACGGTCTCCCGACAATTAGCATGTATGCTGCTTCTCAGGGGCTCGGTCAGGCTGAGCTTGACAGCATGAGCTTCCTCGAGGGCGATGTGCTTGGACTTGTCGAAATGTTTGATCCTTTGCAGAATACGGCGCAGATGTCTTCTGATGATCAGAGTTCCAGCGGTTCATCTAATGTAGAAGTGGATGAGAATCCAGAAGGAGGAAGGCCTGTGGAAGAGATCGACGAGCTGACTGATTCTGGAGAACAGACACGAGAGGATTCTTCTGACTGGGGTTAAAATATGAATAATGCATTTATCTATGTCTTTAGTGTTGATGATAAGAACACCATGATTAGTAATGGATACACTATGCTAAAGGCAGACGAAGAGAATAATATCTATATTTTTGAAAACAGTGGCGCTAAGTATGAAGAGCTTGGCGTCGCTTTTGTATTATCCAACACTTTGACATTCTAATAAAAGGCAAGCAAGAAAAAAAGCAAGCAAATTAATGCTTGCTTTTATACCGGTGGACAAAGTACCGATCAACTAAGTATGACACAAATGTTATGGATTGTGTCATTAAGTGAATCAACAATTGAACCAAATAACATAACCGAATGTAAAAGTGAAGAGTTAATACGTTTAATAAAAAGATAGCCGCTCAGACTGTAACAATCTTACTTCATGATGAAGATTTTAAACTTCACAGTTTTCTTACTGTAATTAGTCTTAACTACCTTGAGATGTTTTGTATAAGTAGTTTTCACCATAATATCACCCCGCTAATCGAGACACACCCGACATAAAGAGTGGGTGCGGCGCACAAGCGCTGCACGGCAACGCCGTTCAAGCTAAAAAGAGCGGATGCTGGCAAGTCGACAATGTGGGAAATAAATATAGTTAAGCGGCTATCTCTTTTTATTAAAGCATAAATCTAAAAGAATGTAAAGGGTAATCAACAAATAACAATTACCAGGAGGTGGTTATCGTGAACCATTTGATGAAGCTTCGTTTTGATGATGCTTCTATTACAGACCTCGAGGATATCAACCCGTCGTTTGCTAGCGGGAATCTGAAGGTTATGTACACAGGAGAGAATCCGAACGGGACAAATTTCTCAAAGGAAGTTATTGAGGCCGCTCTCCCTACCATTCGTAACGTACCGATTGTCGCACATTATGATGCGGAAGAGAATGAGATTGGTTCCCATGATATGGAAGTGGTCGCAGATAAGGAAGGGAATCTCCGTCTGCGCAATCTGACTGAACCGTGTGGTGTCGTTCCAGAGAGTGCTGAGGCAACTTTCACTACTGAGAATGATAGCAACGGAGTGGCGCACGAGTATCTCAACATCTCCCCTGTTATTTTGTGGAAACGCCAAGAGGTTTACCGCCATATTGTGAACGACCTTGATGGTAGGGTCGACCACTCTATGGAAGTTAATATCACCGCATATCATAAAGAAAAAGATTCCAGCGTCGTTACTGTTGACGCGTTTGAATTTCAGGCTCTCTGCCTTCTGGAAAGCGCCAAGCCGTGCTTTGCAGGCAGCGAGCTTGAACTATATTCGGTCGACTCTTTTAAAGAGAAGATGGCAGAGATGATGGCGGAACTCAAAGAGACATACTCTTTGGGAGATATTCAGGTCAATGCTCATGAAGATGAGATTGATATAAATGTTGACTCTGTTACGAAAGGAGGAAGAGTTTTGGACGAAAAACTTAGTCTGATTGAAGAGTATGCTATCGACAAAGACACACTCGATTTTTCGCTCGACGATTTCTCTCTTGAAGAGCTGCGTGAAAAGTTTGAAGCAATGAAGGAGGAGCAGGCCGAGGCGGAGCGTGTTGCGAAGTTTGAGCTGTCTTCCAATATGCGTAAGGCGCTTTGCGATGCTCTTCAGGAAAAGACAGTGCAGAAATACTGGGGTGAGTACCAGCTGTACTGGCTTGAAGATTTCGATATGGATGCTGGCATGGTATACGCATGCAATTGCGACAACTACAACATCTACGGCTTCTCTTATTCCATGAATGGCGATGCCGCTGTTATTGACTTTGAGTCTGGCAAGCGGATGAAACGCGCATTCGTTGAATACGATGAAGGTGCAGATGACGATGTTATCACTGTTATGTTTGCTGATATCGAGAAGCACTATACCGAAAATGAGACGCAGCTTACTGAAAAATATAATGCTGTTTCCGAAGAGCTCTCTCAGCTCAAAGAGGCTACGGCTGATATTGATGAACTGCGTAAATTCAAAGCCGATGCTGAAGTTGCCGAACTGAATGCAAAACGCGAAGCTGTGTTTGCTAAGTTTGAAGATCTTTCTGGTGTTGAGGCATTTGAGAATCTCCGCCTGAATTGTGCGGATTATGAGTTGGATGCTCTCGAAGAGAAGTGCTACGCGATCCGGGGCAGAAACGGATTCGTTGCAAAGTTCTCCGCTGAGGAGAAACCGACCAAGATTGTCGTGGATACGACTAAAGTGAATGACGACCCGTATGGCGGGATCGTCCAGAAGTACGGCGCTGCCGCACGTGATTAATTAATAGGAGGATAAATACTATGGCAAATTATGCTGTTGTCCGTACGGATAAACTTATGGGCACGGATGTCCGCTCCATGCTTGAAACTGTGAAGTACATGGGCGCTGGTTCTACCGCAACCGCTATTGAAAACGGTAATGTTGTTAAAGTTGACGGCACTCTGCTTGCCGACTCCGATGGTGTTACCATTCGTGAAATTAAGAAGGGTGTTACCCCTGCTGCTACTTCCAAGCTTGATGAGATCGTTCTGATCGCGACTCCGGAAGTTATGTATGATGAGCGCAAGAAAGGCCTTGATGAGTTCAGAAATGAAGCCGGTAAACTGGCTCGTGGCTATCACCTGCACTCCGGCGACATTTTCTCTGTGACCGCCGAGGCTCTTGTAAACGCAAGCCCCGCTGTTAACCAGATCATTGAGCTCGCCGCTGGCACTAAGTTGAACAACGTTGCAACTGCAACCTCTGGTTCTACCGTTATTGGTAAGATTATCGCTATTGACGTTGTCGGTCGTTACACTTACTACGTCATCCAGGTAGCATAATCACTGGACAATTAAATAAGGAGGATACTATCATGGCTGATATGAAAGATATTGTAAAGCTTGCTATTGATAATTATCACGGCAGAGTACAGAAATACTCCGCTAGCGAAGCTAACGAAACACTTCGCCAGGCTCTGATCGAAGCCAACAACGGCTCTACCAAGCTTGACTATAAAGCAATCCGTGACGGCAAGTGCCCGAATCTGTTTGCTCTGATTGAGGAAGTTCTGTCCGCAACTGTAGTTGAGGGTCTGACTCAGAACGACTTCTTCAACAATTTTGTTGAGTATCACAACGTTGCTCTCGGCGACGCTCCTGTGTTTGTGACCGAAGACAGCAATCTGTATGTTGTTGCAGAAGCTGCTGATGGCACTCAGGGCATCCGTCGTCAGCGTCTCGCTGGTGAGTCCGAGTTTACCATTCCGACAACCTTCAAGGCTGTCCGTATTTATGAAGAGCTCAACCGTGTCCTGTCTGGTCGCGTAGACTTCAACACCATGATCGGCAAGGTTGCTGAGTCCTTTGAGAAGAAGATCCTTGACGATATCTATGCTCTGTGGAGCAATGTTGCTGCTGCCGACCTCGGCGGTGCAACCTATGTTGTTACTTCCGGTAGCTATTCCGAGAGCGACCTGCTCGACCTTGTAGCACATGTTGAAGCTGCTGCTGGCGGCAAGACTGCTACTCTCGTTGGCACCAAGAAAGCTCTCCGTACGATCGCTCCTTCTGTTCAGGGTATTGACTCTCAGAACGATCTGTACCATCTGGGCTATTACGGCAGTTTCTATGGCTCTCCCGTCATGGCACTCCCCAACCGCCACAAAGTCGGCACGACCACTTTCGTTCTTCCTGACGATGTGATCACTGTTGTGGCTGGCGACATGAAGCCGATCAAGTTCGTTTACGAAGGCGATCCTCTCATGATCATGGGCGATCCTCTGCAGAACGCCGATCTTACCCAGGAATATTTCTTTGGTGAGAAATATGGTCTCGGTATCGTCCTCGACGGTGGTAAGAACACCGGCGTTGGCCGTTACGAGTTCTAATAGGCTATCAACCTAATTAAATTGTTTACAGCGGGGCTTAATCCGCCCCGCTCATCTTATGGGATTAAAGGAGAATAGATATGGCAACTACTACGAAATCTACTTCAACAAAATCTAGAGCTACTCAGAAGCAGAAGGCAGCAGAAGCACCTGTTGTGACTGAGCCCCAAGAGGAGAAGAAGCTTACCCCTATTGAGATTGATCTGCATCAGTACATTACAGTACGTAATGGCTCTCGCGGCCGCCTAGTGTATATCAGCCCTAGGACTGGAGAACGTTTTGTATGGGAAGAGTTTGGCGATTCACAGGAAATGGAACTTCAGGAACTTCGAAATGCGAAGGCTGCTAATAAGAAGTTTTTTGAAAGAAACTGGTTTATGTTCGATGACGAATTCGACTGGGTGATTGATTACCTTGGTGTTCGTGCATTCTACAAGAACTCTATCGGAATTGATAACTTTGATGAAATCTTTTCGATGAAGCCAGCTGACCTTGGGAAGATGCTAGACGGAATGTCTGAAGGGCAGAAGCGGTCCGTATCCTATAGGGCAAGGCAGCTGCTCGCAGAAGGGGAAATTGACTCGATGAAAGTAGTCGAGACTCTTGAAAAGAGCCTTGGCATAGATCTTGTTGAGAAATAAGGAGGCGGTTTATGAGCCTCTCATATGACGTTTTTACTGAAGCATTCATTGCTAAAGTGACCGAGTATGATTTCATTCGGCTCAGCGAAGATGACCGTCAGATAATTATAGATGGATATTTGAAGCGTGCGCTTACTGCATTTAAGAAGAACTGCCTGTATGATTTGTTCACAACGGCAGATGACGATAAGCGCGAATTCAATGTTGACATATCTGGCGATGATCTCGATGAGATAGTAGATATAGTGTCCGAAGGGATGCTTATCCAATGGATGAAACCATTGGTCTACAGGCAGGAGAACCTGGAGAATCTTCTGAATACAAAAGACTTCACGGTGTACTCCCCTGCTGAATTGCTGCTTCGTATTGGTAACGCTTATACGAAGGTGCAGAAAGATTATCTGCAGCTGATTCGTGAATATAGCTATAATCATGGTGCGCTGACAGAGCTGCACATATGATTGTAGAGACTATGTCCGGTATATCGATCGACGGGAGTCTGGTGCGCAATTACTTCGAAAATCTTGTCGGGTTGTACTTTAAGATTCTGCCGTTATATGAAGAGGGCGAGGAGTCGCTCAGAATATATATGGAAGAGCTTAGAGACGAACTTGAGGCGAGCAGCCATATAATTAAATGCGTCGGTAGTGATTCAATGTTCATGTCGCTTATCGTTATTCTGCAGTGCTTGATCGACAGGGTTGAAGATCCATATTTCACCAAGCGGGAAGTAAAGCGTAAAGTATTCAACGCTATTAGTATCTGCCATAAGCTCGCCGATAGATATGGCGGGGAGGGTTGAATATGAGCGTATGGGACTCTTATGAAGCTTTAGCAGAAGTTCGTGGCCTGACGCGTAGGGATACGAGACTACAGCGTGAGAAGCGTTATCTTACCACGAAGCTTCCAGATAATCTGTCATATTTTACTGTGACTATCGATGGCGTTAGCCAAGAAGTCGCAATCGTCAACTCAGATAACTTAGACCAGAAATATATATATTCCATGCCTGGAGAAGATATCAAGCATGGTGGGATGGTTTACTGGATGGATTGTTACTGGCTTGTTGACGAAAAAGATGCAAACAGAGAAATATATACCAGAGCGAAATTGCTTCAGTGTAACTATCTGCTTAAGTGGGTAGATCCTGATGGCATTATTCGCGAGCAGTGGTGCAATGTCGAGGACGGCACTAAATATCTCACCGGCGAGTTTGAAGACAGGAACTTTATTGTGTCTCGCGGCGACTCTCGTATCGCGATCACAATCCAGAGAAACGAATTCACTAAAAGACTTAACCGTACTAGTCGGTTCCTTGTTGATGAAGCTGGGAACGGCGACATGATGGCATTCACGAACTCTAAACCTCTGAAGGTAGGTCGATCTTTTTACGGGAACGACCCTGGTGTGTATAAATTTGTTATGCAGGAAGTGAATTCTTCTGAGGATGATAATTTTGAACTTGGGATAGCTGATTACTATAAGTATTTTCCGCACGAAGATGAACCCGCTGTTGTCCCGCACGTAACGCCTAGCGTTGAGACGAATGAGACTACAGGAAAGAAGGTGTGGTTATAATGCAGCTACAGGAGTTCTATGATTACAAGAACCAACTGATGAAGGATCTCCTTACAAATGAGAAAATTGTAAAGTTAATTGATGAAGACATCGCCTTCGAAGATGCTTATAAATTGGCGTACACGAAGGTGTTTCCATATGAGTATATACCGGAAACAGTTCAACACGGAGCTACGTATATCTGCTTTGATGTTGATGTGCAGCGTACAAGCAACAAGACATTCTACTCTCCTACAATCTACATTTGGGCATTTACGCACAGATCGTTGATGCGGCTTAAAGAAGGTGGCGTGCGCATTGATAGGCTTTGTGCCGAAATTGCGGACACTATTAATGGCAGCCGTGAGTATGGTCTTGGAGAGCTTGATCTCTATTCAGTCAAACGGTTTGCGCCGATGACTGACTATCAAGGGAAAGCAATGACGTTCTATGCTGAAGACTTTAACAGGCTATCCCCTACTGGTAAACCGATTCCGGCAAACAGAAAGAGGGAATTTTGATTGGCATTAAATCTGCTATATAAGCATGAATGGCCTATCAATGATAAGCTAAGCATAGTTGTTCCGACTGTTGGTGACATTCTCAAGGATGAGGATGCATATTATGGCCTTGTCGGATCATTGACAGCATCTCCACTTGATATGATGGTTACGCTTGACGATGCTGGTATAGACTTTACCAAACTTAACGACTACGATTTATTCATAATTTTATTTAATGGCTTACGATCATTGGATACAAGCCTCATCTTCAATAATATAGACTTGAATAAGTTTAAGCTCAAGAAGAGCGACAAAAACGATCAAATCATTCTTGTAGACGAGGAGAATGGCATCATTATAGATCGTGCTATATATAATAAAATCGCAACTTCACTTCGTACAATTCACGGGCTTAAAAAGAACGTGAGAAAAGTAAACGATGAGGAGACGAAAAAATATTTGCTTGAGAGAGAGCGCTTAAAACAACAGAGGCGCAAGAATAGGAAAGCGACTCAAATGTCACAGCTCGAACCTCTCATTGTAGCTATGGTGAACACAGAACAGTACAAGTATGATTATGAGGGGACGTTGGGTCTAACAATCTACCAGTTCAATGAAAGTGTTCGCCAGATTATTAAGAAGGTTGATTACGACAACCGAATGCATGGTATATATAGCGGCACAATTAGTGCTAAAGATATATCGAAGGACGAGTTGAATTGGCTCGTCCATTAATTTTATAGGAGGGAAATATCATGGTAAAAATTGGTGATATTGCCATTACCAGCCTTGAAACAATTTCTTGTTTTGATATTACGACTGGTGCTTATCTGTTCATGCTGGATGAACTCCAGAATGCAAATATTTCCCAGACCGAAGAGAAAGTCGACATCACCGGTAAACAGGGCCGTAAGATTACCTCTCTGAAGCGTAATAAGGCTGTTACTGTTTCTGGCGATAACGGCCTCGTTTCTGCTGGTCTGTGGGAGAAACAGGTTGGTGCTGAGTTTGTCGATAGCAACACCGCTATTGTCGAGTGGACTGACTATCTCACTGTGGGGACTGGTAATAAGGCAAATACTTCTTACATTGCCGTTGGTACTGCTGGCGCTGAGATTGAAGGCTGCTTCATCAAGGATGCTGATGGCGTTCTGAGCACCGAGCTCGAGCAGGCTGGCTCTGCTGCTGCTGGCAAGTTCGCTTATACTCCGTCCTCCAAGCTGCTCCAGTTCCATACTGATGTTGCTGTTGGTACCGAAGTTGTTGTGTTCTATAAGCGCCGCATCCAGGCTTCTGTCCTGACTGACTATAGCGACAAGTACTCTGGCAAGTGCAAGATGTACATCGACGCTATCGGCGAAGACAAGTGTGCTAACATTAAGCATATCCAGATCTACATCCCGAAGGCTGACTTCTCTGGCGAGTTCTCCTTTGATATGGGCGACAACCAGACCATTCACTCTTTCGAGATCGAAGCTCTGTCCGGCGGCTGCGGCGAAGCAAACATGTTCTTCACTTATACTGTGTTTGGGCAGGATGCTGTTGACCGCGATGCTTCTGGTAACGAAGTAGCATAAGACTAATAACAGAGGTGGTAAGGTAAATGGCTAATGTAACAAAGATTTGCAAAGTCTGCGGGAAGAGCTATCTTGGATGCACCAATGCTGAGAAGTATGATGGCATCTTTAGATACCAGACCGTTGCCTGCTCCCCTGAGTGCGGGGCTATTTACCTTGCACGAGTATTAGAATCCAGAGGAATTAAGCAGGAATCTGCTGAACCTGAACAGGTTACTGAGGCTCCCAAAGCGAAGAGAAAATCTTCGAAGAAGGTTGAGCCGGTGGAACCTGAGGAGGTTTAAACCAAATTTTATTAGGAGGTGGCTTTTGAGCCATCTCCTATTTTTCAGTGAGGTGGGCAGTTGAAAGAGTTGAAATTGGTATCAGCCATACCACCGTCTGTCAACCATTATCTTGGGTATCGTTCTGTGAAGCGCGGAGGCAAGCATGTGGCAATGTCATATAAGACATCTGAGGCTTCCGATTACAGGAAGAATTTTGCAGACTATGTTTCCGAAGAGGTAGAGAGACAGGGTTGGGATTTAGAGCCCAATAGTACTCAGCACTTCTATGTTGATACTGTTTTCTATTTTAACAGGATTGATATGGACTGTAATAACTACTTTAAGGTTATGCTTGACGCGATTACAGATACACAGAAGATCTGGCTTGATGACAACGTGGTATGTGAGCGCGTGCAACGAATATATTATGATTCGGCAAATCCGCATGTCGAATTAACTATACATCCAGTGGAGTATATAGGCGTTTTTGACAATGCGTCTCAGTTGGAGGAATTCGAGTCCAACTGCGTCGGGTGCACGCGATATATGAGCGGTAAATGTTCAATATCAAAGAAAGCGAAGGAAGGGAGAATACAAAGCGAAATCACAAATTGTGTATGTTCGGCTTTCAGGCGAAGGAGGGACGTTAAAACAAATGTGGACCGACAATGAGAAGGAAGAGCTTATTCGTTTGTACCCAGACCACTCTAACAAGGAATTGTGTAGTATCCTAAATAAAACGGAAGGGCAGATTCGTGGAATGAAGGAGCGGCTTGGACTAAACTCTAAGTTCAAGCCGTTCACAGACGAAGAGAAAAGAAAAATAAGAGAATACTATATTAGTCACCCAGATGCCATAGATATAAACGCATTGGCTGATGAAATGGGCAGGCAGAAAACATCAATCTCACGCTTCGCTCGAAGTGAGGGGCTCACTAAATACGACAGGCATTTTACAGCGGAACAAGCGAAGAATTATGCTACTGGATTTAAAAAATATATCAATTCCGAATATTATAACGAATGCGTAAAGCCAGCACATACCGCAAGACTGATTGATATCCTACATAATAACCATCCTAGAGGAATGCTTGGGAAACATCATACCCAGGAAGTTTGTTCTAGGATATCAGAAGCAATGATTAATAGATGGGATTCGATGACAGACAGTGAAAAGGCAGAGCAGATAAAGAAAAGGAAAGAAACTTTAATTGCTCATGGTGGTAGAGCTGCGAATAAAAATGCTTACTCCAGATGCCATGGTCGTTATAGAGAGGATATTGGCCAGTATTTTCGCAGCGCATGGGAAGCAAATATTGCACGATGCTTCAACCATCTTGGCATCCACTGGGAATATGAACCTAAGCGTTTCATATTTGAAGACACAGGGGACGGAATCCTTAGTTATTGTCCAGACTTCTATTTATCTGGAACGGATAATTGGGTTGAAGTCAAAGGGTGGATGGACGACAAGAGTATTGAGCGTTTAGAAAAGTTTTCGGAATATTACCCAGAAGAGTACGCTAAACTAATTTTGATTGATGAGCAGAAATACAGGGATATACAGTACGAAGCAGACGGCGTTGTGGAAAATTGGGAATATACATAATTTGAAATAAAGGAGAACTGTTATGAAGAAGATCGCAATTAAGACTTGGAAAGAAATCGTGAATAGAGAACTCCCGGCAGAAACAAAGGTAGATTTTTATGGTGCAGAGCTGATCATCAAGCGTCAGCTCTCTTTGGAGGAAATGATCACCTTCGTAAATGAGTGCGTCGATCCGTGCTTTGATAACGACGAGCATAGATTCAATGCCGAGATCAAAGACTTTGTTATTCGGTCAAATATGATTAAGTACTATACGAATCTTACGCTCCCGGAGGATATGTCTGAACGGTATGATATGCTGTGCAAGCTTGGTGCTAATACCAATTTCACAGATGTGCTCTATGAGAACATTGATTGCAACCAGTTTGAAAAGATGGCTGACGCTATCGAAGCTAAAATTGACGAAGAGAACCTTATGAATGAGCTGCTGTTCACTAACAAGATTACTAAGGTCATTACTTCGATTGAAACTTTGATTAGCTCTATTGGCGCTGCAATGTCCACAGTAAGCGAAGAGGATGTAGCACAGCTGATTAAGAAGCTGAAGGATGACGGCTTTAATGAGGAAAAGCTTGTTGAGGCTGTTCTGGAACACGAGGCGAAAGAGGATGGCAACTCTAACTGATTTTAATATACAGGCGGCATATGAGGCTATTAATCTAACTGATAGTGGCGTCGGCGAAGAAATTGCACGAGCGCTATTACCAGAGGCCGCAGAAGATCTACGACGAATGATTATGATGAACGCAGACAAAGAATTCACTACAAGCCAGATGTCTATATACAATCATATTAATAATATGAGTGTAAGTGGAGTTAGTAAGGGTGCTGGTGGAACATACGGGGTAGATCTAGTCTTGAATGGAAATTTGGCACGCCCATCGTTAAGCCCTAAGAGTTCTGGGGTTTATGATATTGTCGGGCTCTTCATTAATGGATGGAGCCTGCATAATGCTAAAAGGCGACCATGGGGTGACTGGCATGGTAGGTTCGTTGGGGCTCGTGTTAGTAAGCCAGGTATGAGCTTTTTAGACGACGCAATTGAACAATTTGAAAATAAGTACGGTGGAACTGGAATCACCGTTTCTAGGGGCGATTATTAATAAGGGTGATGTAAAACGCCACCCTTAATATGCCTGTAAAATTCAGGAATAATAAAGGTGGTGGTAATTAAATGGCAGGTATAATTGGTCATGTTGGCATTGGCCTAGATAAAGGTGCGACCACGGCGGAGTTCAGTCAACTACAAGGAATAGTTGCTGGCGAAGTTGCAAAACTAAAGCCAGTAACTTTGAAGCTCGATGTTGCTGGGACTACAAAAGAATTTGGTGAACTTTCAAAAGTTATTAAGGAAGTAGCTAGCAACATAAACAAGATTAACATGGCGAACATCGGTGGCGGCGATGCTGAACAAGCACAGAAGGCCAGAGAACGTGCCCAAGCATATAAAGAAGTCACACGTGAATTCCAGCGCTTACAGCATTATCAGCAGAGCGCTGCGAAGCTTGATACTGGCAAAGATCCATTTGGAATGGAAAATGCTGTTAAGAAGTTGGATGAATATCGGCAAAAGTTCAATGAAGTTTTCAATGCAAACAAAAATAAGTTGTCATCGTCGCAGATTGATGACTTAAATTATAAATATCGAGTTTTAAACGAAACGCTTGATGAAATAAAGGCAAAACAGACAGACAAAGCATTAGCGCAGGTAAATGCGGCTGCAGCAAAAGAACAGGCGCAAGCACTAAAAGAGCAGGCTCAAGCACAACGAGAGGCCGCTGCTGCGGAGAAAGAACGAAGTGGTGGGTTATCAGACTTAGAGAACCGCATCTTAAGTATGGTTAGTTTGACCGCTATATTAACAGCGTCTATTAGACAGATGAAACAGATGGTTAATACAACCATCGAGTTGGACTCTGCGATGACACAGCTTCGTATAGTAACTAATAACTCAGAGGCTGAGTATGCTGCATATGGCTCTCAAGTTGCAAAAACTGCACAAGAGATCGGCGCATCTATGACAGATATTGTTGACTCTACGACAGTATTTTCAAGACTCGGTTACAGTTTGAGTGAATCAAGCGAATTGAGCCGATTAACTGCGATGCTGCATAATGTCGGCGATATTGATGTATCATCGGCACAGAATGCATTAACCGCAATTACAAAGGCATTCGCTGACGCAGGTAGTGACATTGAGCTTGCAATGGATAAGGTGGTTACTGTTGGTAACAGCTTCCCGATCAGTGTTGCTGAACTTGCAGAAGGTATGAATAATGCTGGGAGTGCTCTTGCTGCCGCTGGCAATAGTTTTGATCAATCTATTGCATTATTGACAGCTGCAAACGTTACTGTTCAAAATGTGTCGAAATCATCGACAGGTTTAAGAACAATCGCCGCAAGGATTCGAAAAACAACAACAGAATTGAATGACCTCGGAGAGGTTGTTAATGAGGCAAAATATCAACAAGTCATCGACTTGCTAACAGGCAATGGAGTTAGACTCACGGAGAACGGCGAGTATCGAGCTACATATGACATACTAAAGGATATTGCAGATATTTGGGACAGACTAAGCAGTATGGATCAGGCTGCAATAGCTGAGCAGCTTGCTGGCAACAGACAGCAAAATGTATTCTACTCTATCATAGGGCAGTTCCGCGAAGCTGAAGAGGCTATGGTTGCAATGCAGAATAGCCAGGGCGCAATGGCAGCGGCTAATGATGAATTCATGAATAGTATTCAAGCACATATCAATAGCTTTCAGTCGGCGTATCAGCAGCTTGCTTCTACAGTAATTGATTCAGATGTAACGAAGAATATAGTAGATTTTGGGACTGCTGCAATAAATGTACTAACAAAAGTTTTTGAGCTGCTAGATAAAATAGGTGGAGCGTTGCCGATAATCAGTGGCATAGCATCGTCCTTCTTAGCGTCAATAGGCGGAAAAGTCGGATCAAAACTGCTGGATATTACAGGGCTCACAAAGACGATAGACGCTGTAAAAGGTGTTGTCGACGCAGCTGGTGGGCTTAAGGCTCTTGGCGGCAAAGGATTACTAGACGCTATACTTGGCAACCTAGGTTCATCGGCCAAGTTTGGAGCTACCGTAGCAGCAATGACAGCGCTAGCTTCTTTGGTAATGCATCTCGCCACTATGCCGACAGGGCTAGACGCTGCCGTTCAGAAATCGGAAGAATTAGCAGAAAAACTCGACAGCGTATCTGATAAATATACAGAAAACGAAAATAGAATATTAGAGTTATCTGTTGCGAAGAGTTCTGGCAATTGGACTGTGCAACAACAGATGGAGATGGACAATCTCATTGCAGAAAATGTTCTAATAGAAACGCAAATTGAACTACTTAGACAGAGAAATGAGGCTGCCCAAGAAAGCAAAGAAAAAGAGGCTGTCGAGTTAGCAGACGAACTTTTAGGTGGAAGTAGCAAGTCTGGGCATTCTCGTTCTTTAACAGATGCCGCTGAGAACTACCAGCGTGCTGTAAAAAGTGGTAACGGATTTGCCAGAAATTTCTGGTCTAATTATCTAACGACAGGTTTAGACAAAGCGGGGCAAGCGTTACAGAATCTTGATCCTCAAAAGCACGCTTCAAAAATTGAGGCGCTGAACGCCGCAATTGCGGAGGTTAATGCAACGCTTGGCGCAACAGCAAAAACAGCAATTGCAGCTGATGATGTTGTATCTCAGCTAATGGAATATGGGCAAGGCGGTAATGTCGATCTCTTGGCTCGGCCAGTAATAGAAGCTGCTACGTTGGCAGAGGCTGGGTGGAAAGAAGCCGGAGAAGGTATCGCGACAGTGTTTTCTTCGACGTTTTCAAATGCGGATGGTACTCTTGCAGCGAATTTCACACCAATTATAGTTGGTGAAAACGGCAAAGCTGTTGGTGTAATGACGCCAGATACATTGCAGAGTTATGCAGAAGATGTAATCAATGGTGTCCACGGTGATTTCTTAAATCTGCAAATTGGAGCATCGTTTAACGGCGAAGATGCGATCGAGCGTGCTGATGAGGCTGCAGAGAAAATACATGAGCTGCATGCTGAGTTTTATGACGGAGCCGACGCCCAGTCGATGGACGGTATGCTTATTTTCGATAGAGTCCGCGACAAGGCAGCAGAGGCGAAAGACGCTATTTCGAAGATGTGGGATTCGGATGATTTTGCAGACCAACGTAATGAACTTATCGAACTTGCGCATACTGCAGATGGTATAACTGCAGAATCGATTGAGACTTTAGCATCTAAGAACGCAAGCCTCAAAGCCGTAATGGATGAAACTGGGATCAGTGCACAATTCTTAGCTCAAATATTATCGAGAGAAGCATTACATGGTGATGGGTTCGACCTTATTACAGAGAAGGCTCTCAGAGTTGATGCTGCTCTTTTAGAGATTGAGAATAGATGTGCAGGAGCAACAGCTGCGTTAGAGCAGTTTAATAAAGCTGCAGCTGGTGATAATGCTGATGTGGCAAATTCCTATACGCAGGCTTACAAGCAGTTCCTTGAGGATTGGGAGGGTGGCCGCACAGGAAGTAATACAGTTGATGCTGCAGTTAACCTATTCTTTTCACCTGATCAGCTCGAGAGTATGGGGTACGATTTGCAAGCTGCTGGGGAAGCTTTATCATCTAGTTTCTACCAAGCAATATTCTCGACAGAGGGAGACCCTGGTGCAAATTTTGCAACCTATATTCGTAGTCATTACACCGATGCGCTTAAAGAAGTAGTTGACATTACCGAGAACGCTGACGGCACATTTGATATAGCAATTAGTTCGGCTGAAGAACTAGCGAATGCTTTGGCAAGCATAGATGGTTCAGAAGGGCTGGATGTTAATGCCGTTAATGCATTTATTGAAGCGATGGGTGCATGGGGTGTCCACTTATTTGCAACTGGTGCTGAGTTAGAAAATCTAGCAAACGAACTCGACCTAGTTGGCAATAAGGCGTCTTCTCTCCAAGAGATCTCTGATATTATTGATACACTTGCTGCTCGCGGCGATAGCGGAACTAAAATATCTGCGACGCTCCAAGCATTAGAAGATGCTGGCTATATTGACACATCTGGAATTGATACATCTGGGTTAGACCAACTTGAACAGAAGATTTCAGAAGCTGTAGCAAAATATAAAGAACTCAATGACCAAGATACAGAACTCCGTGTTACAGACAATATAGATGATGTAAAAAGCAGACTAGAAGCACTAATTGGTACGAAAATACCAGATAAGTATTTCACTGTTCATGAGATCCATAAAGTCGAGGGTGGAACTGATGCCAGTGCATCTGGAACTAAGAACTCCCCCGGTGGACCGACACTTGTCAATGAGCTCGGACCGGAACTTATATCTGAAAATGGGCATGCCTATATTGCGAATGGTGGCCAGCCAGGAATTGTTAATTTATCAAAAGGCGCAATAGTACTTGATACGCATACAACACGTAATGCGTTAGGTGGCCTTGGCCTAAACGGTACAATCGGAGCTATGTCGAGTGGCTCAAGAGCGACATTCCCAACGAACTACAACCCGGGCGGCGGTGGCGGTGGAGGGGGCTCTTCCAGTAAATCATCTAGTTCTAGCTCAAGCAGCAACTCTTCATCTACAAAGAAAGAAAAAACATGGTTTGAGCAGCAATATGATTACCATAAACACCTTGTGGAAATGGATCAAGAGCTGCAGTCTGACTTTTTGGATTGGCTTGATGAAGCATATAAGAAAGCATATGCCGAGGGGATTATCGATCTTGAAGAGTATATGCAGCGTGAAGAAGAAGTCTATAAAGGCCGCCAAGACCAATTCAAGGACTATATTAGCGATCTCGATTACGCTATCGACATGGCGAAGAGGGCTGGAGCTAATTCTGAAGATGTTGCAAATATGTACCAGAAGATGCTCGATGAGATCAATCGCGCTCTTGAAATTGCATTTGCTCGCGGTCTTGACGAGAACGACGATTATGTTCAGTATCTTCAGAACCAGTGGTATAACTATTACGACAATCTGAAAGAGGCTCGCGAAGATGCTCAGGACGACGCGATGGATGCTGTTGACGATCTCGTCCAGTATCGCATCAAGATGCTCAAGCAGTACATCAAGAATGAAGTCGATGCGCTTAAGGAACGTCTCAGCAATCTTAAGGACTTCTATTCTAAACAGAAGGATCTGCTTAAGGATGTCGCCGATACAGAGGACTACCTCGATGAGCAGGCAGAAAAGCGCAAGAGTGTTACAGATATTGAGTCTCAGCTGGCCATGCTCGATCTTGACAATTCCGCATGGGCGCAGAAACGTAAGGCAAAACTTAAAGAAGAGCTTGCCGATGCACAGAAAGAGTTAAACAAGTTTGAGCGCGATCATGCCATAGAGGTGGCATCTGATCAACTTGATGCTGCATACGAAGTACAAGAGCGTGCGATTAATGCGAGAATTGATGAGCTTAATGACTTAGCGGATAATCCGAAAGCTCTGTATGACAGAGCATTAGCAGATGTCCGAAATAATTCTGTTGCTCTATACGAGGAAATGATCGAGTTCAATAATAAGTATGGCGACGGAATAAAAGAGACTGTAGTTGACATGTGGGAACAGGCATACATATCCCTCAAGAATTATGCCGAGCTCTATCATGAATTCTACAATGGCATCAATCTCGTTAATGCTACCGGATATCAGCCCGGAACTGAAGGTAACGTTGGCGGTAACTATATAGCGCGTAACCCAGGCGGCAGCGCAATTAAAGTTGCAGGGGCCATGCCAGCGGAGGTTTCCGATTCTGGAACCGCTTCGCCATATTCTGATCTCGACCCTGCCGTACAAGCACAGATTGAAGCAGCGCAGGCAGCAATGCAGGCTCAGCTTGATGCTGTTATGAATAACATTCAGGCTGCTACAAACAATCTGCTCGATCAGGTTACGGCGAATACTCAGGCAACACTAAGCAATCTCACAAGCAACTACGCACTTAGTGGTGTTAATATGGGCGATATTATTATCCAAGGCAATGCCACTATGGATACAGTGTCTGAAATTCGCAGAGCACAGAGAGATAATATCTCTAACATGCTCAAGGCTTTTAATACATTAAATAATAAATGATGCAATAGGCACTTAAATGATAATAGTGCTTAACGGAGTAGATGGGTGCAATGAAACGTCTGGTGAAGACATTGCAAACAGGAGAAACGTTAAGAGCTTAAGGGGAGTTTCTACATGACTCCCCTTTTATAAATAATTGGACAATTTAAAATATTCAAGCCGCATTGTCGGCTTGTTACGAAAGGAGGACAGCTGCAATGGATTTAGCTGGATGCCATTTCACATATGCAGATATCTCTTCCAGAGAATACAGCCTGTGGTTCGCACACTGCGAAACATCAGACTATACAGCGATCAATGGCACGACCAAGTCCCTTACCGTATTTAACTCTCGTGGGAACAGGCGGTATTTTGTGGCGGATTCCTATACCGACTCCCCTGTTTCGATTGACGTTGAATTCATTACGGACGACGATCGCACTCTATCTGTACAGGAGATTCGCAATATTGAGAGATGGCTGTTCAACAGAAAGAATTACTATAAACTCTTTATAGATATCGCAGACGACTGTTTAGCTGAGTCTTATCAGATTATCGACGGAATAGAAAAGCGCTTTTATTTCAACTGCCGCTTCACAAATCCGACAAAAATCTATGGCAACGGTGGTACGGTTGGATTCAAAGCGAAGATGGAATGCGACAGCTACGTGCTTTGGCAGGAGGCTATTGACGCAGAATTTGAGATCGGACACACATCAGCGTCTGATAGCTCTGTCGTATCTGTGAATATTGACAGCGAAGTCGATGATTATGTATATCCGAAAATTACTATCACTATGGCTGCTGCCGGTGGTGATATTTCTATTACAAACAACACAGATGACTCTACCCGCATAACTTCATTCAAGTCGTTGACAGGAGAGATCGAATTCACAATGAACGGGAATTTGAATTATATCTCTGGAGATAACTATGTTAAGTTTTATGACCGGAATTTTGTGCGGTTTATCCCTGGCATTAACAATATTTCTATTGTTGGGGCGGTAGACAAAATTAAATTTGAATGGGAGAACCGAAGATACATATAAAAAGGAGGTGGCATGATTGATCGCCAGATTTAACAGCTATCGGGAATTTGAAACGCCGATGCTGTATGTGTGCGCACCGGGCTGCAAGTATGTGGACGGTATGCTCACGAACACATCGGGTATCCTGACAGATGTTAGTGATATTGAAATTATTCCAACTTTCAATGCCACTTCTGAACTGAACTTCAGGTGCTATAGAGTTCATCGCGAAGACGCAGAAGAGAATTCTCATTTCTACAGTTTATTCCGTTCTCTGCGAAATAGACGGATGATCTATGTTGAAGACATTGGGTTCTTCGTTATAACGAATGTGGAAGATGGATACGATCTGAATATCGGCACAGACTATAAGGACATCTCCTGTGAGTCTTGTGAAGAGGAACTTCGGTCTAAGAATATTCCATACATCGAGGACGGTACCTACAAGTTCTTTACTGGAGAAGAAGGGAATCCTGGCATGCTTGAGACTCTCGTGCAGTCTACTCCCCTCTGGTATATTGGGGATGTCGACACGGAGGTTGCAAACAGATACAGGACGTTCGAGGATATTGATTTTACGGACAATGTCCTTGGGTTTATGTTGGAAGATCTACAGAATGCGTATGAATGCATTTTTGTTTTTGATATCCAAAACAGAATAATCAACGTGTACGATCAGGCAAACTACGTACACGAAACAAACATTCATCTGACTAGAGACGATCTGATTACAAGCATCAGCGTGTCCGAATCGTCAGATGATCTTTATACCGCACTCAGTGTGACAGGCGAAGACGAGCTTAGTATTAATGCCGTCAATCCGCTTGGCACGAATGTTATTTATAACTTTGACTACTATCTTGACTGGATGACTCCGAGCCTACGTGAGAAAGTGGAAGAGTGGCAGGATCTTGTCGCATCTTATAGCGATCAGTATTATAACCTGCAGATGGCGAGATATTCAGGTCTTACTTCCCTATCGACTCTTAATGCGGAGTACGACCAGCTTAATACACAGTTGACGATGTACAAACGCTGTAGAGAAAATATGGTTGCACAGGCTAGTGACGAGCAGATTGCTGAGTACAATGCGGTTATCACTTCGGTTGGCGGTACGCCAATTCCTGAAGATAAAGGGTATCTGTGGATCATGTTTGGCGATGATGCATCTGGTACAAACATTACGACCAATCCATATGGGAAACGTTATATTGGTCTTGCTTGGGATAAAGGTACAAATGTTGCCAGTAATAGCGCTTCTGATTATACATGGTTTACATTCAGAAGTGGCGAAAGCTTCCCGAGGCAGAAGAACGGTACGACGCTATATACATGGATTGTGTTCGCAGACTCTGTTACGTCAGGAATGTCGAATGAACCGGAAGATGTAGCATCGTCTTCTGCAAAGCCATATATTGGCATTTCAGTAGATAACAGTTCTAGCCAAAAATCATCTACGTATGATGACTATACTTGGTCTCTCACGAACGTTGGTGGAATCAGCGTTAGTGAGGCATTAGGTACAATCGACGAATTAGTCAAGCAGACTGAGGCTGCCCTTACGGCAAAGGCTGCTGAAATTGCCGAAGGTGATGAGTATATAGACACGAGCGAAGCGAGTGTAATAAACATACAGAACGCCGTTTCCATGCAGAATTTCTTTACCGAAGAAGAGCTTGAAGAACTTAGCAACTATATTGTTGAAGGCTCATACTCCGACGACTATATAGGTATTACGGACACTATGTCTTACAACGAGATCTTTGAGCAAATGAAGACGCTGTATGACCGTGCGGTTGCGCAGCTGGAGACTGTATCTGTACCGACACAGCAGTTCACTATCGATGTTGAGAACTTCATATTCGTGAAGGAGTTCGAGCAGTGGAGTGATCAGCTTGAGACTGGTTGCCTAATTAATGTTGAACTGATGGAAGGCGATGTCGCCCAGTTGTTCCTTACTTCCTTTGAAGTTAACTATGAAGACAAGAAACTATCGATGACGTTCGGTAATCGGTATAATCGGTTTGATTCAAAGGCATTATTCGATAAGTTCCTTGGTAATGTATCCAAAACACAGAACACGCTTTCTTATATTCGTAGCACGATTTATCCGATTAAGAACGGTGAGTTCAATCAGATGAAAGAGGCTCTTGAGACTTCTCGTACTCTTACGAAAAACGCCGCTCTTTCTTCAACAAATGAACAGGTCACGATTGATGACACTGGCTATACTGGTCGCAGAGTTTTACCTGACGGCACGATCGACCCACATCAGATTAAGATCAATGGTAGGAACATCGTGTTCACAGATGACGCATGGAAGACATGTAAGACGGCAATTGGCGAAATCATTCTTGGCTCTGGCGAATCTAAATATGGTATCAACGCCGAGATTATTCTTGGCAATATGATATATGGTAACGAGCTGCATATTATTGATAAAGATGGCAATGATATGTTCGAAGTTACGGAAGACAAGATAATGTTGAGCGTCGGTGATATTTACGCCGAGAAGGAAGATACTATATCTGGTGTTGACGTGATGTACTGTCGTGCATCATCTAGTATAGCATGTAATATTAGCACGATGACGACACAGTGGAGTACAGCTGCGCCCGGATGGGTCGATGGTGAATATATCTGGCAGAAGACCGTTACGACATATGACGATGGTCATACATCTGAATCCACAGCGACATGTCTGACAGGCGCGACTGGTCAGTCTGGTAGAGGTATCGCTTCTACGGTTATCAAGTACGCCCGCTCATCCGACGGTGTTAATCACCCGACGGCAGAGAGCGACTGGTATTCTGATATCCCAGATTACGTCGAAGGCGACTTTGTTTGGACGCGCACAGTTATCACATATACTGATAACTCTACTTCAACATCATACTCCGTTGGGAGAAACGGTGTAAATGGTGATCATAATGCAGTCGTATATCTATATAAGAGATCTCCTTCGCAGGTGTCTATCGACTGGACGACGCAGGTCGCGTATGACTTCCAGTTACATACACTCGCCCCTGTGCCTAGTGGTTGGAGCACGACGATCCCCGCTGGTGTTGATACTCTGTATGTGACGGCTGCGACAGCAAGCTCGAATACGCAAACGGATATCATTGAATATACTGAGTGGTCTACGCCTGTGGCGATGGCTCGAAGTGGTGCAAATTCTGCAACAGTTCTCTTATACAAGAGATCTGCTGATGTGCCAGAAATACCTACGACAGAACTCACCTACACATTTGCAGATGGTTCATTAGACCTCTCCCCTCTTAGTATAACTGGGCATACGGTGGTCGCTGACGACAACACAGTGGAGAATCTCTTCTACGTGAATAACGAAGTGCTGCGTTTGACATCTGCGATTACTGGCACTGGATATACATATCAGTGGTACTACAAGACACCGTCCAGTTCATCTTATTCTGCCGCTACTTCTACATCAGCAACAGCGCCGACGTATACGATAACAGCGCAGAGCCGACATGATGGTTACCAGTATTATTGCAGAGTAACTGATACATACGGTAATAGCACAAGCACAAGGGTAGTCAGAATCAATCTTGGGAAATGGTCTCAGCATATTCCTGCATCTGACGGCAATCCGTGTTATGTGATTCAGGCGACTGCGATAGGGTTGGACGCGACGGATGATATAACTGGAGCCGAGTGGAGCACTGTGACAGAACTTGTCACAGATGGTGTTGGTATCAGCGGAACGAGCATTACATACGTTACTTCCACAAATGGATCTACGCCGCCAGCAGCTACAGCGGATTGGTCTACAACCTTCCCTGGTGAGTTAGAAGAGGGAGAATACCTCTGGACGAAGACCGTCACAACCTATACGGACGGGACTGATTCAACGGTATACTCCGTTAGTCGCAATGGTGTGATGGGACAGGACGGTGAGGCTGGACGTGGTATTACACACGTATCAAACAGATACGCTGTTTCTACGAGTAGCAGTACTGCGCCGAATGTGTGGGTGGATTCACCGCCTACTCTCACTGCAACAAATAAATATCTCTGGAATTATGAGATTATCACATACACAGATAATACATCTGATGAGACGGAGCGCCGCATTATTGGCGTATACGGCGATCAGGGTGTTACTGGTAATGGTATTAACAAAATAACTGAGTATTACCTCGCATCGGCAGCAGACAGCGGTGTGACGACATCCACTAGTGGGTGGACTACAACTGTCCAGGCTGTAACTGGTGCAAAGAAGTATCTCTGGAATTATGAAGTAGTTGAATATACAAACGGCAACTCATTCACGAGTACTCCGGCTATTATTGGTATGTTCAGCAACAGTATCGTGTCGTCATCTGTAGTGTATACGACATCCGATAACGGCACTAATGTTCCAACGTCCGGTTGGCAGAACTCTGTACCAAGCGTAGCGGCTGGCAGATACTTGTGGACTCGTACAACTACGAACTATGCGTACGGCGATCCAACGGTATCTTATTCCGTGAGCCGTAGTGCTACGAACGGTAATCATACTGCGGTTGTGTACCTATATAAGAGATCCTCATCCGCAGCGACGATAAACTGGACTAGCAATCTTACATATAACTTTACGACAAACAGCTTAACATCTGTACCGTCTGGGTGGTCTGCCACTGTTCCAACTGGTACTGACCCGATCTACATGACAGCAGCAACAGCAAGTTCAAACGGTGACACTGACACGATCGCTTATACAGAATTCGCGGCTCCTGTTATGATTGCGCAGAATGGCACTAACGGTTCGGATGGTGCAGATGGTTCTAACGCCGCAACGATTTTCTTATATCAGAGAGCGGCAAGCTCATCTTCATTGTCCAAACCTACTGCAACTCTCACATATACGTTCAGTACCGGCACGCTATCTGGCACTCTTGGAAACTGGTCTCAGGCAATACCGGCAAACGACGGCAATCCGTGCTTTGTGATACAGGCAACTGCTGTAAGCGCTGGTACAACTGATACTATATCTTCGTCTGAATGGAGCAGTATCAGAGAACTGGTAGCCAATGGCGAAGACGGTGTCGGTGTATCTGGAACAGAGATTGCTTATGCAACTTCAACTAGCGGTACTACACCGCCGAGTTCTGGATGGGGTTCATCCGTCCCAACTGTTTCTGAGGGGCAGTATCTGTGGACTCGCACAACTACGAACTACACGAACAGCGAACATTCTACATCTTATTCTGTAAGCCGTAATGGTATGAACGGTACGAATGGTACAAACGGTAAACATAGTGCAGTCGTATATCTCTACAAGAGATCTGCGACAGCTGCCACTATAGACTGGAACACTGATCTCCCATATAGTTTTACATCCAATGCGCTTACGGCACTGCCGAGTGGCTGGAGCCTTTCTGTCCCAACTGGACTGAATCCGATTTATGTTACAGCGGCTACTGTCAGCTCTGCTGCTGATACCGCAACAATACCGTATACAGCATGGGCTACACCGGCGATGCTTGCCCAAAATGGTGAGGCTGGCGCAGCAGGTAGTAACGGCTCTGATGGTTTAAGCACGGCAATTGTATTCTTGTACAAAAGAGCTGCAAATTCTAGTGCTGTAACGAAACCGTCTGTCGACTTGGATTATACATTCTCGACTGGTGTTCTGTCTGGCAATCTGAACGGATGGTCGCAGAGCATACCTTCTACTGATGGTAATCCGTGTTTTGTGATACAGGCTACGGCTGTAGGTACTGGTGCGACGGACAGGATACTGACAACAGAATGGAGCGACATTGCAGAGCTTGTTGTCGACGGGGACGGCGTTGGTGTTGAGAGCGCTGTAATTGCATACGCAACATCGAACGACGGAACCAATCCACCTACTGATGATTGGTCTGATATCATACCGTCTGACATCGGCGAAAAGAAATTTATGTGGACTCGAACCACAACGAACTATACAGATGGTTCGCAAACAGTAGCATACTCTGTAAGCTCAAGTGGTGTCGGCATTGCCGAGATTGTGACAGAATATTATCTGTCAACTTCAAACACAGAGCTGCTCGCTGGTGAGTGGTCTGATACCCCACCAGCTTGGACGAGTGGTACATATATCTGGACGCGCAGCCACTTATACTGGGACAATGGCGACGAAAGCACCACGACTCCAGTATTGGATAATTCGTTGAATCAAATCAACGCAGATATCTATGACTGCCAAACAGATATAGAAGTCAACAAGCAAGGTATTCAGCAGAACACTCAATACTATCAGGAACTGTATGGGCAGGTTGCTAAGATCAATGCCTATATTCAGACTGGTGTTATTGGTGTTGACGAAACTGGTAAATCATCTTTCGGTGTTAAGATCGGCGAAAATCTTTCGACGGTAAGCGCCTATATTATTAATGGGTCTGTCGCCTTCTCTGAAGGTTGGCTTTCTTCGACGGATGGTGGAGTACCGCTCTCCCCTGATGAGTCTGTGCTTTATCAGATCCAGACACCGGGTACCTATTATGGAAAGACATATAGGTGGAACGGTTCAACGTACTCTGAGGCAGAATCCGAAGGAACGCTATCTTCGATTTTCACGTCGAGCGAACTTGGGTTCTATGACACTGGTGAGAAGACGGCGTATTTCTCAAACAAGAATCTGAACGTCACTACGGTCAGAACGACACGTATTCTTTTCAGCCAAGACGTTATTTCAGACACATCTTCCAATAACTGGCAGATCGGCATCGATAACGGGTTCTATCTGAAATGGGTTGGTGCAGCCGATGGTAGTAGCGGTGGCGACGATACAGAGGAAGATACTGCGTCCACCTTTACAGCAACATCGCCTGTTACTAATAACACCGACGCCTGCACAATCACTATCACAAGGGCTAAGAATACATATATCCACTCCTTGCAGTATTCGACCGATGGGTCTAACTGGACTACCATCACTGCGTCGACTACAGGTGAAAGTGCAATTTCATGGACGCCGAATCTCACATTTAGTGGTAGCGCAACAAGTATTTCTTGTACTGTGCGTTGCATAACATATAAAGGTAGCGTCACTGCAAGCAACCTTGTCGGTAGTTACGATAGAATTGTTGTTGTTAACAAGGAAGGTCAAGTCGTTGCACCGACAATAACTTCGCATCCGAGTAATGTGACAGCTGCGCCTAATACAACAGTCACATATGGTGTCATAGCAAATGGTAGTGACCTAACATATAACTGGCAGTTTGAACTGAGTAATGTTAGTGGGTACGTTAACATGAGTGGATACACAAGTGTCTACACCGACTGCTATTCTGGGTATGATACAGCGACTTTGACGATAACAGACACAACATATTTCAATGGCGTTAACTTCAGATGCGTTGTGACTAACAGCGCTGGTTCTGTAATAAGTAATTCTGCTTCACTTACAATCCAAGAAACTGTCACAGCGCCAACAATCACATCACATCCATCTGACGCGTCGGTGCAGGAAAATGTAGACGCTTTGTTCTCTGTAACAGCGTCTGGTACGAGTCTCAGTTACCAGTGGCAGTCAGCAAGCAGTAGTTCTGGCACGTTCTCGAACGTTACAAATCTTACTGGGTATAATACTGCGAGCCTTACCGTACCTGGCACGTCAACATATAACGGATATGCGTTCAGATGTGTTGTGTCGAACAGTGCTGGGTCTGTAACTAGTAATTCTGCTACGTTAGATGTTCAAGCTGCTCAGGCAGTACCACAAATAACGGTACAACCACAGTCAACGACAGTATATACCGGGGAACAGGCAACATTCTCTTTAACGGCAACAGGAGACAATCTATCTTACACGTGGTACATGAGAACAAGCTATAGAGTCGCGTGGGCTGAAATGGGGAGCGGATATAAAACAGCGTCTATTACATTGACTGCCGGCGATACTGAGACTAATAATGCTGCTAATGGATATCAATACCGTTGCACAGTATCTAATAGCGTAGCATCTGTTAATAGCGATATTGTTACGTTGACAGTTAAAACCAGCAGGTTGCCATTAGGGTACCATGAAGTAGAATACCTTGAGTCAACTGCTGGCGGTGGGCAATATATACAGACTGGTATAACTTCATTTAACTCTACAGATGAAATAGACATCGCATTTATGTACTTTGCTATTCCTGCTGCAGGGAATCAGAACGTTATCAGTATAGCTGGTACAGGGGATGCTCAGCACTATATGCGAATACCCGCAATTAATGATAACTACAATGCATATATCATAAGTGATTCTGATTCTCTTGTATCAACGCCACAGGCAAACAAACGTTTTGATGCCGTTATCAATAATTCAAGTCACAAAGTTCTTGAAAACAATACTGACCTTGGAACATTAACGAGTTATACAGGTGATTTCTGGTACAGTTATCAGATAACACTGTTCGGAATATCGAATACGGCAGGAACACTGAGCGGGACAGGGTCACGTTGCAGGATTTATTCGTTTGTTCACAAGAATAATAGCACAAATAGGTATTTGCGCAATTACGTCCCATGCTATCGCACATCTGATAATGAGCCTGGTTTCTATGATCTTGTTAATAACACATTCATTACAAACGCTGGTGATGGTACATTTGTTGTCGGACCTGAGGTGTAACAATATATTAATATAACAATGTTTATTCTGAATTAAAGGAGGTGAGTTAGTGGCAACATATACGGGAGTAAGAGATATAACTGTAAGTAATGCTACCTTAAGATTTAATTATCGTGAAGTTGTAAATGAATCAGCTGGTACATCTACTGTTACTATAACCTCTGTGCAGGCGAAAGTACCAGTATCCGGTACGTTGACTCCGTGGGGATATGTATCATTCAATGACGATGTATACGTCGAGTTTGGTGAGAACGCAAGGACTTCTTGTACTGCTGGTACATACACGACATTGTACTATTCTGGGACTATGTCCGGCACATTCACAAATAATGGAGTTAATTCAACAGCTGGCATACAGCTAATAGCCGGTCCGACAATTTCTGCATTTAGGTTCTTACTTGAGACTAGTACATCACAGCAGGTGTATGATTTTAGCCCTGGTGTTTATTATATTTCTCTTACGAATTACACGACTGATAGTTATTCTACTCTGTCAGCACCTACTGGCGTAGTACTTGGTGAAGACATCACAGCAACGATTACAGTAAAGAATACGTCGTATACGCATACACTGCAATATAGTTGGGACAATGCGTCGTGGACTAATATTGTAACTGGGCTAAAAACAAGTGGTAGCAGCACACAGATCGTATATGCGTGGGATACAGACAACGTAGCTTCTTATTTTGAGCGAACAACCGGCGCGACCTGTTATATTAGATGTCTATCATATAACGGTAGTTCTTATATTGGTTCTGCCCAGGTATCTGTGGTGATCTCGTCTTCGGGCAATCCAGTAATATCAGATATTGTCATAACACCTGTTAATGACGACCCGACTGTCAACAGCTGGAATAACGGGGATATATTTGTTCAGGGTTATACCAGAGTGCAGATCCAACCGCAATTTACTTTGGCGGCTGGTGCAACATTGGCTGCTTGTAAGATATACATCAGTGGCATGCAGGTCGCCGAATACGGTTCTGAAGCTTCAAGCTTTGTGTACACGTCTTCGTCACCAATGACCGATTACGGCACAGTTGAAATCAGCGCACTCATTCTTGACTCAAGAAATAACTCGACAACTGCCAGAAAGTCTATCTCGATATACGCATATTCTAGACCGTATGTTACAGATCAAGAGGTGTTCAGAAGCGGCAATGACGCAAGCACAAAAGATGATGAAGGCTTGTATATAAGTGCAAAAGGCTCTGTAAAATATAGCTACGTTGGCGGTTATAACACGCCGGGGTTAAAAGTGAGATATAAAGAGCCTGGTGGAACGTGGTCTACTGCCGTAGACTTCGGGTCTGGCACATCAACTTATACACATATTAATTCCAGTCTGTGTAGCGTCGATAAGACATACATCGTACAGTTCCTTGCTTACGATAGCCTCCACACACTGGAGAACGACCCGTCGACCTATGAAGTAACCCTTGCTACTAACGCCGTTCTTATACATGCTGCAGATGGTGGTAAGGGGATCGCATTCGGTGGATATAATAATATTGAGGCGATTCAGAATTGGTTAGATACGTATCTATACGGGAAGCTTATACTCCCATCTGGCATGTACAACACGACTGAGCCGTCTACGACTGGTGCTGTCGTTGGGCAGATTTACTTCCAGCTTATCGACTAGGCGGTGGTGTTGTGGCAGAAACTAGATCTTTTTCATTTGCGGGGTTCAACGCTGGAGCATACGCTGGGCTGCAGACCGTATATTGGACTGTCTCGTGGAATCTTGGATCTACAGAGTTCACGGTTACTGGGCATGATTCTGGGTCACCGGCTGATCTAAGTGTCGGTAAGTGGCAAGTGTATATCTTCTGGGATAACTTCAACACCGCAGTCACGTCTGGCAGGCAGGGTAGAGATTACGATTATTATGAGTTCGGCCCCGGTGAAGGACAAACGTCATATGGGCATATGTTCTATTTGTCACGAGTGCCGACAGACACAACGACGATTGGCGTTCGAATTTACCCGACTGCCTCATATATAGCTACTGGGTATACACATACTCAGGATGGTACGGCGCTCGTTAGCGAAAGCACATTAAGTGGTTCATGGAACCCAGCTTTCACAGTGACAGTGTATGATGCAAAGAAGGTTCAGACGAATCTATTCCGCGATGAAACTGGAGCGATCCAAACAAATTCGTGGAGTCAACACGTTGTTGAGATGCACACCAGCTGGCGGTCTGACCAGTTGCGATACCCAAGCCAATATCCACATAATGGATACACATATAATTCGTCGACTGGCTATACAAGTGTAAGCAATATTACGAAGAATACTATTCTTTATAATATCTACTTCCCTAACACTTACACAGCAACCTACGTAGCGAATTCTGATGTGGATACAGTTTATAATATCCCTTCGAGTGGCACGGTTGAATACGAGAGTATTATCCCACCGGACGATGATGATGTTAAACCGACGAAGGTATATGTTGTTACTCTTGACCCGAAAGGTGGCTATGTAACTGACACATTTCTCCGATCGGAAGTGCCTTTCAATTATTGGCAGGCAACTATAAACGGAGTGATAACGCAGGTGCAAGGCGGCTCGTCATATGTGTGGACGCAGAACGTAACATTCACAGCGCAATGGGGATCAGTTCCGGCGGTCAACTTGCCGGTGCCAAAACGCGCCGGTTATAAGTTTGCTGGATGGGGCTGGGAAGATGGCCTATCGCCAGATACATCATACAAGTATCCGGCTGGCGATCTTGTGCCACAAGGCAATATAACCCTTTATGCGCTATGGGAAGAAAGTGGAATTGTCCACATCTATAGCGATGGTCAATTCAAGACGTATGCTGTCTGGATATACCTTGGTGATGGCGGTGGCCCGAATCAGGATGGCTGGCATCACGCTACGCCAATGATCTATTGCACAGTAAACGGAACGACAGGATTTCATATGTGTGGATAGCGATATGTCTCTTAAGAAACTGAGGCAGCTCAGTTGTTCGAGACGCTGGGTAACTCCTGCGACTCGTCGTTTATAACTGCCAGCATAATTATATATTAGTGAAACAACCCGCTCTGTAATAGGGCGGGTTTTACTATATCGAAAATGGGGTGAGAAATTGAATTATACACGCCAAATTTATCTTGATGTAAATGCAACGTCTGCCGTGACTGTTGTGAAAGCGAAAGAGGGCGATGACTCTCTGCGGTATGTCAACGTGATTTTGCTGCGCGATGGTACGCAAATTGTACCTGACAACGGGATGTCTGCTGTCTTTCGTCTTGAGAAGCCGGATGGCAAAGCTGTTGTAAACAACGCAGCGATTGAATCTGACGGGTCAATTACTGTGCAGCTCACATCACAGTGCACTGCCGTTGCCGGACGATGCAAAGCAGATGTCCTGCTTATGGCAAATGGGGAAACAATTAGTACTGCTCTATTTATTCTCGAAGTGGTCAAGTCCCCTGATGTTGCAAACCAGCTGAACTCCAGCGATGAGTTCGGAGTCCTTGCCGACATGATGGATCGTGCAACAGCAGTTGTAACCGAAGGTGAAATCAAGTTGTTTAACATGACGCTCCGTGCCAACTGGTCTGGGAATGCAAGCCCGTATACACAAGCAGTTACGCTTACTGGTTTTGCTCCAACAGCAAACACAAGGGTCGACCTTTACTGTGATGCCGCGAATGTTGAGAAGCTCATAGCTGATGGTGTTGGCAGAATCTATATCTCAAATGATAACGGTACACTTACCGCATATGCAACGAACAACAAGCCTACTTCTAATATTGTTGTCCAAGCTGTTGCCGTTGAGGAACATCTGAATTCATAAAGGAGGAGAACTATGGTTACTCACAAAACAAGTGGCGGTCAGACTAACGCCTACTACGGCAAGTCCTCTGACACCAAACCGACAGCTGATGTGCCGAATGCAAGCTTTTTCTATGAAATGGATACCGGCGACATCTATATGTTTGACGAAGATTCACATCTTTGGATTAAACAATAGTTTTATAATCAAAATCATACATCATATTGTATGCAAAAAAATTAATGCATACAACATATTGACATCAAAAGGAGGGATTAGTCTATGTTTGTAATGGATGACATCTCTATGCCGACATATGCTTTGTGTAAGAGGCTTATTGACAAACAGGGAGGTGGCTCTGCGGCAACAGCCGGAACATCTGGAACGATTACCTTCGGTACAGACTGGAATGGTTCTGGCGATGGCCCGTTTACTCAGGTTGTTACTGCAAGCGGGTACACCGTTACAGCACATACTGTTGTTGACCTTGTCGCTAATTCTGCTGTAATCGCGAGCATGACTTCCGATGGAGTCACACAGATCTATGTCAGTAATGATAACGCCACACTGACAGCTGTTGCAATTGGCGCGAAACCTACGCAGCAGATGACGGTACAGGCAATTTTTTCGGAGGTGAATTAAATGGCATTAATTGGTAATCCTATTGTAGCGTCACAGCCTGTTGATGATGCTATATCTTCTACTAGCAAAAATCCAGTCCAGAATAAGACCGTCAAATCGGAACTGGACAAAAAGGTAAATAAGTCAGATATCGATACCACTCTATCTACTACTAGTACCAACACTGTTCAGAACAAAGTTGTTAAAGCTGGTATTGATAAAGTACAGGAGAATCTTGATGACCTCGGCTTGTCCCCTGTTGAAGGTGCTCTAAATACAACATACGGTGATACAACAGCTGAAATTATTAAGGATTCTACTGGAAAGAAAATTGTAAGCGCACTCTATAAGATTGCTGGAGTTTATGATCTGAATGACTATCGCAGCATTACTCAGGCAGTTAGAAAGGGAGACGAAGCGAAGATCCCGTACGGTACTGTATTTACTGTGCCGCATAGCACTTATGGAAATATCGATTTTGTTGTACGCAGACGCGATGTTGATAAAGTTTATAACGACGCTGATCGCCCGACTCTTACTATCCAGACGAAGCATCTTCTTTCAAACAATGGCGGTTCTTCTGTAGCAACGTTCCAGTATGATCGCCCTGAAGCATTCGCAAGCGTTGAAACTGAAATCTCCGCTGGCACTGTAGTTCAGTTTACTACAATCGCATATGGTGGCTGGGTAGCTGGTACATTCCACTTCACTGCGACTGACGCAATCCCTGTTGGCGCGAAGCTTTGTATCAGCGGTGTTCAGAGCACAGCACTCGACCAGTTGAATGTACAGGTATTTACCGATGCTAAGCAGACAACCGCATCTGCTGCTTACGCTATCGCATCTGGGGTTGGAGACGCTACTGTTGATCTCGGCACATGGGGCACCGACCTCAATCATCCGCAGCGCGTTTCTTATGGCTCTAACAATGAAGCAGAGTCTAATGTGTTCCAGTTCCTGAATGGTATTGGGCTCATGTCCGATATTTGGACACCGATGACAAAATACGACATGATGAGCACAACTTATACTACGCTGAATGGATTCCTTGGTGGGTTTGACGAAGAGTTTAGGCAGTGCCTTGGCCTCGCAACGATTAACAATATCAGTAACAACGTGTTTGAGTCTCAGGATTCTCCTTACGAGAAGAATGCGGCATATACACACCGTGGCTATTTCTGGCTGCCTTCTCGTATGGAGATCTACGGCACTCTGGAGAATAATAACGAGAATGCAGAGACGCAGTTCCCGTATTTCGAGGAAATCGGTATTACAGACTCGGACAAGCTTATGTATGCAAAAGGCGCAACATCCCCGACATCGTACTGGCTCCGGACCCCGACCGCGGGTAGCAGTGGCTATGTGCGTCTTTGCCTCACGGGGTACGGCGGCGGCCTGTACAGCAACTATGCCAGCTATAGCTACGGCCTCTCGCCGCTTGCGATTTTGGCGTAAGCCAAAAGCGAAATAAGCAAATCTTAAATCTTTCAATCTCCCCCGCTAGGGGGAGATATTCATGTAGTTTGTTAGGCAACATGTTGGTCGCCCGTTAGGGCGACGGTGGTTGTCAACTTTTTTTTGTAGATAAAGGAGGGCTCATATGAGCAAAATTACTGATCCTGTACTGCTCGACTCTACCGGGCAGGAAATAGAATTTGCGCTTAGACAGATCGCTGGTCAGTACGATACAACTGATTATAGAAGTATTGTTTCAGCGGTGCGTCGTGGCGATGCAAACAAGATCCCAAATGGTGTGACATTCACTGTCCCGCATAACTATTATGGAGATATCGACTTCGTTGTACGTAGGAAGGGCGTGGATAAGGTGGCAAGCGAGCCTGATCGTCCTACAATCACCATCCAGACTAAGTATCTTCTTTCTAGAAACGCCGGGTCTTCCGCCGCCACATTCCAGTATGACAGAGGTGAAGCACTGGCATATGTAGATACAGCCATTCCAGCCGGAACAGTTGTTAAATTCTCTATTGGAGCTAAATCTGGTAACTGGCTTGCTGGCGATTACCACTTTACAGCAACCAACGCTATTGCTGCCGGAAAGAAGCTCAGTATTTCTAGCACAAACTACGATAATACTAATTTGGAAGACCTTGATATCATTGTTTACACTGATAGCAAAGGTACGGCAACGGAGGCCACTTACGCAATTGAAGCCGGTGACGGCGATGCAACAGTTAATCTTGGTACTACTGGTACAGAATTGAATCTGCCCGGAAGAATGCGCTATGGATCTAATAACGCTGGCGAAGCGAATGTCCATCAGTTCCTTAATGCTATTGGGACCGTTTCCGATTCTTGGGAGCCACTCTCCAAGTTTGACCTCATGCCTTCTGGGTATACTTCTCTTGCTGGATTCCTTGGTGGGTTTGATGAGGAATTCAGGTCTTGCCTTGGCTTGGCACGTGTCCACGATATTGCAAATGATATATTTGAGGCACCAGGTTCTACGGCAACAATTAGTACTGAGTACTACCACAACGCATATTTCTGGCTCCCGTCTCGTAAGGAGATTTATGGCTCGAATGAGAATGCCCGCGAAGCATCCGAAACACAGTTTGAATATTTTGCCGAGCTTGGGACGACCAACTCGGATAAGCTTATGTATGCGAAAGGCGCAACATCCCCGACCTCGTACTGGCTCCGGACCCCGAACGCGGGTAGCAGTTCCACTGTGCGTAATTGCTACACGGGGGTCGGCGGCGGCCTGCACGACGTCACTGCCTCCAATAGCTCCGGCCTCTCGCCGCTTGCGATTTTGGCGTAAGCCAAAAGCGAAATAAGTCAATCTTAAATCTTTCAATCTCCCCCGCTAGGGGGAGATAATTATGTAGCTTGGACAACAACAAAAAAATAAGAGATGAGAGAAAGGGGTGATAGAAATAGTTCGCAAGGGAGATCAAGACCAAGGTAGGCTTGGTGTGATTGAAGCTAGCAAGAATATGTTTAAATATACTTATGATCGCGTAAAAGACAATAAGACTTTTGCGAAATCTGATAGGTGGATTATGGCCAAAGCAGTGTGGGATGCTGCAGCGAAAGCGAATGCAAATATTATCGCCGCAAATGGTATTCGTGTAGAAACATCATCTGATGCAGAGGCAAGATTACTCTATGAAAAGGACGCTGTAGCGCAATTAGATGTATTGCTTGCTTTGATAGACACGTGCTACACAGTAGGAATTATTTCTGACCGTCGTGCTGAATACTGGCTCGGTTTAATTAATGATACGCAAATTCTTGCAAAAGCTTGGCTTAAAGGCGATCACAGAAGATATTTAGGTATGGTTGTAGGTAGTATCGAAACAGAATAATAATATTTGGGAGGCGACTACATATGACGCCGTCTAGTGGTGTCGTTGTTGCGCTCCGGACCCCGAACGCGGGTAACAGTAACAATGTGCGTAATTGCAACACGGGGAACGGCGGCGGCCTGAACAACAACAATGCCAACAATAGCAACGGCCTCTCGCCGATTGGGGACTAGTGCGATTCTAGTACCGACTTTTTGTTGAGAAAGCAGTGCTACCTCCAAGGAGTTACCTTCCAGTCTCACATTACGATGTGAGCAAACAGGCTAAAGACGCGGATGTCTTACGAGATGCGCCGCTATCGGCTTTAGCGAATTCTTTAATTAAGGATAATTTATGGATCACGATTACTTTGATGAGGCTTTTACATATGCAAATATGAGAAGCGCTTTAAATAAGTGTTGCCGCAATGTAAGGTGGAAAGATTCTGTTGTAGGTTATGAATTACATGCGGCACAGAATACTTTAAAGCTTATGAAACAAATTAAAAATGGTACGTACAAGATTAGTGAGTATCAAAGATTTATAATCAATGAACCAAAGCGGAGAGAAATCGTCGCAACACGTATTGCAGACCGACAAGTTCAAATGGCACTGTGCACTGCAGGGTTATATGAGGATTTTGTCGAGCATTTTATAGCTGATAATTGTGCTTGCCAGAAGGGTAAAGGCACAGACTATACGTTGCAGCGTATTAAGAAACATCTATGCAGACATTATCATGATCATGGGAAAGATGGTTTGGTTCTTAAAATGGACGTACATCATTTCTTCCCATCAACAAGACATGATGTTGCAAAAGCTGCTGTAAGAAAACGCATCAGTGATGAGCGAGCGTGCCAGATGGTTTGTGATGTCATCGATAGTTTTGGCGGCGATGCTGGTATCGGTCTTGGTTCACAAATTTCGCAGTTAGTTGAGCTTTCCGTATTAGATGATCTTGACCATTTTATAAAAGAACGTCTCCGGATCAAACACTATGTGCGGTATATGGATGACCTTGTTTTAATACACGAGGATAAAGAATATCTGAAATATTGTTGGGATGAGATAGGGAAACAGCTTAATGCAATTGGGCTTGAGCTAAATAAGAAAACATCTCTATACCCGTTAAAACAAGGTGTGAAGTTTCTGCAGTGGAGATTCGTTTTGACCAATTCAGGTAAAGTCATAATGAAGATGAGCAATAAAAAGATGGGCAGACAACGTAGAAAGATCAAGAAAATATTATTTAAAGAAGAGACTGGTGAATACGCTATCGGTACTGCGTTCACCAGCCTAACTGCGTGGTGCGCAAATGCTAAACGTGGAGACGCATATTTTCAGCAGAAGCGCATGAAACACTATTATTACACAGTAAAGGCAGGTATTGAAAATGGTAAACGAAAAAGAAAGACTGCTTAAGGCTGAGCACGATGCATGGCTCGCAAACGCCGAGGCTGCGAAGAACACAGCAAACATCGATTTCATCGCCATGATGACCGGCGTCGATATTGATGATGAAGAAATCGTTGAGGAGGATTTTGAAGATGGAGCATTCTAAGTATTTTGCAAAAGTGAAGAAGTACTACGATACTCACCGTTGGAGCAAAGAGCGCGTACGTCTCGCAGTGACTAATCCCGAGAGCAATCCGTGGATCACTGCTGAAGAGTACGAAGAGATCACCGGCGAGGTATATGAGGCGTGAGTAAACCGAGCCCGTGTGATAAATGTATCCACAGGCACATTCAACCATGTTCTCAATCTGAGTCGCAATACGACAATTGGCTCTATATTACGTTAAGGCGTATATGGGGCAGAGGAAAGAAAGAGACCGCTCAAACAATGGGCGGTCTCAACTATATTGAATTAAAGGAGGAAGTCTAATGACTAAAGTAGAACATTACGTTCTTGACGCGATTAACGTTGCCAATGATGATACTCATGGCTATAGCATGGCAAATAGGAACGGCGATCCCGACTATGATTGTTCCAGCCTTGTGTGTTTTGTTGTTGATCGGGCAGGGATTCCTGTAAGAGCGGCAGGCGCTCACTATACTGGAGATATGCTGGATGCGTTTATAAAATGCGGATTTAAAAATATCATCGATAAAGTCAATATTAACAATGGCGCAGGCATGAAACGCGGCGATGTACTTCTGAATCAGGCCGCACATGCAATGCTTTATATTGGCGACGGTCAGGTCGTAAACGCCGGAGGCGATAACGGCCATCCGCAGCCTGGTGATCAGGGTGGCGAGATTAAAGTGCAGCCGTATTGGAACGGGAATTGGGATGCGGTTCTTCGTTACATGGGTACAGAGGAATACACTGGTACTGATGAACCTGAAGCACCTGAAGCTGAGCTTGCAGAAGGCATGGTTTATCCAAGGCCTGATGCTCCATGGGCGGCAGACAGCAATAACTTTGACTATCCAGAAATTCTGAAGTTCGGTGATGCTGGTACTGTTGTGCAGGAGATGCAGGCAAAGCTGAACGCTCTTGGCTATCCGTGCGGCAAAACCGATGGCTACTATGGCGAGAAGACGCTTGAGGCTGTTACAAACTTCCAGACTCAGAAGGGCTGTCTGATCGATGGTGAGGCTGGCCCGGAAACTCTTGGTAAACTTGCTGAATGCTACAAAGCACTGACTGGTAACGATGAAGCATTCTATGCCCAGTGGGAGAAACCTGTGAACGATCCAAAGACCGAGGCAAAGGAAAATGTTGCTGGATTCTACGCTGGTGAGAAAGTTGAGTTTATCGGCGGCAATGTATATCTTGTACCGAATGGTACTGTAAGCAAGACATACGAAGCTGGCGAAGCTAAGATCACTGCTCTGAATGCAAAGGCCAAACACCCGATTCACCTTGTGTTTGTGCGTGGCGCAGCCACTAAGGTGTACGGATGGGTTGATGTTGAAAGTCTGAAGAAGATCTAAGCTATGAAGAAAAAAGAACTAAGCTTTTCGAAGAAGTACTTCGCCTATCTGATTGCGCTTGAGTTCTTTGTGATTTTGTTTACGGGAGTGATGATTGTTATCACTTGTGATACCACTCCCCTTCAATGGATTATTACTGCACTGGCTGCCGAGATTTCTGTATACAGTGCATGGTATCTGGCTAAAGCCAGAACCGAGAATAGACATAAATATGCACAATTATACGTGAAGGATATCGCGGATAAGTACGGTGTGGATGTTGCAATCAGAATCGCCGAAGTAGTATTACGTGAATGAAAGGAGTTCCCAAATGAATAAATCCAGATGGCAGGTTTTTAAACGCGAGAATGATGAAGTAGTTATTTGCCGCAGATGTGAAGCGACCTACTTTATTGACTATAAAGATATCCGGGATGGCAAACAGCATAGTCTGCCGAAGCGTTGCCCTGTGTGCAAGGCTCTTATGATTACTGACAAACGCTGATCCCTGAAGGAGCGAAACGATGGTTTGTATAGACGACAAAGATGGCCAGCAGGTAATGCGGATAGACCGTTCTATCAAGCTTTATCCTGAGAACACAGAAATATTGAAGTGCTCCAAATGTGGGGCTGAGTTCGCCTGCAGAGGTTTGGAAGACTTTGCGTTCGCTTACATGCACAACGGTGTGCCTGTATATGTACCGAAAGCGGATGTTTTGTGCTACAACTGCGAAGACGAAAAGAAATACGAGGAAGCCAAGGAAAATATGATTGGCGGCCCGCTTAATAATGTGGAGGTGTAACTATGCAGATCGATCTTACACAGATCGCTTTGGGTATCATATCTCTACTTTCCACTATCATAACTGCTTATGTCATACCGCAGCTTCGTAATAAACGAATTCTCCGTCTGATTAGAATCGGCGTTAAAGCTGCAGAGAAGAAGTTTAATGAACCTGGTATGGGTGAAAAGAAGAACGAATACGTTAAAAAGTATCTCGCCAGCAAAGGGTATGCTCTGAGCATGGAAGAAGTAGACGTTATGATCGATAGCGTTCTGTTCGATATTGAACACGCTCTCCCAGAAGAAGACTAAGAAAGGGAGGTCATGAAAATGGAAATACTCATGAACCTTACTTTAGAACAATTGGTGGGAAGGATAGCAGGGATAATTGCGGTATTGTCCGTTTTCATAGAGATTACCCCGATTAAGTTTAACCCGATCTCTAGCTTATTGAAGTTTATAGGGTCTAGACTAAATAAAGATATCACCGAGAAACTGAATACAATGGAAAAGAAAGTCGATGCGCTTGAACGAGCTGATATTGTGTCATGCCGCGTGAGGATTCTGATGTTCGCTGACGAGCTCAGAAGTAATTGTAGGCATTCCCAAGAGATGTTCGATCAGACGCTTTCGGATATAGACGTTTATGATGCCTACTGCGACTGCCACCCAGACTTTAAGAATAACAAGACAGTCGCGGCAAGGCAGAGGATATTAGACGCGTATAATAAGTGTATGCAAGACAACGACTTTCTCTAATTGGAGGTAGAAGATGTATAGGATTCTTACTGTTTATTCCAAGAAAGATAACTACCAGTCGCTGTATCAGCTTATGACGACCGAAGGGACGGATAGCGACGGCAATGTCATCACTGTTCCGCTGGAGCTTGCTGACAAGTCTGAGCTGGACGCAAAGGTTGAATCTATGCTGAATGACGAGGGTTATGCAAAGGCCGACTTTATGGTCGTCCAGTATATTGATTATAACATTGATGCGAAGGATTATTCTGACGATTAATCTTTCCAGAAAATAAAGGATTGAAAGGGTGACGAAATATGGGTATAATATCTCCGGGTGAGATTTATACTGTGAGCACTATTATTACATGCTGCGGCATCAATTTCTGCATGATGGCTGCGGATAAAAGAAAAACTTTCCAGAACGGTGATGAGAGCATCGTGCTGGATGACAACACAGAAAAAATTTTCAGAGTCAACAACAACATTTTATTTGGTGGCTCCGGTGTGTTCTGGGGCAACGAGAAAATTTATGAGCCTATCAAAGATCGTATGAATGATAGGCTCACTATAGTCGACGCCGTCAAGATGACGGAAGATTATATGTATAATAACTTGGCGTTCGTAAGGGCGCTCAAGCGGTATTACTTCATTTCTGGTAGAGACGATGACGGGATATATTATCTTGTTAGGGTGTGCCTGCGGGAAAAGGATAAATGCGTGCACACTGATTCGTTTGTGCCGATGAGGAAAGATCAGAAGGCGTATATGATCGCTCTGCCGAAATCAATGGAGAGCGATGAGAACGCAACGAGGTTTAACCAGATGCTCGATAAGGCGGTTGGTAGCGCTGAGTCGTTGCCTGATCTTTACTTGGAGTGTGCAAAGATAATTCGAACTGTCGAGAAGGAAGACTCTAGTAAGTCTGTCGGCGACAGTATATCATTCCAGTCTATCCACGACTGAGGCTCGCCATGCTTTACAGGTGTGACGATTATGGTTGCACTGTAGATGAGTTATTCCAGATAGTTAAGAATGACAAGGCGTGCAGACAACCAGATGATGATTCGACCGATATTATTATCGGTGGTATATTAGACACGAGCACTGGTGAAGTGTCTCAATTCTTTATTGAATGTTAAGTTAAGCGTCCGGCTTCGTGCTGGGCGCTTTCTTTTTCTCCAGAATTTGTGAAAAAGAAGCCTCCCAGACTAAGCTGAGAGGCGTTTAGTTTCGTAAAGAAAAGTGCATAGTTTATATTACAAAGAGCGGGTTTGGTCGCTCTGATATCCAAACAAGTTATGTATAAGCAAGAGTACATATATGTCATAGCTCCTGCTCGTAGTTCTAACAAAAGTTCTAACAAATGTGTCGGAAAATTTTTCCAAGAATTACTGGGGTTTATGAATGTCGCACAAAAAATTGCGGATTTTTACTGCAGTAGATTAGAGCAGATTTGGTTAGATTGCACTAGATTTGAGTAGATTAGAAATGGGACGCTTGGTTCGGGACCAAGAGGCCTCGGGTTCAAATCCCGACACTCCGACTGAAAAGTGCCTGATTTCGTTGAAATTGGGTACTTTTTTTATGCAATTCTCAAAAGTTCTAACAAGAGTTCTAACAGAAATTCTAATTTCTACTGCGTTAATAGCTCTGCACATAGGTCAGAGCCGACCGATTTTAAGTGCTGATTCGTTAAATGCCCGTAAACATTTCCTGTTGTTTGGATATCAGAATGACCAAGCCACTGTTGTACATCCTTGAGATTATGCCCTGATTCTAGCAGTATGCTTGCACATGAATGCCTTAAATCGTGAAGCCTTATATCCGGCATCCCATGTCGCTCTAGAATCTTGTGAAAAGTTTTTGTGATATAGTCTGGCGAATAGGGCTTGCCGCTATCCCACTTGAACACATAATCGTTCTTGATGTATTTGTCACCAAGAAGTTTTTCATTTAATTCTTCCCTCGCCTTAGCATCAGTGAAAATCTTTTCTATCTCTGGAGTCATAGGGTACACTCTGTAGCTATCGTCGGTTTTGGTGTCATCCTTCTCGACGATCGAACTGCATCTGCATACGACGTGCTTTATAACTACCTGCTTGTTATTGAAGTCTATACTATCCCATTTTAGCCCCAACAACTCACTGCGTCTCAACCCATACAACGCAGTAACTGTTATGAGCGGAGCAAGTTTCTCACCCTGGATTAATTGGAATAGGTTACGCATCTGGCTTGAAGCGTAGAAAGATGGTTTAAACTTCTGTTTCTTTGGCCGCTTTATTTTGCTGACCGGATTCTCAGAAATCTTTTTCTTATTCACAGCATCATCACAGATAACGCTTAGAACAGTGAGATAGTTCCTTACCGATTTGTTTGAAAGACCGCCGCCAGTTTTTACATTGCCGCATTCAGACATATGCGCAGAAAAGTCTTCAACGATTTCAGGCGTGAGATCTTGTATCGCAACCTTGCGCTTCTTGAAGTATGGAACGATGTGGCTCTCAACACCGATCTTGTATCCTTGGAATGTGATGGGATCGTACACACGCTCAGCGTATATTATCCATTTCTCTGCATATTCAGCGAGTGGTTCTTTCTTAACTGTTGCGACTTCAAATGACTTATCTTGGTATTCAGTTATAGTATCGTCGAGGAATTTTTTAGCAGCTCTTTTGTTGTGCCCATCGACACTCAGCTTGGTCGGAATCCATTTCTGTTTCCGAACGCCATCCTTATCCGTTATATTAAGGACGGCATAGTACATATTCTTTTTAATTTGTAAGCTTCCGGTTATCATATTACACCTCCGTCGAACGGAAGCCATGACATATATGTATTTTGATTATAAGTGACGGAGAGCGTTTATTCAAGCACTGATTCTTTAACAAATCTGATCACCTCCGACTTTGGAATCAAATACGGCTTGCCTATGTCGAGGCGTCTGATTCTCTTTTCTTGTACGAGCTGATACGCTCGGTATACTTTTATTTGTAGCATTTCTGCCAGTTCTTTTATCGTAACGATATCGCTGTATTTTTCAAAAATATTATTCACCTCTGTTTTTAAGTGCTCAAGCCTTCTCCCAACAAGCACTCATTGCTCCCAACCGTCCGATATTTACAGCCTCGCACTACGGCTTTGGCTAGCAGGAGCGTCCCTTGTTATTCACGTGGTGGAAATAGCTGCCGGGTCTAAGCCTCATCAGTTACACGGCTATCGCAACCACATGGTATTTATATAAAACGCGCTTGACATTACTTCAGATTTAGACTAAATTATTGTTGCCCATTCACAGCGTAAATGTGAGGGCAGGAAAGGAGCGTGGTCAATTTGGCCAAGTTTTTGATTCTGCCTGTCTCTGAAGTAATATCAATGCATTGGGCAGAAACGGCTTAATGCCGTTCTTTGCAGAACCCGACTGCTAAAGTGCGATCGCCTTGGGTAAGAGAGGGTGGCACATCACACCCATGTTCATAGCGGGGAAATCGAGCGTCGCCAGTTACTCACCTGCATATACAGAATGAAAGGAATCTTGTTTTGTGAGTAGCGGAACAAGTGTCGCTATGTTCATTGCGCCAAGGCTCAGGGAAAACAAATTGGGAAAATACTGCCGGTAGATGTGACCGGTGGTATTTTATTTGTTACCACTCTTCGAAGTCATCGTAGTCCTGTTTCTCGCGTCTGCCTTTAAATTTTTTAGCGTGCCAATCCTCTTTCTCGACAAACATCTCAAAATCATTGCCGCCTTTATTCTCTTTGGCACGACTATTATCTTTCTGCTGCCAATTCTTATTTTGGTTTCTACTCATTTCAGCCTCGGCTCGATCAGATATTTAAATATAAACATACCAATTGTGACCCCAATGATATCATAGACTGAGATCTGCCAGCGTGGCAGAGGCGACGGAGCGCACCAGTATGCAACAAAATTACTCAGTAGATTCGCCATCGTCCTCGTCCTCCTTCATGTAATACCCGTCTGGGCTATAATAGTTTAAATCTGGGTTAGATGGTTCGCATATACAACACGGTTTGCCATCAGATGAAGACGGCGGTTCATATATACATCCTTTACACGACCATGTATTTTCTTTTACATGGTCGTTTTCTTTTCTCATTTTAAGCAGCTTATTAAATATATCGATCTCTAAACTCATCA
>Ga0326513_10000022_pt1 | contig 111415 bp, 68 predicted proteins | sample 2_2465_0518_D_FD_203654 | JGI IMG/M metagenome (GOLD analysis project Ga0326513, IMG submission 203654) | Bovine rumen microbial communities from UC Davis, California, United States - 2_2465_0518 | ecosystem: Host-associated > Mammals > Digestive system > Stomach > Rumen | place: USA...
ACTGGGGATCATCCCCGCACATGCGGGGAACACACTTCGAGATTAGCACAATACCGCGGTTTCTTGATTCGTTCTGTCTGTTTTTTATTCAGTTTTATTTTGAGTACTTCTTTGCCCGCCGGTACTTACTGGCATTGCTCCATCCACGACGAAGAGCACCGCCAAAAGACACTTCCTTCGTATTGGATGGCCGTTTAACAAGTTCCAACCCATCACAGTCAGTCGGAGACCAGTCAGCCCCATGCACCTTAAATGCCAGATGTTGCTCATTTCTCGCCGAATAGACCATAATGGCACGACCATTTTTTGAAAGTTCGACGATTCTCTCCCACAATTTCTCACGGACACGCGCATCCAAATGTCCTACAAACACGCCAGGCGATATCTCCAGCAGCCACCGGGTCAGATCACCGCGCAAACCTACTGGGCAAGCCGTCAACACAACAACTACCATTCTTCGCTATCCCACTCGTCATCGGCGTAGGATTTCCCCGCAGGAACTTCCCCTACCTGTTCATCCCATAGCCCAACATGGTCACCAGCACTTCCATCATTATCTGTGATGGGCTCCCCCAGCAGCATGCGAATGTCTTTTACCATCCGCTTCAATAAACTAAGGTCGTATATGGCATCACGAATGTTACGACGAGTCGCCGAACCGATATCTTCAGGATGAGATGCCGCAGTTTCGAACGCAACGGGAATCGATAATTCGGCCTTGTAAAGATCAGCGATATCGTAGACAAACGACCTTTCATGCCCCACATGCACGAATCCCAGACCCGGAGAGCAACCCAACGCTACTATCGCGGCATGCGCTAGGCCATACAGACACGTATGCGCAGCAGATAAAGCCTTGTTAATCTCCGAGCCAGCCATGAAATCGTCATGATCATATGTTCTTTTGTCCCACTCCACTCCAGTGCGAGCGGAACATTGACGATACACGCGGCGTATACGCGCTCCTTCGCGCCCCCGAAGCTGTTGCATGGTCAATCCGCTCACATCTTCACCGGGGAAACGCATCTGATACATTAAGCGCGCAACGTTCAACCGCTTTCTCGTGTTGGACACAAGAGCCGCCTGTCTTTGCAGAAGCACGGAGGAGTGCGTCAGAGGCTTACCAAACGCGTACATCCGAACGCCGCGCTCCCCCACCCAAATCACAGTTGCGCCATTCTCCCCTATGACTGTCATTGCTTGATGCGTCACCCGTGTCCCAGGCCCCAGCATCAAAACACTCAACGTCGCTGCAGGAATATGTGTCACACCGGTGCTATCCGTTGCGGTAATGGCATTGTCATCACGTCCGATGGTGCAATGCTCGAAATACGCAAACGACAGACGGTCTTCTGCACGGACAAGTTCACTGATCTCTGGCGGCGGAGTACCCATATGAGAGTGTCCGGTTTTCTTCGGCTGGCGCTCTGCTGCCTCGGCATAATCGTCCGTAGGCTTGTCGCCGTCTGTCGTTTGTGTATTCATCATTCGGCCTTATTGTTCAAATCCGGAGCAATTGTCAGCAATCCGCATCCAAAACCTTTCGCTCTTCCTACACCTTGGCAAAGGGCCTTGCGGAACAGTTCCGCATCGGTGACTTCCAAGCGGCCTTCAAAAACCGCAGTGACCAAGGTAACGGTGGCATCGGCACGTTTGAAATTTTCCTTATGCCGCTCCTTCACCACCACGTCAGGCTGATCATTCTGATCGTTCAGAATGGTGAAGCCATGGGATGCCGAACGATCAATCAACCATTGCAGTTGCTGGTCAACGGTAATGTGGCCGTGCACCTTGCCGACGATTCCATCGCTTCTACGTCTCCGACCTTTATCCTCCTTTGCCTTTCGAGCGGGATTCGCACGAAGCTTGAAATGCCACTGCTGCCCTTTTGCGATACGCTCAAGCAACGGCTCATAGTTCTTCGTTTCCCACTCCGCATGCATCGGCCAACCAGCTTGTTCGACGATATGCATGAAGTCGGGTTTCTCCGGACTCACCACATAGAGCCAAACAGCGCTATCATTTACGGACGTGTCCAGCCTCCACAGGATACGCCCTTCATCATTGTTCCGAACCGCATCGGGAGGGAACGCGCATTCCACTGCTGCATGCAGCTTATATGGCGAACCGATAAGCTGACGAGCCCCATATCGCGCTTTGTTCAAGGGTATTCTCGAGATAAACATCGCTGTCTTTCCTATCTCCCACCTAGATGAAATTCATCGGATCCGATTCACCGGTAGATTCAAAGGAAGGAGGTCGTGCACTATCCTTTGCACCTTCTTCCACGGGCTTATCAGGGTTGGGAATGCGGTAACGGTGCACTGTACGATTCGCATAACGCCGGCCTTCTCGGCTGAAACTTAACGGCAAGTCAGATTGCGTCGTTACGCTTTCGCCTTTCTCCGCGTCACAGACAATTTCCAGATCCGGGTACCTGTAACGCCTCCGATACCACTCCGAAGCATGCCACGTCTCGGAATTCAGAGCCTGACGAATATCCTCATACTCATCGTGGATGCCCAACGACAGCGGATAATTCGGCGGGCACGAACGTCGACCTAAATACAACGGCCATTTCGGCGAATGGATCGCATTATCCAACGTTTCCAGCACCAAACGATCGGCACCGAGGGCGACCAGAAAACAAGCATCAGCCAGATAATACCGATAGGTTAGAGGCATCTCCTTGTCGAACTTTCTGGAGTTACGTTTCCTCGTCAGGGATTTTTCGGTCTGCAAATCACGGATTACCCTGCCACGTTGCTCCACACGCACACCAAACGATATGCCTAGCAAATCCTCTATGGAATCCTCCCTGGTACGCCCTTGCGCCGAAGCCAGTATGCCAATCACACCGCTTTTGGTTGGTTCGCTACGAGTCTCGCGCCGAACGAATCGCGAAGAATCGCCCCATGACTGCAATGGGCCAGCCAATTGCAATAATAGAACGCTCATTTCAACTCCTTTCGAGCATCACGCGGAATACGCGGCGCTCAGCGTTTCTCGCAAACCCTGCTCAAGCTCCGGCAGTGTAACCTGCTCGCTCCACTCATCCAAGCTGGGCACAGAACCACCGGATACGACATGCCACGCTTTCACCGGTTCCTCGCCATAATTGATGCGAATCTCGTTCAACCTGTCACCCAGTCGTTCGATGCCTTGCCTGGAGACAGAAACCCCATCCTTCCTCTTGATGGGGTCCTCAAAGGCGTCAGCTGCGCTAATCGGCTGCGAATCGCGAAGCACGATCACAATATCCTCAGGCAACGTGTGGTTGGCGAACGTGTTCTGCTTGCCGGACGGCATGGATTTGATAAAGGCATCCACGAAAGCGGCAACTCCCTCCACCGCTGCGTTTGCATCCTGCAGCTGATCCTTCAACGCATCAACATTCACCGTCGCGTAACGATACAAGGTCGAGGAGTTGAAGCCAATCGTATCAATCATGGCAGCACCGGCATTATCATCCGATGCGCAATCATCAACGGCGGTGAAGTAGTCATATTCAGGCGTGATCTGATCGATGGAGAACGCATGGGCGACCTGAGCCGAGGCATCCGTATTCAGATCCGGAGCATCGGCCAGCATACGACCAAAGCATGCGATATCGATAGCCTGCTCGCCATGGAACACTGCGGCTACTTCCTTCTTCATCTTTGAGGGATCCTTCCCCTCATCGAATGCGGTAATCGCAATATCGGCCAGCTGTTCAACTTCACGGTTGGCGATGAAGATCAGGTACTCCGTGGCAGAGGAACCTTTGTCCGCTCCCGCACGGTCAGATGCCTTAACCTTGACACCCGTAGCAGTCAGCACTTTCTCTGCCAGACTATTGGACTCTTCCATCAAATCCGGCCTTTTCTCAGCGATAGCACTGCTGATCAACGCCACCGCGCTCTTAGTACGCTTCCCCAACTTGCTGCTGTCCAACTTACTGCTGAACATTTCACGCATGGCACGCTTCCAGGACTGGCTGGATACACGAGCTCTCAGCGCTCCACCAACATATGCAGTCTTCGGACTGCCGGTATCGTCTCGATTAATGTTGCTCGGCGGCACCTGCTGAAGGCAATGGATATCTACGAACATAATTTCCTCCTAATCGGTTTATTGTGAAGTTTTTTGAAAAAAATGGATAGTTACTTGTCACTCTTTTGACCGTTTTGCGTTGACGGAAGCTTGGCATAGTAATCCCTGCCCCATCGCTGGAACACAGGTCCACGGCTATCAGAGAACTGCAACAGGTACAAGTCACTGGCCAAGGAACCATAATCAAGCTGAATATCGGTGTTGCGCATCAGCATAATGAGAGCACGCATACTGCGAACGATTCCATTGAAATCGGGAGAGTTCTCCGCGACCCTCAGCCGTCGCAGAATGCCTTTAGCATTATCAGTATCAGGTTCAATCCTTCTGCATGCGCGTCCAAAGGTCATACGTAGCCCTGGATTGCTCTGGAACTTTTGCGCGACTCCCTGTTTTTTCGAACGCTGATGAACTGCGTATAACCCCAGCGCGGCTCTGATTGCGTTGCTCTGGCGTTCGAATTCAGGCGAATTATCCGCTGGCGTATCAAGCTCAGCCGGCCAATTCGAAAACAATTCATCACCGATCAGCATCCAAGACGGAGATACCCCGTCCAGATCTCGGTGCAGTCTCGAGAGTCTGGCCCTACCTCTCGCGCTGCTGCCGCTGCCTGAGACGTACTCGCGTTGCACATCATAAACCAGACTGGCAGCATATTTCCCAACGGCTTTCGCCTTATCGTATCTTGATAACGACGCCATAGTCATTTCCTCCTTTGGTCAAATGCGGTCGAAACCCCTAGTCTGAGATACGACCAAGTTCCTTGTTTAGCGATCCGCGGAACAATAATTGCGCAAGAGCGGCACTCATCACGCCGAACCTTCCGGATTCATGTTCTTCGAAAACCGGCACCGGCGACTGACTCAAGTAATCCCGTCCCATCGTCAACAGCAACCGATGAACCTCATCCAACCATGCATTGGAGTACGTCACGGGGTCTTGAGACTCATCAAAGTTCGCCAATCTGTCACGGAAAAGCAAGTCAAGATTCGCATACGCGCTCTCACGAATCTGATCGGCTACCTCTTGGGTTTTCCCACTATGGTCGCCCGCCGCCGATCGCAGATTCCGAACGAACATCGTCAAAGCCGTCACTGCTTTATCCGTACTCTTAACCACATCCACCACAGCGGCGATACCCGCATAATCATGACGGAACATCACCATGTTGAGAGACAGCTTGTCATCGATGCCGGTTTCGAACACACTGCTTTGCGTGCCATAAGTCATGCCTTGAGCATGAATCGTCACCATATTCAGCACATGCTCCTCTGAGTCAAGCACCTCGGTGCGAATTTCCTCCAGCCATCTGATAATTCCAGGACGGAAATCACCATCATCTCCCACACATAGGATGGGTTCCAGCCCACGCCACAATGCCTTGCTCGCATCGTGGGTAACAGGCATATGCGGAGGAACCGGAAGCCCCAACTTCTTCTGCTGCGGAATGCTTCTCCTCCAAGCAGTCATCTTTTCGAAACCATCAGTGTTGTATTGAGTTACGGCATCTCCATAACAGTTCACAACGCCAATGACTCTCGTGCAGTCTTCATTCGGTACCAGTCGAATACGACGCGACTGCCATGTCATCGCTTGAACGGGACCGGCAAAACTGTTTTGATCATCCATATCTGTAGAAGGAACTTCATTCTTCTCCCATACTGGAATATCGTTCGCGTTGCCGAACAAACGATAATATTCCGAGTCATACCGATCGTCATACAGAACCCAATTGAGCATCAGCGTCTCGAAGAGGTTCGCTCCTTCCGCATACACACCGCCGATGCCACCGAGCCAACCGGTACCCAGAAAGCCCTTGAGAGGGTAAATCTTCCCCTTATTAATATGAGTGTTCCCTTTCACTGGAGTTTTGATGCCCGCCGTATCAAACGACTGCAAATACACCAGCCAACGCGCGGCCTCCGGCAGGGAAAGCATGTCTGTAGTCCCCAAACCACGCATGGCAAACAGGTACTTTTCGGGCTTGGGCATGTCCGCAATCATCTCGGAAACGGGATCATATGGCTTCTGTCCAACGTATTCCAGTCCGGGAACTTGGAAGAAGGGTCTGTCCCCAAACAGGAAGAATCTATCTTCCCATTCATCAAAATAGCCCTCCAAGATATCCATATCGAAGTGCCCTATGCGGAATATGTCATCCCACATATCTCGCATCTGATCCTCACTAGGATTCTCAACGTAATATGCGCGATACAAAATGCCGAGCGCCAACCGAAGTATCGCTATCGCCTGCTGAGGAATATCACCCCGTATTTCCTTGATTTTCCGAGCATCCTCAAAAAGCCGTCGAAGTGACACTTCATCAGGATGCCCATCGACATAGGAAACCGGAATCCAACCATCATCGAGTAACGAGAAGTTTCCATCCATTTCCCCGACTCCTTTACATATCAGCCTTGATTGCAGGTTCTTTTTAGAGCATATACCCAAAGCTCAAATCTGTCAACATAAAAGAGTTTGTTTTTGTGAATTTCCAGAGATGCAACGGGAAAGCATGAAATCGGCAATCCCGTTGATCCAACCCCGCAGACGCGGGGAACACTACGAATCCCAAATCTTTTATGGGATCATCCCGAAATGAGGACATCTCAATTATCCTCTTTCTTCGCATATGTCAATCCGCCGCCACGCGAATACGAAATCGTATATCCACACAACTCATCTGAAGACAGGCACTCTTCCCTATCCTCATGGAGGAACAGGGCGAGCTTTCCTGCAAGCCAAGGCGATGCCTGCCAATACGCAGCCTCCGTCTTGCAGCCCTCCTCCAACGCAGCGATCAACGCATCAATTCGCCCATGCGCACACAACGCCACAGGCAATCTCACAGAACACTGCGCTGCAATCTTGGCCACAGCATCGCACGGAACAGTATCGACAGGAATAACCGTCCCTCGCTCTATGCCATTACGCTTATCTCCGACCCATGGCAACAAACATGCCTCTCCATCGCATTTGCAGAGCAACATCACTTCCACAGTGTCTTGTGTATCTCTTACGGCACGCTGTCCCTTGTCATCGTCAGTCTCATCAATCTGCGGAGAAAACCAGTCCACCAGCGAGCGATTCCTGTTCATGGCAGCTACCGATTGAATGAGATAGCCGTGAGCCTTTACTCTTTTCTCCTTCTGCTTGTTCGTCCGCTCCTCGCAGTCTTTGTCATATTGCGTGTTCCACGCCGTAGGTACGAGACTCCGAATGTCATCGCCGTATGCGTTCCTTACAGTACGAGCTATGTCCTTCGGCAAACATTGCACACAGGAAGCGGAAAAACCAGTCAATTCCAGAACCGCAAGCGATTCCATCAGGGAAGCGGCGTCATATACCGCGTCTACCCCCTTAGCAAACTCGGGACCATTATCATTCCAAAGTGCAATGCCTCGGATGTAGCATGCCGCTTCCCGCAGAAGACCTGGACGGTCACACTCATTGTCACCACGCCTGTGACGGTGCACCCTTCCGAGACGCTGCATGATCAGATCAACCGGCGCGATATCCGTCACCAACGCATCGAAATCAATATCCAATGACTGTTCCAGCACCTGCGTCCCAACTACAATCATGCGTTGTGGACGTCCACCATTCCCAATAGTGCTGTCTGGGCCCAGCAACCGACGCAATTCAGCTTCATTTGACATACGATCGATGTCCATGAACCGCGAATGCGTCAACTTCACGTACTCACTACCGAAATAATCACTTAGCAGTTTCGCCGCATGCTGCGCCCTACCGACCGTATCGCAAATCACTCCGACACAACCGCCATCTTTGAGCAAACGATCAAGCAAGCTAATTAACGATTTATCGCCGTCATCAATGATTCGGCAACGCACGTTCATTGATCTGCCGGAGGCTTTCACATCCACGTGCTTGATTTCAGTATCGGAAGTGTATGTCAGCACCGGATACGCAGCCGAAACCTTGCGGCCAGAGGAAACTTCCCCTCCTTGAACCGATTTAGGTTCGTTGATGTATGCTCCTTCAGCCTTCGCCGCAAGCCGTCTTCTTCTGAGTTCCCGAATTCCTCCACGTTTTGCTCCCGATGGAAGCTCAAGCATGCTATTTTTCCACCCCTTCAAATACGCCTTCGTCATTTCCTCACGCTGGCTCTCCGGCAATGTCGCAGATAGCAAAATGACCGGCGTTCGACTACTACCAAGCCATTCCAACGCCATCTTGAGATACTCGCGCATATACGCATCGTAAGCATGGCATTCATCAATGATGACGACCTTGTTTACCATTGCAAGTTGGCGCAGCACCACATGCTTCATTTGCAGAGCACCCATCAACACCTGATCGACCGTGCACACAAGGAAATTGGCGAGCGCTCCTTTCTTGCGTCCCCACATCCAATCGGAGACGACGGTTTCAGGAGGAATCACACCATGTTTCCTTGAATACGGCTCATCGGTATCATCCTGACCAATCGAAGAGAAACGTCGATGCGAAGCTGCGATGATGCCTTGGAAATCATCGTTAAGTTTCGCTTTACCATGCGCCAACCAAACCGTTTTCTCATCAGTCGAATCACAGGATGGCAAAGCATCCAGCCACCGGTGCACTCGTGAGAACATGGCATCCGTGGTAGCCATCGTCGGCAACGCCACGCATACCCCACCCCTGCCTGTGCGCTGGGCCAAGATTTCCGCGGCTGCGAGCGCGGCCTCAGTCTTCCCTTCGCCCATGGGCGCTTCGATTATTAACAGTCCCGGAGCATCCGTGTCACGAGCAACACGAACAGCTTGTTCTTGAACAGGACGCGGCTGCGCACCTTCGGGCAGCCTGAATCTAGTCAAGAAAAGATCTTGGCAGGATGCCGGTATATCTGCTGGCTCCCATGCGTGTGGCAATTGCACGCACGTCCATGCACGTTCCGCTCTTCTTTGCAGCCCTGACCATGACTGAATATCATCGTCTTCTCGCTCGGTCATGGCGAACGGCTCATCATCTTCCCGCAGAGGATGCATCCGCACCAAGGGAAACATGTCAGCGTCACTGTTGCTGGCAATCCAATCGGCCATAATGACCAAGCCCGTTGCAAGCACAGCGGACTGAGCGCTGAATTTCCTCTTGGAGAGCAATTCCCACTCCCCGTCCCTCACATCAACGATTCTGGCAACGAATTCTATAAGCTCATTCTGAGTTCCCATCCATATTTCCGAGTCCAGACCGGATTCCGTTTTCCTCAATCTTGTGTCTTCAAGCTTGCTTTTGTCCGGCGGGGTTCCGTGATGGCCTCCCACAACGCAAGCATATTGTCTTGATTCTCTTCCACCCCATTCATGAATCAGTGAAAAATATCTTTCGAGAATGACCTGTCCGGCAATGGGATGAGTGGGACGACTGGTATCCCTAAGTCCCGCAACCATAGGAAGCCCCACTTGTTCCGGCTTCCAGGCAAGGCTTTCCGCATCGGGACCGAATGAAATGGGTTTAGCTTGAAACACAGGCGTCGCCTTGCCGACGTCATGCACTCCGGCAAGGAAGATCATCAGTTTTCTTGCCAAATCATAGTCATCGCCAAGATCGCGTGCTATTACCGCTTTCGTCCCTCGCGGAACCCATGTGTCCCAAATCTTTGCGGACATCGCGGCGGAGTCGGCCATGTGCACATACAAGGGCAGCCATTCCGAATCATCTACACGGTTCGTTTTCCCCCAAATTGATTTCGCTCGATCCGACAACCCTAATTCATCAGCTGTCATATGCTCCCCTTACCCCATTTCGATATATGTCAACAGGAATCAACAACCACCATTAGTCACCGACTTCCCCATCGACGTCTAGAAAACAGCATAGACCATGGAACACACAAAGACACATTTCCCCCTGTTTTTGCCAAGCGCTACCATTCCCGACACACCATAGTTATCGCAAACATTTTTTCAAACGCAACGAGGGGCTGCCCATTCGCAAAGAATGAACAGCCCCTCACGCGAATCAGCGAAGCATCAACACAATGCTTCGGCAGAGTTCCGGCAGGCCGGCTTGACTTGGGCAGCGCAAAACCACACAAAACCACCCAAAATCAGCTGGCTAGTCGGCTAGCCACCCAGCCAACCACTTCAGGCCTTCGCGACCTCCACGCTCAGCTCGGCGCCGGCTTCGACGCTTACGCTGTCGGACGAGGTGTCGTGTGCCACGAGGTCCTTGAACTGTTCGACCTTGGCCACATCGTCCGCAGGCACGGTCACCTTCAGCGTGATGCGGTCGGAGATTTCCAGGCCGGCGGCCTTACGGGCTTCCTGCACGGCGCGGATCACGTCGCGGGCGTAGCCTTCGGCCAGCAGATCGTCGTTGAGCTCGGTGTCGAGGATCACGAAACCACCGGTCGGCAGCGCGGCGGAAACGGAGTTCGCGGCCTCATGCGCGTTCTCCTCCTCCACACGGTTGATCAGCTCGTATTCGCCTTTCTCAAGCGCGATCTCACCGTTCGGCGTCTCGCACACCGGCGCACCGTCCGCATTAACATGCCACGCACCGCTCTTGGACGCCTTGATCGCGAACTGCACGTCCTTACGCAGACGCTTGCCGGCCACACGCGCGTTCACGCGCAGCTCGTTCACGATCTTCAGGCCCTGGGAACCGGCATCCTCCAACGTGCAGAATTCAACGTCCTTCACGTTCAGTTCGGACTTCAGAATATCGGTGTACGCGGCCACGGCCTGCGGGTCCTCAACCACCACGGTCAGCTTGGCGAGCGGCTGACGCACGCGGATCTGCTTGGCCTTACGCATGGAAAGCGTGCCGGAAACAACCTCACGCACCTTCTCCATCGCGGCCACCAGCGCGGCGTCATCCTGCAGCACGGCGCCCGGTTCGGTGGTTTCGCCGGTCTGCTCATCCTTCAGGAACGGCCAGTCGGCCAGATGCACGGATTCGCCACCGGTCAGACCACGCCACACGGCTTCGGCTTCCATCGGAGCCAGCGGGGCCAGTACGCGCATGAAGGTTTCAAGCACGGTGTACAGCGTATTGAACGCGTTCTCGTCACCCGCACCGAAACGTTCACGGGTGTTGCGGATGTACCAGTTGGTCAGCACGTCGATGAAGTCGGACACCGCATCGCACGCGTCGGAAATGTAGAAATTGTCCAACGACTGCTGGGTCTGTTCGACCAGGCGACGCAGACGGGCCAGCAGGTAGCGGTCCATTTCCGGCAGCTTCGCCACTTCGTCGGCACGCAGCATACGGGCATCATACCCGGCGGCGTTCGCGTACAGGGTGAAGAAGTAGTAGGAGCTCCACACCGGCAGCATGACCTGGCGCACGGTGTCGCGAATACCATCCGCGGTCACGATCAGGTTGCCGCCGCGCAGGATCGGCGAGCTCATGAGGAACCAGCGCATGGCGTCGGAACCGAAATCGTTGAACACACCGTTCACATCCGGGTAGTTGCGCAGATGCTTCGACATCTTCTGGCCATCGGAGCCGAGCACGATGCCGTGGCAGATCACGTTCTTGAACGCCGGCTTGTCGAACAGGGCGGTCGCCATGACGTGCTGCACGTAGAACCAGCCACGGGTCTGGCCGATGTATTCCACAATGTAATCGCACGGGAAGTGCTGTTCGAAGGTTTCCTTGTTCTCGAACGGGTAATGGTACTGGGCGAAGCTCATGGAACCGGATTCGAACCAGCAGTCCATCACGTCGCTGATGCGGTGCATGTGGCTCTTGCCGGTCGGATCGTCCGGGTTGACGCGCGTCAGATCATCAATGTACGGGCGGTGCATGTTGACATTGCCATCATGGTCGCGCGGGTAGTCGCCGAAGTCGGCCTTCAGCTCCTCCAGCGAACCGTACACGTCCACGCGCGGGTACTTCGGATCGTCGGACACCCACACCGGAATCGGGGAACCCCAGAAACGGTTACGGGAAATGGACCAGTCACGTGCGTTGGCGAGCCACTTGCCGAACTGGCCATCCTTCACGTTGTCCGGAATCCAGTTGATCTGCTGGTTGAGTTCCAGCAGACGATCCTTGATCTTGGTCACGGAAACGAACCAGGAGCTCACCGGCTTGTAGATGAGCGGCGTGGCGCAACGCCAGCAGTGCGGGTAGGAGTGCACGTAGCTCTTCTCCTGGAAGAGGATGGCACGCTGCTCTTCGGGCACGCGGGCCAGCGGGCCGTCGCCGGCACGCAGGTTGCGCAGGATCGGCTTGTTCGCGTCGAACACGTACATGCCCTCATAATCCGGGCACAGCGACGTGAACTTGCAGCCCGCGTCAAGCACGTCCACGCTCTTGATGCCCTTGGCGTTGAGCGTGTTCATATCGTCCTCACCGTAAGGAGCCTGATGCACGAGGCCGGTACCTTCAACGGTGTCGACGTAATCGGCGGTGAAGATCTGGTAACCTTCCGGGCCCGGCACCTTGCCTTCCACGGCGTTCTCATCACCGGCGAAGTACGGGAACACCGGGTAGTAGCGCCAGCCTTCCATTTCGGAACCTTTGAGCTCGCGCACGATCTCGTAGTTCTCGCCGAGTTCCTTCTCGTAGGAGCCGAGCAGCGGCTTGCCGAGGTAGAACTTCTTGCCCGCGAACCTGCCTTCGGTCGGGCGCACCTCCACATAGTCGATGTCCGCGCCGACCACGATGGCGAAGTTGGTCGGGACAGTCCACGGGGTGGTGGTCCAGAACACTGCGTAGGCGTCCTCCTCGTCACGCAGCTTGACGGCCACAGACACGGTGGTGTCCTGACGATCCTGGTACACGTCCGCATCCATGCGCAGCTCGTGCGCACTCAGCGGCGTCTGATCCTTCGGACAGTACGGCAGCACACGGTATCCCTGGTACGCCAAGCCCTTGTCGTACAGCTGCTTGAACGCCCACATCACGGATTCCATGTACGGGATGTTCAGAGTCTTGTAGCCATGCTCGAAGTCAACCCAGCGAGCCTGACGGTGGACGTAATCCTTCCACTCGTTGGTGTACTTCAGCACGGAGGCACGGCAGGCATCGTTGAACTTGTCGATGCCCATTTCCTTGACCTGGTCGACGGAGTCGATGCCAAGCTCCTTCTGGGCTTCCAGCTCGGCGGGCAGACCGTGGGTATCCCAGCCGAACACGCGGTTGACTCTGTGGCCCTTCATGGTCTGGTAGCGCGGGATGACATCCTTGGCGTAGCCGGTCAGCAGGTGGCCGTAGTGCGGCAGACCGTTCGCGAACGGCGGGCCGTCGAAGAAGACGAACTCGTTCTGGCTGTGATCGCCGGAAGGCCTGCGATCGATGGACTTCTGGAAGGTGTCGTCCTTATCCCAGTAGTCGAGCACCGATTCCTCCAGCTTGGGGAAGCTGGGGTTCGGTGCGACGTTGGCGCTCTGCTCGCCGGCAGCCGCCTTCGGATACACATGATTGGTGGTTTCGCTCACCGTATGCTCCTCGTCACTTATCACTTCATTGGTATACGTACGAGGACGATCGGCCGGATTCCCGACCAACCGCGGTACCACCTCGCTTGCCGCGCATCGACCTTGCACGCACTGCCCTTTTGCCTTGCAGCTCGCATGCAACATCGCGGCACGACCGCTTGATGCTCGGCTATGTCGGGCCGATCCCGTCGGTTCTACTGAGTATGGACGTTCGCCGTTCGGCTCGCGCTCACGCTGTTCTTCCGAAAGCTCCCCGCTGATGACGGATCATCGCCTTTGTGCTTTCGCGTTTTCAGCGACCAACTGTACCACGGCGGGCGAACGAGATACGGAGGTTTCGCACGTATCGGACACTCCCCTCCCCCGCAGGTTCCCGCATGTTCCCGCAGGCTCCCGCATGTTCCCACGGATGGGCGGTAGACTGCAAATGCCCCATACAACGCGGTAAGGATGAGAGGACGACGATGAACGATCAGAATCAGACCCAAAACACAGAATCCAACGAAACGAACGAAACGAACGCGAGCGCCGCGGTCCCGTATGTTTCGGAGGAGATGTTGCGCAATGCGGAGGCGTGGACGGAGACGGATGGCGATCTGGCCGGTATTTCCCCGGAGCGTGCCGCTGGGATGAGGGCGATGCGTTATGGTTCGATCCTGTGTGATACGCCGCGTTCCGCGTTGTGGCATACGCCTGAGGGCATTGATACGTTTGCGGATATTGCGTATCTGCCGGATGGCGGGTATGACAAGGCTGCGGGGCAGTGCCGTGGTCATTTGCTGGATGTGTATCTGCCGCATGATGCGGTGTTGCGTGGCGGTAAGACGTTGCCGGTGTATGTCGATATTCATGGTGGCGGGTTCACGTATGGATATAAGGAGTTGAACCGTAATTTCAACGTGCATTTGGCCGATCGTGGGTTTGCGGTGTTTTCGTTGAATTATCGTCCGGCGCCGCAGACTGATTTGCGTGGACAGTTGGCTGACGTGCAGGCGGCGTTGCGGTGGATCAAGGCGCATTTGGCGGATTATCCGGTTGATCCGAGCGCGGTGTTTTTGACGGGTGATTCGGCGGGTGGCGCGTTGACGATGTTGACGCTTGCGATTGAGAATAATGCGGAGGCTGCGGCGGCATTCGGCGTTGATGAGCCGTCTGGTATCGGTTTTGCGGGTGCGGCTCCGGTGTGCGGCACGTATAGTCTTGCTTCCGCGGACCGGGTGGCCGGGGCCGGGGTAGCCGGAGCCGGTGAGGCTTGCGGCATGTATGATCCGGCCGACCGTAAGCGCCTCGAGGAAATGCTTGGCGTGGAGTTCTTCGCGGGGCTTGAGGATGCCGATCCGAAGTTCATGACGGTTGAAGGTTTGGTGGCCAATGTTGATTTTCCGCCGTTGTTCATCACGACGTGCGCTGACGATTTCCTGGAGGCCGATAATCTTGCGTTGGCATGCGCCTTGTCTCGTAAGGGTGCTGATTTCGAATTGTTCGATCCGAAGCCGAAGCGTCATGAGTCGTTGGGTCATGTGTTCGTGATCGGCATGCCATGGCTGCCGGAGAGCGTGGAATGCTTGGATCGCATCCGCAGCTTCTCCTACGACCGTTGCTGAGCGGCGGTCTGCCTATTCCCTGAGCCCTCGGAAACACGATGGATTTCATTACGAATCCGGAGCAAATAAACTGAGACATATGCGGCAGGGGGCTGCGACCCATATGGATCGCAGCCCCCTGTTTTCGTTTCGGCTCATCCGAACCAACTCATCCGAACCAACTCATCCGAACCAGCTCATCCGAACCGGAGACATACCGAAACCGGCTTACTCCAGCTCCACGGCTCCCGTGTACAGCTGGTAGTATTCGCCCTTCTGCGCGATGAGCTCGTCATGCGAGCCGCGTTCGATGATGCGGCCGTGGTCGAGCACCATGATCACGTCGGAGTTGCGCACGGTGGACAGGCGGTGCGCGATCACGAACACGGTGCGTCCCTTCATGAGGTTGTCCATGCCGGCCTGCACCACTTCCTCGGTGCGGGTGTCGATGGACGAAGTCGCCTCGTCGAGGATCATCGCGGGCGGATCGGCCACCGCGGCACGCGCGATGGAGATCAGCTGGCGTTGGCCTTGCGAAAGTCCGGAACCGTCACCTTCGAGCACGGTCTGGTAGCCGTTGGACAGCATGCGGATGAAGCTGTCCGCGTTGGTGAGTTTCGCGGCGGCGATGCACTCCTCGTCGGTGGCGTCGAGCCTGCCGTAGCGGATGTTGTCCATCACGGTTCCGGTGAACAGGTTTACGTCCTGCAGCACGATGCCGAGCGAATGGCGCAGGTCAGGCTTGCGGATGCCATTGACGGAGATGCCGTCGTACAGGATCATGCCTTCCTGAATGTCGTAGAACCGGTTGATGAGGTTGGTCACCGTGGTCTTTCCCGCGCCGGTCGCGCCGACGAGCGCGATCTTCTGGCCGGGCTTGGCGAACCAGGTGATGTCGTGCAGCACCGGCTTGTCAGGGTTGTAGCCAAAGGTCACGTCGGTGAAGCGCACGTCGCCGCGCAGCAAGGTCAGACGACCGTCCGGCGAGGTGATGGCTTCTTCCTTCGCCTTCCGCGCTACTTCCGCGGCCTTCGGGCTCAGGGATTGCGCGGCCTTGAGCGAACGGCTGCCGTCGTCGCTCTCCTCGCGCTTCCACGCCCAATGGCCGGTCTCGTGATCGACTTCGGTCATGGTGCGCCCGTCCTCACTGAGTTCGACGTTGACGAGCGTGACGGTGCCGCCGTCATCCTCGGGCTTCTCGTCCATCAGCTGGAAGATGCGGGATGCACCGGCGAGCGCCATCATCACCATGTTGAACTGCATGGAGACCTGGCCGAGCGGGTTGACGAAGGAGCGGGACAGGGTCAGCAGTGAGATGAGGGTGCCGAGCGTGAGTGTGCCCGCGCCGGAGAGGCCGAAGTTGCCGACGCCGGCGAGCGCCATGCATCCGCCGACGATGGCGAGCAGGATGTACAGGATGTACCCCATGTTGCCTACGACCGGCATGGTGACGTTGCCCCAGGTGTTCGCTTCGGCGGATGCTTTGAACAGTTCCTCGTTCTTCTCGTCGAAGGTGTTCTGGGTGGCGTCCTCGTGGTTGAAGACCTTAATGACCTTCTGGCCGTTGACGGATTCCTCGACGAAGGCATTCACGTCGCCGATCCACATCTGCTGCTTGACGAAGTAGCGGCCGGAGCGGGAGACAATGGCGCGTACGACGGCGAAGAGGATCGCGGCGAAGACGAGCACGAATATGGTCACCGGCACGGACAGCCACAGCATGGAGACGAGCGCCGCGAGCGCGGAGATCGCGGAGGAGAACATCTGCGGGAAGGATTGGCTGATGGCCTGGCGCAGGGTGTCGGTGTCGTTGGTGTAGCGGCTCATGATGTCGCCGTGTTCGTTGGTGTCGAAGTAGCGGATCGGCAGGGTCTGCTGGTGGGCGAACATGTCGTCGCGGATCTTCTTGAGGGTGCCTTGTTCGACGGTGACGATGAGCCACTGCCATAGCCAGCTGCAGAAGGTGCCGGCGGCGTAAAGGCATCCCATGAGGGTCAGTGCGCGTAGCAATGGCGCCCAGTCGGGGTTCTTCACGCCGACCATGGGCAGGATGTAGTCGTCGATCAGTGCTTGCAGGAACAGTGCGGCTCCGGCTTGTGCCGCCGCGCCGACGAGAATGCACAGTACGACGATGGCGACATGCCACTTGTATTGGAAGATGTATCCGAAGATGCGTTTGGTGGTGCCGGGTGCCGCTTTGTCCATGCCTTTCGGACTGCCGTGCGGCGCTTCGACGTTGGATTGCTTGCCGTTGCCCGGCTTACCGTTAACTGTCTTACCGTTGGCCGCCGGCTGGTTCGCGGTGCAGGTTGTATCGGTTGTTTCGCTCATTTCCTTGCCTCCTCTCATTGCAGTTCCTCGGGCTGCGCCTGGTTCTTGGTCTGCGATTCGTAGATGGACCGGTATTCGTCGCAGGTGTTCAGCAGTTCCTCGTGGGTGCCGGATGCCATGATGCGCCCCTGATCCATGACGAGGATCATGTCGGATTCCTGCACGGATGCGACGCGCTGGGCGATGATGATCTTGGTGGTGTCGGGGATCTCGTGGTGGAACGCGGCGCGGATCAGCTGATCGGTTTTGGTGTCGACCGCGGAGGTGGAGTCGTCGAGGATGAGGATCTTCGGCTTCTTCAGCAGGGCGCGGGCGATGCACAGGCGCTGGCGCTGGCCACCGGAGACGTTGGTGCCGCCCTGTTCGATGTAGGTGTCGTATTTGTCGGGGAATTCCTGGATGAACCCGTCGGCCTGCGCGAGCTGGCAGGCGTGGCGGATTTCCTCGTCGCTGGCGTTCGGATTGCCCCAACGCAGGTTTTCGGCGATGGTGCCGCTGAACAGCACGTTCTTCTGCAACACCATGGCGACCTGGTCGCGCAGGATTTCCATGTCGTAGTCGCGCACGTCGATGCCGCCGACCTTAAGCGAGCCGGAGGTCACGTCGTACAGGCGGGGCACGAGCTGCACGAGACTGGATTTCGCGGAACCGGTGCCGCCGACGATGCCGACGGTCATGCCGGAGCGGATCTTCAGGTTGATGTCGTCAAGCACGGGCTTTTCGGAGTTGTCGGAGTAGCGGAAGGTGACGTGATCGAATTCGATGGATCCGTCGGCGACTTCCTTGATCGGATGCTCGGGGTCGCTTACCGTGCTTTCCTCGTTGAGCACCTGGCAGATGCGTTCCGCGGATGCCTGGGAGATGATGCACATCACGAAGATCATGGAGAGCATCATCATGGCCATGAGGATCTGCATGGCGTAGGTGACCAGTGCGGTCAGATCGCCGGTGGTCAGGCCGAGTGCGGCGTTGTTGCCGGATGCCACGATCTGTTGTGCGCCCATCCATGCGATGAGAAGCATCGTGCCGTACACGCAGACCATCATGAGCGGGTTGTTGAAGCTCATGACGCGTTCGGCCTTGGTGAAGTCCTTGAAGATGCGCTGGGAGATGCGGTCGAACTTGCCGATCTCATGGGATTCGCGGGTGTAGGACTTGACGACGCGGATGCCTTGCAGATTCTCGTCGACCACGTTGTTGAGCTTGTCGTAGGTGTGGAACACGCGTTCGAACACCGGGTGCACGAGCACCGCCAGACCGCACAGGCCGATGGCGAGGATCGGGATGCAGGCGAGGAACACGAGGGAGATCGATGGGCTGATGCGGAACGCGAAGATCCAGGCGACGACGACCATGATCGGGGCGCGTACGCCCATGCGGATGATCATCGAATAGGCGTTCTGCAGATTGGTGACATCGGTGGTCAGTCGGGTGATGATCGAACCGGTGGAGAACCGGTCGATGTTGGTGAAGCTGAAGCCCTGCACCTTCTCGAATTCATCGTGACGCAGGTTCTTGGCGAAGCCGGCGCCCGCGATCGCGGCGAACTTGCCGGCGAGGAAGCCCGCGGTGAGCGAGCAGATTGAGCAGACCAGCAGGATGAGACCGAATTTGATGATGGCCGGCATGCTGCCGCCGCTGATGCCCTCATCGATGAGCGATGCCATCACCGTGGGGATGAGGATTTCCAGAACACCTTCGATGGCCACCGTCACCGGGGCGAGGATGCTGACTTTCTTATATTCGCGCAGGGATCTGCCGAGTGTGCGCAGCACATGCTGTTTGGGCCGCTTGGCTTGCGTCGCGGCTGTCGCTGTCGTCACTGTTCTTCCTTTCTGTCTTCTTCGTCGTCGTTCATGCCATCGCCTGCCGTATGGTCCGGCCCGTCGGCCGGTTCGCATAGGTCGAGGCTGGGATATTGCCGGGAGTCGCCGAGCTTGCCGGATGCCACCAGATTGGTTTGCATGACGTCGAGCACATGCATGAATCCGCGGATGTCATCGTCGTCGAGCCCACGCAGCAGAACACGTTCCATGCTCTCGGCGTTCTCGCGCAGCATCGTGGCGATGGTCCTGGACTGTTCCGTGAGCACGATCCGTTTCATCCTCGCGTCGTGCGGCACCGGTTCGCGGGCGATGAGCCCCTTGCGTTCCATCAGCCCCAGTACCCGGCAGGATGTCGAGCGCGTTATGCCGAAACGCTGTTCGATGTCCTGGGGGAAGACATCCTCGCCCTTATGATGGTCGAGGTAGACGATGATGTCCACGTTGCCGCTGCTCAGGCCGTCGATCATGTCGGGTTGCGTCACCTTGAGGTAACGGTTGATGACGTTGTGCACGGACCGCAAGGCCACGCTCGGCGGCTTGCATACCCCTTCGCTCCAACTGTCGATGATCGACGCGCTCAACGATTCCCTATTCGGTTGTTCGTTGTTCACACGCAACAGCATAACCCGTTGCATATACAACTGTTGTACATGCAACAATTGGCGTGTTGCGGGCGGCGCGCATTCGGTGGCGCACCAACGCAAACAGCGAGGCCGAGAGGTCTGCCCCGCACCGGTTCAAAGCGAATCAGACCCCTCGGCCTCATGTCTCTATCAGATTACCCCTAGACAGGTAATCCCTCAATGTGCAGTTATTCCTTGCTCAGAGAGCCGCACACCAAGCGTTCAGCCGACGAGCTTGGCATAGCCGTCCAGCATGAACGAGCTGATCGCCTTGCCGCTCTCGCCCATCAGCGTGGACATGGAGTTGATCGGCATGGAGCCGAGGAACATGCGCATCATGTCGTTGTCGGGCAGCTTCGGCAGTTCGCCGCGCTCACCCGCCTCACGCACATCGGCCACCACCTTCGAGCCGACCGGGTCGGCGGACCACTCGCCGAAAGTGGACCATTCGGTCAACGGCAGGGCCTTGCCGTCACCGTCGAGCGCAACCGTGGCGACGCCGGCGATATCACGGCTGGACATGCCGACCTCGATGCCGTATTCGCCTGCCTCCACATGCCAGTCGTTGAACTTCTCGGACCAGTAGGCGAAGGCGCTCTCGTCCAAATCGAAGGACACTTCGGCGGATTCATGAGCCTTGAGGAATACCTTCCTGAAGGCCTTGAGCTCATGCTTCGGACGGGCCACGTCGGCCTTGCCCGGCGCGACGTAAACCTGCACCGTCTCCGCGGCGTCCACGTCGGACGTGTTGGTGACGGTCGCGCTGACACGCGCCGTGTTCGCACCGGTCTTGACGGCCTTGACGCCACCGATCTCGAAGGTGGCGTAGCTCAGGCCGTAACCGAACGGATAGTCGACGGCCTTGCCGTAGGTGTCGTAGTAGCGGTAGCCGACGAACACGCCTTCGCCGTAGTCGACATGCCCCTCCTCACCCGGCCAGTTGATCATGCTCGGGTCGTCGTTGATGTCCATCGGCACGCTCTGCGCGAGCTTGCCGGACGGGCTCACGTCACCGAAGATCACGTCGGCGAGCGCCGCACCGCCGGCCTGGCCGAGCAGCCAGGATTCGAGGATGCCCTTGGCGTTGTTCGCCCACGGGGCTACGGAGACGACCGAACCGTTGGACAGGATGACCACGACGTTCTTGTTTTCGGCGGCCACGGCCTTGAGCAGTTCGATCTGCTTGGCGGGGATGTCGAGGGTGTCGCGGTCGAAGCCTTCGGATTCGGCGGCTTCCGGCAGGCCGAGGAACATGAGGACCACGTCGGCGTCGCGTGCGGCGATCACGGCTTCGGCTTCGAGGGCCGGGTCGGTGGGTTCGAGGTCGAGGGTGAAGCCCGGTGCGAAGTCGACGGGCACGCCGCGTTCGGCGAGAGCGTCGAGGAAACCGGTCATCTTGGTCGGGGTGATGTGCGAGGAGCCGCCGCCCTGGTAGCGCGGGGTGCGGGCGAATTCGCCGATGACGGCGATCTTGGCGTCGCGGGAGACCGGCAGGATCGCGTCATCGTTCTTGAGCAGCACCATGGATTCGACCGCGGCGCGGCGGGCGATCTCGTTATGCGCGTCCACGTCGAACCGGTAGTCTTCGACGCTCATGGCGGCGCGGGTCTTGTTGACCAGGTCGATCATGCCTTGCGCCATGCGGTCGAGCTGTTCCGGCTGGATGCGCCCGTCGCGTGCGGCGTACACGATCTGGTCGTCGGTGTAGGTCGGCGGCATTTCGAGGTTGAGTCCGGCGTTGAGGGATGCGACGCGATCATGGTCGGCGCCCCAGTCGCTCATGACGATGCCTTCAAACCCCCACTCGTCGCGCAGCACGTCGGTGAGCAGCCAGCGATTCTGCGCGGAGTGCACGCCGTTGATGCGGTTGTAGGAGCACATGATGGTCCACGGCTGGGCGGTTTTGACGATGTGCTCGAAGGCCGGGAAGTAGATTTCGCGCAGCGCGCGCTGGGAGATGTTGGCGGATACGCGCAGACGGTCGGTCTCCTGGTTGTTGGCCGCGAAGTGCTTGAGCGAGGTGCCCACGCCCTTGGACTGCACGCCGGCGACGATGCCGACTGCCTCATGGCCGGCCAGATACGGGTCTTCGGACCAATATTCGAAGCAGCGGCCGCCGAGCGGGTTGCGCTTGATGTTGACGCCGGGGCCGAGGATGACGGCGACCTTTTCCTGGATGCATTCCTCGCCCATGGCTTCGCCGACTTGGCGGATGAGTTCGGGGTTCCAGGAGCTGGACAGGCCTGCGGCGGGCGGGAAGCAAGTTGCGGGCACGGAGTCGTTGAGGTCGGTTTCGCCGGTGTTGGATGCCAGCGACTTGCGCAGGCCGTGGGGGCCGTCGGTGATCATGTAGCCGGGGATGCCTTTGGCTTCGACGCCCTGCAGATGCCAGGCGTCGCCGCCGGAGGTCAGGGACGCCTCCTCTTCGAGCGTCAGGTCGTTGACGGACGGGTAGGTGTTGTCGCTCATAGTGCTTCTTTCTGCCTTTCGCGAGATTCGTTGCGCCGGTATCCGATTCACCTGCGAATCACTACCGACCGATTGGTAGGTACTTTATCAAAACGCTCCTTACGACACGCCAATCATCCTTGAGATTCCAACCGACCGAACGTAAGGTGATTGCAGTACATCGCGTATATATCCGTATACATCCACGTACGTTCGCGTATGTCCGCATATGTCCGCATATGTCCGCATATGTCAACATAACGTTCATGCGCACGGTGTCCATATACGATTCGTGCGCACGGACCCGTACGCACGGCACGACAGGCAGGGAGGCAACATGGTCAACGGTGAGGTCGACCGGAGGAACGAGATCCTCAAGGCGGCGGTCGAATGCTTCGGCACACTCGGATACTACGGCACCTCGCTGCAGCGGATCGCCACCAAGGTCGGCCTCACCAAAGCCGGCATCCTGCATTACGTCGGCAGCAAGGAGGGACTGCTGACCGCGGTGCTCGACGACATGTACGACCGCGAGACGGAGGACGTGACCGCTGACATGGTGCGCAGGGACAGTCCGCTGATCGCCGACATGTGGCGCGGAATCGTGGCCATCAACGCGAAACGCCCCGACCTGGTGCACATGTTCTCCACGCTGAGCGCCGAGGCATTGGATCCCGATCATCCCGCACACGACTACTTCGCCAATCGGGAGGAACAGGTCGTGGACGTCGCCGCGAACATCCGATGGCACGTGCCCGACGGCGTCGACGCCGAACGGATGCTACGCGCGGGATTCGCGATGATGGACGGCGTGCAACTGCGCTGGCTGCGCTCCCCCGGCCAGGACCTCAACGCCATGTGGGCGCAATGCGAGGATGTGCTGTTTCCCCTGCCACTGTGGGAGGGATACCGCTAAGCGGCGCTTCCCCTATCCTCCCCCCCTCCCCTCACTTCCTTCCCTTTCTTCCTCGTTTTCAGACAGAATCCAGCCAAATCTGTCCGAAAACGAGGAACCGAAACGCCCCACATCCCCAAAATCAGACAGAAACGGGCTATTTTTGTCTGATTTCGGGGAAGCACGTCAGAATCCATTCCGAATTCGCCGCAGCGCAGCGAAACGACAACCGTCAGGCGGCGCGGGACTTGTCCTGCAGGTCGCCGAACACCGGAGTGGCCAGACCGAAGCCGCCGCACACCTCCAGAATCTGACCGGTGGTGAACTGCGATTCGTCGGAAGCGAAATACAGCACGGCGTTCGCGATCTCCTCCGGCGTGGCCATGCGGCGAATCGGCGTGTGATGCAGAAAGAACTCGCGGAATTCGTCGTTCAACGTGTTCTGCACCGCGTCGGTGGCGGTCATGCCCGGCAGCACCGCATTGCAACGAATGTTCTTGCGGGCCTCATGCACGGCGATCAGCTTGGTCAGATAGTTGATGGCCGCCTTGGACGTGCCGTAGCCGATCTGAGAAATGTCCGGCACGGCGCCGCCGATGGACGAAATATTGATGATGCTGCCGGACTTGCGTTCGGCCATATGCTTCAACGCCGCCTGCGACGTGATGAACACGGACTTGAGGTTGATGTCGACGGTATCGATGAACTCCTGCGGATTGGTGTGTTCGATGTCAAGATCCTTGGCCGGGTTGGACGTGCCGAAATTGTTGACAAGCACGTCGATGCGACCCTCATTGGCCACGACCTCCTCCACTGCGGACACGTAGGTTTCATCCTTGGACGCGTCGTTGTACACGAACTTCACCGTTCCGGGCAGGTTCCCCTGCGCAAGCTGGTCGATCTTCCCCTGGGCGCGTTCGGCGTTACGGGCGGCCATGTAGACGGTCGCGCCTTCCTCGGCGAACCGTTTCACAATCGCATAGCCGATGCCCCTCGTCGACGCGGTGGCCATCGCCACCTTGCCGGCCAGACGGCCTGCGGTTGCAGTCATTGCAGTTTCACTCATATCAGACCTCTTTTGTGGTACATGCATGACCATCCATCATATTCCCGTAGCATGTGAGCGCTCGCAGAGCGAGGTTTGCGTGACATCGCACGGCACTACGCATCGCACGGCACGGCGGCGGAACCGTGACGTCGGCACTGCGGCGGCACGACAGCGGCATAGCTGCGGTATAGCATGGAACGACTGGAATCAAGCGGAAAAGAAAAGACGGTTGGAGGAACGGCATGCGTTATCTTGTGGCACCGGATTCGTTCAAGGAAGCAGCGTCGGCGCAATCCGTCGCACAGGCGATGAAGCGCGGCATCCTAACCGCCGATCCGTACGCGGAATGCCGACTGATGCCACTTTCGGACGGCGGTGAGGGACTGACCGACGCTCTGGTGCACGCCACCGGCGGTGACATGCGCACCGTCGAGACGGTCGACGCGCTCGGCAGGCCCGTCACCGCACGGTTCGGATTCCTTGGAAACCGCGAAGATCCCGACGATGCGGCAGGCGTCCGCAATCATGAACGTATCGCGGTGATCGAACTGGCTTCGGCCAGCGGATTGGAACGCATTTCCCCCGCCGACCGCGATCCGCTCACGGCATCCACGTTCGGCACCGGAGAAACGATCCGTACCGCAATCGAGGCAGGCGCGACCCGCATACTGCTCGGATTGGGCGGCAGCGCCACCACGGATGGCGGCACCGGCTTGGCGCGTGCGCTCGGCTATCGGTTCCTCGACCGCAATGGGCGGGAGCTGGAGCCAGGCGGCGGGGCGTTGACACGGTTGGCGCGAATCGACGATTCGGCGGTGAGCGAGGCCGTGAAGCGGATGCCGATCACCTTGGCGTGTGACGTGACCAATCCGCTGACCGGCGAACATGGCGCGGCTCGGGTGTTCGCGCCGCAGAAAGGCGCCGATCCCAAGCAGGTCGAGTTGCTTGATCACGGGTTGGCGCGGTTGGCGGATGCGATTGAAACGTTCAACGGGCGGAACGTGCGTGACATGCCGGGCGCGGGCGCCGCGGGCGGCACCGGAGGCGGACTGATGGGATTGTTCAACGCATCCATGCGTTCGGGGATCGACTTGGTGCTTGAACTGACGCATGGACGGGAAGCGTGCGAATGGGCCGATGTCGTGATCACCGGCGAAGGATCGATCGACGCTCAGACCCCGTATGGCAAAGTGCCGAGTGGTATCGCGCAACTGGCGAAATCATGCGGAAAACCGACGATTGCGCTCGGCGGGACGGTGACACGCGACCCACGTACCATCGCATGGCTTAAGGAAACCGGCATCATCGCGGTATTCGGTATCGCACCGGGCGCGGCCGGTCTGCCGGCCCTGCTCGCCGACACCGAACGAAATGCCGAAGCGACCTGCGCCGCAATCGCCGCCACCTTGCAGCTGCACGTCGCCTAGCCTCCATCCCCATTTTCAGACAGAAAAAGCCCAATTCTGTCTGAAAATGGGGAAACGGGAGCCGCAACCCGGGGAAACGGGAGCCGCAAAACCCGGGAATCTAGGCTTCTTCGGGCATCGCGCGACGCACGGAATAGCGGAACATGAGCAGCGCCAAGATTTCGCCGCATACCGCCATGCCGAGGAACAGCCACATGCTGGTGGAGAATCCGGCGACATACGCGTCGGACTGCGCCATACCGGCAGCCGTGTTCGCACCGGCGAATTCGGCGATGAGCGTGGACGCCACGGCGGTGCCAATTGCGCCAGCCAACTGCTGCACGGTGTTCATCACCGCGGAACCGTCCGCGTTCATGCGGGCGGGCAGCTGGTTCAACGCATGGGTCTGATCGGGCACAAGCACGAAACCGGACGCGGCCATGAACAACGCATACGCGATGGCGACCGTCCACTCGCGCGCACTGCCGAACATCATGGCAACATCCATGATCGCCACGCCGATGAATCCGCAGGCGATGAACTTCGGCGGGAAATGGTTCCTCAACGCGCCGCCGATCATCGGTGCCGAAATCGCGCCGATCACAGCGCCAGGCAACAGAATCAGCGCGGCCGTCATCGACGTGTGTCCAAGTCCGCGCTGCAGCAGGATCGGCAGCAGGAAGTTCACGCCGAGCACTCCGCCGGACGACATGAGCAGGATCAGCATGCCCAAAGTGAATCCGGAATGGGCGAAGGTGCGCACTTCGATCAGTGGATGTTCCATGCGCAACTGCACGGCGGCGAACACGCCCAGCACCGCGATGGCACCGATCAGCACCGTCCAGAACCGCCAATCGCCGTTCCACTGCGCGAAGAAGCTGGCCGCAACGATGATGCCAGTCAGGCCGAGCGCGATGAGCAGCAGCGACGGCGCCGACAGGTATCCCTTCTCACCATGCCGGATGTCGGGAATGGTCGCGATGCCAAGAACGAGGGAGATAACGAGGAACGGGATCATGGCGCAGAAAATCCAATGCCAGTTGAGGAATTCCATGACCAGTCCGCCGAACACCGGGCCAATCGCGGGCGCAGCGCAAGTGACGAGACTGACCAGACCGAGCATCATGCCGCGCTTGTCGAACGGCGCTTTTTCAAGGATGATGTTGGTCAGCAACGGCAGCGAGACGCCCGTGCCCAAAGCCATGACAAGTCGTGCGGCGAGCAGCATCGGGAAATTCACCGCGAGCGCGCCGACCACCGTGCCCGTGGAGAACAGGGCGACGGCTGCGATGAACAGTCCTTTGGTGGAGAAGGTGCGTACCATGAACGGCGATGTCGGGATCGCCACGGAAAGCAGCAGCAGATAATCGGTGGTGAGCCATTGCACCACGTCGGCGGAGATGGCGAATTCACCCATCAGGGTGGAATAGGCGATGTTGAGCGATGTTTCCGACAGGATGCCGAGGAAGGTCAGGATGGCGAGCGCCACCACCACGATGATGAGTTTGCCTTCGCTCATGTAACCGTTGTCGGCGTGGCTATTGGCGTGGCTATTGGCGTGGTTGTCAGACTGTTTGCCGGCCTGGCCGCTGTCTCGCCCGCTGACTTGCCCGCCGGCCTGGCCGTTGACCGGCGTACCGGTCGACTGGTCGATGCGCTGCCCGTCGCGCCGGGTTTCCCGCTGTTGCGTCATATTCCTCCTTTGGCCTTCCGGCTGTTTCGCGCATGTCGCGATGGCAATGCCGGCATGGTCTTGTTTCAATGCAGGGGTTTCAATGCACAGGTTTCAATGCACGGTTATATCTAAAGGAGGAATGTTACGTGAAATTTGGTGGTGGCCGTGGGGCGTCCGTTGGATGCCAAACGCCCAGCGGCCACCGTTTCGCATGCTACGGGACTCAGCGATCCTCGTACACGCGGAATCCGACGATCTGCAAAATCAGGCAGATCACGGCGAGCACCAGCAGGAAGATGAATCCCTGCGTCGACCCCACGACGGTCCGGATCTCGCAGCCGAGGCCGTTGTTCCGCCCTTGCGCGGCGGACACGAGGGCCGCGCAGATGCTGGTGCTTGTGACGCCGGCGAACTGCATGAGCGTGTTGAAGCAGGTGTTGCCGTATGCCTTCTGTTGGACCGGCAGCCTGAGGTTGCCGATGGTCATGGTGTTGCCGATGGTCATGGTGTTGCCGAAAGCGATGCCACAGCCGACGCCGAACAGGATGTAGAAGCCGATGATCATTTCGGTGTTCAGCCTCATGCCGAAGAGCGCGAACAGCGCGGTGCCGATGGTCATTAGCCCGGTGCCGACGAGGATCGTGAGTTTCGCGCCGATCTTGTCGAGCGCGGCGCCGCTGAAGGGTCCCATGAGCGCGTTCAGTCCAGCGCCGGGCAGCAGCATGAGGCCGGCCATCATGGATGCGCATAGCAGCGTGACCTGCAGGTAGTTCGGCAGTAGGAAGCTGATGCCGAGCATGATCGCGTTGATGAGGAAGAACGCGATGAGATGGCAGACGAACGGAATGTTGCGGAAGATGGCGACGTCGATCAGCGGATGCTCACATTTCGCGCAATGCTTGGCGAACAGCAGCAGCGCGGCGATGCCGACGACGAATACGACGATTTCACCGAGCGGCTGCGCGCCGAAGGAGCCGATGTTCGCGAACCCGTACACGAGGCATAGGAAGGTCAGCATGATGAGGATGATGCCGGGCATGTCGACGGGCACCTTCTCCGGCTGCCGGTTCTCTTCGATGGTGCACAGTCCGAGGATCAGGGTGAACAGCAGGACAGGGATCAGGATCATGAAGATGAACCGCCATCCCAGGGTCTGGTTCACGATGCCGCCGTACGTGGGGCCCAATGCGGGGGCCGCGGCGGAGACCAGCGCCCCGTAGCCCATGTAGGTGCCGACTTTGCCGAAGGGGATCTGTTCGAGGATGATGCAGAAGGCTATCGGAACGCCGACGCCCGTGCCGACGCCTTGCACCAGTCGCGCGAGCAGCAGGATGGCGAAGTTGGGCGAGACCGCGGCCATGACCGTGCCGATGATGAAGCATAGGGTGGCGAACAGGAACAGGTGCCGTAGCTTGAATCGTCGTTGCAGGAGCGCGGAGAGCGGCATGATCATCGCGACGACGAGCAGGTTGCCGGTCGTCAGCCATTGCACGGTGCCGGTGGATACCGAGAAGGTCTTCATCACGGCGGGGAAGGCGATGTTGCTGGCCGTTTCCGTGATCAGACCGCAGAACGACACCAGGCATGACGCGACCACGGAGAGCGACAGTTTCGTGGGGACGTAGTTTTCTTCCATTGCCGTCCTTTACTACTTGCCCGCCGCCGCGATGATGAGGTCTACGCACTGTTCGATGCCGAGACGCCCGGAGTTCAGCATGAGGTCGTAATCGTCGCGGTCGCCCCATTTCTTGCCGTAGAAGCTCATGGCGTGCATCTGCCGTTCCTTGTCGGTCCGTTCGATCATTTTCCGTGCCTGACGTTCGGTCACGTCGTAGTTCTCGTGCGCGTAGGCGACGCGCGATTCGGTGTCCGAATAGACGAACACGTTCAGGGATTTCCGATCCCCCAGCAGGAAGTTCGCGGCTCGTCCCACGATTACGCACGGACCTTCCTGCACGTAGCCTTCGATGATGTCGCGTTCGACTTCGGCGATGAGTTTCATATGGTTCAGGGCGTCGTCCACGCCCATGGCGAGATTGAACAGGAAAGCGTTCACGGATCGCTGTTCGGTGTCTTCCACCACTTGTTCGGACAGGCCGGTTCGTTTCATCGTGTCTTTGATGATCTTCGAATCGTAGACGGGGATGCCGAGCTCCTGGGCGACCAGTTTTCCTATGGTGCGTCCGCCGCTGGCGTATTGCCTGCTGATCGTGATGATCTTATCCATGCGTTTTTTCGTATCCTTCTCTTCTTGCTTCGCGCATAAAAAAAGAGATATGCGCCTTCAGGCCATATCTCCGTTGCTTCGTTTCCCTTGCGCAGGTTTTGATTGTACCGATTGATATATCGGCTATATATAGGCTTTCTTCACAGAACGCACACAACTCAACAGCGCTCACGAAAGCAATCCAGCATTGTTTTGTCCGGTTATATTCAATGCCCAAAGAAAACCAAGTCCGGGAGGATCCCATGCCGTTCATCATCGGAGCCGTCGTCACGCTTATCATCATCACGCTCATCTTCCATCCGCTTCGCGTGCTGAAGGTACTGACGAAAGCCTTCTTCTGGGTCGCGCTCATCGCCAGCATCGGATGCCACATGACCAACAGCTGCCCACACACGCTTTCGGTGACGCTCCTCTCCATGCTGGTGTTGGGTGCAATCCATACGTACGAGCACAGGAACGACCCCGCAGGCGACTAGGGACGCACAGGGCAGACAAAACATTGTCCGCTGCCATATGAATATAGAGCGTACAAGCATGATTTGTCTGATTGCCTTGCAGCACGAGGAAAAGGGGAACATGGTCATGCCGTCAATACCGGTTTGAGCGGATTCGGATATCAGGCACCGCACTATGCCCGCACAAACAGCGAAGCCCTTGCCGAGGCTCGGGCAAAGGCGGGCGCGACCGAACCGCGCTTCAACACCGCGGACGAGATGTCCGAGGCCTTGGATATCAACGATTCGAACTGACCGCGCATCGGCGGCAAAACGGGTGTGTCGTACGGCGCGACATAGTAAACTACCAAGTGGTAATTAAAGATCGCTTCAATGACGAAAGTGAGCGCCATGACCGACAACACCACCAATCTGCCGTACAGAAACCCCGACCTGCCCACCCAGGAACGCATCGCCGACCTGCTCGGCCGCATGACCCTTGAGGAAAAGGTCGGCCAGATGATGCAGCTCGACGCACGCAGCGGCAACCTGGACGATCTCATCATCGACAAGCACGTCGGCTCGATCCTGCACACCAGCCCCTCCGACCTGCCCAAAGCCGTCGAAACCGTGAACACCAAAACCCGTCTCGGCATCCCGCTGATCATCGGCGACGACTGCATCCACGGCTACTCCTTCTGGCCCGGCGCCACCATCTTCCCCTCGCAGCTGGGCATGGCCGTCAGCTTCGACCCGGCCAAGGTCGAAGCGGCAGGCCGCGCCACCGCCGAGGAAGTCTCCACCACCGGCGTGCACTGGACCTTCTCCCCCGTGCTGTGCATCGCACGCGACACCCGTTGGGGCCGCGTGGACGAAACCTTCGGCGAAGACCCCTACCTGATCGGCGAAATGGCATCCGCCATCGTCAAGGGCTACCAGGGCGGCGCCAAGGCCGGCGAACCGCTCGCCAAGGACGCCATCCTCGCCTGCGCCAAGCATTTCGCGGGCTATTCCGAAACCCAGGGCGGCCGTGACGCCTCCGAAGCCGACCTGAGCCACCGCAAGCTCGAATCCTGGTTCCTGCCGCCGTTCGAACGCGTGGCCAAGGAAGGCTGCGGCACCTTCATGCTCGGCTACGAGTCCATCGACGGCGTGCCCGTCACCTTCAACAAGTGGCTGCTTTCCGACAAGCTGCGCGGCGACTGGAACTACCAGGGCACGCTGATCACCGACTGGGACAACGTCGGACGTGCCGTGTGGGAGCAGCGCATCAAGGCCGACTATGTGCAGGCCGCCGCCGATGCGGTCAAGGCCGGCAACGACCTCATCATGACCACGCCGAAGTTCTACGAGGGCGCCATCGAAGCCGTCAAGCGCGGACTGCTGGACGAATCGCTGATCGACGCGGCCGTGTCGCGTATCCTCGCGCTCAAGTTCCGTCTGGGCCTGTTCGAAGACCCGCGCCTGCCCGACGAGGATCGTATCAAGGCCGTCATCGGCTCCGCCGCCCATCAGGAGCTCAACCTGCAGGTGGCCCGCGAATCCGTGGCACTGCTCAAGAACAATGGCGCACTGCCGTTCAACGACGCAGCCGGCAAGAGGATCGCCGTGATCGGCCCGCTCGCCGACGACGCGCAGGAACAACTCGGTGACTGGACCGGCAACTCCGGCCAGGTCAACTGGATGCCGGACGGCCAGCCGCGCGACATGATCACCACCGTACTCGACGGGTTCAAGCAACTCGCCCCCGAAGGCTGCGAAGTCGTGTACTCCCGTGGCGCCGACGTCATCGATCTCGTGGACGATCCGGAAGGCGAGTTCTACCCGGACGGCCAGCCGCGCCCGAAGCTCGGCGTCTCAGCCAAGATCGACCAGGCGCTGCTGGACGAAGCCGTGGAGAACGCGAAGCAGTCCGATCTGATCGTCGCCGTCGTGGGCGACGTGGTCCAGCTGGTCGGCGAAACCTGCTCCACCGCGACCCTTGAACTGCTCGGCGGCCAGAACGCCCTGCTCGAAGCACTGTCGAACGTGGCGAAGGAAACCGGCAAGCCGCTGGTCGTGGTGCTGATGAGCTCCAAGCCGCAGGTGATGCCGGCATGCGTGATCGGCACGAATGGCGTGATCGTGGACGAATCCACGGCCGACGGTGTCAGCGCGTTCATGTGGGCGCCGAATCCGGGTATGAAGGGTGGCCAGGCCATCGCCGAAATCATTCTTGGCGAAACCGAGCCGAGCGGACGTCTGCCGATCACCTTCCCGCGTCATGCGGGCCAGCTGCCGGTCTATTACAACCAGATCCGTGGCCAGCACGGCAATCGTTATGCCGATCTCACGCAGGATCCGGCGTTCGCGTTCGGCGAGGGCCTCGGCTACACCACGTTCGAATACGGCGAGCCGACGATCACCAACGTGCCGGAATCCGGTGCCTTCACCGAAAACGACACCGTGCACGCCGAAATCACGCTCACCAACACCGGCGAGCGCAAGGGCACCGAAGTCGTGCAGGCCTACATCGGCGACATCGTGACCTCGTACAGCTGGACCGACCGCGAACTCAAGGCGTTCCAGCGCGTCGAGCTTGAGTCGGGCGAAAGCACGGTCGTCAGCTTCGACATCCCGGTTTCCGCGTGCACCATCGTCGACCCCTATGCCAAGCGTTTCGTCGAACCCGGCGAGTTCGAGGTGCTGATCGGCCATTCGAGCCGTCGCGCCGACCTCAAGCGCGCCACGTTCACGGTCGCCTGAACGCAGGTTGTCGCTAAACGCGCGGCAAACGGATAATTAAAAAAACCGAGGGGTTGTGGTTCGTTCCATGGAATGAACCACAACCCCTCGGCCGTATTTCAACGCCGGATCAGCGGAACCCGTCCCACAGCGGCGACGGGAACAGTATCATCTCCATTTCACGCCATTCCTCGTTGAGGTCGATATCCGATTCGCGCAACCACCACAATTGCATGCCGTCCATGAATTCCATGGCCTTGCGCACCAGCGGGCGCATACTGTCCTCCCACGAGCCCAACTGCGGCGGGATTCTCCACGGGAAACCCGAATAGTACGTCCACAGCTGGTCCTGACGCCCCGCGAACTCCTCATGCAACGGATGTTCGGGATTCAGCGCTTCGGTTGTCAGCACGGTGAACAGTTGGACCATCATGCGCCGACGGGAGTTATGCTTCACCAGATACCGCAGATATGCGGGGAACGACGGCGCTTCCGGATCGCTGCCCGGCATGCCCGAAGCGAAGAAATCCTCCGGCGAACCGGTGGTGTTGTAATACTCGTGGTACACCATCGCCAACATATTGTCCTTGCTGCCGACATATCGCAGCACGCCCTGCTTTGAAATGCCGACCTTGTCGGCGACATCCTGCATGGAAATACCGTTGAATCCGCGCTCGCTGATCAACTGGACCGCGGCATCCAGCACTTCCTCACGCCGTTCCTCCGGTGATTTACGAATGCGTTTCGGCGTCTGCTCTTCTTTTCCCATAACCCCCGAGTCTAGCGCCGAAGCAGCATCATCGCCGTCAACGCAACGCTTCCGCGAGACGGCACGCGATGTTCCGTACACTGCCTGAGGCTGTTGCCGCGCATGCCCGGCACTAGGCTTGATGCCATGGTGAACGTAAAGAACAACGCGCGGTTCCTGGCAACGGACCGGCACATCGAGGCCGCGGCGCTGAGGCTGATGGATCGCGCGGATGGCCCGCAGGTGAGCATCACCGCGATCTGCAAGGAGGCCGGTATCAACCGTTCCACGTTCTACGAGCATTTCACCGGCATCGAGGATATGGTCGACGCCATGCAGGAATACCTGTTCGCCGACCTGCGCGAAACGTTTTTCGACAAACGGTCGGATCATTCCTCCTACGCTCCCGAAGAGACGCCGCTGTCCCAGGAGTCGTTCCGCATTTTCCTGGAACACATCCGCGAACACCGCTATTTCTATAGGATCGCGTTGAAAATCGGCCGCACGCTTCCACTCGCCTTCGATGCTGCGAATCGCGAACTGTACGACAAGATACTGATACCGCACTGTGCCAAGATCGGCTTCACCGACGACAATGAGCTGGAATATTTCCGCATAGGGCTCTATTCCGGCATTTCCGCGATTCTGGGACGGTGGGTGGAACGCGATTGCGCGGAGGACCTCGACACGATCACCGATATCGTCGTCAATTCCGTTCCCGCGATATTCTTGCCAACATTCGCCCGAATGCGCGACTGATCAACGTATCCCTCTTGTCTGCACCTTCTACACCACATCTTCATTATCCCAACACTTGTCGCGTTATTGATGGTTGTTCCGGCGGCCAAGCACTCATAGGGTTTCCCATATGGCCGCGCCGCATAGGCTCCCATGCCATCCGGCCGCGCACATCGCTTCCGCGCGGGTACGAACGACGCACATCGCACGATGCACGACGCACGATACGCATCGCGCAGCGCATGAACACGGACGCCGCGCACCGACGCGCGCCAACGCACCACACAGGAGAACCACAATGAGCAACTACATCGCCAACGGGCAGGATCACAAGACCGCCGAGCAGATCCGCCGCCAGTATCTCGAACCCGAGGAGAACAAGCTGGACCAGCTGCGCAAACTCGACGAACAGGTGAAAAAGCCCGGCATGATCGTGGCCCTCACGCTCGGCATCATCGGCGCCCTGGTCATGGGAGGCGGCATGGCGCTGATCATGGCATACGGCAATATGGTGGCCGGACTGGCCCTGAGCATCCCCGGCCTGCTGATCCTGATCGTCGCCTACCCGCTGTGCCGCGCCATCACCGACAAGCGCAAGAAGGAGTACGCGCCGCGGATCATGCAACTGTCCGACAGCATCATGAACGACTGAGCACCATCCAAACGGCAGTCGTCCAAACGCCCGGCAACCAAACGTCCGGCAACCAAACGTCCGGCAACAAACAGCGAAGGCCGGCACCCTCGTCCATCCATTTGGATTGGCACAGAGTTCCGGCCTTCCTCATATCCGGTCGGTCGACGCTTCCAGCATCAGCTGGCCGATCGGACAGCCGACCAGTCAGTTGACCGGCTTGGTCTCGTCGGCCTCATACTCGAAGAAATCGAAATCAGCGGTCTTCTCATGCAACGCCGCATCCGTGACGGCGACACCGACCATCGTGCCGGTGAACTCGCCAAACTTGCAATACTCGTCGGAGAACGTGGTGGTGTCGAAATCCGGACCGATCTTGGTCCAAGTCTCGCCATCATAGCCCCATTCGAACCAAGTGCGACGACCGTCGATGCGAAGCCGCATGTAAATCGGCTTATCCTCCACGGCAACACGGGTATCAAGCATCTCCGTCTTCTCACCATTCTCCAAACGCACCAGCGAAATCGCCGCCCCGCCCAGCGTCTGCGAATAATACTTGCGCAGGAAAATATTATTCATGTTGTCGTAGTAAATCGTCAGACCGGCGGAATGCTGGTAGACCTCCGGCGAAAACTCCATCTTCGTGGTCACCGTGGTGTACACGCTGGTAAGCTTACGGGCGATCAGACTCGTACGATTCAGCGACGCAAGCGACTCCTCGCCACGAATACGCAACCAGCCCGGACGCTCCGTCACATTCGCGAACGTGCTCGGCATCTGACGCGGCGAGTAATACCAGTTACCCAGCACGCCACCATCAAAATCATCCATATCCGGAATCTGCGGCATCGGCACATCCGGCAGATCAGGCTCCTCAACCTCCAGCTTCGCCAGATTGGAACCATCCGCCATACGCAGCCAGCCATCCTCCGTCCACGTCATCTTCTGAATAGCGGTCTCGCGGCCCAACGTGCAACGCAATTCCGGCACGAACGGACGGCTCGTCAAATGCACCAAATACGTTTCACCATTCGGCAAATCCACATAAGAGCCATGACCGGACCTCTGCAACACGGAATCCGGATTGAAATAGCGCGGCTTCAAATGATCATCATCCGCACGCTCATTCGAATCCTTCGGCTGGGACGTGACCAGCGGACCATTCGGATCCGGCTCATACGGGCCCCACACATTACGGGAACGACCCATCGTCACCGCATGGTTATATCCCGTGCCGCCCTCGGCGCACATCAGGTAATACCAGCCATCACGCTTGGTCAGATGCGGAGCCTCAATACAACCGCGATCGGTGGCGCCACGCCAAATACGCTTCGGATAGCCGACCACATGCTTGGCCTGCGGATCATATTCCACACAGCAGATCACGCCCGGCTTCTCATAGCCTGCGCGCGTCTCCCATTCAAGGCTGACAATATACTTCCTGCCATCATCGTCATGCAGAATGGACGCGTCGAAACCAGAAGACGTCAAATACACCGGCTCACTCCACGGGCCCTCGATGCTCTTCGACTTGATGAGATAGTTATTCACGTCGAAATAGCGGGCGTTCATGGAATTCATCACGCCATAAATCACGTAGAACATGTCCTCGCCCTCGTCATAGGTGAGGCACGGCGCCCAAATGCCCTTGGCACTCGGCAGCTTGGTAAGATTCGGATTCGTATCATCGGTGAGCACATGGGTGAGCAGCTCCCAATGCTTCATATCCTTCGAATGGTAGATCGGAATGCCCGGGAACCATTCGAACGTGGAAACGGCGACATAATAGTCGTCGCCCTTACGGCAGATGGCCGGATCCGGATTGAAACCTTTGAAAATCGGATTGTGCAACATTGCTATCCCCTTGTTTTTCATTATTGTTTTGCTTTTGAGGTGGCCGCCAGAGGTTGCGATGCTCCATCGCAGACACGCTCCGGGCGTCGGCTGCGCCGACCTTCGCGGCACAGCCGCTCACCTCGCCTATGGGAAGCCCACTGGGCTTCCCATTAAACGGCTCAGCTGGCCAAGTCTTTACGGTCGTCAACGGAGCGCCGCAGACCCCGGCTCCTAACGCCGTTGATTATGGCGTATCAGATGGAAGCTCCTTCTTTCAAAGGAAGGAGGGAGGGTAGAGGGGGAGGAGGCGGGGTCACTTTTGGATGGGGAACCAGTCTTGGGCAATGCATCGGCCGAGATCCCAAGCGTCCCAGCCGATCCAGCCGGGGGTGTTGACCGTGTCGGTGAGCAGCTTGTAATTCCAGTAGTAGAAGCCGCTTCCCTTGCTCCACGCGTTGAGCTGCGACAAGGCCACGCCCTGGTACAGGTCGCGCTTCTCCTCGGCGGACAAGGTTTCCGCCTGCGCGCCCTCCTCACCATTGAGCACGCTCTGACCGCCATGGGTGTCCACGCCGCAGCCGACCGAGTTGAACAGGCACCACTCGCCCACGATCACCGGGAAGTATTCGCTCATTTCGGCGACCATCGGCGCATACGTGTTCTTCACGAAATCGTCGTAGCCTTCCACGGTCTGCGGGCAGCCCATCATTTCCGCGGTCATCAAGTACTGGTGGGTGTCGAGGATCACATTCTCGAACTCCGGCGCAAGCTTGCCGTCCTCGCCGCGCATGAAATCCTTCCACTGTTCGATGTCGAAACCATCATGGAACACCACGGCCTTATCGACCGGCAGAGCGCCCTTGTCGGCATCGCGCAGACGATGGTATGCGGTGATGTAGAAGTCCTTCAGCCAGTCGAATTCGATCGGACCGGTGCCTTCGGCCAGTTCCGGATCGACCGCCTTGTAGCGTTCGGTCACGTTCATCATCGGCCAGGACGTGGTGGTGTTCGGCTCGTTGATGATCTCGATGCCCATAAGCGCCTTACGGTTGCCGTAACGCTTGGCGAGACGTTCCAGCACGGACAGCACGAATTCGACCTCCTCCGGCAGCTGCGCCCACTTGCACACGCCGGACAGGCCGCCGTTGTCGAAACCGTTCTGGCTCATCGGCGCGGTATGCAGGTCGATGAGGATGGTCAGACCGTACTTTTCGGCCCAGTTGAAAGCCTTGTCGAGTTCGTCGATGCAGCCGATGAACGGCGCGCGATCACCGAAAATGAAGTACGGCACCGGGATGCGCACGGAGTTCAGACCCCACGACTTGATGGTGGCGAAATCGCGTTCGTTGATGTATTCGGCGCGATGCGTTCTGATGCGCGCCTCGTAGACAGCCGGGTCGAGCTGCGTCGGCAGATAGTATTCGTCGGCGGCGGTGGTGCCGACGAACAGCGCCGGGTTCATCCACTTCTCCAGAACAAGCCAGTTGCCGAGGTTGACGCCCTTGATGTAATCAGTTTCCATATGCACTCCCTTGTACGTGTTCACCATAGTCCCTATTACTTAGTAATTACTTAGTTAGATGATAATATATTGCTCCGCTTTCCGCAACTCGCGCCATGCCGTGTCGCCCCCCTCCTCCTCGCAACTCGCGCTCCCCTATGCCCCTCCCCCTGCGCCACCAGTCCCATCCCCCATCCTCAAAATCAGACAAAATCCGGCCAAATCTGTCCGAAAATGGGGACGGAACAACAACAGACCTCAACCACGTCTTCCGCCTCCATCCCCAAAATCGGACGGAATCCGGGCAAAATTGTCTGAAAATGGGGAAACGCTGCGGGACTTGGAGCTCCAGGACAAGACAAGACTGAAGCAAAAGACAAGACGAGGACCGGAGCCGCCGCATACGCGGGACTCCGGTCCTCCACACAACCAGCAGGAAGAAAAAGGAAAGATCCTGCGGTTGATCCACATGGCCCGAACATGCGTTCAGGCCGACTGGCCGATCAGCCAGTTGATCGATCAATCGACTACCCGTCCAATCGGGTTGGCAAGCAGACAAAAGCCAACCGAACAGGCAAGCAGACAGTCGCCGATCAGTCGATCACGAATAATCTGCGCCCATGAATGGGGACATCCGATCCGACGGACATCCAACCGCCCACGGGCAGACAAGGGACACGCTCACGAGCAGCCCACGGGTACACTCGCAAACATCTTTACGGGCACACCTGCACCGTACCGTACCGTACCGCAAACGCAAACCGCAAACCGCAAACGACAAACGGCAAACCGCAAACCGCACCCGTGAGCGGCAAGCCCGGGCATAATCCGCTCAGTCCAGCACGAAGGTGTTGAACGAGCGCGGCGCCAACGTCACTTTGAATCCGCGATCCGCGGACTCGGGGTCGGCGAATTCGAACGGGCGTTCCTCCTCCAGGGCGTTCTGCGCCACGACGACCACCGTGCCGTCCGGATTGCGGAATGCGATGGCCATCGAGTTGAAATGCCCCGTCGACCCGAGCACCTTCGCCCCCGGCTTGACGAAGTGCGAGAAGTGACGCATCACGTAGTATTCTGGGTTGCGGCGCACCTCGTGCGTGTCGGCCGTGATGGTGAACAGGGAGTTCTGCCACCATCCCCACGTGGAATCACGGTCATCGAGGATCATGTTCCAGTAGGTGTAGGCGGTCGCGCCGTTACGGAAGTAATGGTTGATCAGATGGAAGATGTATTCCGCGTATTCCCAGCTATTGTCGCCCATGCCGCATTCGGATTCGGACTGGATGAGTTCGATCTCCGGCCAGGATTCGTGCGTGCGCGCGATGCAGTTCTGCCCGGCCCACTGGTAGGCGATGCCCTTGATGTACTTGCGGGCGCCCTCATCGAACAGGATGTTGTCGACGAAACGGTTGTAGTTGTTAAGCCTCATACCGTAGCCGCCGCCGGTCCAGGCCATGTCTTCCGGGCCGTTGAGCGTGCCGAGCCAAATATCGGCGCTGAGCCCGGCCTCATCGAACGCCGGTCCGAGATAATCGCGGATGAACACTTTGAGCGCTTCGGAATCCCACAGCGCGCTGGGGAACTTCTGGTCGGCGAACACCTCGTTCTGCACGTGCAGCTGGTTGACGGTGATGCCATGCTCGGCGTAGGCCTGCACGTATTTGACGAAGTATTTCGCGTAGGCGCGCAGATTCTCCGGGGTCTGCACCAGACGCCCATAGTTGTAGGCCTTCGGGCGCTTCATCCAGGTGGGTGGGCTCCACGGGCTGGAGAACAACTGCATGTTCGGCTGCCATTCCTGCGCACGGTGGATGTACGGGATCAGGGTCTTCTCGTCGTGTTCGACGGAGAAGTGTTCCATCTCGTAGTCGCCATCGGTTTCGTCGTAGCTGTACCACTGGTCGGCGAAGTCGTTGGCGCCGACCGGCGCACGGTTGAAGGTGAAGTTCATCTCGTCGGGGCTGAACAGCTCCTTGATGATCTGGTCGCGTTCCTCCGCGCTGACGGTTTGCAACGGCAGCCATCCGAGTTCGTTGAAGCAGCCGCCGAAGCCGCGCAGTGCTTGGTATTCGTTGCCGTCGAGCTGGAAGTCGGGCGCGGTGGTGGCGTTGGTGTATTCGATGGTGGAGGATTTGTCGACGAGCTTGTCGTCTTGCGTTGTCGCGATCCAGGTGGTCATTGGTGGTTCCTTAGTATCGTCGTTGATTCTTTGGATGTTGTATTGCGTATTGCGGTTACCGGCGAATTTACCGGCAGGATTACCGGCGAGTTCGCCGGGCTGCATGTATTGATTGCGGTATGGAAAGCCCCGGGCCCGATTGAGAGAAAGGGGAAAGACAACGGGCCCGGGGCGCGGTCATCATGACCGTTCGGAGGCGAAGATCACTTGACCTTCTTGATGATCATGATGAAGAAGCAGCCGATGATGGCCAGGGCGATGGCGGTCGGGAACGCGAAGTTGTAGCCGAGGTTCACCACGATGGCGGACATGACGACCGGGCCGCACATCTGGCCGAGGGTGGTTGCCATGTTGAGGATGCCCAGATCCTTGCCGGCTTCCTCCTTGCTCGGCAGCACGTCCACGAGCAGAGCCTGGTCGACTGCGGAGTAGACGGCGTAGCCGAGGCCTGCGATGCCGGCGAACAGGTACATGCCCAGGGTGGACGGGATCAGCCACGGCATGGCGATGCCGACTGCGAAGAGCACGGAATCCACGATGACGGGCACCTTACGGCGGCCGATGATGTCGGAGACCGGGCCGGAGATGAAGGAGCCGACGAGGGACATGACCATCATGATCATGGAGACGACGGACACGGTGACGGCGGACTGCTTGACGGACTGGCCGATGTAGTTCTGAATGATGTAGAGCTGGTAGACGTTGATCATCTGGTAGCTCATGAGCATGCAGAAGCGGCCTGCGAACGCCTTGTAGAAGTCGTGGGCGCCGGCGAACTTCGGCGGGCGGAAGGAGGCGAGGATGTCCTTGGCGGAGCCTTCGTCCTTCGGCAGGAAGTCGGCGGACTGTTCCTTCGGGATGATGATGACCGCGACGATGCCGCCGAGGAACATGAGCACGCCTGCCACGGCGAAGCCAGTGGTGAGGTTCTCGATGAAGCACGCGCCGATCATGGTGCCGATCGGGGCACCGATGGTGGAGCCTGCGCCGTAGAAGGCGGACATGGTGCCGCGGATGCCGGAGGGCACGCGGTCGGACAGGATGGCGACCAGCGGGGCGATCATGCAGTTGAGACCGAACATGCAGGCGCAGTAGAAGATGGTGAGCAGCACGGCGTTATGCGTGGTGCCGGTCAGGAACAGGGTGACGCCGCCCAGGATGGCACCGAAGACGATCCACGGGGTTCTACGGCCGAAGCGGGAGCGGGAACGGTCGGAGAAGTTGCCGAACATCAGGTTGGCGACCAGCGACGCGACCGCGGTGAACGCGTTGACGATGCCGACGAGAGCATCGGGGTCGGCGCCCTGGATGGTCTTGTAGTGCATCGGCAGCAGCACGGCGGAGACGATGCCGAGGCCGGACATCCACAGCACGCCGAACAGCAGGAAGCCCGCACCGAAACGAACGGTGTTGACCTTGCTCAGCGGCTTGCCGGTTTCCGGCGAGAGGGTCGGGTCCTTCTCAGCCGCCGCGATATTGGCGTTGTATGCCGCCAAATGCGCTTCTTTGCTTGCGATTGCTTCACTCATGAAACTCTCCCTCCTCTAATCCATGCTTCAGTAGTGAACTTGTGATGTATGTGTATGTGATTGGCTTCACTGCCCGGTCAGTTAATTACCACGTGGTAATTAACATGTCTTCATCGTAGACCGCTTTTCGGGGGAACGCAAGTCGAACCGACCTGCCATGCTTCGCGCACCCCGGAACCGATCCACTCGATTCCACCGCGCGACCACCAAGTTTTTATTACTTAGTAACCGTTTAGTTAAATCATATTACGATAAATTACGTTTGTCATTTTCGGCGTGTCCCAAGGCTTTTCAGGTTACCTCTCCCCCGTACTATAACTTAGTAAGTACAAGAGAAGGAGAACATATGCGCCGTCGTACCGAAGCCAAACCCCGTAAGCGAATGAACGCCGAGGAGCGCAAGAAAGGCATCCTCGAAACCACGATTTCATTCATCTCCCAGTTCGGGTTCTGGGGGTTCACCATTCGCGACGTGGCGCAGGCTCAGCACATCACCGAAGCGGGCCTCCTTTACTACTACAGGACCAAGGAACAACTGCTTGAGGAAACCCTCAAGTACGCCGATCGCATCAATCAGATCGCCATCGCCGAACATCTCGGCGTGGAAGGCGTGACCGGCGAAGTCTTACAAGACGGCATCGCATACCATTGCGACCTGGGGCTCAAGGCCATCACCACGGGAACCGTGGAAACGAACGCCGGCCGTCCGGAAATGGTCCGCCTCTACACCCTGCTGGAAAGCGAGGCGTTGAGCAAGGACCATCCCGTGCACGAGTACTTCGAGCAGCGCGAGGACAATCTGCTCAAGGAATACGCGGTGGCCGCGGCCCGCGACGGGGTCGACGATCCGGAACGCACCGCACTGCAGGTGCTCTCCGCCATGGAAGGCCTACAGTTGCGCTGGCTCAACGGTGCCCGGAACGTCGACTTCGTCAACGAATGGAAAGCGCTCGTCGACCTGCTCATTCCCTGAGCCGACCGCCCATCGATCAGCCCGCAATCACGGCGAGATTCCACCGCCCGATCGTCAGCTCATCGCCGACCTTCACCACATCGCCCGCCTTGAGCGCGACGCCTGACATGGCCTCGCCGTCAACGGTGCCATCGGTGGCGATTACCACCGGCGCGACCACCACGTCGCCAGCCACCGGGCTTGCGACGGTGACCTCGTCGGCGGAATAGTTCAGCAGATACGTCACCGTCTCGCCCTTGGCATTGACGCCCTGACGCACGGCGACCTTGCCCGCGAGCGCGGCACCGCAGCCGGCGACACCCGCATGGTCGACAGCTTCGCGCATCACCTCACGGATCGAATCCGCGTCGAGCAGCGTGGCGATCCATTCGGCGTCGCCCTTGCCGAAGGCGTGGCGGGTGACCGCCGCATAGTCCTTCCAAGCGTAGTGGCCGTATCCGGCGAGTACCTCGGTGTCTTCGCCGGCGTCCAGCAGCTCGATGAGCGCCTGCGCGTCGGTGGACGGTGTGCCCGCGAGGGGGCCGGAGAATTCCACGGACACGTGGCCGTTCGGCCTGGTGAACTGGTTGTAGGTCATGCCGAACACGTCGGTCAGATTGTGCGGCGCACGGTCGGCCCAGACGCTCACTTCGTCATCGCTCACGAAGGAGCGCATGGTGGACACCAGGTGGCCGCCGTCGGCGACGAAGGTGCGCAGGTTGTCGATGGTCTCCTGCGGAGCGCAGTAGAGGGCCGGCGTCACGATCATCTCGTATCCGGCGATCCGCTCGGCCGATGCGTCGGAAGGGATGAAGTCGCATTCGACGTTGAGTTCGAACAGCGCGTCGTACATGTTGCGCACCACGTCGTTGTACTTGAGCGTGCCGCCGAACGGGAAACCGGCTTCGATGAGGAACCAGTCGAGGGCCGTGAGCGATTCGTTGCTCACCATGATGGCGACCTTGTTGCGTTTGCTCAGGTGGACCAGACGCTCCCCCACTTCGGGCGAGGCGACCTCATGTCCGAACACGCCCGCCTCGCGGTAGGTCGGATTCGGTTCGAGGTCGTGGCTCAGCAGGCCCTTCCAGTAGGTTTCGAAGGAGTTGTGGATGGAGTGCCAATGCCAGTATTCCACCATGTCCGCGCCGGATGCGAGGTGCGAGTAGGCCTGCAAGCGCAGCTGGCCGGGGAACGGGACCCATCCGTGCTGGCCTTGCGCTTCGGTTTCGAGCACGAGGTAGTTGCGGCCGTTCTTGGTGGAACGGGTCATGTCGCCGCCGAAGGCGATCTCCTTGCCCGTCAGGTCGTCCTCGGTGGAATGGTAGATGTCCACGCCGGTGATGTCCACGGCGGTCGCGGCCTTGAAATGGTCGACCGCGGGCTGCACGCCGAAGGAGTAGCCTCGCCATTCGAAGTCGAAGTTGTGGGTGACGAACTGGTCGTCGTGGGCGTATTCGCGCACGATGTCGGTCTGCCACTGTAGGAAGGCGCGCACCTGATCGCGGCGGAACTTGTCGAATTCGCCGCCCAGCGACTCGTTGATGGTGCCGGTCGCATCGGGGAAATCCTCCCAGGAATCGATGCGGTTGGACCAGTAATCCAAGCCGAAGTGCGCGTTCAGCGCGTCGAGGTCGCCGTTGAACTTGTCGTGCAGGTATTTGACGAACAGGCGCTGCATGTCGTTGGAGACGGAATCGTAGTACTTCGTCTCGTTGTCCACCTGGTAGCCAATGACGGCCGGATGGTCGGCGACGTGGGCGATGAGCTTGCGGATCACGCGCTCGCCGTAGAAACGGTAGGCGGGGTTGACGATGCCATGATCTGGCGTGCGCCGTACTTGCCTTGACCGTTCGGGGTGACGGCCAGCACGTCCGGGTGCATCTTGACCAGCCACGACGGCACCGCGTAGGTCGGTGTGCCGACGATGACGTCGATGCCGTGGCGATGCGCCGCGTCGAGCGCCCTGTCGACGTGGGAGAAATCGAACACGCCGGGCTGCGATTCGCAGGTGCTCCAGGTGGATTCGGCGATGCGGATCACGTTGAGACCGGCGTCCTTCATCATCCGCATGTCCTCATCGATGCGGTCGATGCCCTTCATCATGAGGTATTCGTCGTAGTAGGCCGCGCCGAACAGGATGCGATCCACGCAATTGCGGTTCATGGCTCCTCTTTCTGTGTGTCTTCGTTGACGCGCCCGGAAAGGTTTTCCGGACGTTGTACTGCACGTTTTATATCTAACGTTCATTAGATACAAGTACCATGTATCGCCAGAAAGGACTTGTCAAATGAATTTACCTACTGCGTGTTAGATATAAGAAACGACGCAAAACGTTGAAATAGAGCCGTTTTACGTCGTTATACAGACAAAAGAAAGTCTCATGAATATTTATCAAATACTCATGAGACTCACACATCCACCCATGAACCGCAGACCGTCAGCGATACCGGTCCCACACCGGCGAGGGGAAGATCATCCGCTCGAACACCAGCCATTCGTCATACAGGTCGATGGGCGGTTTGCGGGTCCAGCGCAGCTGGATGCCATCCATGGCCTCCACGCATTGGCGCACGATCGGACGCATGTTCCCCCATCCCCCGACCTCGGGCGGCAGGCTCCACGGGAATTGGGAGTAATGCCCCCACACCAGATCCGGACGGTTCTCGAAATACTCGTGCAGCGGATGCTCGGGGCTGAACGACTCCGATTCGAGCACGATATACAGCTGCAGCAGGCTGCGCCGCTGCGCGTTGTACCGCACCAGGAACCTCAGATACGCGGGGAACCGCAGGTCGCCACGGTCGCTTCCCGGTAGTCCCGACCGGATGAAATCGTCCGGCGTTCCCTCGGCGTCATAGCTGTCGGTGACCAGCATCGACAGCAGATTCTCCTTGTTGCCGATGTAATGCAGCATGCCCGGCTGGCTCATACCGACCTCATCGGCGATCTCCTTGAGCGATGTGCCGTAATACCCCTTCTCGCCGACCAGATTCACCGCGGCCTTGATGATTTCCCTTTTGCGCTCCTCCGGACTTTTCCGAATGCGCTTCCTCCCCTTATCCGTCATAGCATCCCAGTCTATCGAGCATCCGCTAGATAACGGAACGCCGCGTGTTGCCCGAACGAACGGGAACACGCGGCGTCGCATCATAACAGCCCCATACGGCTTCACATGCGGCTTCACATACGGCTCGGCATGCGGCTCAGCCCTGGAACACCTCCGGATGCTTCGGATCGCCCGGAATATCCTCCAGCAGACCCTCAAGCCCCAGGAATTCACGCCAAAAGTCGAGCGGCTGGCCGTACGGCGTGGCCTCACGACCATGCGCCTGCAGATTGGCCTTGGCCTCGAACACATCCTCCTCGCGCAGGCCGTCGAAGTAGCTTTCGAGACGGATGCGGTTGGACGGCACGTAGAACAGCGATGCGATGATCTCCGTCAAACGCTCCGCGCGTTCGACCGGCAGCGAATCCCAGTGGCGCAGCTCGATGAAGTTCTTCAAACGCACGTCGTTGAAATGCGTGGAAATGATGTGGTTGATCTCGTAGGCGTTGAGCTCGCGGTCCGGGTACACCTCGCCCGCGTTCTCGCGGAAGGCCGCGCGATGCAGTTCCTTGCCGGTGGCGCCGGTCGCCAGCGCTTCGGGCGTATGGGTCAGGTCGGCGAACATGAGCGGCGTGGAAAGCACGTCACGCGCGTAATCTTCCCAGCCGAACCGCCTGTCGAACAGGCCGGGAATGACGTTGGTGCGCTGGAAGTCGAGATAATCCCACATGCGCTGGCGCAGCAGCGGATACGTGTTGAGTTTGCCTTCGAAATACGGGCTGTTGCGGAAGAACCATGCGAGGATCGGACCGATCGCGGTGCCGATGCGCATTTTGGCGATGGAATCGGCCTCATCCACATAGTCGATGCTCACCTGCGTGGAGGCGGAGCAGCGCATCATGCACGGACCGAATTCGCCGACCCTGCCGAGATAATCGGTCATGGCATCGTAACGGTCCTTCGGATTGACGGGGATATCCGCGAAACTGGATTTCGGCTGGTAGCCGTAATGCACGAGTCTGAACCCAAGCTCCTCGACGATGGGATCGATCTGGCTGCGGAATTCGCCGTACAGTGCGTTGAGCTCACGCGGCTCATGCAGCACGCCGATGGAGGTTTCTACCTGGCCGCCGGGTTCGAGGGAAATGGACAGGCCTTCGCGCCCGAGACCGACCAGATGACCGTTCTCCCAATATTCCTTGCTTTCGTCGTAATACGGGGCGATGCGTCTGAGCAGCGTCTCGATGCCGTTCGGCTCGTAATAGCTGACCGCGGTGTCATCGGCGTTATGGACCGGCAGATGCTCGATCTCCACACCGAAACCGCCCGTGCCGCGCTTGGAACAGCCGTTCTCGAAGAACTTCAGCAGGCTGTCGACATGCTTGGGATTCGGCTCGGTGAGCAGGTGCGCATAGCTGATTTTCGGTGTAACCATGGCCTATATGGTATTCGACCATATCGCCCAAGCGTGCCGTCAGGCCGCGAATTGGATATACGAAAAACTAATGGCAGGTGCCACGACGGGCCGTCATGACGTTCATCACGGCGACCGGTCACGACACCTGCCATCAACGCACCGGCGGTCTGCAGGCAATTACTCGCAAACCCGCTTGGGTCTTACTTGCCCTGCTCCTCCTGCTGCTTGCGCATCTTCTTGGCGGCGGCGATCATGAGCTTGATACGGTTGAGCTGGTTCGCTTCGGACGCGCCCGGATCGTAATCGATGGACACGATGTTCGCCTCCGGATGCAGGCGGCGGATCTTGCCGAACATGCCACGCCCGGTCACATGGTTGGGCAGGCAGGCGAACGGCTGGGCGCATACGACGTTCGGGCAGCCGGATTCGATGAGCTCCAGGATCTCCGCGGTCAGCAGCCAGCCTTCACCGGCCTGCACACCCACCGAAGTCACCTCGCCGGCCTTCTTCACCAGTTCAGGCATCGGCAGATCCTGCGAGAACTTGCCGTGCGCCAGATCGATGGCCTTGTGCACCGGCGCGAAATACATATCCAAACCCTTACGCATCACGGCATAGCCGAGCTTGTTGCCGCCCATGCCAAGATAGTGCTCGTTCCAGTCGGTGGTGTACGGGCGGGTGGTCATGAACTCCATGATGCCCGGCACCACGGCCTCGCAATCCTGCGATTCGATGACATCGACCACATGATTGTTGGCGTCCGGCTGGTATTTCACCAGGATCTCGCCGACCACGCCCACACGCACCTTGCGTGGAATATCCTTGAGCGGCAACGCGTCGAAGGACTTCACGATCTCCCTGACCAGCTTCGGGTACGGCAGATATCCCTTGCCGATGGCCTTCTTCGCGGTCTTGGAATGACCATGATGTTCCAACGTCTCACGCACGATGGTGTCCCACTGGCGGTACAGGCGGTTGGCGCTGCCCGGCGTGGCCTCATACGGGCGCACGCGGTACAGGCATTTCATGAGCAGATCGCCGATGATCAACGCCTTGATCGCACGGTGCAGCAGCACCGGCGTGACCTTGAAACCGGGATTGTCCTCGATGCCCTGCGTGGAGATGGCGATGACCGGGATCTGCGGGTAGCCGGCATCCACCAAAGCCTTGCGGATCAGGCCGAAATAGTTGGTGGCACGGCACATGCCGCCGGTCTGCGTGATGGCGAGTGCGGTGTGATCGGGATCGTACTTGCCTTCCAGAATCGCGTCCACCAACTGGCCGATGACCATGATGGCCGGATAGCAGGCGTCGTTGTTCACGTACTTCAGGCCGGTTTCCACGTCCTCACGGCTCGCATGTTCGAGGATGTCGAACTTGTAGCCGCCGGAACGGATCACGGATTCGACCAGGGAGAAGTGGATCGGGCTCATCTGCGGGGCCACGATGGTGTAATCCTTCATATCCTTGCCGAACGGCACGCGGTTCGCGTACTTGGACATGGTGGCCGTGTTGTGCGCGGACGCCGAGCCCTTGCCATTGGCGGCGGCGCGACGGGACGCCTCCTTGGCGGCTTCGGTGAGCTTCGGATTGGCTTTCATCACCGTGTCGAGCATGACCTGCCGGCCCGGGGTCGGGGCCTGGGAGCCGGTCTTGCGGAATTCGCCATGCTTGACGCCGGATTCGGCGCCGGCCTTGGCACTAGCCTTGGCTTTGGCGGATTCAAGCTGGGCCTTGGCTTCGGCGAGCTGCGCCTGAGCCTCCTCCAGCTTGGCCTTCGCTTCGGCCACGGCATCCGATTGCACCGGACGGTCCTGCTTGCCCGGCACCGCATCGGACAGGGCGCGGCGGTGATTGCGCTCGCGCTCCTCCACCGCGGCCTTGAGCGAGCGCAGACGGATCTTCGCCGCGCCCAGGTTCGAAACCTCATCGATCTTCAGCATGGTGTACACGTCGGCCTTGTCCGCCAGGATCTCCGACACCTGATCGGTGGTGATGGCGTCGAGACCGCAGCCGAAGGAGTTGAGCTGCACGAGTTCGAGGCCGGGGTACGAGGCGACGAAATTGGCCGCCGCATACAGGCGGGAATGGTAGGCCCACTGGTTGGTGACACGCAACGGCATCTTCGTGACTTTGCGGTCGCCCACATGGCGGAAACCGTCGGCGTTGCGCTTGCGCGGATCATCCTCGCCTTCGGCGAGATATTCGCTCAGGTTGAGCTTCTCCCCCGGTTGCAGTTCGCAGATGGAATCCTCGGACAGCACCACCATGCCCAGCGAACAGATGGTTTCGGGGATGCCGTGGTTGATCTCCGGGTCGACGTGGTACGGGCGTCCGGCGAGCACGATGCCACGGCAGTTGTGTTCCTTCATGTACGCCAACGCGCGCAGACCCTCCTGCTGCACGTCATGCTTGAACACCTTGTCTTCGGCATACGCGGCCTTGACCGCGGTTTCGGCCTCCTCACGGCTCACGCCCGCCCATGCGAACTCCTCGACGATGCGGTCGACCATGAGCTCATGGTTGGCGAGGTTGAAGTACGGGCGCATGTAGCGCACGCCTTCCTCGCGCAGTTCCGGCATGTTCGCGCCGATGACCACCGGATAGTTCGCCACGACCGGGCAGTTGTAGTGGTTGTCGGTGTTGGGCACGAGGTTCTCCTCGTAGCTCACGCACGGGTAGAAGATGGTTTTGATGCCCTTGTTCAGCAGCCATTTGATATGGCCGTGCACCAGTTTGGCCGGGTAGCAGATGTTCTCGGAGGCGATCGATTCGATGCCCGTCTCGAACAGTTCGTGGGAGCTGCGGCCCGAGATCACGACCTTGAATCCCAGCGAAGTGAGCAGCGTGAACCAGAACGGGTAGTTCTCGTACATGTTGAGCGCACGCGGAATGCCGATCTCACCGCGCGTGGCTTTCTTATCGGTCAGACGACGGTAGGCGAAGCAACGCTTGTACTTGTAGTCGTACAGGTTCGGCCTGTCGGAACGCTTGCGCTTCGCGTCGCCGCCGCGCTCGCAGCGATTGCCGGTGACGTAGCGTGCGCCGTCGGCGAACGTGGTGATGGTGAGCTTGCAGTGGTTCTGGCACAGCTTGCACACGTCGCGTTCGGTGGTCATGGTCATGGAGTCGAGCGCTTCGCCGGTCAGGATGGAGCTGGCGGTGTGCTTCACGCCGTCGACGACCACGGTGTTCGTGGTTTCGCCGTCCGCTTCCGCGTTCTCCGCGCTTTCCATGCTTTCCGCATCGTCGGCGATATCCGTGTAATGCATGCGGGCGGTGAGGGCCGCGCCGTACGCGCCCATCAGACCGGCGATGTTCGGACGGGTCACCTTGCGTTCGGTCAGCAGTTCGAACGCGCGCAGCACGGCGTCGTTGAGGAACGTACCGCCCTGCACGACGACGGTATCGCCCAATTCGCCGGAATCACGCAGTTTGATGACTTTGTACAACGCGTTGCGCACGACCGAATAGCACAGGCCCGCCGCGATGTCCTCGATGCTGGCGCCTTCCTTCTGCGCCTGCTTGACGGACGAGTTCATGAACACGGTGCAACGCGAACCCAAATCGACCGGATGCGTGGAGGCGAGCGCCTTCTGCGTGAACTCCTCGATGCTCAGCCCCATCGACATGGCGAAGGTCTGCAGGAAGGAGCCGCAGCCGGAGGAGCATGCCTCGTTCACGGCGATGGAGTCGATCACGCCGTCGGTGATGGCGAGGTATTTCATGTCCTGACCGCCGATGTCGATCACGGCGGTGACGCCGGGGCTGACCATTTCGGCGCCACGGTAGTGGGCCATGGTCTCGACCACACCCTCATCGAGGTGCAGGCCGGTGGCGATCAGGCCTTCGCCGTAGCCGGTGGCGCAGGAGCGTGCGATCCATGCGCCTTCGGGCAGTTCGGATTGGATGCGCTTGGCGATGTTGATGGCCGCGGTCAGCGGGCTGCCCTCATTGTTGGCGTAGCTGGACCATACGATTTCACGGTCGTCGTTCACCAGCGTGGCCTTGATGGTGGTCGAGCCGGCGTCGATGCCGAGGAAGTGCGGGCCTTTCGCGCCGTCGAGCGTGCCGATGTGCACGTGTTCGCGGTGGTGACGCTCGTTGAACGCCTTGCGGTCCTCCTCGGTGGGGAACAGCGGCGGCATGGTGGGCGTGTTGGAGGGCAGGTTCTCCAGTTCCTCCAAACGCTTGAGGATGGCGTTCACCGGCTTGGCTTCGAAATGGTTGCCTTCGTCGTCGGTGTCCTGTTCGGCCTGCAATGCCGCGCCGTACGCCACATACAGGTGGGCGTCGGTGGGGACGATGAACTCGTCGACCTTGCCGTCGAGCGCACGCTTGAACGCCGCACGCAGTTCGGACATGAAGAACAGCGGGCCACCGAGGAAGATGACGGTGCCGTGGATCGGACGACCGGAGGCGAGGCCTGCGATGGTCTGCGTGGCGACGGCGGTGAAGATGGATGCCGCCAGATCGGGCTTCGCCGCGCCGTCGTTGATGAGCGGCTGCAGATCGGTTTTGGCGAACACGCCGCATCGCGACGCGATCGGATACAGGTTCTCGTAATCCTTCGCCATCTCGTTCAAACCGGAAGGATCGGTGTCGAGCAGCGTGGACATCTGGTCGATGAACGCACCGGTGCCGCCCGCGCACGAACCGTTCATGCGCTGTTCCGGCGTGGGCTTCAAATAAGTGATCTTGGCGTCCTCGCCGCCGAGTTCGATGATCACATCGGCCTGCGGGTATTCCTTGTCGATGGCTTCGGTTTCGGCGATGACCTCCTGCACGAACGGCACGTGCAGGCTGTCGGCGAGCGCGAGACCGCCGGAACCGGTGATGGCGAGACGAATCGGCTCGTCGCCACGCCCCTGCTCTTCGAGCATCGTATGGATGTCGGCGAGCAGTCCGGCCACGGTGGCACGAACGTTGGCGTGATGGCGGCGGTAGTCGGAGAACAGCGTCTCCGACAGGGTATCGGACTGGTCGAGGACCACGGCTTTGACGGTGGTCGAGCCGATATCCAATCCGACGCGCAACGGTTTCGCATCTGGTTTCGCGGACTGCGGTGTGCTCACGATGGGTGCGGTGTCAGCCATGTATTCCTCTACAACTCGGTTTTCGGCTTCATGCCGCCCTTCATGCCCTTCACGCATCCAGCCGAATATGCGGATGCCGGTGACGGCGGCGCCGACTTGCTGGAGAACCAGCTTAGTCCGACCACTCACCTAACACATTCGATGTCAAGTGATTTTGCTCACGGAATACGCGACCCGCAATGTCGGCACCATTTGGCCCATAGCGAATTCCGCGGCGGGCGTAAGGCTCGCCCCGGACGCGACACACGGCGCGATCGGCTGCGAATACGTACTACATCCTAGAAGGTGTTGCGGCGACTGCGTCCGCTTCTCCCCGTAATCCGTATTCCCGCTCAGTACCCGTGCGCGTGCAGATAATCGTCATCGAATCCGAAATAATGGCCGATCTCATGGATGACGGTTTTGCCGATCTGCTCGACCATCTCCTGATGCGTGGCGCAGACGCGCTCGTGCGGTCCTTTGAAAATGGTGATGATGTCGGGCATGACGCCGCTATACGACGTGGTGCGCTGCGTGATGGGTACGCCGGTGTACAGGCCGAGCAGTTCGCCGTCGGAGCAGCGCAATCCGCCAAGCTCGCCCGCGGTGGGCTCGTAATCCCAGGCGATGGCGATGTTGCGCAACGCTTCGGTGAACCGTGTGGGGATCGCGGCCAGGGCCTCCTCGATGACGCCCTCGAATTCCTGATCGCTCATATGCATGGTTCGAGAGTACCTGATTGCCGCGGCATCACGGTACAACGGCGCAGTGCGAACGTTTGCTGGAAGTGCGGACGTTTACGGAAGTGCGGATGTTTGCGGATACGGGCGCGTAGGTAGTATGGGACGATACGGAACGGGAAGCCGGGAACGCAATAGGTAAGGAGATCCAGCCCATGGACGAGCAGGACGATCAGAGGACACGGCCGATGACGGCATCCTTCCCCGCACCGGAAGCTTCGCGGGGAACCGCAAACGGCGGATGGGCCGATACGCAGACGCCAGGCGACGAACGGATACCGGACACCCAGGCGATACCGACCACGCAGGCGATGCCCGCCGCACAGCCCATCCAGCCTGCACAGCCCGTCCAGCCCGCGCAACCCGTCCAGCCCGCACCGGCACAGCGAATCGTATACGGCGACACCCGCAGACCCTCGGGATATACCAGCGCACAGCAGACCGTGCAATACCCCACCGAACAGTACTCGGCAGAACAGTTCGCGACCGCGCAATACCAAACCCCGCAGTACGGCGACACCCCGCAATATGCGCAATGCGACGGGGAATCCAACCAATACCCGCCTTATCAGGGCGATTCCGGCGATCCCCGGAAACACCACAAACGCTGGCCCATCGTGGTCGCGATCATCGCGGTGATCGCCATCGTCGCCGGCGCGGTCGGCATCTACGTCTACCACGACCGGCACGAGCAGGCGCTCGCCGCATGCCGTGACGCGGTCAGTTCCTTCTCCGAGGCCCGCAAGGAACTGCTGGACACCGGCGGCTCCTCGTCGCAGGTCCAAAAGCTGCTGCGCGAAGTGCTGGGCGTGGACGGTATTCTGGATGCGGCCGCCGATGCCTCTTCCAAGGCCGAACAGACGGTAGGAAGCGAAGGATGCGCGGCGAACGCGACGATCACACAGCTCAATCTGGTCAAGGACACGTTGAACAGCGCCACCGCGTCGTTGCGCGAATCCGTCGCCAACATCAAGAAGGATGCGGCGAAACTCGAACAGGACGGCTCCTCGTCGAACAACGACGGCTCGTCGGGCAACGATTCCACGAACGACGACACTTCGACCGACGGCAACGATTCGTCGAACAGCGACACGTTGGAACAGCGGAAGCAGGAACTGCAGAACACCATCGATTCCGCACGCGGACTGCTCGACCAGCTCAAGAACAGCGAAACGACCAACACGCTGAAACAGCTTGCCGGCAACGCGCTGGAACAGGCCATCGACGGCGCGCAGAAACTCGCGGACAACCCTGACATCAAGAATTCGCAAACCCTCGAAGCCGCCAAGAACGCGCTGGCGCAGGCCATCGACACGGCGCAGCAATGGTTCAGCAAACAGACCGACGGGCAGTAACGGGCCGCAGGCCGCAGCCTGCAATAACCATGCCGTCCGCCTCCAACCGGGCGCAAGCATAACGGGCGGGCGTCGACCCCCTGAACCCGGGAGTCGACGCCCGCCCGTCACATTCGCGTATCCCCGGCGTATCAGTTCAGGAGGCTTGCGCGCCTTCGCCCGCACCGCGATCCTTGAGATAGATTTCGGACACCTGACGTTCCTGATCGTGCAGCTTGCCCCAAATCACCGGCTCGCCCGCCTCAAGCGATTTCGGCACGTCGAGGATGCGCTGGTTGCGTGACCCGCGGAACTGCAGCAGTGAATCATGCTGGTCCTTGAGATACCGGCCGTCCACCAGAATGTCGATGAGCTCCAGCAGTTCGCGCTTGTCGGGCGTCTCCCCCGGCCGCATGAGCTCCTCCCACGTGTAGCCGGTCCAGCTCCAAATATCCTTGTCATGCCCGAACTCGCGCCTGATACGCCGCGCCAACGGGATCAGCACCGGCGTGGCGAGCATCGGTTCGCCGCCCAGGAACGTGATGCCCTGCACCCACGGCGCACGCAGATCCTCGATGATCTTGTCCTCCAGACGCTGCGTGTACTCATGGCCCGCTTGGAAATCCCAGATGGAAGAGTTGAAGCATTCGACGCAGTGGAACGGGCAGCCCGACACGTAGAGGGAATTGCGCACGCCCTCGCCGTCGGTGACGATGAAGGTCTTGTAGTCGGCGATCATCCGCTTCGACATGCGCCTGCCGTCCCACTGGCCGGCACGCGGGTCGTTGGCGAGCCCCCGCGACGGGATCGACGGCCCGCGCCCCGTCTCCCCCGCGGCGAAATCATGACGTTTGGGCTCGTTCGCCGCCTTGGAACCGGCCTTGGCCCCCGCTTGAGACTCCGCCTTGCGAAACTCACTCATATTCTCTCCCCTATCCGCTGCCGAACATCCCGGGCCGAACGCCTACGCCCATCGGCATCCATCATCATCAACCATCACACGCGTGGGGGCGGTCGGCGATTCACAACCGACCGCCCTCATCCCGCGATCACAGGCATCCATGCACACTCACACGCATCGCATGACGCCCGGCTTGCCCTCGCCCGCCCGGACCTTCATCCAAGCGGCGAACCGTATTACCTGGTCTCCTCGAACCATTCGCGTTCGGAACCATCGCTCAGCGTCACATGGCCCGTTTCGCCACTCATATGCTTGACGCGATGCGCGATCTCCTCATGACGGCCATGCACCATCGGACGCTGCACCGGATTGCCCAGGTAGCCGCAGGTACGCTTGGTCACATTGCACTTGTCCGGGTCGGAATTGCCGCACTCCGGGCACTTGAAGCCCTCATCGGTCGGCTCGAAGTCGCCCTGGAAGCCGCACACGAAGCAGTGGTCGATCGGCGTGTTCGTGCCCAGATAGCCGATGCCGATGTTGTAGGCGTAATCCCACACGGCCTCCAGCGCCTTCGGATTATCCTGCAGGCACGGGTACTCGCAGTAGTTGATGAAACCGCCGGACGCATAGTACGGGAAGTCCTTCTCGAAGGCGAGCTTCTCCATTGGGGTGGGCTGCAGCCACACCGGGTAGTGGAAGGAGTTGGTGTAGAAGTCGTGGTCGGTCACGCCCTCGACCTTGCCGAACTTCTCACGATCCATGCGGTTGAAACGATCCGTCAAGGATTCGGCCGGCGTGGAGTACACCGAATAGTGGTAGCCCTCCGCCTTGCTCCACTGCTTGCACAGCTCGTTCATGCGCTTGACGATGGACAGGGCGAACTCCTTGCCTTCCGGATCCCAGCCGTGGTCGCGGATCCAGTTCTTGCCATAGAACACGGAGGTCGCCTCGGCCAAGCCGATATAGCCCAGCGACACAGTGGCACGCTCGTTCTTGAACAGCGCATCGACGTTGTCATTGGCGCCCAGACGGCCGAACGCGCCGTAACGGAACAGCGTGGGGGCGTTCACCGGCGTGGCCTGCTTGCAGCGCATGATGCGGAACTGCAACGCCTGATGGGCGACTTCCATGCGCTCGTCGAACAGCTTCCAGAAGCGCTCCTTATCGCCATGCGATTCCAGGGCGATACGCGGAACATTGACGGAGACAACGCCGAGGTTCATACGACCATCCTCCTCATCCTTGCCGGTCTCCGGGTTGACCCAGCCCTGCAGGAAGGAACGGCAGCCCATCGGCGCCTTGAAGGAGCCTGTGATCTTGACGATGTTCTCGTAGAACACCACATCCGGGTACATGCGCTTGGTGGCGCACTCCAACGCAAGCTGCTTGAGATCGTAGTTCGGATCCTCCGGATCGCAGTTCACGCCATGCTTGATGGTGAACACGAGCTTCGGGAAGATGGCCGTGTGATGGTCCTTGCCTAGGCCGCGGATGCGGTTGAGCAGGATAGCACGCTGCACCTCACGGGCGAACCAGTCGGTTCCCAGACCGAAACCGACCGTGACGAACGGCGTCTGGCCATTGGACACACGGTTCGAATTGATCTGGTATTCCATGGTCTGCATGGCATCGTAAATGGCCTTACGCGTACGGATCTTGGCCAGAATCTCGCGCTCCTGCTCCAGCTCGTCCACATCGTCATGGAACGGAGTATCCATGGGCAGCGGCTCGCGGGAACCGAAATGCAGCTTGCTCGGCTCGTTCTTCTTGGCGTTCTCCACCTGACGGCGGGCGAACTCCACCGGCATGCCGTCGGGGATGTTCTCACGCGCTTCCTCAAGGAACTTCTCGTAATCCTTACGCGCATAACGGGCGAGATGCTCGTCGGCGCGGTTCGCGGTCTGGCCGCCGTACTGGCTGGACGCCACATCCTTCATGATCTGGGTGATCTGTGTGGCCGCGATGGCAATGGATTTCGGGGATGCCATCGGCGCGTTGCCCAAGGTGAAGCCATTCGCCAGCATGTCCCAGAAGTTCGGCAGGGAACAGTTCGACTGCGCGGTGAAGGGCGAATAATCGGCGTCATGGAAGTGAATATCGCCCTTCATATGGGCGTTGGCGACCGCCGGGGGCAGCATGTTCAGCGCCGCTGCCTTGCTGACGGCGCCCGCGAGCAGGTCGCGCTGGGTGGCGTAGACATTGGAATCCTTGTTGGCGTTTTCGTGGATGAGCGTCGGATCGTTGTTGATGAAACGGGACACCGCTTCGTTCACATCCGTGGCCTTGGCACGCTGGATGTCCTTGTCGAGACGGTAGTTCGTGTAGTTACGGGCCACGTCGTACAGATGATCCTCGATGAGCGCATGCTCGACGAGATTCTGGATATCCTCGATCTTGGCCGGACCCGCGTAACGTTCCTTGATCTCGCCTTCCACCTGATTGGCGAGATCACGGATCAGCGCCTCCTCCTCCGGGCCGATCTTCTTGTCGAGATCGGCGAACGCGGACTTCACTGCAGCGATGATGTTGATCGGATCAAAATCCACGATACGACCGTCACGCTTCTCCACCTGCACCGTGCTGGTGGAGGTTTTGCGCGTTGTCGTGCCGACTGTTTCCATCGTCATCTTTCTGCCTCTTCCTGGGCGCTCAAGCGCCGGTTTCACGCCTTGCTCACAAGGGTTTCGTTTTTGTTGACTCATGTACTGTACCCCTACATATAGTTTCGCCACGCCGGCCAAACACTAGGGGTAGTGTTTTTTGGCGTAATACCGCCGAAAAGAGAATTGTGTGATACACGTAACAGCCCGTCGCCGAAACCCCTCCGACAGCCCCAACCGCAAGGCGTCGGAACGCGACACGCGGTACGCGCCCGGCACTCCGAGCCACCGGGGCGATTCGCTCCCGGCTGATTCCCCTTGACAACCATCGAAACACCCGCGCGAATCGATTCCGTCACATCGACGCACCGCGCCGCCCCGCCTCCCCCACCATGTCGCCGCGTCACCTCACCACCATGCCATCACCCATCACGTCAGCCATATTGCGATTCACCATCACCTCACCCCCATCTGATTCGACCCCGCACCTATAGTGGAGCCCATGAGCGAAGACCAGAACACGACGGGCATGCAAATACCGCGCCCATTCGAACAACTGCCGCGGCTGGCACGCGAAACCACCGCGGACAACCCCTGGCCGGTAAGCGTACTCAGCCAGAAATTCCACACTGCCGTGGAAAAATGGCCGGCAGCATGGATCTGCGGGCAAATCACCGAGATCAACACACGCCGCGCCGGTTCCGCCTACCTCACCGTGCGTGACGACTTCGAAGACATCGCCATCTCCGTCTCCGGATGGCGCGCATTCGCAGCCGCAGCCTCCCAATTCCGCCAAGGCGACCGCGTGGTCATCCACGGGCATGCCGACATCTGGGTCAAGCAGACACGACTGAGCTTCATCGGTGACGACATCCGCAAAATCGGCGCCGGCGGTCTCAAGGAACAGATCGACGAACTGCGCAAAAAACTCAAAGGCGAAGGACTCTTCGACACGGACCGCAAAGTGCCGCTGCCCGAATTCCCCAAGTGCATCGGCCTGATCTGCGCCCCGCAGGCACGCGCGGAAGGCGATGTGATCACCAACGTGAACCTGCGTTGGCCCGCCGTGCGTTTCAAGGTACTGCACGCACACGTGCAAGGCACACAATGCCCGCCAGACATCATCGCGGCGATCCGGCAATTGGACAACGATCCCGAAGTGGACGTAATCATCGTGGCACGCGGCGGCGGCGCCTTCGAAGACCTCGTCGGATTCTCGGATGAAGGCGTGGTACGCGCGGCAGCCGCATGCCGCACGCCGCTGATTTCCGCCATCGGGCACGAGGACGATTGGACGCTTATCGATCTGGCGGCCGACCTTCGTGCTTCCACGCCAACCGACGCCGCGAAGAAAGTGGTTCCGGACGTGCGCGAACAATGGCAGCTCATCAGCAACGCCATCAGGCAGATGCGCATGCGCATCTCCGGGCGCGTGGACGCGGAACTCCGCCTCATCGAAGGCTATGCGAACCGCCCCAGCCTCACCCAGCCGCACACCATGCTCGACCCGCACCAGCGTCTGATCGACGAGGCACGCAGCCGCATGGATATCGGCATGCGCCGCATCATCGACGACGCGTCCCTCACCATCGAGAAGGCGCACGCCTCCCTCACCGCGCTCAGCCCGCAATCCACGCTGAACCGCGGCTACGCCGTCGTCCAGGATGCCGGCGGACATGTGGTGGACGACGTCACGCTTCTTTCCCCCGGCGACAAGCTCACGCTCACCCTGAAGAAGGGTGTGGTCACCGCGACCGCCGATGAGATTGCGTCGGACGGCGGGGATGACGGCCAGTAGGCGCTTTCTTCGGGCGACTGCGTGCGCGGGTGATTACGCGCGCGGGCGGAATGGCGCGGGCGAGCGGAACACACTCGGGTGAAACGGCACTCGGGTGAAACGGCACTCGGGTGAAACGGCACTCGGGTGAAACGGCACTCGGGTGAAACGGCACTCGGGTGAAACGGCACAGTTAAAACAGCATAATTAGACCAGCACATCAAACCAGCACACAGTAAAGGAACACACCATGGCAGATCAGAACACCGCAGCATCCACCCTTACCGATGACGAGCGCAAGGCCATCGCGCAGATGCCTTACGAGGAGGCGCGAGACAAGCTTATCGAAGCCGTGCAAGCGCTGGAGGCAGGCGGTCTCAACCTCGACCAATCCATGCGACAGTGGGAGATCGGCGAAGCACTGGCCCAGCGTGCGCAGACACTGCTGAATGAGGTGCGCGCCAAGCTCGACGCCGCCCAGGACGCGCAGGCGGCCACCGCGGATACCGCCGGCACGCAGTCCAACCTGAACTGAGATTCCCTCGGCGTAGGCAGATGGAGACGGCATCCCCGCATAGCGACGCCGAGCGCCCGCCAACGTAGACAGATGGAGACGGGTTCTCCGTTCGGCTACGCCCACGGCCGCTCAGCATAACCAAACGGAGAAACCATCCCCAAATAACTACACTGAGACCCCGCCGGCGTAGCCAGACGGAGACGGCATCCCCGCATAGCGACGCCGAGCGCCCGCCAACGTAGACAGATGGAGACGGGTTCTCCGTTCGGCTACGCCCACGGCCGCTCAACGCAGCCAAACGGCGACGGCATCCCCAAATAACTACGCCGAGAGCTTGCCAGCGTAGACAAATGGAAATGGGTTCGCCAAATGGCTACGCCTACGGCCACTCAACGTAGATAGACGGAGACGCAGTCGCCAAATGGCCTCGCTGGGACTAGGGGGAATAGAGGTAAAGAAACAAGGATAAAGACGAAGGGGTAAAGAAACAGGAATAAGGGGGTTAAGAAAGAAACAAATAGGGAAATAAGAAACAGGAATAGGAGGAAATACGAAACAGATAGGGAAATACGAAACAGATAGGGAAATACGAAACAGATAGGGAAATACGAAACAGATAGGGAAATACGAAACAGATAGGGAAACAAGAAACAGATAGGGAAATACGAAAGAAACAAAGAAGAACAGAAGGCGGGAGATCGACTAGCGGCCTACATCGATGGTGGCGAGCAGGGCCGCATGATCGGAACCGGTGATCCGCTTCACCTGAACCTGACCGGCGGTCATATCGGAATCGACCACCACATGATCGACCGCGGCCACGGCCGGTACCGCGAACAGGTTCGTCGGACTGGTGAACGCGAACCCATGACCCGAACCATACGCGGCATCACGGAATCGCGCACCAAGGAATTCACGCATCGACGCGTGATCCATCGTCGCGTTGAAATCGCCCATGAACACGTATCGGGTCCCCTCATCGCCCCGCTTCAATCCCAGCTCATCCAACGACCGCTTCCACTGCCGCCAATCGCCCTGCCTCGGCGACGTGGTGTGCACGGACACGAAGCGCACCGCCTTTTGCCCGCCGGAGAACTGCACCGTGCCGCCCGGCATGAACGACGCGCTCGAATTCACCGCATCATCCACGGGCTCGGCCAATGGGGTCGCCGACCACAGTCCGTTGCCGTACGCGCCATCCATCGTGGAAACCTGGGAATACGGCAGATATGTTTCGATATGCGCGTTCTTCAACTGCTCCACGAAATCGTTGGTTGTTTCCTGCAACGCCAGCACCTCGACGCGCTCCTCACGCACCAAGTCGACGATGGTCTGCGCGTCGGCCTCACCCTTGTACACGTTCAACGTCATCACACGCGCGTACTGATCGTCCGTGTCCGCGATGGAATGCGCCACTGCGGAGGTCGCCGCCACCGACAGCGGATGCGTGGGAGAGAAGAACGGGTACTGCCACCAGCAGTTCACGCCCAGACAGGCGAAAGCGAGCAGCGCCACCACGGGCCGCCGCGAGAACACCGCAAGTCCCGATGCCAGCGCACCGACGAGGATGAACCAGGGAACGAACAGCAGAATGATCGGTATGTATGGCAGCGCCTGCAGATCGGCGGACAGTAGACGCAATACGATTTCGGCGATCATGACGACTGTCAATAGCCCTGCCAAAGCACCGGTCAGCCTGCGTTTCTTCCGCAACGCCTTGGCGCTCATGCCTTTGGAGTTGCCATTCGACTTGCCTGTTTTGACGCTCGGCTTGGTCATCTTGTTCCCCGATTTGGTACCGGTCTTCCGCCCAGCGGACTTCCCACCGCTTTTTCCGTTGTTCCGAGAGGAGGCCATGCTTCCCTTTCACTCCGACCGCTGCTTCATCCGGCACACGTGTAACGCCTTGCACCGCGTAGATACTTTACCCGCGTCAACAATCAGGAACCGCGCCACGCCGACCATTCCCACCAACGATTCACGCGCAGCCACCTCGCCGTTACGCCCTAAGCGTAACGACTTTACGCTGATTTTCGCGAGCGCCGACAGACGGAAAACGCGGAACGTCATCGAATCAGCCGTGATGCGTGTACAATATAAACGCTGTTGCCCCAGTAGCTCAGTGGATAGAGCACTTCTCTCCTAAAGAAGGTGTCGTAGGTTCGATTCCTATCTGGGGCACTTTTTATGCCTTTTGCGCTTTATCCGACTTCTTGAGCTTTCTCGCGCCTTCTCGAGCCTTATCCTTCTTAAGCTTTTTCATGCCCGTCGGATTCGGCCAGTCCAAACCGAAGTCAGACAGAATATGCCGGATTCTGTCTGAAAATGAGGATGGGGGGATACGAAGGAAACGGAAGATAAGGAACGGAGAGCCAGCCAAGCCTCCCCCGAAATCAGACGAAACGGACGAAACGGCACGACACGGACAGGTCAGGCCTCGTCCCGCGTCGCCCGGCCAGTGGTGTCACGCAGCACGAGCACCGGTTCCTGCGCTTCGTGCGGATCATCCACCGGCTCGTCTTTGAGCAGCTGCAACGTCTTGCGTGCGGCGGCGCGTCCGAGTTCGAGCGGATTCTGGCGGATGGTGGTCAGATCGGCCGCCTCGGCGATATCCGCATCATCGAAGCCGATGACCGAAATATCCTCCGGCACGCGCAGATGCTGATGCTTCAGCTCCTTGACAAGCGCGATCGCCACCTGATCGGTTTCCACGCACACCGCGGTCGGCCGCTGCGGCAACGACAGCAGTTTGGCGACCAATTCGGCGGCAAGCTGCGGCCTGCTCATCGACTGCGGATGCTCATCGGCCGAAACGATGGCGGCACCATCCTCGCCGTACCCGTTCTGCTCGACGGCTTCGAGGAAGGCTTCCGTACGCTGGCTCGTGTTGTAGACCATGTCCTGCGGAATGTAGTCGATGGCGAACGCGATGCGTTCATGCCCCAGCGATTTCAGCAGCCGCACGGCTTTGGACATACCGTCGAAGTTGTCGATGCCGACGGATGCGTCACAGGAGGATTCCGAGGGGATGTTCACGCCGATGGTGGGCATGTCGATGGCCTTGAGCCGTTCACGCATGGCCGCATCGAGTTGGAAGGACGAGATGATGATCGCGTCGGCGTTGCGGTTCTTGGGAAGTTCGGCGAAATAGTGGTCCGCCTCATCCTTGCCGATGATGGAGGCCGGGGAAACGTCGTAGCCTTCTGGCGTCAGCACCTCGTACGCGCCTTGCAGCACGTTGGAGTTGAACCATTCGTTGAGTTTGCCCGAGCTGAGCAGGATGATGCGCATGGTTTTGCCGGACGCCAAGGCCGAAGCGCTTTTAAGCAGCGTGAAATTGAGACGGTCCGCCGCGTCCAGCACCTTCCGGCGAGTCGCTGGCGTGACCTTGTCGATGCCGCGCAATGCGCGGGACACCGTCGCCTGGGACACACCCGCCAGTTTGGCCACATCCGCGATCGTAGCTCGTGCCATACCGTCACCTCCCGTATTTTGTTTACCGCTTCCATAATACAGAAAACATTGATTTCATTGGAAAACACGCCGAACAAAAAGCTGATTGCATGCAAAAAATGTAAGCGCTATCATTCATATCAACACAGAACCCACAACGGTAGCCTGCATCACCATCAGCAAGCACCGATTCAACAAGTTCACAAAGCGAATGTAAGCGTTGTCATCAACATGCGCCGAAGCATGGAAAGGAGCCTTCGATGGCAAGCACCGATCAGAGAATCCCGAACGCGGCCGATCCGTCCCTGTGGTGGAAGCAGGCCGTGGTCTATCAGGTCTACCCGCGTTCCTTCAAGGACACTACCGGTTCCGGCCTCGGCGATATCGCCGGCGTGACCGAGAAGGTCCCCTACCTGAAGAAGCTGGGCGTGGATGCCATCTGGCTGAGCCCCTTCTACCCGTCCCAGCTCGCCGACGGCGGCTACGATGTGGACGACTACCGCAACGTCGACCCGAAGCTCGGCACCATGGACGACTTCGACAAGCTCGCCCGCACCGCGCATGAGGCCGGCATCAAGGTCGTCGTGGACATCGTCCCCAACCACTCCTCGAACCAGCACGAGTGGTTCAAGGCCGCGCTGGCAGCAGGCCCCGGCTCCCCCGAACGCGACCGCTACATCTTCCGCGACGGCAGGGGCCCGAACGGCGACCTCCCCCCGACCGGCTGGATCGCATGCTTCGGCGGCTCGGCCTGGACCCGCGTGCCCGACGGCCAGTGGTACCTGCACATGTTTACCGTCGAACAGCCGGACTGGAACTGGAAGAACCCGGAGGTTCGCGCCGACTTCATCAAGACGCTGCACTTCTGGCTCGACCATGGCGCGGACGGCTTCCGCGTGGACGTGGCGCACGGTCTGGCCAAGGATCTCGACCGCGATGATCTCGACAAGTTCAAGATCATCGGCGACGAGATGTCCGCCACGGACGGCACCCACCCGCTGTACGACCGTAATGAAGTGCACGACATCTACCGCGAATGGCGCAAGGTGTTCAACGAGTACGATCCGCCGGCATTCGCCGTGGCCGAAGCCTGGGTGCATCCGGACCGCCAGTATCTGTACGCTTCGCCGGACGAGCTGGGCCAGGTGTTCAACTTCGAATTCGCGAAGAAGGATTGGATCCGCGACGATATGCACCTCGCCATCGAGGAGGGGCTTGCGGCCGCCGAGCGTTCCGGCTCCACCTCGACATGGGTGATGAGCAACCATGATGTTCCCCGCCATGTATCCCGTTACGGCCTGCCGCAGGTGCCCGCCTCGTCGCACCACCAGCTCGCCAAGGACTGGCTGCTGCGCGACGGCACGAGCTACACCGAGGACCGGGAGAAGGGTTCCCGTCGTGCACGTGCCGCAATCCTGATGGAGCTCGCGCTGCCCGGCTCGGCCTACGTGTATCAGGGCGAGGAACTCGGGCTTCCCGAAGTGGCCGACATTCCGTGGGATCAGCTGGAGGATCCGACCGCGTTCAACAGCGCCCGCAGCCACACGGAGAAGGGTCGCGACGGTTGCCGCGTGCCGTTGCCTTGGGTCGCCTCGGACAAGGCGGAGAACGGCGGATCCTTCGGATTCTCCCCCGCGGCCAAGCATGCCGGTGCCGGTGTGATGGACGCCGAGGCGGGAACGCCTTCGGAGAAGCCGCATCTGCCTCAGCCGGCGTGGTTCGCCGACTATGCCGCCGACGTGGAGGACGCTAACCCGGACTCCATGCTCATCTTGTACCGCAAGGCGTTGGAGCTGCGTCACAAGATGATGCCCGCCGATACGACGCTGACATGGCTTGACGAGGACCGCGCCTCCGATCTGCCGGATGGCGCCGACGGCCAGCATGGCGGTGTGATCGCCTATCGTCGTTCCAACGGCTGGGCGTCCATCACCAACTTCGGCGCGACGCCCGTCGATCTGCCGAACGGCGAGATCCTGCTGGCATCCGCGCCGCTCACCGATGACGGAAAGCTGCCTCAGGACGCCACCGTCTGGCTGTCGCTCGACTGACGTTCCGATGGTCGATTCCGACTGACATTCCGAACGTCACCGACGGTCACTGATTGCGACCGACCGTCATCGACCGTGACCGACCGCCGGCTCCGCGGGTGATGTCACCCAACCGATATCACCCGGCATACGTCCCATCCCCGCCCCGCGTTTCCTCCACACGGGGCGGCCACACAACAACCCCACAGGAGGAACCCGAGGTCGAGGCATCGCAATGATGCGTGCCCCGATCTCACCCACCATCATCCACCCACCCGGTCTCACGAGATTGCACAAGCTCGCTCGACATTCCACAACATCGTGCGAGATCTCGCAACATCCCACGGGACCGTCTGGAGTCATCGAAACCACCGGAACCGTCGAAACCGCGTCCGACCGCACCGCAACCCGCGATCAAGCCGGATACGGCATCGTCGCATCCATTCCAACGAAGGAAGAAAGAACAAGGAGATAACAATGAACCGCAATATCACCAGGATCGTCGCCGTGGCGGCATCCCTCGCCATGGGCTTCTCGCTCGCCGCCTGCGGGAGCAACAGTGCCGACTCCGACAAGGGCCACGTGTACTTCATGAACAACAAGGCCGAAGTCGTGGACCAGTACAAGGAACTCGCCTCGATGTACACCAAGAAGACCGGTATGAAGGTCGACGTGCAGACCGGCGCGGCCGGCACCTACGACGCGACCATGACCTCCGAACTGGCCAAGTCCAACGCGCCGACCATGTTCAATGTGTCCGGCTTCGACCAGTTCGCCAAGTATCAGAAGTACGTCGAGCCGCTGCAGGACACCGACGTGTTCAAGATGCTCAACGACGAAGGCAAGGCCTACTCCTACATCATCGACGGCAACTCCTACACGTTGCCGTACGCGGCCGAATGGTACGGCATCATCTACAACAAGAAGATCATCAAGGACTACGCCGCAAAGGATTACGCGGTGATCAAAAGCGCCGACGACATCAAGGATTACAAGACTTTGAAGGCCGTCGCCCAGTCCATCCAGCAGCATAAGGACGATCTCGGCCTCGACGGCGCCTTCGCCACCCCCGGCCTTGACTCGTCCGACACCTACCGTTTCACCGCGCACATGGGTCGCATCCCGCTGTACTACGAGTACAAGGATATGAACACCACGTTCTCCAAGACCATCAAGGGCAAGTATCTCGACCAGTACAAGGACCTGTTCGACCTTGAACTGAAGAACAGCCCGACCGACGCAGGCCTGATCAGCTCCAAGACCTACGACGATGTCACCTCCGAGTTCGCGCTCGGCAGGGTCGCCTTCTACCCGAACGGCGTGTGGGCCTACTCCCAGATCAAGGGCAATGATGTGGCCGATGATGACCTCGGCATGCTCCCCTACTACATGGGCATCAAGGGCGAGGAGAACAGCGGCCCCGCAGGCGTGTACGACGCCAGCTGGGCGGTGAACAAGAACGCCTCCGAAAAGGACAAGAAGGCCACGCTCGACTTCATCAAGTGGATGGTGACCGACGATTCCGCCAAGAAGATCCTCTCCCAGGACATGGGCTTCTCCGTGCCGTTCACCACTTTCACCGACAAGTTCCAGCCGAACAATCCGCTGACCGCCGCCGCCCGCGCCTACACGGAAGCCGGTAAGACCGAGGTCCGCAGCTTCACGATCCCGGACCAGCAGTGGCAGGATGATCTCGCTTCGGCACTCGTCGAATACGCGCAGGGCACCGGCAAGTGGGACAAGGTCAAGTCCGCGTTCGTGGACGGCTGGAGCACCGAATGGGCCAACAACGAATCGTCGCTGGGGTCCGTGCCCGAAGCGCAGAAGTTCGATGCGTGAGCGCGGGATTCGCTTAGCGGCTTAACGGCTTAACGGCTTAACGGCGACATGGCCGCAGCGATCACAATCGCAACCACCGTGGGGCGTGTGACGGGAAAACCGTTACACGCCCCACGACGTTTTGCATAGGCAGGACTTCGTTTCCCGTTTTCGGACAGAATAAACCGGAATTTGTCCGAAAACGGTTGGGTTGAGGTTGCCCAGTAGTGGGCGAAAATACAAGAAAAAGCTTCTGATGAGGCGATGCATCGGGAACCCCCTGCGGTGGGCGGCGGGACCAAAGCCACGCATCCATAGAAGTGCGCGGCATTCACAACCCACGAAATAGCGAAACATAACAACGGCGAATCAACCAGCGTGGTCAGACACAATCAGACACAATCAGACACGCAGCCTGCGCAACGCCTCCTGCGGCACGGCGTCCTTCTGAACGCTCCTCAGAATCAGTCCATGACGGCTCTTCACCAAGGAGATGTAACTACCCTTCCCCAACACCTTGTTCGCCTTGGTGCCCATCTGAATCGAGCAGACCTCCTTACGTCCGTCCTTATCATAGGCGACCAGATCGCGCATGGGCGCAAGCTTGCCGGTGGAGGATCTGCCCTGAGTGGAACCGGACGCCGCGTTTCCGGAATCCCCCTTCTGCGCAGCCGCCTTGGCTCTGCCCTCACCGACCACGGCATAATACGTTTCGCCGCCATACTGGTATTTCACCCACTGATATCCGGCGATCGTGACGCCCAGGATAATCGTCAGAGCGATCAGCAGCGCGGAAATAGCCTTCTTCATGATGCCTCGGTTCGTTCATGGGGATCCGCCACGGGGCGCTCCCTGCCATCGTTACCGCCGTTTCCGGCGTCCTGATTCGAACATTACCGAGGCGAGACATCGCATATCATCGGTCAACGGGACGATTCGCCATACGCATATCATCCCGTGGAACGATGTCTCTGTGACAATATCCGTATACCACTGCGATCAGCATGACCAACCGCACTCAACGCACTCAGCCGCACTCACAAGGTCGGCAGCCAACGACCCAAGCGTTCAAGCCCCTCCCGCAACGCCTCCCTGGACGCCGCATAGCTCAGCCGCACATGCGTATCCGCTGTCGCCGTACCGAAATCACGACCCGGCGTCAACGCCACATGCGCTTCGGCCAACGCGCGCTCACAGAACGTCCACGCATCCAGACCAGTGGATTCGATGTTGAAATACGCGTAGAACGCGCCGTTCGGCTCCACTTCGACCGGCAGCCCGATGCACCTCAGACCATCGAGCACGATATCGCGTCGCGCCAGCAATTCCTGACGTCGACGCTCGCATTCGGCGAGGCTTTCCGGCGTGAAACAGGCGAGCGCCGCATGTTGTGTCGGCGTGTGGGCGCACAGGTAGTAGTTGGTGGCCAGCTTGTCCACCGCTTCGAGCACGGCGTCATCGTCGGGCAGTACGGCCCAGCCGAGCCTCCACCCGGTCATGCCGAAGAATTTGGAGAAGCTGTTGCATACGATCGCACCGTCATCGCACTCAAGCACGGACCTGACTTCGCTGCCGTTCGGCTCGCGATCGGCCAGATCGATGTAGGTTTCGTCCACGATGCGCCACATGCCGTATTGACGCGCATAGTCGCATACGCCGTTGAGTACGTCGAAGCTGATGGTGGTGCCGGTGGGATTGCACGGCGAGGTGATCATGACCGCCTTGGTGCGGTCGGTGCGGTATTGGGCGACGAGTTCCGGGGTGAGATGGAAACGCGTGGCCACGGATGTGGGCACGTCCACCACGGTTCCACCGAAGGTTTTCACCAGTTCGCGATTGCACGGGTATGAGGGGTCGGCGACGATCACCTCGTCGCCCGGATCGACGGCGAGCGCGGTGGCGAGCAGCAGTGCCGCGGAACCACCCGACGTGATGACGATGCGTTTGGGATCGATGTCCAGATTGTGGCGTTCCTTGTAGAAGCCCGCGATGGCGCGGCGCAGCTCGAGCAGTCCCATGGCGGCGGTGTAGGGCAGGGCGCGACCGTCGCACTGTTCGCGCATGACGTCACGTACCGCGGGTGGGGCGCCGAAATCAGGCTCGCCGAGACTGAGCTTGATGACATCGATGCCGCTGGCGATCATCCGATCGGCTTGTTCGCCGAATACCATGGCGCGGAACGGCTGCACCTCACTGGCGCGGCGGGACATAACAGGCTGCGTTGCTTCATTCATGCTCTCGTTGTATCCGCACCATCAGACACCTTCTTGCGCTCCCCCGTTTTCCTTTTCTCGCGATTTCCTGGTTTTTCGGTTTCCCGACTTTCGGTTTCATGCCGTTTATCCCGCCACGGGGGAATCTTCCGTGAGGGCACCGACCCCTACAATAAGACGAACACGAATCGTCCATTCGCTTCAAGGAGACATAATGAGCAGACTCAACGGTAGACGCGCGGAGGCGCTGGACCGCGGGGAGAAGGTGAACGTCGCCATTCTTGGGGCCGGATCCATCGCCAACACCATGGCGACGACGCTGGTGAAGATGGCCGCGGACGAACGCTACGCCAATCTGATCCGCCCTTATGCCGTCGCGGCGCGTGATCGGGATCGCGCCGAGGCATTCGCCGCAAAGTATGGTTTCGACAGGGCGTACGGCTCCTATGAGGATATGGCGGCCGACGGGAACATCGACCTGGTGTATATCGCCACGCCCCACAGCTTCCACGCCGAGCAGGCAATCATGTGCCTGAAGGCCGGCAGGAACGTGTTGGTGGAGAAATCATTCACGGCGAACGCCGCACAGGCATGGAAACTGTTGAACGTCGCCGCGGAGACGAAACTGCTGGCGACCGAGGCGATTTGGACGCGATACCAGCCGAGCCGTGATCTCATCAACGAACTGGTGGGCAGCGGCGAGTTGGGGACGATCCGGTCGGTACGCGCCGATCTGAGTTACGAACCGCACGGGCGCGACCGCATCACGAATCCTGATCTTGCCGGTGGCGCGCTGCTGGATGTGGGCGTGTACGCGCTGAATTTCATCGATATGGCCGTGGGTGCCGATCATGGACGTACCGTCACGGATTTCATCACCACGATGGTGCCGTACGATACCGGTGTGGATGCGACGAACGCGATCATACTGACCTACGATAATGGCCTGATGGCCACCGCGACGAGTTCCCGGGCCGTGGCGTCGGAACGTTCCGGCGTGATTTGCGGCGACAAGGGATATGCGGTTGTGACGAACATCAATAATCCCGAACGCATCGACGTGTTCAATCTGGACCATTCGCTGCGGCACAGCATCGCCGTCCCCGACCAGCTGACCGGATACGAGTATGAAGTGGCGGCGGCAGCGGACGCGATTCTCGACGGCAGGCTGGAATGCCCGGAGATGCCCCACGCCGACACGCTGCGCATGATGGAGCTCATGGACGGAATACGCGGTCGTTGGGGACTGCGGTATCCGTTCGAATGATTGTTGGATGATTGTTGGATGATTGCTAGATGAGCCTGCCCCAGCCGATTGGTCCTGCTTTCCCCGTTTTCGGACAGAATACGCCCGATTCTGTCCGAAAATGGGGATGAAAACAGGGGCAGGATCGGCCCGCACTCCCCCAAAATCGGACAGAATGTGCCGGATTCTGTCCGAAAATGGGGATGGGAACGGGGACGAGAACAGGGCGTCCCCTCCCCCGAAATCGGACAGAATGTGCCGGATTCTGTCCGAAAATGGGGGATGGGAACGAGGAGGGGATCAGCCCACGCAGTCGTTCGGGTTCAGTCGTTCGGGTTCAGTCGTTTTGACTTAGTCGTCGTCGGATCGGCTCGGGATACCGGCACTCAGTTCGGCGATGATGTCTTCCCTGCTTTTCGCTTCGGCCCGCAGTTCACGCCTTGCTTCGTTGGCTTCGCTCACGTAGTAGAGCGCGGCATCGATGGACCCCAACGGTATGCCTTCGACCTCGGCGAGCAGCAGACGATACAGGTCGAGCTGGATGAGCTTACGTGCCACATCATCCCGTTTGAAGGGCCGATGCCCGGTTTTCCAATCGACGATGGTGAAACGCTTCGACTCGTCCTGCGGGTCGAGCCCGCCGAAGAACACGGCGTCCAGCTTGCCGTTCACCACCTGACCGCCCAGATCGCGCACCGATACGACGATCTGCCGCTCGGCCCATGCTGGCATACGATCAGCCCACGGCGACGAGGCAAGGCGACGCTCCCATTCGAGAATGGTCGCCGACTCGGCGTCCGCAACGCCCTCGGCGAGGCTGCCACGCAGCTCCTTCAACATGCCGTCTCGCGATTCGCCGCTTTCCTCCGGGTGCACGGCGTTCATGAACCGTTCCGCCCACGCGTGGAATCGTGTGCCCGAGGATGCCGACGGCGACGCCACGGACGGAATCGGACGTATCACGCCACGCCAATACCGCGCCTCGTCACGCTTGTTCAAACCTCCCGCAAGTGCCTGCAATCCGGTCACACTCTGACGGGAACCGGCCATGATGCGCTGCGCTTTCCGTTTCACCGCAGTATCCAGCGCATCGCCCGTAAGCGTGCCCGTCATCAGATCGCCGTCCGCCACCAGCATGCGCGCCTTGTCATACAGCACACCGGTTCCGGCATCCACCGCGCCACTGCCGTTTTCCGCCGCGGCGATGGCACGACGCACCTGTTCGGCGCCCGACCTGAGTCTGGAAGCGAGATCATCACTCAGATGCGCGGGCCAAGCAAGTCCCGCACCATCATCATCGGCGGCATCCGGCACGTCGAGCCATGCCCGGCCAACCACCGCATCCTCGTATTCACGGGCGCGGTCACCCACGAAATACCCGTCCGGCAGAGGAATATCCAACTCATCAGTGTCGGGAAGATCGGTTGGCGTGTCCGCGATGCTGTTGTGTACGCGCAGGGAGTCGTACACCTCCTGCCAGAACACCGACGGCTTGCTTTTCCTCGTCTTGTTCGACGAACGTGGATCGCGGCTTTCCTCACCGGTCCGACTGTAGGTGAGCAGCAGATCAGTCCGGGCTCGCGTCAACGCAACATAGGCAAGACGACGTTCGTCGGCATGGTAGCGCCGACCATATTCCTCGCTTTGCGTGAGGTACAGGGCGTCCGGATCGATGCTGCTGGTTTCGTCGTCGAACGTGCGCAGCGTGCCGAATGCTTCGTCATCAACGGTTTCCGGCGCGTCCAGCAATGCCAATGATTCGATGGGATCGGCTCCAACCGGGGCGTCATGCGGGAATCGCGGCAGGATTCCCGCATCGGCACGCACCGGCACCGGCACCGCGCCGCTGTTCGACAACCATGATCTGGCGGACTCCCGATATTCCGGCACCCGCCATACACCGCCGTCCCATCCGCCTTCATGCCGTTCGTCGGGACTGATTTTCAGGGAATCTCCCTGATTGCTGGGGAATGTGCCATCCGCCAGGCCGACCACTGCCACCGCATCCCATTCCAAACCTTTGGACTGGTGGATCGTCATGAGTTCCACATCGGCCTTGCCGTTGATGTTCAAGGCGGATGTCTCGTCCTCGATGGTGCGCAGATCGTCGACCCACGCCATGAAGCCACGCAATGTCGGGGTCTGCCCGGCTGAAATCTCCGACATATAGGTGTCGACCAGGTCGATGATCGCCTCCATCGGAATGCGGGCGATCGTGGGATTCACCTCCATACCGCGCATTCCCTGCGCGACCACGGTGTCGACGTCCAGTTCCAACGCCTGCACCGCCGTACGCACCACATCAGGCAATGGTCTGCCGACCGCACCGCATACCGTGCGCAGCAATCCGCCGGCACGCAGGATGGTCCGCGCGTCGTCGCCGTCGATGCCGTCGCATTGCGTCACCTGCTCGTCCAAATCGTCACGCAACAGCAGATCCGCCAGGAACACGGAGCTTCCGACCTTGTCGCGATGCTTTCTGACCAGCGCATCCCAGTGTTCACGCGGCTCGTCAGCCGGCACCAGTCCGGCCGCAGCCAGCGCACGGTATTGGGTTTCCAGATTCAGGCCGTTCGCGATGTCCGCGAGCGCCGTCAACGTCGTACCGCCAAGTCCGAAACGCGGCGTGGCCAGCAGGCGCATCAACGATTTGCTGTCGCTATGGTCGCAAGCCACGCGCAGCAATGCGAACATGTCGCGCACTTCCGGACGTTCGAGCATGGCGGAGTATCCGACCGTCACGCAGGAAAGCCCGTATTGTTCCAAGGCTTGTTGGAACAACGGCATCTGGGTTTTCGCGCGGAACAGGATGGCGACGCTTCCTTTATGGCCGTTTTCTTCACGGGTGTTGCGTTCGATCGTTTCGCGGCAGAATCGCGCGACGCCGTCGATCTCCTGTCCGAGCGTGTCGTAGCCGAGCACGCCCACGGTGCCGAGCGGCGCGGTGTCCAACGGTTCCAGTTCGTTCACGTCCACTTCGCGCATCGGTGAACTGCCCGGACGGCTGGGGGCGCTGCGCAGCAGCATGGTGAGATTGTTCGCCGCTTCGAGCACCAGTTTCGAATTGCGGCGGGTGACACTCAGCGAATACGGTTTGCGTTCAACCGGCATGTGGAAATCCTGTTGGAACATGCGGAATGCACCGGGGCTGGCACCTCGCCATGCGTAAATCGACTGGAATGGATCGCCTACCGCACCCACCGCGGTGCCTTCACCGTTGAACAGGGTGGCGATGAGCGCCGCCTGCGTGGTGGAGGTGTCTTGGTATTCGTCGAGCAGCACGTGGCTGAACCGACTACGATACCGTGCGCCGATGGAGGGGAAGCGTGTGACGAGCTGGTAGGCGGCGATGGTGAAATCGCTGAATTCCGCCATGTTGAGCCGTCGTTTCTCCGCGGTGTACGCTTCGACCAGATCGAGCAGGAGGTTGCGACGTTCGGCCGTGTCGGCGAGCGACGCGCACGTGTATACGCAGGCGTCGTGTGCGATTGCGTGGAATTCCTCCAGTTTCCGTTCCCAGCTTTCGTCCGTGTCTTTTTTGAGCCGTTTCGGCGCTTTGAGCTTCACCGCGTTTTCGGGGATGGTTTCCTCTTCGATGAGGGAACGAGTCCGTTCGATGAAGGCGTCATCCCATTCGCGTACCCTCGCGATGGCCGAATGCATGTCGGCGATGTCGCCGCCGATCATGGAGCTGGCGATGGCGTCGCTGAGTTCAAGCACGCTTTTCGTGGCGGCACCGAACGATCCGAAGCCCTGCCCGCGCAGCGAATCCATATGCTGTTCGACCGTATTGGAGGCCAATTGCAACGCACCGGCCTCGCTCAACGGCTGTGTGTTCTGGTCGAAGCCGACCAGCAAGCCGTATTGGCGCACGATGGATTGGAAGAACGCATCGTAGGTGAACACCGCCGGCTTGAGGAACATGCGATCCGCGTCCCCATGACCTTCCCCATAATCTTCCCCATGCCCTTCGTCGAGCACCGCCGAGGAAACCCTGGAGAGCAGCTCACCGGCGGCTTTGCGCGTGAAAGTGAGACCGAGGATGCGTTCGGGGGCCACACCGTGTTCAATCAGCGATACGATGCGGCGGGTCATGGTGTAGGTTTTGCCGGAGCCCGCACCCGCCACGACGAGCACGTCGTCGCCGACCGGCGCGTTGATGACCTTGGCCTGTTCCGGACTGTCCGTGAATGTGCTCATGCCTGCCTCGTTTCGTATACGGTGACGACTTGCCCTGCGCATGCCGGGCATACGTCCTTCATACGGCATTTCTCCTTATGCTGTCTGGTGGGATGTGCGACGAGCACATGCGACCGGCTTGCGGCTGCCGCATAGAACACTCGCGCTATCATGATCAGCGACCACATGGCCTGCGTGCCGTTCCAATGCAGGAAGTCCTGCCACGCCTGGTCATCGACCTGATCCAGTGCGCGCGGCCTGTCCGGGGGGAATGCCGGAATGTCGACGAACTTGTCGAGACGCGGGTAGTGGTCACGTGCCACGAATCCTTCGGGGTTGAGCGCCCCGTCGACAAGCAGTGGAGGCTGGAAGGCGCCTTCGGGCGAATAGCTGGATGCCGGCGCGGCGTCCTCCTGCACGTAGAACAGTCCGCTTTGCGCGATGCGCGGACGCCTGCGATGCCTGCCATGTTCGGGGAATGTGAGTCCCAACTGGTAGCAGGCCAGCTGCAGGTCGCTGAAGATCTCGCCAAGTTGCCGCTTCTTGCCTGTCTTGTAGTCGATGAGGCGGATGGCTGTGCTGCCGTCGGGCATTACGCGCGTCTCCTTGCGGTCGATTCTGCCGGTCAACCGGACCGTCATATCCTCACGCATGCCTTCCGGCCAGCCGCCGACCAACGCGCCCATGAGCTGCATAAGGGTTTTTCTGCCGATGGGCTTCATGCCGGGCAGCGCGTTGTATGCGGCGAGGATGTCGTCAAGGCCGAAACGCGCGAAGAACTCCGATTCGCATTCGGCGGATTTCAGTGTGCCGACCGCGAATTTCCCCGCGTTCTTGCCAAGGTAGTCGCTTTCATTGCTCGTCACGAAATACGCTGCCAGATTACGCAGCATTGTTTCGGCCTGCTCGTCCTTGCACATGGCTGCGTACCGTTCTTGCGCCTTGGTGATGTCCGCGAGGTCCGGCTTGATCTCATCGTAGATGTCGACGAGTCGTTTGGCGACCGTGTCGATGCGCGTTTCCACCGACGTTCCGGTCACCGCGCCCGGCATATCGAGACCTTCCTCGCTGCCACGTTGCGCGACGGCGTGGATGAGTGTGCCGAAGCGTGTGGCCGTCGAACCGAGACGCGGACCGGCGAACCGGTTCTCCATCAGCCAGCACACCGGGCAGGCCCACAGGTTGTCCACGGCGGATGGCGACAGTGTGACGACGGGTGCACCTTCGGCATCCTCGTCGTATTCGACGCCTGGATATTTCGAGGTCGCTTGGATCGTCACGGCGGACGGCATGGCGTTTCCTCCCCGATCGGACTCGGGTTCGCCGTCCGGCGGTTCACGGCGTTCCGTGGATTCCGTGGATTCCGTGGATTCCGATTGCTTTGCGGATGCCGTGGATTCCCGGGATATCGCGGATGCGGTGTCGTCGAGGAACGGCCAGTCGTCCGGCCCCGCGATGTCGATGCCGTTACGCGCCAGCAATGCCAGTGTGGCGGCGGCGTCTCGCGCCTGAGGCGAATCTTCGGGATAGCGCGCAAGCGTTACACGGGCTTGGGCCACCAATCCACGTGGGTCGGCGTCAAGGCCGGCGAATTCGTCGCCTTCGCCGGCCGACCCGACCGTAGTGAATTCCAACGATTCGATGTCGCGCGGGCAATATTCGGGCATGTAACCGTACATGAAATCCGATGGCGTGGCATCGTCGCTGAACACCGCGCTGACCGTCACCGTTTCCATGGCACGGGTGAGCGCCACGAGGAAGCTTTTCTTCTCGCTCGACAGCACCGCTTCCAAACGCTCGTCGTGGGTGGAGTCGTCGCACAGCACCCGTCCTTCCCCGCGTAGGACCACATCGGCCAGATCCTCCCCGCCGAACAGGGTCGCACGTTCCGCAAGATTCGGCCACACATCCTGTTGCATCTGCGGTATCCACACGTGCTTCCAATGTCGCCCGGCGGCACCGGCCGGCGTGGTCAACGCCACGGCCTGTTCCACCGGACCGACCTTCGCCAGGGAATCCGCCTCGATCTCCATGGATCGCACTTGTTCGATGAAATCCACGATGTCCGTTCCCCCAGCACCACCCTGCGCGTATTGGAACAGTCGCATGGCCACGTCGAGACGGTCGTTGGCGGCACGTCCCTCCGGGGTGTTCGCCAGCGCCATGCGCTGCCATGTTTCAGCCACATCCGTCGCATCCCAGGCAAGGGCCAGCACAAACTGGGGTTCCTTCGACGGCAGGGTGCGTAACCCCTGCGCCACAACGTCAATCAGTCGGAACACGCGCTGGAACGCCTTGAGCTGACGACCTCCGCCGACCACGCTTCCGATCACACCCAACACGTCGGCGGCCGGGGCTACGGCATCATCCAGCGTCAGCATGGCATACTGCGACAGCACACCGAAGGCTTCGGAATCATCCGCCCCTTCACCTGCGACCGCTTCATCCACTTGTACGGAAGCGGCCTTCCTGCGACGGCGTTCGGTCTCCGCCAACTCCTTCCACGCGTGCACGACCCGGGCAAGGTCGCTGCCGTCGGCGGCTTCACCGGTTTCCGACGAGGGGACGGCTCCTGCACCGTTCGCTGCGTTCACACCGTTTGTCGCGTTCACACCGTTCGCCATATCCGGGGTATCCGCGACGTTCATTTCGTGCGCATCGGCGACGGCATCCACGGCGGCATGCGCACCCTCCGCCCCATCGCCCGCGACGTCATCGAGTCCCGCCAACGATTCCAACGCCGACATGGCCGATTCGATGGGTTCGATGCGGGCGGGCGCACCCTCACCCGGCTGTGAACCGACGGTGATCAGCGGGCTTTCCACCAACGCCATGATTCGCGATCTGGAGAACATCCCCACCTGTTCCAAGGTCATGTCCGTCTGCCCGATGCCCCGTACGCGCAGGTTCGCCAATTCGATGAGCGCGAACAATCCCCGCACGAACGGTTCGCCCTTCAATGGTCGTGTGACCGACGAATACCGTACGGGCACGCCGTCACGTCTGAGCCGTTCGCCGAAACGGCGGACCGTGGCGTTGTCATGCGCGATGACGGCCATGTCGTTCCATTCGGTTCCATGATCGAGATGGGCGCGTTTGATACGCCACACCACATCGTCGAGTTCCTCACGCGGACTGCGGTAGACGGCTCCCGTCAACGACTCGTCGGTGTGCGAAACCTCGGTGATCGGCCACGCGCCGGGCCTGACCGGCATTTTGCCGGGGCGCAGTTGCACTGGCAGGGGCGAAGGTTCGACGGAGGTGATGGACAGCGATACGCGCGAGGCGACGAGTTCCCGGTAATCGCCGATATTAGCCTCTTCGGGCTCTGCGGATTCATGGTGTTCCACGGTTTTCGCGTCGTTGCCGCAGCCGGAACCGATGTCGATAAGCCGGGCCTGCAATACGCCGTGCACCGCCCGGTCGAACAGGTATTCGGGATAGGATCCGCGGAAGGTCTGCACGGATTCGTCGGGATTGCCGTCAAGCACGATGGCGACCCCGTGATCATGCAACGCTTCGATGAATCGCAGTCCTGCGAGCGTGGTGTCTTGGAAATCATCGACGAACAGCACACGCGGCAGCACGCCGGCGAACCTCAGCTCATCCGCACCGTCGTCGCCATCATCACCGCCATCGTCCATTCCGTCCAACGCCATCGCACCCTCGACCAGCAGCCTGGACGCGTCAAGCCGGTATTCGTCCGGGTACGTGGCGGCGAGCGCCTGCTCGTATTCGCCGCGCAACGCGAAGACGAGACGCCATTGCACCGTCAGTCGTTCGGCATCGCGCCAGTCATCGCGCTCCGTACGCCGCAACGTGTCGACGAGTTCCTGTTCCCTGTCTGGCGTTGCGCCGAGTTCATCCATGCGTGCCAGCATGTCTCGCAACTGTCCCACGAATGAGGCGGATATGCCGTTTTCCAGCATCGCCGCGGTGGTCGCCGCGTTTCCGTTGTCGAGACTGAGTGTGGGGGCCACCGAACCCGCCCAGTTTTCCTGCGCGAAATACAGACGCAGCAGTTTGCAGGTGTCGCACAGGTCGCCACCCATCGCATGGTTCAGGTGCGCGGCAAGTACTTGTCTGAGCAGCGCGTCCTGTTCGGCGCCGTTGAGCAGTTTCGGCATGGGGAGTTTGCGGAAGGATCGGTTGGCCGCTATGACGCGGAATGCGAGCGCCGACAGCGTGGTGACTGGTCTTGCCTGCGCGAGCGCCCCGAGTTCTCGGATGGCTTTGTCGGACAGTATGCTGCCGAGATTTCGGTTGGGGACGCACATGATCGCACCGTTGTCGCCATGCTCACGCAACGCCGATACGAGCCCCCGGTACGCGAGCCCGGTTTTCCCGCTACACGGCATGCCTACGATCAGCAACGATTCCGCCGCCTCACCTGTGATCAGCCGTTCTATCGCCTTTGATGCATTCCCCAAACCAGTCATGCATTCCAGACTAACCGCTATTCGAGCGTGTCGAAACGCCGGCCGTCGATCCTCATCCGGTCCCATCGCGTGTTCCAAAGGGTGAAGGCCGACTCGCCGTACCCCCTTCGTGAACCCCCGTCCATGCCGTCACGCAGAATGCTTACACCCTCAATGTGGAAGGAACGAATCATGATCAAGAACACCTCGCCTCCGTTAGGCTCCGAGCCACCGACCATCGACGGATTCACGTTCGTCCGCCCGATTGGTTCAGGCTCCACCGCGAACGTATACCTCTACCGACAGCTGGACCGGAACCGCCCGGTGGCCGTCAAGGTGGGCAATGTCGCCCGCCACCCGCAGGCTTCGGCTCGCATCGCCCATGAAGCCCACATTCTGGGGCTGCTGCCGCAGCACCCTCACATTCTTCCCTTGCTTGCGATGGGGACCGCAGGCCCTGGCTTGAACTACCTTGTTTTCGAATATGCATCCGGCGGCAACTGCCATAGTCTGCTGCGCACCCGCGAAACCTCTTGCGCCGACATGCTTCGTCTCGGCGTCAAATTGGCGGATGCGCTCTGTGCGGTGCACCGCGCGGGTATAGTGCACCGCGACATCAAACCCGGCAACGTGCTGATCACCGCGGCAGGCGAGCCCATGCTGGCCGATTTCGGCACCGCCTGCAGCGTTTACGGGGCAGACGACGCCTGCTATTCGATCCCCTGGTCGGCACCGGAATCGCTTGCGCATCGCAAGCCATGCGAAGGCACCGACATGTATTCCCTAGCCGCATTGCTGTATGCCTTGCTTGCCGGGGCGTCACCGTTCGAATACGGGTATCGCCCACGGTCCAGTGCGCAGCTGCGGAGCATCATTCTCTCCCAGCCGGTACCCCCGCTCAACCGCCCTGACGTTCCTGAACCCGTCGAACTGCTGTTGCGGCGGGCAATGGCGAAGAATCCATCGGACCGATTCCCCTCCATGACGGATTTTGCATTGGAGCTGCGGCGCGCAGATCTACTGGTGTCCTCCAAGCGCACGATGCTCTCCCCGGTCGCGGAAGCACCCACCGGCATGGCAATCTCCTCACCGCGATCAGCCGTTCCACCGAGAGGACGATCCACCACGCGGCCTGGCCGTGCAGACCGGAATCGGCGCTCGCCTTGGCACAAAACGCCTATGGCGGCACTCTCCGCGATTCCGCTGCTGCTGTTCCTGATCGTGCTAGCCGGCACGCATACGGATTCGGTGCAGATGCCGGAACCGGTTCACATCCTTGATGCCGAGGAGTCGAACGTTCAGGCGCGGATGCGGATCTCCTGACTTCGGCCGACGCCATGACACGCCTGTAGCCGGACGGATGCCGGAAGACCTGGCTGCGCCCATGCCGATTCGGCGCAGATGGCGACGCAGATCCATTTCCGTTGCCTGCCGTTACATGCCGTTGCATGCTTTCGTCTGCCAAAATCCGCTGGAGTCTGCCTGAGCTTGCCGGATGGCGTTTCCATAGCGCTTCGCCTTACCGCCATCGCACCGTATTCGTCCTCACTGCGAGTCCCTGCCCTCATAATCCCCTCCGCCACTTCACCGAACGGATCATCATGCCTTTGCCTTCACCTCGTCTATGGCGCCGCATACGCAACGCCGATGCACCATCTTCTTTCCCCATGCCGCCGCACATACGCCGGCGCATTCCCCCAGCGCTCATCCTCGTTATGCTGCTGGCCTTCATAGCCGGCGTGCTGGTGGTGCAGTCCGTAGTCAGACATCAGGTGCACTGCGACGATGGCAGCGTATGGGTCATGTCGCAGAGCCACGGCAAGGCGGTACGGTTCAATGCGGACATCGAAGAGCCCACAGGAGCGGTGCGCGCCATGAAGGGTCGCTTCGACATCCTGCAATCCGGAGACGATGCGCTGCTTGCCGGAAGCACGCATATCGCTTCCATAGACGCACCGACGTTGAACATCACCGACTATGACGTTTCCACACGCGACAGCATCATGCTGCTGGGCGGCGGAACCGTGGCAATGGTTTCCCGTCGCAGCGGCGACCTGCACACCGGCTCCCTGGAACGCATCGGTGAACTTGCCAAGGCGAGCGGCACGCCGGTCATGCGATTGGGAGCCGGAGGCAAGGCGGTCGTCGATTACAAAGGCACCGTATGGGGGTACCGGCCGAGCGACGGCACGGTATTGTCGTTCACACGTTCAGACCGACGAGCGGCATCGGTCTGCTCCCTATCCGGCGGTGAGCGCCTGGCTGTTTCAGCATTCACCGTAGTCGACGGTGTTCCCGTCGTATTGTCAGGCAATCGGCTCGTGTTCCCGGGAGGCGAAACCACCATCGATGATTCCGGGCGCATGCTCTTGCAGTCGACGCCGACCGATGACAGGCAATCCGGATGGGTTGCGATTGCTCTGCCGGGCAAACTCGCCCTGATCAGCCTTCGGACGCAGTCGCCCAAACCCGTGCTGTTGGATTCCCTAGGCTCGGGAGCGCCGGCGCAACCGGTTTCGGCTGGCGGATGCGTGCATGCGGCGTTCGCGCAGCATACCGATAATGCCGTCCAAGCGTGCTCGCCGTCTGCCGAGCATGCGGATTTCATATCGCTCGCATCGGTGACGCCTTCCTCGGAGCTGGTGTTTCGGGCCAACCATCGTCATGTTGTGCTCAACGACGTTGCAAACGGCACCATCTGGAACCCGCAGCGTTCGCCTGAGACCATCGCGCTGCAGTGGAACGCCCTGCAACCGGATCGCGACCAGCAGCGCGAGGATTCCTCCACAGCCTTGGAAGCCAAGCATTCCGTAACGCCCGACTGTGATTCTTCGTCCTCGTCCACCGGCCATATACGGGCTGTGGATGATGAATTCGGCATTCGCCCGTCAAGCCGCATGACGCTTGACGTGCTACGTAACGACGAAAGCACCGGCTGTTCCGCGCTTCGTATCGACCGGATCGGCGCGCCGACAGGCGGCGCTGTGCGCATCACGCCGGTTCGTCATGGGCGATATCTGCAGGTCGATGCTTCCGAATTGCCAAGCGGCACCATACGGTTCACCTACAGCGTTTCGGACGGGCACGGCCAAAGCGCTTCCGCCTCCGTACGCCTGAACGTCGCCGAGGCCAATCGCAATCAGCCGCCGGTGCAGACCGACGTTCCTGCGGATATCCCCGTCGAACGGGGCGCATCCTACACGGCAAGCGTGCTGGATTCCTTCACCGACCCGGACGGCGATCCGCTGACGTTGGTATCGGCAAAGCCCCAGAACAGTGGCACACGCCTCTCCGCCCGCGCGGATGGGCGGCTGACCTTCGACGCCGGAACGGTGGAATCAGGCAGGATCGGTGTTGAGCTGACCGTTTCCGATGGAACCGCCGCCACGACGGGAATCGTGTTCTTCGCCATTCACGCCGCGGATAGTCTGGGCGCGCAGATCGACCCGATATCGCAGGATGCCATCTCGGCGGTTCCCGTCACCGTCGACCTGTCGCCCTACATTCATGCCACTGGCACGCATACCCCGTTATTAGCCGACGTCACGGCACCAGAGAACACGAGCGCGACGGCGAACGGATCGGATATGGCCGTCTCGTTCACCGCGGCCTCGCCAGGCACCTACCACGTGCCGTTCACGGTGCGACAGGGGCGACAGCAATCCACAGGAACCATACGATTCAACGTCAGTCCGCCTGCCACGGAACGTTCCACGCCCATCACGACAAACGATGTCGTCGTATTAGGAGCCAACGGCACCGCCATACTCGAGCCGTTATCCAACGACCTCGACCCGATGGGCGGCGTGCTTTCCCTCGCTTCCGCTTCGGCACCGCCCGATACCACGATCCGCACGACCGTAGTGGCACGAAACAGAGTGCATCTGGAAGCCCGGCACCCGTTGGACGCTCCGATCACCATCACCTATACCGCAGTGAATGCGGTCGGCACCTCGCAGGGAAGCATCATCGTGCATCCGGCAAGCACGGTTTCAGGCCCGGCACTGATACGCGCCGAGGACTTCACCGTCCCCGTGCGATGCGGCGGCACCCGCACCGTGGATGTGCTGAGCCATATACGCTATGACGAGGATGCCGGAATGATGCTGGAAGGCAGGCTGAACACCACGGCATCCTTTCAGGGCACGGTGCACGCATCGGAACATGCTATCCGCTACCAGGCGCCGGACCGCCCCGGAGAATATTCGGCCGTCTACACCGTCGGCAACGACTACGGCGAAACCGTGTCCGCAACCGTGACCTTTGCCGTGCACCAGCGTGATGCCGACGGCAAAAAACCACCCAAACCGCGCGATATCCAAACCCGAGTCGCCCCAGGCGGCACGGTACGCATTCCCATCGCACTTGGCGGCGTCGACGATGCCGACGACGTGATGCTGTTGGGATTGGGCAACGAGACTCCCGCGCGCGGGCGAATCGTGGAAACCGGCGCGGATTACATGATCTACGAGGCCTATACCGATGCCAACGGTACCGACAGCTTCTCCTATGCGGTGGAGGATTGGTCCGGACGCAAATCCCAAGCCACGATCCGGGTAGGCATATCCGCGGCATCCTCACCCAGCGGCGTAACGGCCCGCGACGATGATGTAACAGTACGCCCCGGAAGCACACTCGCCGTGCCCGTCACCGCCAATGACCTATCGCACGACGGCGCGAATCTTACGCTGCTGCGCAAACTGGAGGTCCACGGGCGAATCGACGCCCGCGTGACCGGCAGCGCAATCACCTTCACAGCGCCAGAGCACGAAGGCACCTACTACATCATCTATACCGTGCGCAATCAGGCAGGTCTTGAAGACACTGCCACACTGAGCGTACAGGTCAGCAGAACCGCCAGAATCAGACCCCCGCAAGCCTACGACCACAGGATTGCGGCGCATACGACGCTCGGCAAACGCAAGGTGACGGTGAATATCGCGGACCGGATCGCAAACCCTTCCGGCCCGTTCAGCGAATTATCCGTGCACGTGGACGATGCGGCCCGGCGACAAGCGCACGGCAGCGTGCAGGGTACCGTCATCACGTTGGAACTCGCGCAGGAGGCGTACACGATTCCATACACCGTTACGAATACCGTGCATGGACTCAGCTCCACCGCCTTCATCCATGTACCGGCATACGGGGCCTTTCCACCGACGCTGCGACCCGATGCACCGGAACTGACCGTACCATCGGGGAAAACCATCACCTTCGCCCTTGCCGATTATGTACGCGTCGGCGCAGGGAAAACGGCCTATGCCGACAGCCGCGAACCCATCGCAACCGCCAAAGGCGGGGACGGCATAGCGCTTGACGGCGGGAAAACCATACGATTCACCGCCCCGAACGATTATGCCGGCCCGGCTTCGATCGCGCTCACCGCCACGGACGCCGATCCCAGAAGCGGAAAGCCTGGCGCATCCGCAACGATCATGGTGCCCGTCACCGTTACGGGAGGGCGGCAATCACTGCCCACGTTCCCCACGACGACAATCGATATGGCACCCGGCGATACCGATCGCCTCATCGACCTGCATGCATTGACCGTATCCACCCGCCATCGCGAGTCTTCGGAGCGTTTCACCTATTCGGGGGGACTGACCTCTCAAGCCATACAAGCCACCGTGTCGAACACCGGGCAGTTGCGGATACGCGTCGCCGATGAGGCCAGTCCCGGCGCAACCGTCAGCATTCCGATTCGTATCCATGCCGGAACGGATACGGTGGAAGCGGGATTGAGCGTGCGCATCGTGGCCTCGTCGCGTCCGCTCGCCCGCATCGCGGAACGGACCATACGGTTGCACGCCGGCGCAACACAGCATGTCAACATACTGGCCGACGCCTATAACCCCTTCCCCGGCACTCCGCTTACGGTAACGCAATGCACAGGCACAGACACTGGCACAGCCACAGGAGAGTCCGTCACGATACGATGCGACGAATCAGGCGACATCGCAGTACGCGCCATCAATGGCAGCGGCTCGTATGATGTCGCCGTTACCGTCGCGGACGCGACCCGGGCGAAGGACCGCATGGTCACCGGCATACTGCATGTGACGACAACGGACGTTCCCGACGCCCCGTCACTGTCAATCATGCGCGCGCAATCGCAGGATGGAGCCGTTACCCTAGTCTGGAATCCCGGCAGGAACAATGGTGCTGAGATTCTTGAATACGAGGTGCATGCCACCGGCCATAACACGGTATCGTGCGGAACCGATACGGTGTGCACCATCGATGGATTGTCCAATGGCAGGCAATACACGTTCACGGTGCGAGCCAGAAACGATATCGGCTGGTCGGCGTATTCCAACACCGTCACCGCCACTCCGGACGCTCCTCCGGGAACGCCGTTGCGACTCCAGGCGACCGGCGGAAGGAACGCTTTGCACGTCACGTGGCAGCCTCCTTCCGGCAGCGGCACGGCGTTCAGCGCACCGACGTCCTACACCGTCACGCTCACCGGTTCCGACGGCAGCCGCCATGAACAGCAGATCGAAGCCGATGCTTTACAAGCCTCATTCCAGATCTCGGACGCCATGCTATCCGCTTCCCTGTCGTTCACCGTTGGCGTCCGCGCCGCGAATGCCGTCGGATCCGGAAATCAGGCCAGCCTGACCGTGAACGCCGGTGAAATCTACGGCATCCCCGACCGTCCTGTCATCACCATGCGCCAGGATGCCAGCGACCCGAATATCATCAGGGGATCGATCGCCCTAGGCGACATGCGCGGCAATTCCTGCACCAGCATTACGGTGAATGGCCACGCACTGAGCAGGGAGCCGACTTGCACAAGCACCTCGTTCGCATTCGACATCGCAGATGGCGAGTTCTTCTCACAACTGTCGATAAACGCCACCATGGAGACGAATCATGGTCTGCGGATGCGTTCCGAATCGGCATCGGTCACTCCCGTCACGCCCATAGGGCGCGCCGAATTCACGAACGCGGACGGTTCGGATGCCGTTTGTACCATGCGATGGCGTATTACCGGCAAAGCCGATTCCGTTATGGCCCAATTGCATGGCATGACCAGTTCCCGGAAAACCGGTGTATTGGAATACACGCCAGCCCCCTGGACCCCATGCGAAACGGGGACCGTCACCGCTCTGCTGAACGGCGAATCCGGAGCCACCATGATCGGGCCCGCCGATCTCAGTATGAACAAGCCTGCCGCGAATATCACGCCACCGACCTCCATCCGATGGGATGGACGCAACCACATCATCGTGCGTGGCGGCCGTATAGACACGTATGGGCAACCAGCCACCATTCGTCTGCTCATCAATGCGGTTCCCTTCGTATGGGAACCATCAGTCGCCCAACGCATCGACGTGTCCTCGCTGCCGGATGCCGCCTCATACCGTTGGACGGTTCACGTCACCGCCAACGGCGGCGACCACCGGCTTGACGCAGTGCATGAGTCCACGGGGAATCTTGTGGAGGGCGCACGCGCCGTCATTCCCTCTTCCATGCCGGCGATGCTGCGAAGCCGGCGCGACACGAATTCCGGACATGCAATAGCACCATCAAACAACCACTATTCAGGAGACGCCTATGAATTGCGTACGTATTCCCGGTAGCCCCGAACACCCGCCCATTGAGGGACGGATACCAGACGAGAATCGGATACCGGACGAAACCCGGATATCTGACGCCACGCGCATATCGGACGCCACATGCATATCGGACGCCACATGCATATCGGATGCCACACGCCAATCGGCCACCGCCCGAACCGCGAGCGCATACCCCGTCACCGTGCCGCTTCATATGCCTGATGCGGGGCGGAACCAGCCACGCCCCCATACCGATGCCCATGCCGATGCCGATGCCAATACTCTGTTGGGCGCAATCCCCGCCACCGACCGCAGCTCATATGCCAGTCCTGATGGCAACGGCGATATGCCGCCCGCTGCAGCACCGGAAAACGTCGAGGCGTTCCGACGGGTATTCGCCGAACTTTCGGAACGCATAGCGGCCGATATCATCGGCAAGCCGACTGCGATCAGGCAGCTGCTCACGGTATTGTTCGCCGGCGGGCATCTGCTGTTGGAAGACGAGCCCGGCACCGGAAAAACACGATTGGCCCGCACCACAGCGCACACAATCGGCTCGACGTTCGGACGCATCCAGTTCACACCGGATCTGCTGCCGTCCGATGTGCTGGGCGTCACGTTGTATGACCAGAGCACCGGCATGTTCTCGTGGAGGAAGGGGCCGGTATTCGCCTCGCTGGTGCTGGCCGACGAGATCAACAGGGCCTCACCGAAAACGCAGTCGGCCCTATTGGAAGTAATGGAGGAGGAACAGATCACCGTCGATGGAACGACATATGACGTGCCGCAGCCTTTTATGGTGATCGCCACGCAGAATCCTTCCGGCCATCTTGGCACCTATGCCTTGCCGGAAGCGCAGATGGATAGGTTCATGATGCGTATATCACTGGGGCATCCGGAACGTGAATCCGCACTGCTGATTCTGCGCAATGCCAGTCATCGCAAGTGCGTCGAGACGACCGGCTCGGATGGTTTTCGCCCATCGGATAACCAATCGAGCGGACCGGGATCGCCATCATCCGATGTCCCGGCGCATGCATCGTCATGGATGCTTGCCATGCGCGGCATTGCCGAGCGCGTACACGTGGATGATGCCATTGGCGAGTACATCGTCCGACTGGTTGAGCAGACGCGTTGTGACAGTCAGGTGGCGTCCGGCGCGTCCATGCGCGGCGCGCTGGCGTTGTTGCGCTGCGCACGTGTTGCCGCTGCAGCGAATGGCCGCGATTATGTGCTGCCTGACGATGTTATGGAGCATGTCGTCGCCGTACTTGCGCATCGTCTGGCACTCACCGATGAAGCGGCATGCGCCGAAATACGTCAGGAGGATGTTGTGCGACGCATCAGCGAACAGGTTCCGGTACCGTCAATGGGCGGGGAAAGGACCCTGCCATGACAGCGCGATCCCATTGGCTTCGTCGTCCTGCGTTGGCACCGGCATTGGCACGCTCACCGTTCGCCGCCGTCAAATCCTTTGCCGGCGTGCTGGCGGCGCGAGCACGCTCTTTGACTCCATCGGTTTCGCAACATCGTGCCAGAAGTATGTGCCTGCGACGTCTGCCCGGCATCACCCCATCAGGCAGACTTGCCGGATTGTTCGGCATGGTTCTGATTCCGGCTTTCGCCCTGTTGGGTTGGCACGAACTGCTGGTGTTCGCAGTCGTAGTACTGAGCGTGCTGGGTGCGGCACTCATACTCCCCACACCGTGCAGCAGTATCACCGCAGCACTGAGCGTCGACGCCCTGCATGTGGTTCAGGGGCATGATGTCGGCATTCAGATGATTCTGCATACCCCGGTTTCCGTAATGCTTCCCTCCGCTATGGTTCTGCATATCGACGGCACCCCGCACCATATTCCCGTTCCTCCACTCCACGCCGGGCAGGAGCATCGGATCGGCCTGAGTCTGAACGCTCCGCCACGCTCACGGATCACCATCGAATCATTGTCGATACAGCAGGCAGGACCGTTCGCCCTCACTTGCCATGAGCAACGGCTCTGTACAGGACCAACCGTCCACATTCATCCGAGAACCGTCTCCCTGCCATACTCGCTGACAGGGCGTTTCCAGGATCTTGACGGCGACGACCTGCCCGGTATCGCGGATGATGGGATTTCCTTTCAGGGGTTACGCCCCTATGTTCCAGGGGATGACATGCGCGGCGTGCATTGGCTGAGCACGGCAAAAACAGGTGTTCCGATGATTCGTCAATATGATCGCACCCGTTGTTCAACGACCCGGCTGTGCTTCGATTCGAATGCCTCGGACTATTCGGACAGGGAAGAATTCGAACTGGCCGTATCCGTGGTCGCGTCGATCGGAGTGCATTGTCTGAACCGGCATGATCGCCTATACGTCGATGCCGTTTCAGGTCGGATCGGCATTCAACGCGTGGCGGATCTGCTCGACCTGTGCAGCGGCTTCACCCCGCAGACCAACCGGACCGCCCAGCCATGCGACACCGCTTCCCCACCACAGCACGGCATCTCGATGTACTGCCATGTGATCGGCTCCCGTCATGACGCCCATACGCTGCGATCGCAGATCAAGAGGCGTTACCCACAAGCCACTCGCATCGTCATAGTGGCGAGCGCCGATGCCGAACCATCCATCGCTCCCCACGCGGACGAGACGATACTTACCGTTGGCTCGCTCGATCAGCTTGCCCAGCTGTGGAAGGCGGTGAGCCGCTATGGGCGCATGGCCTGACACGCCAACACGTCATTCGTCGACCGCATCATCCGCATCGACTGGCACGCCAACATCGCCCGTCACAGCGAAGGCATTGGTCATGGCGGCACACGCACTCCCATCCAGGGCAGTCCGGCGGGACGTCCCCGAATGGGCTCGCACACGCCCCGTCACCGTCTCCATCCAGTCGACGCGGCAGTCGACGCGGCAGTCCGCGACGGCAGCGTCATGCCCTGCTCCCCCACGCGCCTTGGCGTCCGAAACAGCGGATTCGCGCGGGTTTGCGTCCGTCACCGTCAATCTGGCGTGCGTGTTTGCACTCACCGTGTTGGCATGCGGCAATCTTGTCGGAGCATACGACCATCCAACCGCATGGGCAATCAGCGTGCTGACGGCAACGGCATGCGGATGCCTGCCGGCGATCTGTTCATCCGTATGCCGGCGTTCCAGCCGGTCGAAGCCCGTCATCCGGTGGATGGCGACGCTGGCGTTCATGATGCTCTGTCAGTTTCTTATCGGGCCGGCGCTCGTTTTCCCCGGCGTGACCGGTGATACGGCAGCGTTTGCCGTCGGCACGATCACCCAACGATGGAATCAATTGCTTGCCTCCTACAAGTATCTGATCTCCGCCACACCACCGGTCGGCACGGATGCCATGTCGTTGCCGGCGGTATGGACGATGGCGCTCTGGTGTGCGCTGGCCGCCTCCAGCGCCGCCCTGAGCCGCATCGCCGGATTCGGCGTTGCACCCGCAATCCCCATTCTCGTCACCTTCGCCCTGTCCGCCCTGTTGGGCACCAAAGACGGCTGGCATGCCGGCCTGTTGGGAGCCGCCGCCATCGCCATGCTTCTCCCCTGGACCGCCGCGCGATGCGGATGGCGCCGGCCACGACGCTGGCTGGCATCGCTGTTGGTGCTGACACTGGCGCTTGGCGCCGGCTTGGGCTCATGCAGGCTCATGCCACATCATCGATTCGTACTGCGCGACCATTACGAGCCGCCGCTCATCATGAGGGACACCACCAGTCCGCTTGCCGGCATGCGCACATTTGTCAAGGAGCATCGTAACGATACGATTCTCACCGCATACGATCTACCTGCCGCCACTCCGGTGCGTATGGCTGTCATGACCTGTTTCGACGGCAATGTGTGGAATGTCGCCGGGTGCGCCGACGAGCGCGGGACCGCCACCTACCGTGTTATGGGATCGGGCGCTTCCGACACCGCCAAGTACGACACCGCCAAGTCCAGTACCGCCAAGTCCGATACAACGGCATATAGCGCCGAAACCGGTACGGCCAGCGGCAACGGCACAACCGTCACCTTCGCCATAGGCAAAGGGCTTTCCGGCCATAGCTGGCTGCCCGTCGCCGGCACGCCAAGCGGCATAACCATGCAGGGCCATGCGGATCGGCGCAATCTGTTCTACAGTGCGGAAACCAACGCGGCCATATATCCGACCGGCATGGAGGAGGGTATGGTCTACACCGTCGGTACCATGCTTCGCCCCCTTCCGAAGAATACGGATATCGCAGCGGCAGCGGGCGCCGAAGCCACCGTATCGTCGGCTGACAGTGTTCCTCGTGAAATAGGCGCGTTGGCTTCGGGCATCGCCGGCGGGCAGACCACCGGAGGGGCGATGGCTCTGGCACTGTCTACATGGTTGCATTCCGAGGGATGGTTCTCGCATGGCTTGCAAGGCGAGCATCCCTCGATGGCCGGGCATGGCAGTCATCGTTTGCTCTCGATGCTGCAGGGAAGCGGCATGGTGGGCGATGGCGAGCAATATGCCTCCCTGATGGCGTTGATGGCTCGGGAACTCGGTTTGCCCAGTCGCGTAGTCCTCGGCGTTATTCCCAAGGATGGTAACGGCATGCTGTCGTCAACGCGCGCGAAGCAGATCGACGGCCATATGGTGACCGAATTCACGGGCAATGATATTGAAGCGTGGGTGGAGATCGAACTTGAACGGTTCGGGTGGGTGCCGTTCTTTCCCACTCCGAAGGAGACGAAAACCCCTGACAAGTTGCAGGATCTTACTCCTACGAGCGTTGAATCCCCTTTGGTGCGGTCATCGCCTTCGCTTGCCGACCCGCTCCGTGAGGAACGCGATCCTCCAGACCAGGCGCAGCAAAGGGAACGGAATGCCTCGGCATCGGAAAAGCCTCGGGCGTGGCATGCGTTTCTTCGTATTGCTGGCGTTGTGGCGCTGTGTCTCGGCCCTGTATGGCTGGTAGGGACCGCGGCAGGATCGGCGTTGCTCTATAATGCATTTCGAGTGCGACGTGCCCGGCGCATACCTGTTCCACGACTGTGCATGGCGGCGGGATGGCGGATGCTGGTCGAGCACCTTCGCCATACCGATCTGGTTGACGTTCCCCTCAACCGTACTCGGCGTATGCAGGCGTCAATCATCGAAGGGCAATGCCCCGCCATCGCCGGTATGGTCCGCCAGCTGGCCGATGCCGCCGATGCCGCGGCATTCGCGGATGCGCAGGCGACTGCGACCGATGCCGTGGCGTATTGGCGGCAGCTCGATCAGGTGCGTTCCGCGGCTTCGGCGTCACTGACCCCTGCACACCGTTGGCTGGCCCTGACCACGCCTCTGCCTTTGCGGCCGCAGCGGTTTGCACGGTCGGTTGCGCAACGGCTTCGTCGACCAGCTGCCCAATCACGCATCGTACAAGCTCAACGGCGGGGGTTCCGAACGCGCCGGCAAGCAAACGCAACGGAACACACCGACAAGCCCCCGACAAACACCGACAAACGAACGGCATCAGCGGACACGGCATGCATCCCTGATCGCGCATTCCCGATAATGCCCTGAACTATGCGAATGGCCCGGAACCGTTCTACCGGTCCCGGGCCATTCGTTCTAGGCGTTGCGGTTTGTCATGCAAACCGGCCGCTGTTCAGCGGATCAGACGGTTTCCCCGCCAAGATCACCGAGGTCGCCCTCGTCGTTCAGGAACTCATCCGGGTTGAAGTCCTCGCCCAGCTTGAGATCGCCGAAGTCGATGTTGGAGAAGTCCACATCGGACATGTCGGTATCGCCGAAGTCAACGCCTTCACCCATGTCGCCACCCAGACCGAAGTTCGGGTAGATGGTGTCGCGGATGGCCTTGTCAGGCTCCACCACCGCGTTGCGGTAGCGGGCCAGACCGGTGCCTGCCGGGATGAGCTTACCGATGATGACGTTCTCCTTGAGGCCCTTGAGGTCATCGACCTTCTCGTTCAAGGCGGCGTCGGTGAGCACGCGGGTGGTCTCCTGGAAGGAGGCCGCGGACAGCCAGGAATCAGTGGCCAGCGAAGCCTTGGTGATGCCCATGAGCTCCGGACGGCCGGAAGCCGGCTTCTTGCCCGCCTTCACGGCAGCCTTGTTGACCTCGCGGAAGCGCTGCTGGTCGATGAGTTCGCCGGGCAGCAGATCGGTTTCGCCGGAGTCGACCACGGTGATGCGGCGGCTCATCTGGTGCACGATGACCTCGATGTGCTTGTCGTGGATATCCACACCCTGGGAACGGTACACGTTGTGCACTTCCTCCACGATGTTCATCTGGGCGGCACGCTTGCCGATGATGCGCAGGATCTTCTTCGGGTCGACGGAGCCTTCGATCAGCTGGGTGCCGGTCTCGACATGCTCGCCGTCCTGCACCAGCGCCTTCACGCGGCGGGACACGGAGTAGACGATCGGCTTGATCGCGCCATCCTCGGTCGGAGCGCCGGAATCGGCGTCCGGGGTGAGGATGATCTGACGGCCACGGTCGGTGTCCGTGATCTTGATCGTGCCGGCGAATTCGGTGATCGGGGATTCGCCCTTCGGGGTACGAGCCTCGAACAACTCGGTGACACGCGGAAGACCCTGGGTGATATCGGAAGCCGAAGCAACGCCACCGGAGTGGAAGGAACGCAGCGTCAGCTGGGTACCAGGCTCACCGATGGACTGGGCGGCCACGATACCAACGGTTTCGCCGACGTCGACAAGCTTGTTGGTGGCCATGGACCAGCCGTAGCACTTGGCGCACACGCCGCGCTTGGACTCGCAGGACAGCACGGAACGGCACTTGACGTATTCCACGCCGTGCGCGACCAGGTCGTTGAGCACGTCCATGGACAGGGCGTCGTTACGCTTGTACAGCACGGTCTTGCCGTCGGCCGGGTCGATGACGTCGGCCGCGAGCAGACGGGAGTACGGGCCACCGTCGGCGTTCTTGACGAGCACGAGTTCGCCGTTCGCGTTGCGCTCGGCGACCTGCACGTCGATGCCGGCCTTGGTGCCGCAATCCTCTTCGCGCACGATGACATCCTGGGAGACGTCCACCAGACGACGGGTCAGGTAACCGGATTCCGCGGTACGCAGTGCGGTATCGGCCAGACCCTTACGCGCACCGTGCTGGGAGATGAAGTACTCCAGCACGGACAGGCCGTCGCGGTAGTTGGACTTCACAGGACGGGGGATGATCTCGCCCTTCGGGTTCGCCACAAGGCCTCGCATACCTGCGATCTGGTTGATCTGCATCATGTTTCCTCGTGCACCGGACTGCACGATGATGGCGAGGTTGTTCTTGGCGTCGAAGTGCTTCTCGACGGCCTTCGAGACTTCGGCGGTGCACTCGGTCCAGAGCTTGATGAGCTCGTTACGGCGCTCCTCCTCGGTCATCAGACCCATTTCGAAGTTCTCGTTGACCTGTGCGGCCTCGTCCTCGTACTTGGCGATGTACTCCTCGCGCTCCGGCGGCTCGATGACGTCGGAGAAGGCGAAGGAGACGCCGGACCACGGTGCGCGGGTGAAGCCCATGTCCTTCAAGGCGTCCAGGGATGCGGCGACCTGAGCGGTGGTGTAACGCGTCGCGATGTCGTCGACGATCTTGGACAGCTGCTTCTTGCCGACCGGCACGTTCACGAACGGGTAGTCGACAGGCAGGGTCTCGTTGAACAGCACGCGGCCGTAGGAGGTGGCGAACAGCGTGGTGCCGTCGTGGAAGCGCTCTTCCTTGACGGTTTCGAGATCGTCCTGGCCGTCCTTGTCGACGACCTTGATCTCACGCGGCTCCCAGCCTTCCGGCAGCACGAAGTCGGCGGGCATGCGGATCAGCACTTCGGCCTGCATGTTGATCTCGTGCAGGTCGAGTGCCATTTCGGCTTCGGCCAGCGAGGAGAACACGCGGCCCTGGCCCTTGGCGCCGTCCATCACGGTGGACAGGTAGTACAGACCGAGGATCATATCCTGGGACGGCATGGTCACGGTGTGGCCGTCGGCCGGCTTCAGGATGTTGTCGGATGCCATCATCAGCGAGCGGGCTTCGGCCTGGGCTTCGGCGCTCAGCGGCAGGTGGACTGCCATCTGGTCGCCATCGAAGTCGGCGTTGAAGGCGGCGCAGGCCAGCGGCGGCAGGTGGATGGCCTTGCCTTCGACCAGGATCGGCTCAAAGGCCTGGATGCCCAGACGGTGCAGCGTAGGCGCACGGTTCAGGAGCACGGGATGCTCGGAGATGACCTCCTCGAGCACGCCCCACACCGCGGAATCGCCGCGATCCACAAGACGCTTGGCGCTCTTCATGTTCTGGGCGAAGCCCTGATCCACGAGACGCTTGATCACGAACGGCTTGAACAGCTCCAGCGCCATCGGCTTCGGCAGACCGCACTGGTGCATGCGCAGTTCCGGACCGACGACGATCACGGAACGGCCGGAGTAATCCACACGCTTACCCAACAGGTTCTGACGGAAGCGGCCCTGCTTACCCTTGAGCATGTCGCTCAGGGACTTCAGCGGACGGTTGGAGGCGCCGGTGACCGGACGGCCACGACGGCCGTTGTCGAACAGGGAGTCGACGGCTTCCTGGAGCATGCGCTTCTCGTTGTTGAGCATGATCTCCGGGGCGCCGAGCTCGATGAGTCGCTTCAGACGGTTGTTACGGTTGATCACGCGGCGGTACAGGTCGTTCAGATCGGAGGTGGCGAAACGACCGCCGTCGAGCTGGACCATCGGGCGCAGATCCGGCGGGATGACCGGGATCACGTCGAGCACCATGGCCTCCGGCTTGTTGCCGGTGGTCAGGAAGGCATTGACGACCTTGAGACGCTTGAGCGCCTTGGTCTTCTTCTGCTCGGAGGCGTCCTTGATCTCCTCCTTGAGCTGCGCGGCGATCGCCTCGAGGTCGAGGGACTGCAGACGCTTCTTCACGGCCTCCGCACCCATGCAACCTTCGAAGTAATCCTCGTAACGGTCCTGCATTTCACGCCACAGGTCCACGTCATCGATGATGTCGCCGGGCTTGAGCTTCTTGAACTTGTCGAACACGGCGTTCAGACGGGCGATCTGCTCGTCGTAACGCTGGCGGATGGCCGCCATCTCACGTTCGGCGGAGTTGCGCAGCTTGGTCCTCGTCGGGCCCTTGGCCTCGCCGATGGCTTCGAGTTCGGCCAGATCGGATTCGACCTTCTTGGCACGCTCCTCGATCTCGTTGTTGCGGCGCTTCTCGAGGTTCGCGATCTCATGGTCAAACTCGTCCTGCAGGTCGGGCAGGTCCTGGTGACGCTGCTCCTCGTTGACGGCGGTGACCATGTAGGAGGCGAAGTAGATGACCTTCTCCAGGTCCTTCGGGGTCACGTTGAGCATGTAGCCCAAACGGGACGGCACACCCTTGAAGAACCAGATGTGGGTCACCGGGGCGGCGAGCTCGATGTGACCCATGCGCTCACGGCGCACACGGCTCTTGGTGACTTCGACGCCGCATCGTTCGCACACGATGCCCTTGAAGCGCACGCGCTTGTACTTGCCGCAGGCGCACTCCCAGTCGCGGGTCGGACCGAAGATCTGCTCACCGAACAGACCGTCCTTCTCGGGCTTGAGGGTACGGTAATTGATGGTTTCAGGCTTCTTGACCTCGCCGTGGCTCCAGCCGCGAATATCGTCCGCGGTGGCCAGGCCGATCTTCAGCTTGTCAAATGCGTTGACATCCAGCACTGTGTTTCCTTATCTTCCGTTCGCTATCACTGATATTCGGGCTCGGCGGCTGCCTGATCTTCCTTGGCTGCCGCGTCGGGGCGGGCGCCGATGTTGAAGCCAAGATCGTCGGATGCACCGGCCGGGTCGTCGTCCTCGTCCTTCATGTCGATGGCAACGCCGTCGGCGTTGAGCACTTCGACGTTCAGGGACAGGGACTGCATTTCCTTCAGGAGCACCTTGAAGGATTCGGGGATGCCCGCAGGCGGCAGGTTCTCACCCTTGACGATGGCGCCGTAGACGCGCACGCGGCCGTCGACGTCATCGGACTTGGTGGTCATCATCTCGTGCAGCGTGTAGGCGGCACCGTAGGCCTCGAGGGCCCACACTTCCATCTCGCCGAAGCGCTGGCCGCCGAACTGGGCCTTACCGCCCAGAGGCTGCTGCGTGATCATGGAGTACGGACCGGTGGAGCGTGCGTGAATCTTGTCGTCGACAAGGTGGTGCAGCTTCAGCATGTACATGTAGCCCACGGAGATCGGACGGGAGAACGGTTCGCCGGTGCGGCCGTCGTACAGGGTCGCCTTGCCGTCGGGACCGACGAGACGATCGCCGTCGCGGTTCGGCAGGGTGGTGGACAGCAGGCCCTTGAGCACGTCGGGCTTGACGCCGTCGAACACCGGGGTCGCGACCGGGGTGCCCGGCTCGGCCTTTTCGGCGCCCTTCGGGATGAGCTTCTTCCATTCGGCTTCCAGATCCGGATCCAGGGAGATGTCCCAACCGCAGTGGGCGATCCAGCCGAGGTGCAGTTCCAGCACCTGGCCGAGGTTCATTCGGGAAGGCACGCCCAGCGGGTTCAGCATGATGTCGACCGGGGTACCGTCCGCCAGGAACGGCATGTCCTCTTCCGGCAGGATGCGGGAGATGCAGCCCTTGTTACCGTGGCGGCCGGAGAGCTTATCGCCGACCGTGATCTTACGGTGCTGGGCGATGTAGACGCGGATCATCTGGTTCACGCCGTTGGGCAGCTCGTCGCCGTCCTCCTCGGCATCCTCACGGGTGATTTCCTTGATGCCGATGACGGTACCGGTCTCGCCGTGGGGCACGCGCAGCGAGGTGTCGCGCACTTCGCGGCTCTTCTCACCGAAGATGGCGCGCAGCAGGCGCTCTTCCGGGGTGAGCTCGGTCTCGCCCTTCGGGGTGACCTTGCCGACCAGGATGTCGCCGGCTTCGACCTCGGCGCCGATGCGGATGATGCCGCGCTCGTCAAGGTTGGCCACCGCGTCCTCGCCGACGTTCGGCAGGTCTCGGGTGATCTCTTCGGCGCCCAGCTTGGTTTCGCGGGCGTCGATCTCGTACTCCTCGATGTGGATGGAGCTCAGGGTGTCGTCCTGCACGAGGCGCTGGGAGATGATCACAGCATCCTCGTAGTTGTAGCCGTTCCACGGCATGAAGGCGATGAGCAGGTTCTTGCCCAGTGCCAGCTCGCCCTTCTGGATGGCGGGGCCGTCGGCCAGCACGGAACCGGCTTCGACGCGCTCACCGTCGTGGATCAGCGGACGCTGGTTGTAGCAGGTGGTCTGGTTGGAACGCTGGAACTTGGCCAGCTTGTAGGAGCTGGTGGTGCCATCGTCGTTCATCACGCGGATCATGTCGGCGGACACGTAGGTGACCACGCCGTCCTTGTCGGCCTTGATCACGTCGCCGGAATCGTTGGCAGCGCGCCATTCGGAGCCGGTGCCCACCAGCGGGCGATCGGATTCGATCAGCGGCACGGCCTGACGCTGCATGTTGGTACCCATCAGTGCTCGGTGGCCCTCATCATGCTCCAGGAACGGGATCAGGGAGGCGCCCAGCGAGGTCATCTGACGCGGGGAGACGTCCATGTAGTCGACCTGGCTGACGGGCACATCGACCGCTTCTTCCTCGCCGACTCGGGCAAGGGCGTCGCTGTGGACGAAGTTGTTGTTCTCGTCGAGCTCCTGGTTGGCCTGGGCGATCACGTGGTCGAGATCGCGGTCGGCGGTCATGTACTCGACCTCGTCGGTCACGTGGCCGTTGATGACCTTGCGGTACGGGGTCTCGATGAAGCCGAACGGGTTGACGCGGCCGAAGGTTGCCAGCGAGCCGATCAGACCGATGTTCGGGCCTTCAGGGGATTCGATCGGGCACATACGGCCGAAGTGGGACGGGTGCACGTCTCGCACTTCCATGGAGGCGCGGTCGCGGGACAGGCCGCCAGGGCCCAGTGCGGACAGACGACGCTTGTTGGTCACACCGGACAGCGGGTTGTTCTGGTCCATGAACTGGGACAGCTGGGAGGTGCCGAAGAACTCCTTGATGGTGGCGTTCACCGGGCGGATGTTGATCAGGGACTGCGGGGTGATGGCCTCGGCATCCTGGGTGGTCATGCGTTCGCGCACGACGCGCTCCATACGGGACAGACCAGTGCGCAGCTGGTTCTGGATCAGCTCGCCGACCTGACGGATACGACGGTTGCCGAAGTGATCGATATCATCCACGTCGACGCGCAGTTCGACGTCCTCGCCGTTGCGCTTGCCCGGGAAGGTCGCCTTGCCGTCATGCAGGGTGACGAGGTACTTGATCGTGGCGATGATGTCCTCGCGGGACAGGGAACGATCGTTCATGTCGGTTTCAAGACCAAGCTTGCGGTTGATCTTGTAACGGCCGACGCGGGCCAGATCGTAACGCTTGGTGTTGAAGTAGAAGGAGTCGAGCAGGTTCTTGCCGGCTTCCGGGGTCGCGGTGTCGGCCGGACGGATCTTGCTGTACATGTCCTTCAGGGCTTCGTCCTGGGACTGCAGCTTGGTGTTTTCCAAGGCGTCGAGCACCAGCGGGTAATCCTGGAAGGCCTCACGGATCTCCTGCTTGGTCATGCCGATGGCCATGAGGAAGACGATGGCGGACTGCTTGCGCTTGCGGTCCACGCGCACCTGCGGCTGATCCTTCTTGTCGATCTCGAACTCGAGCCATGCGCCACGGCTCGGGATGATCTTTGCGCCGAAGACCTCCTTATCGGAGTTGCGGTCCTGCTGACGGTCGAAATACACGCCGGGGGAACGCACCAGCTGGGACACGATCACGCGCTCGGTACCGCCGATGATGAAGGTGCCGTGCGGGGTCTGCAGCGGGAAATCGCCCATGAACACGGTCTGGGACTTGATTTCGCCGGTTTCGCCGTTCTCGAATTCCGCGTTGACGTACAGCGGCGCGGAGTAGGTGTAGTCCTTCTCCTTGCATTCCTGCACGGTGTGACGCGGCTCCTCGAAGTACGGGTCGGAGAAGGTCAGGCTCATGGTCTGGGCGAAATTCTCGATCGGGGAGATTTCACTGAAGACCTCGTCGAGGCCGGAGATGTGCGGCGTGGTGATGGTGCCGTTCTTCTCGTCCTCTTCCACGCGCTTCTTCCAGCGGTCGGAGCCGACGAGCCAATCGAAGCTGTCGGTCTGCACGCCCAGCAGGTAGGGCACATCGATCGGTTCCTTGATGGAACCGAAGTTCACGCGGTCCGACGCCTTGTGCAGGTCGATGTCATGCTGGTCGGCGCGCGCAATATTGGTATTGGTGTTCGTCTTAGCTGTATTCGTAGCCAATGGACGTTCCTTATCGCTCGCTCATTCGTATCGATACTAAAATTCCCGGGGGAACGCCGGCATGGCCACCATATGCCTATGCGGGCGTCTCATCGTTGTGGCGGTATGCCCGCAATATGACATACCTTACGCGAAATTGAAATACTAGTCCACGGTACGGACGTGACGCCACATGGCACGCTGCGATGTGATTGACTCGTCAGTTCACCACAACGGTGACCGGGTCGCTGGTGACATCCTTATCACCCTTCAGGGAAAGCTGGCCCACATACGTGCCCGCATCGATCTTGGGCAGCGCATCGTCCTGCACGCACTCCTGACCGCTGCGATTGGCGTTCCACGTCACCGTACGGATCTTCCTATCCCCCTTCGCCATCAGCAGCAGATCGCTGTCGGCTGGGCAGGAATCGGAACGCCAGATCGTGTCATCGCCCGACGTGATGGTGAGCACCACCGAGGAGTCGGAAACGTCGATCAGACAGGACTTGTCGCCGTCATGCGTGATCGTCTCCGTCCACTCGAGGGAACCCCCCACGGGAATCGAAGTCGTCTTCGGGGAAAGCTGCATGTGCACGCTCGATGAATCGCAATTCCTGATGCCCGTGGTGCGATGCGGCTGCGGCACGACTTTACGGCTCACATCCACACGGCTCGCCGCACGGCTTTCCATACCCTGCCCCACCGCGCCGATGCCACGACCGATGCTGTACACGCAGAACACGGTCAGGGCGACCGCCAATGCCAAGGCGACGCCGACGACGATGCGCCTGCGCCGGTACATCGCCTGCTGCCGTTTGCTGAGTTTGCGCTTACGCTTCTTCCCCTGTGCCATAACGTCACCAGTCTACCTATTCGGGAAGGCGCAACGAGCCGTCCGGCAGCATCTCGACAAGACCGTCATCATCCAACGACGCCACGCACGCATCGAGCTGCACCCGATCCTCCCACAGCCGCTCAACCCGCGCACGCTCCAACGTACCGCCGGAAGGCAACCCACGCAACGCTTCCAACACCAGCCCGCGCACCTGGCGATCAGTGCCTTGGAAACGCTGGCGGGGCCTGGTACGCCGCTGTCCCAATCCGGGCCTTCCGTTGCGCAGGAACGCGCATTGCCCCGCGATCGGGCAACTCTCGCACAACGGTGCTTTCGCCATGCACACCGTCGCGCCAAGCTCCATCACCGCCTGATTCCACACCACGGACACCTTGTCGGATTCCGGCAGCAATCGACGTGCCATCTCACGCTCCACCTGACTCGCCGAACCGCCTAACGACTCCTCACCACGGAACGCGCGCGCCAGCACGCGCCGAATATTCGTATCGATCACGGCGATACGCTCGCCGAAAGCGAAACTCATCACCGCGCTCGCGGTGTAATCGCCCACACCGGGAAGCGCCACCAGCTCGTCATAGGTGCGCGGCAGTTCGCCGTCATACCGTTCGGCCACGGTACGCGCGCACTCCTGCAATCGCAATGCGCGCCGCGGATAGCCGAGCCTGCCCCATGCGGTGATGACCTCCGCCTTCGGAGCGGCGGCGAGCGCACGCGCATCAGGCCACCGTTCCATCCAAGCCGTCCAATACGGCACGACGCGGCTCATCTGGGTCTGCTGGCTCATCACTTCGGAAACGAGCACGCCCCAGGCGGTGGCCCGTCCGAAGCGCCACGGCAGGTCACGGGCGTTGCTCTCCCACCATGCGGCGAGACGCAAGGCGATATCGGTATCGGTGTCGTTCATCATTCATATTCTTAGCATCTATGACTAACGATGCAGCAAATCCCGAAGACCAAGTCGAGAAGATGTTCGAATACGGTTACCGCAAGTCCAATTACGGACCCGACGAGCTGGTGACCGACGCGCACGGCAACCCCATTTCCGTAGTGGACGCCATGCTGAGCGCCGAAGACGCGGCGAAGGCGGAAACCGCCACACCGCACCTGTGCTACTACTCCCCGCGCATTCCGGGCAACACCGGTTCCGCAATCCGCCTGTGCGCGGTGACCGGCACAATCCTGCATTTGGTGGAGCCACTTGGATTCAATCTGCGCGATACGAAGCTGCGCCGCGCCGGATTGGATTATCACGATATGGCGCACGTGGTATTACACCCGAATTTTGAAAACCTAGTGGAATCCATGCCGAATTCACGCATCATCGCGTTCACTGCACACGCCACCAAACTGTATACCGATATCGAATACAAACCGACCGATATTCTATTGTTCGGCCCGGAGCCGGGCAATATTCCCGATCCGATGGATGTTATGGCCGGTCCGCATGTGGCCGAACAGGTGCGATTGCCAATGCGCCCGAGCCTGCGTTCCCTGAACCTCACCAACTGCGCATCCATCGCCATCTACGAAGCATGGCGCCAACTAGGCTTCGCCGGCGGCCAGTAATCCATCCCCTGCCTGCCAACTTCTAGGTTTTTCAATAATTTACTTACTTTTGTATAGCAAGTTCCGCGGGAGAGGCGGCGGGGGTCTATTCCCGACACGCTCCAGGCCGCTCAGGCCAAGTCTTTACGGTCTGAAACAGACCCCGCCGCCTCTCCCGCTATGCTGAGTTCAACTTAAGTAAGTTTTCTTTTCTTTTATGCAAGACACAACGAAATGTACGAAAGCGAGCAGAAGAGCGGGATATTCTGTTCGAGACCGTAAGCTTGGCCGAACGGCCTTGAGTGTGTCGCGAATAGAATATCCCGCTCTTCTGCGACCTCCCTATTACAGCAGCTTATGCACCCAACGCAAGCACAGATCGCAAGAATGAATCGTACGCGACGCATGCATCAGGAAGAGGGAAAGGAGAGGCTAGTTCTTGAAGGAGTGGATCGGTGCCGGAATGCGGCCGCCACGGGTCACGAAGGCCTCACAGCTGGTCTGGTTCACCGGAATGATCGGCGCATAGCCCATCAGACCGCCGAAGTTGGCCATTTCGCCCACGCCCTTGCCTTCCACGGGGATAACGCGCACTGCGGTGGTCTTCTGGTTGACCATGCCGATGGCCGCTTCGTCGGCGATGATGCCGGAGATGGTGGCCGCGGTGGTGTTGCCAGGAATGGCGATCATGTCAAGGCCGACGGAGCACACGCAGGTCATGGCCTCAAGCTTCTCGATCTTCAGGCAGCCGTTGGTGGCCGCGTCGATCATGTTCTTGTCTTCGGAGACCGGGATGAACGCGCCGGACAGGCCGCCCACATAGGAGGACGCCATGATGCCGCCCTTCTTCACCTGGTCGTTGAGCATGGCGAGCGCCGCGGTGGTACCCGGGGCACCCACCTGTTCCAAGCCGATCTTCTCCAACACTTCGCCAACGGAATCGCCGACGGCCGGGGTCGGGGCAAGCGACAGGTCGATGATGCCGAACGGCACGCCGAGGCGACGAGACGCCTCCTGGGCCACCAGCTGGCCGACACGCGTGATCTTGAACGCGGTGCGTTTGATGGTTTCGCACAGGAATTCGAAATCCTTGCCCTTGGCCTCGTCCAGCGCACGGGAGACCACGCCCGGGCCGGAAACGCCGACGTTGATCACGGCGTCGCCTTCGGTCACGCCATGGAAGCCGCCCGCCATGAACGGGTTGTCGTCGGGGGCGTTGCAGAACGCCACAAACTTCACGCATCCGTAGGAATCGTTATCAGCGGTGGCGTGCGCGATGTCCTTGATGATATGGCCGAGCAGTTCAACGGAATTCATGTCGATGCCGGTCTTGGTGGAGCCCACGTTCACGGAGGAACACACGATGTCGGTTTCGGAAAGCGCCTGCGGCAGGGAACGGATAAGCATCTCCTCGGCCGGGGTCATGGACTTGGACACGAGTGCGGAATAGCCGCCGATCAGGTCGACGCCGACCTTCTTGGCAGCACGGTCGAGCGCGTGCGCGATCTTGACGAAGTCCTCGGAGCTCTTGCAGGAGCTTGCGCCGACCAGCGAGATCGGAGTGACGGTGATGCGCTTGTTGACGATCGGGATGCCGTAGTCGCGTTCGATGGCCTGGCCGGTGGATACGAGATCCTTGGCATACGTGGTGATCTTGTTGTAGATGTTCTCGCAGGCCTCGTCGACGCTGTCGGCGGCGCAGTCCAGCAGGCTGATGCCCATGGTGATGGTGCGCACGTCGAGCTTCTCCTGCTCGATCATCTTGTTGGTCTCGTGGACCTCCATGATATTCAGCATGGTTTTTCCTTACGGTTGCTCGGATTCGAAGGTTCGGTTACTTGCCTGGCCAGCAGCTCAGACGCGGTGCATCTTGGTGAAGATCTCTTCGCGCTGGCAGCGGATGCGCACGCCGATCTCCTCGCCGAGCTTGTCGAGATCGTCGACGACGGTGCCGAATTCTTCGTCGGCGTTGGAGTAGTCCACAATCATCATCATGTTGAAGAAACCGTCGATGATGGTCTGCGAAATGTCGAGTACGTTGACCTTGTGCGCGGAAAGATAGGTGCAGACGCGTGCGATGATGCCGACAGTATCCTGACCGACGACGGTGATGATTGCCTTGTTCATGGAACTCCCTAATCGTTAGGTGCGAATATCCAGTTACCGCCTCGGCGAATTGCCGGGCGTGCCCCCAAGTATAGGAAACGCACGCGCCAAAACACCCCTCTCCCCCGCTTTTCGCATTACATGGTGAGACGCCACATGCGCATGTCAGTAGTCAAGCGTTTGCCTAGGTCGTCACCGCCCGCGGATTCACCCGCGCTGTGTCGCAACACAGCATGACATGCAACATCCGCCGGCAAATTACAACGCAGCGCACATATTGTGCCCATATCTCGCACATATCGTGTACATACCCCTGCACATACGGCAGCGGCCCCGCACCCGCCGTGTCACAAGGAACACGCAGGAACGGGGCCGCCGGATACGGCTCTGCGTCTTAGCGCCAAATACCGTTCAATGCACGCGCATCAACCGCATCGATCTTGCCGGACGACGCGATGCGAAGCTCACCGTCGCCATCGGCGCCTTGGAACAGCATGCTTCCTGCCGCCTGACCGCCATTGAGGAACACTTCGACAACATTGCGGTCGAAGAACACCTCCACCTGGCGAACATCGGCAATGCCGCTGTCGAAGTCGACATCCTCCACCGCAGTGCCCTTGGCCACCAGGCGGGTCACGCCATCAACGCGCTGCAGCAGCAGTTCGGTCGGCCTGCCGTCCTGCGGGTTGACGCCCTTCGCCAGCACCATGATGGCATCGGCATCATCTGCCAGATGCACGTTCGCATAGTATGCGTTGCCGGGAGCCGTAACGACCATATCCCCGCCATCGCCGTGCACGGCGAGACGCTCGCCGAGCAGCTCGCGGTACACTTCATCCACCGGCCTGCTATACAGCCTGCCGTCACGCACATGCAATTCGCGCGGCAGCGACATCATGCCGTTGGCAAGGCACGGCTGTTCGACACGCATCGCCGGGAAGTCGGTATACCAGCCGAATACGATGCGACGGCCGTTATCGTCGACGAAGCTTTGCGTGGCGTAATATCCGGTGCCGAAATCGCACCAGTCGCTGGCCTTGACATCCAGTTTCGGACCATTATCGGTATTCACCAAGTCGCCGGCATACCAGCGCACCTGCTGGAAACGTCCCTGCTTGTCGCGGTAATGCATCAGCGCGCCCACGGCAACCGTCGTACCGTCGACCTGGAACAGGTCAGGGCATTCGTAGGTGCGTGCGATCTGATGGCCGAAATCGGCGAGTACCGGCCCTTCGTAGCGCCATGTCACATTGCGCTTGAGCGGCTTCTTCGCGGAGAACAACGTCATGGCGGGAACGGTGGCGTTATTCGGCTGGTCGACGCCCGGCTTGCCCTGCGGGGAGCAGGTGAACCAGCCACCGGTATTCTGGGTGCTGATGCCGGGAACCGCACTATCGGCGGCATCTGCGCCAAATTCCGATACCGGCAGATTGGTGGCGGTTACCATATAGGCACGATCCGGGTCGAGCGCCTCGCCGCCCATGCCGCATTCAACCTTCGGATCACGGAAGTCATAGCCAAAATCGTCATTCGCACGCAGCGCCACCGGCGATTCCACGCGAACATGCACGCCGTCCTCGCACAGGCAGGTGGTCTGGTATTCGGTGACGGAGGATTCGTCGCCGCGGATTTCCAGATGACGGGTCAGGTACAGGCGGATGGCGCTTGCCTCGTTGCCGGCGGCCGGATTGTCATGCTCGTCCACGGTCACGGCCGAACCGGAGAACGCGCCGCCGACGATACGCTCGTCGGTGTGCAGTTCGGGCTGCGGTTCAAGGAAGACCGGCAGATGAGTCCAATGCACCAGATCACGGCTTACCGCGTGCCCCCAATGCATATTGTCCCAGCCGAAACCATACGGGTTGAGCTGGAAGAACAGGTGGTAGCGCCCTTGGAACTGGCACAGGCCGTTCGGATCGTTCATCCAACGTGCGAACGGTTCGAAATGCGCGCCCGAACGCCCGAAACGGTTGTAGATCTGTTCCAGCGTGGGCTGTGCAGGCCAATCGGTGTCGCTTGGATTCATGTTCACGTAGCGAACGCCGTTGTCAAGCAGGTCATCGCATTCGGAAAGGTAGCCGAAGCGTACAACCAGGCCGCTTGCCGCCACGGTGACGGTGGATTTCTGCGGCACCGCAATGGAGAAATGATGCCTGCGTTCGGCGATGGGCATGGTGTGCGCCGCGATTGCGACGCCGTTGCCGTCCGCAACGGTGACGACGGCGTTCCCCTCGCCACAGCGTTCGGCGAACAGATCGAGCTGCCGGTAGCCGCCGGTTTCGATGGAGATGGAATAGGTATTCGACATAGTAGACCCCTCTACACGTGTGAAATGAATATGGAAAATGGATGGAAATACTAAAAGGCTCAGTGCCGTCAGGAAACGATCGAATCGCGTTCGATGATGCGGCAACGCAACGATGTCATCGGACCGTTCTCCGAACGCCTGATCGAATCCTCACTGCGTGCAAGGCTTTCCGTGGCGGCTTCATCGTCGATCATGGCAACCAGCTGCCGAATCGCTTCGAAGCCCATTTCATAATGGGGCAATTCCAGCGTGGTCAGAGATGGCTTGAGCACGTCCGTGATGAACGGTTGATTGTCGATGCTGATCACCGACACGTCGGTTCCGATGCGCACTCCGCGTTCACGCGCGGCTTCGTAGATGAAGGTGGCGCGCACATCATTGAAGCAGAAGATGCCGTCCGGCTTGATTTCGTCGAACACCCGCGCCGCCTCAGCGGCAGCGTTGGTCGACTCCAATACATTGACGACCAAAGCGTCATCGAATGGAATACCAGCTTCCGCAAGCGCACGCCGATAGCCAGCCAGACGCTCCCTCTGCGCGATATTGGTGATTGAGGAACCGTAGTAAACGATGCGCCCGCATCTGGCTTGAATCAGACGGTTGGTGGCGTCGTACCCTGCCATTTCGTCGTCGGGGTAGATCGAGGGAATCTTGCGATCCTCGTCTTCGCTGTCGACGACGACCATGGGGCTGCCTTCGAGTTCGGCGGGGATCTTCACAACACGGTGGTACATCATGGCATACAGGAAACCGTCCACGCGGTACTGCCGCAGGGCCGCGATCTCCTGGTTCTCCAGTTCCCGATTGTTTCCCGTGTTGACGGTGAGCAGAATATAGCCGAGTTTGCGCGCTGCCTCCTGCGCTCCCATCAGTACGCGCCCCGCATATGGCGTGGTGGCGATCTCATCGGTGATAAAGCCGAGGGCATACGACCTGCTGGTGCGCAATGTGCGCGCCGCGGAGTTCGGCTTGTACCCCATTGATTGGGCCGTTTCGCGCACTCGTTGCGCAACCGCCTTGCTGACGCGATTGCGGTCCTTGTTGTTCATGACCAACGACACGGTGCAAATGGAGACGCCGGCCTCTTTTGCGATGTCTTTGATCGATACCAATGGTTTTGCCTTGTCTGCTTGGCGGCTTTGTGAAGTAGATTCCATTGTATGCCCGCCTTTCTTTGACGACACTCTGCCGTTCAGCTTTTCGCGTATCGGATGCCCGGCTGCTCCCGGTCATGGATGTCCATTCCCGGAATCCGGCCGAACAAGTACACGATCCACGCAGCGCAGAACATCGGCAGCGACATGCCGAACACCATGAGCAGACCCGGCCATTGCGCCCAGGCAAGGATCGCCAGCAGTGCGAGTCCGATCTGCAGCAGGGTACACAGCGGACGGGCCACGATCATGGTCAGCGTTGTGCGGACGATCCACAGCGGACGTTCGTCATAGTTCGCGCGCACCACCCAGACCAGCATGGTGAAGGCCAGCAATACCAGTGCCAGCACGAACAGTACGCCGGAAACCGCCACGTCGAACGTTCCGCGTGCATGCCAGTTCATCATGTAGTAGTCGATGGCGAGCACCACCCAGCATACGGCCAACGGCCAGCCGAAGAGATTCGCCTGCTTGAGCTCGTTTTTCCATGCACCGTGGAAGATGCCCCATACTTCCTTGGCACGCATCGACCGATCCTCGGCACGCAGCCACGTGCGGAACGTGGTTTGCGCGGCGGCGCAGGATGGGAAGAATCCCAGCACCACGGCACCCAGCAGTGTGTGCACGAGCATGGCGATGTTCACCACGAAGATCGTGAGCAACAGACGGCAGAACCGTTCATAGGCCACGGAAAAACGAGCGAGCATGGCAAATCCCTTTCAATCAGCCCTTGACGGCACCGAGCATGACGCCCTTGTTGAAGTACTTCTGCAGGAACGGGTACAGCACCAGCAGAGGCAGGGTGGAGACGATGATGATGCCGAACTTGATCTGGTCGGCCGCCTGCTGTTGGGCCGCGGCGTTGACGTTCGTACCGGTACCTTGCGCCACCAGCAGCAACTGCTGCAAGACCACCTGCAACGGCTGCTTCGAATCGTCGGTGATGTAGATCAAGCCTGTCATGAAGTCGTTCCAGTGGCCGACGAAGTAGTACAGGCCGATGACGGCGAGGATGGCGGAGCTCAACGGCAGCACGATCTTGAAGAAGTAGCCGAAGTAGCTCAGGCCGTCGATCTGCGCCGCATCATGCAGCTCCTCCGGAATGGAGGTTTCGAAGAAGGAGCGTGCCACGATCACGTTGTACACGGAGACCGCGCCTGGCAGGATGAACACCCACATGGTGTTGTTGATGCCGAGGGCCTTGTACAGCAAGTAGTTCGGGATCAGGCCGCCGCTGATGAACATGGTGACGGTGAACAGGAACATGATGACGCGGCGCGGCTTGAATTCGCGGCGGGACAGTGCGAAGGCGCAGGGGATGGTCACGGCCATGTTGACCGCGGTGCCGACCACCGAGTAGATGATCGTGTTGAGATAGCCCTGCCAGATGCGATGGTTGGTGAACACCTTCGCATAGCCGGCGAAGGTCACGCCCTTGGGCAGCAGTGACACTTCACCGCCGGCCACGGCGTTCGGATTGGAGAACGACGCGATGACCACGAACCACAGCGGGTAGAGCACTGCGACCACGGTGAATACCAGGAGCAGCACGATGACGAAGTCGACCGCCCAGTCGGCTGGGGTCTTCTTCTGCCGTACATGCTTGTTCCAGGGAATATCGTTCGTATTGCGGGCAACGGCCCCGGTTGTTGTTGCAGACATGATTGCTGCCTCCTAGAAAATACTCGTATCGGAAACGCGCTTGGCGATCGCGTTCGCGGTGATCAGGAAGACGAAGTTGATCAGGGTGTTGAACAGGCCGATAGCGGTCGAATACGAATACTGGCCGTTAAGAATACCGATCTTGTAGGTGTAGGTCGCGATGACCTCGGTGGCCGGCATGTTCAGCGAGTTCTGCATCAGGTAGATCTTGTCGAAGCCCACGTTCAGCACGGAACCCATGTTCATGATGAGCAGGATCGCGCAGGTCGGCATGATGGCCGGCAGGTCGACGTAGCGGATCAGCTGCAGACGACCGGCGCCATCGATCTTCGCGGCCTCGTACAGCGAGGTGTCCACGCCGGCGAGCGCGGCCAAGTAGATGATGGAGTTCCAGCCGACGTGCTGCCAGACTTCGGAGATCCAGTAGACGGCGGTGATGGCGCTGGTGGAGCCCATCAGCGATTCGTCGCCGAAGAAGCGGCCCAGGATGCCGGAGCCCGGGGACAGGAAGATGTTCACCATCGAGACGATGACCACCACGGAGATGAAGTGCGGCATGTAGGTGACGGTCTGCACGAAGCCCTTGATCTTCTTCGAGCCGATCTGGTTGATAAGCAGGGCCAGAATGATCGGGAAGATGAAGCCCATGACCAGCGTCCACAGGGAGATGCGGACGGTGTTGGTCATGATCTCGCCGAAGAGCGGGTTATGGAAGAATTCGTTGAAATATTTGAGCCCTACGAACTTGCCGCCGGTCAGGCCCTTGGTCGGATCGAACTCGCGGAAGGCAAGCTGGATGCCCCACATCGGCACGTAGGCGAACAGGCCTACGAAGAACAGGGCGGGAGCGGTGAGGACCCACAACTGCCAGTAGCGGCGGAAGTGGTCGGCGATGCGGTCGAACAGACCGGGCTTATTGCGTACCGCCGCTGCGTTGACGCTTCCGGTCTGTAGCGCGGCGCCTTTCGATGATTGCATTGCAGGCATATCGAAACTCCAATGATTGTTTGGCAAATAAAGGCAGGGTTTGCCGATTGATTCCAAAAAGGGATTAAAAAAATCGTTCCGCAAACCCTGCCTGATTAACTATGGCTACTTGGTGTACTTGTCGTACCACTTCTGCCAAATCTTGATGTTGGCGTCCAGGCCGAGCGTCGGCTCGCTGACCTTCTTCACGTAGGAATCCCATTCCTTGTCGATGCCGCCCTTCTGGACCCACTTGGAGATCTGGTTGTTCGCGTAGTTGGAGATGGCGGTGTTGTTGTTCTGCAGGGTGTTGGAATCCTCGGTGTCGGGGCGCACGTAGACCGGCACGACGTCCTTGATGCCGTCGACGCGGTTGCGTGCTTCACGTACGCCCAGATCGGATGCGGTGACCTGATCGGCGTTGGTGTCGTTGACCATCTTCAC